>Ga0302294_10000008_pt1 | contig 55793 bp, 48 predicted proteins | sample III_Fen_N2_3_FD_194550 | JGI IMG/M metagenome (GOLD analysis project Ga0302294, IMG submission 194550) | Peat permafrost microbial communities from Stordalen Mire near Abisko, Sweden - III_Fen_N2_3 | ecosystem: Environmental > Terrestrial > Soil > Wetlands > Permafrost | place: Sweden: Abisko...
CAGGGCACGCGCTTTCCTCCGGCGCCAACCTTCCCCTCAGCCGCACCTGCGGGTGCGGACGGGGAGAACGGCGGGGATAGAACAGGTGTTTTCCAGAAATGAGTTCTTCCCGTTCTAGTCGCTCACGGCTTTGCCGTGGTGTCTACAGGGCACGCGCTTTCCTCCGGCGGCACCTTTCCCCAGCCGTGCCGTTAGGTGTGGACGGAGCGTTGTTGGCGATGATGCCAACAGCCATCCAAAACTGGAGAACGAACCGGATTTTTTTCGGAGACGGGTCTCCCATAAAGGTAAGAACGATAAGCCTTTTCGCCATTCTGCCCTGCAATTTACATTCGTGTCGGCCTGTGATGACCGCCCTCAGGGAAGCATTCCCAACCTCGTGTCGTTGTATGGTTTGGAAAACATTCTCAATTTCATACGCGAGGAGGGAACCACACTCATGAAAAAAGTTTTCATTCTGTTGGCTGTCCTGCTGTTTTGCCTGCCACTGACCGCGGGAGCGCAGGGCATGGGACACACGTTCGCGCAGGCGACGCCCGATGCAGCGACTGACCTGCCCGAAAAACAGGCTGTGCAGACCGCCACCGATCTGCTGATGCAGCAGACCGACGTCATCCGTCCGGCGCAAAGTGAAGCAGGATTGTACAACTTCCCCAAATGGGAAAGCTACCGTTTTCCGCTGATAACCATCTCGCATTTTGTGCAAACCGAAGTCTCCGGCACAGCGGCGAAGGTCTGGGTCGTCTGCTTCTTCGAAGGGGATTCCGAGGGCGAAGCTTCGACGTTCGTCGGTGCGGTCAGCGTGGCCTCCCCCTCGGGCGAGGTGCTGGAATCCGCCTTTGGCAGCGTGGATGCGCTGTTTGCACTGTGGCAGCCGGAAAAAGGCTCCTACACCGTCTGGTCGGAGGAGGATCAGTACTGGTTTGATCTGTTCACCTCCCCGCCGGGCATCGGGCTCATCGCCGTTCTGCCCACCCAGGGCGACCTTTCGCGGGAGGAAGCCCGCACGCTTGGCCTGAAAGCCATCGCGGACGAAGCGGGTAAAACCTCCGAATCGCTCGCCAAGAAGTATGCGGTATTCACCAAGCTGTGCCTGAACGACCCCGCCGACCCGGCTAGCAGGGTATGGTTGATTGCCCTGCTCGAGAAAGACACCTCGCCGGACCAGTTCCAGTACCGCTACCATGTCCTGATTTCCGCGACAGACGGAACCGTGATCCAGGTGATGGATTACGCGAAGGGAGTAGGCTGACGGTCGCTAAAGCTCCCTTTGGGGAAGGGCGATCCCTTCCCCAACCTTTCCCCAGCCGCGCCTGCGGGCGCGGACGGGGGGGCGGTCGCTAAAGCTCCCTTTGGGAAGGGGACGCAGTCCCTTTCCCAACCTTCCCCTCAGCCGCGCCTCTGGGCGCGGACGGGGAACGTCGGGGGTGGAACGGGTGATTTACGAAATGACTTTTTCCCACGTTGAATTGTTCACGGCTTCGCCGTGGTGTCCAAAGGACACCTGCTTCCCTTCGGTGCCAACCTTTCCCCAGCCGCGCCTTTGGGCGCGGACGGGGAGAACAGTGGGGGTGGAACGGGCGATTTGCGAAATGGCTTTTTCCCACGTTGAATTGTTCACGGCTTCGCTGTGGTGTCCACAGGGCAAGGGCTTCCTTCCAGCGCCAACCTTCCCCTCAGCCGTGCCTATGGGTGCGGACGGGAGGGCGGTGGGGGTGGAACGGATGATTTACCGAAATGGCTTTTTCCCACGTTGAATTGTTCACGGCTTCGCTGTGGTGTCCACAGGGCAAGGGCTTCCTTCCAGCGCCAACCTTCCCCTCAGCCGCGCATGCGAGCGCGGACGGCGGGGTGGTACGGTTTGTCCGTTGCTTTTTACTTTCGATTTCCCTGACTGCGACTTTTGGGGAGGAGAGGGTGAATGAGTGCGGAACGGATGGTTCTGCTTGTTGACCTTCATGCAGGTGGGTTGATTCCGGTTTTGCCTTGAGGTTGTCAAATTTATGTATCTTGGGTTTGCGGATTGTTTTCGAATTCGCGCTGATGCCATCAAGGGCAGCTGCACAGTTCTTTGCGCAGCACACGGACTTCTTTCCTTGAGGAAGCCGGTGTGCTGTTTTGTTGGCTGCGGCGGATTCGGAGGAGGTAAGGGGGCTTACGGGTACAGGTTCGTAAATGATCTGGGCGTGTTGTCCTCAGCGTCGGGGATGCCGTCGCCATCGGTATCCACCAGCCGCCCACGCAGCGCAAGGGCTTCGTTCATCACCGCTTCAAATGCGCCCTGGTACACGTAGCCGCGCTGTTGCCGTTGCTGATTGCCATTTCGGTAAAGCATCCACGTTGCGTAGTCGGCAAGGGTGCGGTGGCTCCACGCAGGCAGTTTGGGCGAATCGTTCGCGGCAGTCAGGGGAGGAGCCGCGCCGCCAGCCGCCAGCCGCTGACTGGTGAAGGCGTAGAAAAGCTTGTCATACCCCTCATTCAGGTACGTGCTCAGGTACGGTTCAAAATCCGCGAGATCAACCGCATCATTAGTGGTCTGGTTCATCACCAGCGCTTTCAGCTCGCCAAACGTCATCGTACATTACCTCTTTATTTTGTTTGCTGTCGCGGTGCGCCTTGGGAGAATGGGTTATTGCCGGAGTGCGAATGTCAGGTTGTGGACAAGCCACCTTTGGGACTGGGTTACAGGCGTGTGGTGCACCATGACAGGTTAGAAGTTTGCCATGCGGCGCGTTATCACCGGAGGGCGAACGTCAGGTTGTGGACAAGCCACTTGTGGGACTGGGTTGCAGGCGTGTGGTGCACCTTGACAGGGTAGAAGGTTGCCATGTGGCGGGTTATCGCCGAACGGCGAATGTTATGCTGTAGACAAGCCACTTGTGGGACTGGGTTGCAGGCGTGTGGTGCACCATGGCAGGTTAGGTGTTTGCCATGCGACGGGTTATTTATCGAAGGGCGAACGTTAGGCTGTGGACAAGCAACTTGTGGGACTGGGATGCAGGCGTGTGGTGCACCTTGGTCGGTTAGACGTTTGCCATGTGGCGGGTTATCGCCGAACGGCGAATGTTATGCTGTAGACAAGCCACTTATGGGACTGGGTTGCTGGCACGCAATGTGCCTTGGGTAGTTTGGCGCTTGCCATATGGCGGGTTATCGCCGGAGGGCTGAAGGCAGTGAGCTTCTGGCAATGCTGCCTTACACGTTTTTGGGGAAACGCCCGCTTTCCTTAAGCACCGTATATACGCTGGCGGGCACGCTCACGGTTTCACCGCGCTGAATGCGCCAGATCTTCCCGTTGATTACCACGGTCACGCTCTGATCCACCTTGCCGCTGGTGGTGTCCACCTCCAAAGGCGGCAGGTAGACGCTCACGTTGGGTTCGTTGTTGCGGGTTTCGCTCTGAGCCGCATCCGTAGGGGTTTCCACCGCGTCGAGGGTCGCGGCGGCGGTTTTCTTCAAGGTTTCCGTAGCCATGGGGTAGCCTCCGTTCCGCAGCGCAAGCGCTGCCGTGTGTTTTTGAGAGAAACGTGCAGGCAGGGGAAGCAAACCGCCCCTGCCTGCTTATGTGGATATTGATAATAGGAAAGAATCCCAAACAATCAGAAAGAGGTTGCATTATCCCATAATCCCGCTTACAGGCGTAGCTGTTGGGAAAATGCCAATCCAGGCGGGAAGCGCCTACACTATGGGGAAGGCGCTTGCCCCTTGGAAGTAAGCGCTTGCCCCATTGTAGCCACCACGGCGCAGCCGTGAACGACTAGAACAGGCGAGAATTCATTTTCGTAAAATATCCGTTTTTCCCCCGTCGGTTCCCCCGTCCGCGCCTATAGGCGCGGCTGGGGAAAGGTTGGCGCCGGAGGGAAGCGGGTGTCCTGTGGACACCACGGCGAAGCCATAAACTACTTAAAGGGTTGGGAAATCATTTCAGTGCATTATCCGTTCCACCCCCGTCGGTTTTCCCCGTCCGCGCCCGTAGGCACGGTTGGGGAAAGGTTGCTGTCGGAGGGAAGCGAGTGTCCTGTGGTAAACACGGCGAAGCCGTAAACGACAAGAACGGGCGAGAGGTCATTTCAGTGCATTGCCCGTTCCCCTCCGTCGGTTCCCCCGTCCGCGCCCATAGGCGCGGCTGAGGGGAAGGTTGGGAAGGGGACGCAGTCCCTTCCCCAAAGGGAGCTTTAGCGACCGTCTACGCGCTTACCGCGTGTTCAATGCGCACCATAAACGCATCCTGCAAAATCACCGCCGTGAAGCCCTTCACCTTCCAGCCGATGGTGCCGCGCTGGTTCAGCGGATCGAGCGCGCCGGACGAACCCGCCGGCTTCACGATGACCTGCACATTTTTGCCGACGCTGTCCAGTTCCACGCACCCTGCGTGATCCTGACCGTAAACCAGCGTGCTGTGCACGTCCACACCTTCCGCGCCGCCGCCCGCCGGACGAAGCGTCATCGTGTTGGTACCCGGAATCCAGCGCGCGATTTCCGCGTCGGTGCCCGCATAGCGTAGCTTCACGCGCGCGCCTTCGGCTTCCATCACGGCTACGGTGGTGTCGTAGTTTGTGCTGCTCACCGTCGCGCGCACGGTTACAGCCTTGCCGGTCAGTTCACGGCTCTCCGCGTCCGTCAGGGCGGCGGAAAGGGTCAGGGTCAGCGTTGCGGCATCCCAGCCGGTCACGCTCAGGCTCGCCTTTGCGCCAACAACGGTGGTTTCGCCGGAGAATTTCTTGGCTTCGGTGCTCTCAAAAAACTTGACCTTGTAGATGCAGCCCAGTTCGTTTCGCTCCACCGCCTGTTTGTCCTGATACTTGGCTACGTCCACCCACATCGTGTCGCTGGTGAGGTCGTACACCGCATCGGGGCTGACAATCGCGTGGTAAAAGCCGTCGGGGAAGGGCTTGCAGTTGGCCTTTTTCAGCGTGCGCACGGCCTTTTTGATCTCGGCGTACGTCAGCTTGTCGCCGGTGGTGATGGCGGTGCGTGCGGTTCGGCCGCCCGCATACTGCACGTTCAGGCCCGTATGCAGCGCGTCGCGGGCGATGGTATCCACGCTCAGCGCCGCCTGATCGGCCAGCAGCTCGTTGGTTTCCTTGTGAACATCGTCCAGTAGCGCCCAGTTCATTTCATCGGTCAGCTCTACAAAGCCGCCGTAGGGGCGCACCGTCGCGGTCAGCTCCGTCATGCCGAGCATCTGCCCCACGGGGGTCACGCCCTCCTCCAGCGGTCGGGTGATGGCCGCGAACGGGGTCATTTTGCGAAACTGCACCTTGCGGCCGTTGTTCAGGGGAAGCGAGCGCTTCTGCAAATCGCGGCAGTGCACCAGTTGGGGCTTCATGTTCTTGATCAGGTTGCGCTCGTGGTAGGATACCACCGCGGGCGATACGCCGGAGGCGGTTGTGGTGTTCAGGTTGTCGAAAACTGCCATAGGGTTTCCTCCTTGGTAGCCATCAAACGGCTACGGTTGTTTGGGTCGCTGCGGCAGGTGGAGGTCGGAAGGGTAAGGGGGGTTGCGCATCGGTTGAGCGGGTTTCGTCCGCAATCCTGTGCGCCTTTTCGCCTACCGGTTCACATCAATCCGCCCGCCCCGCGCCAGAAATTCATTCATTTTGTCCAAATCCGATTCGCTCATGTGGCGGATGTCCAGCGTGCGCATCGCGCCAGCGTTGGAGCTGCGCATGGGCGGCACAAAGCCCCTGCGGCTTCTGCCTTCGCCGTAGGCGTTGGCAACATCGCCAAAATCCCATTCGCCCGTCGCTACCCGCCTGCGCACCTCGGGATCGTCGCTGAAAATCGACAGCACATCCGGCCCGCCGATTTTCTGGATAAACTGCGCCTGCGCCATCAATTCCTCAGCGCGATCCTGCATCGGTTCGCCGCCGCTTTCTTCGCCTGCGGCGGGCTGCCCCAGCCTGCGCTCGTAATCCGCCTTTTCGTTCTGCCATTGGGTGCGCTCCTGCTCCAAGGCCGAAATCCGTGCGAGCGCGCGTTTCTCGCCCTTTTTTTCAGCCGCCAGCAGGCGCCCCTTCAGGCCTTTGCTGATAGGCGCATCCTCCCCGACCTCCTCCCCGACCTGCGCGTCTGAACCCAGTCGGCCGGATTTCTCCAGCCGGACGCTGTCCACGCTTTGGTCGAGCAGCTCGCTCAGGGCCGCGATCCCACCTTCGTCGTACATGCCTGACATCGCCTGCGATGCGTCGTCCATCGCGCTCTCTGTCCCGGTTTCCTCGACCGAATCCTCATAACTCATTGAAAAAATCCTCCCTCGATAACCGACCGCTACGGGCGCATAACGCGCCCTTTGGGAAAGGGACTGAGGTCCCCTTCCCAACCATCCCCTCGGGAAAGAACGTCGACGTAGTCAATACCGTTCAAGACCCGTACGTGTTGATTGGCACGGAGAGTGGAAGGTTGGGAAAGGGTCGCCCTACCACAAAGGGGGTGTGATAACGCCGCATCCAAGATCGGTGTTTTGGTTAGGTTGCCGCGCTTTGGGACGCGGCTTGGGGGAAAGACTGCGATACAAACTTCTTGGGCACCGTTTACGCGCAACGGTGCCGTTTGGGTGCATACCGCGTTTTCAACCCCCTGTATGGAAAACCGCCCGGCAAAGGCCGCGCGGCTGTTCCCAAGGTCAGGCTGTCGTTACAGCTTCATACAATCTTTCTGGATTGATGGTTGTTTTTGGAAAGAAGATGTGCTATCGTTTCGTTAGATAATTATCGTTTCTATGGTTCGCGCAACCGGATCAATCAGGGAATCCTTCTTGTGGGTAAGCAGGTTTCATACGCTGGGCGCCTGTTCCAGGCTTGCTATCGATGCCACCGCCGAAACCAAACCGAATAATCACATCGGGAGGTTCATTCAACCATGAAAAAAATTATCGGGTTGCTCCTTTCTCTGCTGATCGGCTTATTGCCTTTGCTGGCGGCACAGGCATCCGCCGCGGACACAGCCACAGCCACGCCGGAGGCAGGCTTAGCGTTTCTTTGGGATATCCCTTACGGTGTGGATAAGGCTACGTTTACCGCGCTCGCGCTGAAGAACGCGAATGTGACCGTGCAGCCTTTCACCGACGATACCTCTGATAACGTCCAAGAGATGCTGATGTTTGCGCCCGATACAACGGCTACTTATCTGGGCGAACCGTTGGAGGAAGGATACTTCTTCTTTTATCCCGCTGTGTCCACGGAGGATGGCGCCGATCCCGCCGCGCCTGTGGGGTACGATCAAGCCATTTTGTACTTTGCATTGGAACAAGACGAGGATGTGACTTCCGCCGTGGCGATGACTGATACGCTGCTGCGCAAGATACAGGTGACCTATGGTGAGCCGGAGCTCACCCTGCTTATGTTAGACAGCGACGAAGAAAATCAGGGAGTGAACTTTACCCTGCCGCTCATCGACGGTGCGCTGGACACGGAAATGCTCACCTCTGCGCTGACCAGCCACACTACGGTTCAATATACACTCGGGTTTGATAATGTGGCGCTTTACATTTGTTCTGCCGACTCTGTCTATTCGGTTTGCCTGACGCTGGCTGCAGGTACGGTCTACGGTATGGATAACTTCCGGAATCTACCGATGTATACCGAGGCGGAAGCGGCTCAGACCCAAGCCCCTGTGGCGGATGCCGCAACAACCTTTCCGGAGGATGATTACCTGTGGCGCGGCGTATCCCTGGGCATGACACGTGATCAGGTGATCGCTGCCGAAGGCAGCGACCCGCTGACCCAAAAAGAGAATTACATCTGCTACGAGAGCGGAACGGTAGCAGGGCTGAACACGGTTCTATTCTACTACTTCAATTCCGAAGGCAAGCTGTATGTAGCCGATGTGGTGATGCCCGACGAGCATAAAAACAACGCCGACTATATAACGGATTTCGATTCGGTGGATGATACGCTACAGGAAAATTTTGGCACGCCGGTCCACCTGCGGCAGCCCAACTGGGCAGAGGGGGCGACGGAGGTAGCGCCGGAGGTATACGGGGACGCGATCCAGTCGGAAACGCTCACCTTGTCGAGCCTGTGGAATTGGGGCACGGAGAACATCATCTACCATATCCTGTATTGCGAGAATGGGATGATGCTGCATGATTTGAAATTTGGCAAGCCTTCGGAACAGTAAGAGGGCACAGGGCAGGAAATGGGGCTGGGCGACGGAAGGCGCGTACCTTCCCATAAGAAAAAGCTGGAAATCGGCAACAGGCTGCGCATGCTCTGTCGAAGCCCCAAACGTGCGTTATCTGCGCAAAAGGAACAGCGATCAGCCCTCTTGAACCTGACGTTTGATCATCCGTCTATCACAAAATCGTGAGCATCAACTATGGAATACGGGATCAACGCTTGCTTTCGCCCCACAGACGCCCCGGCGCTTTTCGCGTTGTAGGGGTCTCGTCGGTGGTTGCTCTACCCTGACGGGCTTTCCAGTCGTTCGTCAGGTTGCGCCAGCGCTCCATCTGGTATTCGTCGGTTGTTCGTTTCTGATTGGCTGCCGCATCGTAGACATCATGCGTTGCGTTAAAAAGAGCGGTTTTCGTTTCCGAACCGACAATACCATCCACCTTCAGCTTGTGATCTTTCTGGAAATCGCGGATCGCATTGTCGGTGTGCGTGCCAAAGTCTCCATCCACCGTGCCGCCCAGATAACCCAGTTCCATCAGGGAGCGCTGCAAATTGCCAACGTAATCATTCTTGTCGTGAGCGCTCAACGATTGGGTACCGTATACATCCTCTGCGGACTGGGGTTTCTGGTCGGTGATGTAATCCGCATACACGTAGCCTTTATCGCCATTTTTGAAAGTGACGGATTTCCAGTTCATATCGCCGGTGCTGCTGATATCGACGATTTCCATGCCGCGGGTCGCGCGGCCAATGCGATTTTTGTCGCCCAGATCTCCGCTGCTGCGGATGTTGACGTAACTGTCCGGACTGCAAGTGATGTAATACGGTTGTGTAAGCTGCTTCTTAGCGCTTCCAGAGCTGATCCCATAACCCATACCGATTCACCTCACGAATTTTGTTAGCCGCGCCTGCGGCGGAGAGGCTTCCCTGCAAAAATAAGCTGACCCCGATGTGCAGGCTTGGATTGCCTGAACAGGCAGGTGCCTATTCTGTTTCCGGCTCCCTGTTCCAAACGCGTTTCTCCCTTTTGACTGTAAAACGGCCCAACCAACGTTCCCCTTATTTTACAAAGAAGCGAGGTAATTCCCTGTATGAAAAAGGTGTTCTCTGTGCTCCTAACCCTGCTTGTTCTCCTGTCGCTGGCCACTGCGCCTGCCATGGCCGCCGAGGGCACGTCACTACTGTGGGATATCCCTTACGGCGTGGATGCCGCTACGTTTACCGAGCTTGCGCTGAAAAACGCAAATGTGACCGTGCAGCCTTCCACCGAGCCGTTGATGGAAAACATCAGCGACTGGCTCATCCTCGCGCCGGACGCAAAGGTTACGTTTCTTGGCCAAACGGTGGCAAAAGGCGATTTCCGTTTTATCGCAGCACCTGCGGATGGCAGTGCCCCTGTGGGGGGGATCACGGGATTCGATCAGGGGGAACTGACCTTCGCGCTGGAGTCGCCTGCGGACGTGACGGCCGCCATTGCCTTACTGACCGGAGCCTTTAATGCCGCGCAGGGTGCCTACGGCGCGCCTGAGCTTACCCTGCTTACGTACAGCGATGGCACGGGGGATGCTGAAACGTTCCGCTCCCTGCCGCTGCTGAAGGGCGAACCGGACGCGGGCACGCTTGCGTCGGCGATGGAGGCGCTGGATGCGGGGCAGTATACGCTCCAGTTCGGTACGGTAGCGCTGTGCCTGGAGCGCGAGGCTGGGGCTTATTCGGTTTCAGTGCTGTTTACCGCCGAACCAACGTTTGATGTGACGATGTTTAGCGATGCGCCCGCGTATTCCGCAGCCCATGCCACAAAGACGGATTCATTACAGGTGGGTGCCGCATAGACGGGGTTCAGAGTATGCGGATGCCGCATTGACGGGTCCGGTGAAAAGGGCTTTGCCGCGAATGCTATGCACCACGCTGATTCAGGAAGGCCGCGCGGCTGTTCCCAAGGTCAGGCTGTCATTACCGCTTTATACAATCTTTCTGGATTGATGGCTGTTTTTGGAAAGGAGATGGGCATAGGGTCGGTTTCTTTCGGATCAGGAAGAAACTGGGAGTTTCCGGTGTTAGATTGCCATAGGAGAGGCATTGCCCTTTCCATAGGCGGCTTCCGCCGTAATGAATGGAGGAAATTCCGTGAAAAACCGTTTGCGTTTGGCTTTGCCGCTGTTGGTTGCTGTGCTGGTTTTATCCGCTGGGGCGTTGGCGGATTCGCCCTTGAAGGTGCTCTCCTTCCTGTCCATCGCGGACAAATCCGAAGCCGCCGCGCTGGCGCAGCCTGTGAAAGAGAGCGCGACCAATGGGCAGGTATCCGTCGCCGTGGACAGCGCGCTGTTTGATGGCGTGATGCTGGCGTTTGACTGGACGCTTACCAATGCCCAACCGGACAAGCCTGCGTTTTTGCAGGCGGAAGGCTTCACCATCAACGGCGTTAAAGCGGAAATTGATAGCACAGACAGCTTCGATGGCGTGTGGCTGGATGAAAATGATGAACAGGGAACCATGCAGGATGGCGAGAACATCGACCTGCCCGAAGGGGTCACGGGGGATGTTCTCCACGTGAGCCTGACGGTGGGCGTGTACTACCCCAATGCCCCGATCTACCGCATGGATCAATATGATGAAGCGCTTGCCCGACAGAAGCTGGCCGAGGGCTTTTTCGTGATTGCCGAAGAGGAAGGCTTTCTGGAGATCGACCCCGTGGAAGGGTTGGTGTGGGTGATGCGGGGCGCTTCCAAGAAGGAAGGGGGCATGTTCACCTATAAACCAGTCACCATCACCTTTGATGTGGATGCCACCCCCGGGCACAAGGCCGCAGTGCAGCTGAAAACCGAGCCGTCCTATCCGCTCGGCAAATCTGCCGTTATCCTTAAAAGGGCTGTGCTCACGCCTGTGGCGCTGTACCTGAGCCTGCCGGTATCGCCCCTGACGGAGAACACCGGAGCCTTGCATGATGGCAAATTTGCGCTGGCGGATGCGCAGGGAAAGTTGCTGGGTGATTATCCGCTGGCTGAGGAATCCGGCGATGTGATAAGAGAGAATAGCACGGCAGAACCCTACCTGAATTACACTTGGCGCAACCTGCCCGACGGTGTGCCACCGGAGTCATTCTCGATTGCATTCGTGCCCAACTACGGCCCTGTGGTTTTCTTCATGCCCATGAGACGGTAGTTTGCGCCGCATGGGCAGGTATGCCAACATCGCCCTGATGCAGGCAGACGATCAGGAGTATCGCCCGCACTTGCATGCGGTGCCGCGACCCTGCGGAAGTGCCAGAAAATTGCTTTGCCGCAAATGCCATGCGTCTCCCTGCGGAAGTGTCGCCGCCCTACGGAGGTGTCGCCGCACTGCGGAAGTGCTGCGGAAGTGGCGTCTCCCTGCGGAGATGTCGCCGCCCTGCGGAGATATCGCCGCCCTGTGGAGGTTGTCGCCGCCCTGCGGAGGTTGTTGCCGCCCTACGGAAGTGTCGCCGCCCTGCGGAGATGTCGCCGCCCTGCGGAGATGTCGCCGCCCTGCGGAGGTTGTCGCCGCCCTGCGGAAGTGTCGCCGCCCTGCGGAGGTGTCGCCGCCCTACGGAGATGTCGCCGCCCTGCGGAGATGTCGCCGCCCTGCGGAGGTTTTGTCGCTGCCCTGCGGAGGTTGTCGCCGCCCTGCGGAGGTTGTCGCCGCCCTGCGGAGGTGTCGCGACTCTGGAGGTACCGCGCCCTAAGGTTGTGCGCGACCCTGCGGAAGTGCCGCGACCCTGCGGAAGTGCCGTAAAATTGCTTTGCCGCAAATGTCATGCCCCCCGCTGGTCTTTCCCTTTCGTGCTTATTCCCCATTCCCTTCGCGCGTTTCCGCGCAAAAATGAAAAACGGAATTATGTGCGGCTCTGGGTTTGTGCCGAAGCCGCGCTGGTGGGCGGCGCGCTGCCCGCCAGCTTTGCCTGCATGGCGCCTGCGGTGGCGGCCAGGCCCTTCTTGAGGCTGTCCACCTGCTGCGCGAGTTGCGCGTTTTGTTGCTGCAAGGCTTGCATCTGCTCCTGCGTTGTTTCGGTTTGCTGTAGGATTGGGATCATCCGATCCTTGCCGTCTACGGAGAGCATTTCGAATACCTGACTTAGCGGGATGGGCACGCCTGCCTGTGCGGCCATCTGGTAGGCTTGCAGGATCAGCTCGTTTTGCGCCTGCACCCGCATGGGGTTGCGGCGCTGGGTTTGCACCTGCACCGAATACGGCGGCGCGGGCAGCGTTCCGTCGGCGCGCTTGCCCATCAGATAATCCGCGTTCAGCATCACGGCGCGCGGCTTGCCGTCGCGTCCGGTAATCAGGCGTTCCTTTTTGCCGGAATAAAATTCCGACACCAGCCACAGCACCTGTTCCGCCATGCGCTTGAAGCCTTGCATCAGCGTGGCGGTGCGCAGGCGCGTGATCTTGCCGCCCGCTTCCTGAAGGCTGGCGATGGCGGTTGCCGCGGTCACGCCCCCCGCCGTTTCGCCGCGGGAAAACTGGTTCTGACCGCTGTCCTGCTTCAAATCGCTCTGCATAAAGCTCATCTGCTGACCGGCCATGGCGCTGAGCGGTTTGCTTTGCAGCCATTGCACATCTTCCGGCCCGATGGCCTCGCCCTCGATGATGTTCTGCTGCCAGTCCGTCAGCGCGGCTTGATCGATCTTCGCGCTTTTGCGCACCAGCAGGCGCGCTTTGGCCGCCATGCGCAGGTTTTCGTCGATGTAATGGGCATAGCGGTTGATGTAGCGCATCATCGGCGCCAGCTCCTGCACCATGCCTTCGCCCACGGGCAAGCCCTCGATGGGCGTGAACACGTCCACCACGAACGGGTACAGCCCGTGCGCGTACACATCCTCCTCATGCCACAGCAGCGCGCCACCCGCCAGATAGGCCACATTGACCGTGTAATGATGGGTGCGCGCGTCAAAGCGGCGATACCAGTATTCCATCATCATGGCGCGGGGTTCGTCTCCACCCGATTCCTGATAGCTGTCCGGCACACCCACGCCGTCGCTGTAGCCCGGGTCGGTGCCCACATGCGGGGCCACATCGGGATAGTGCTCGGCGTACCAACTCAGCGGATGCCAGCTTACCTTGATTAAGGCGCGCGCATCCTGAATATCCTCGGCGCAAGGGTCCCACAGGAAGGCTTCCACCGGCCAGCGGATGAGGGCCACATCGCCGCGCCCCTGATCCATGGTATCGTCCCACGCGATCTGCGTTACGGCGGTACCGGTGCAAAACAGGTCTTCGGCGCGCCTGCGGTGCAAGCCCTCAAAATCGTTCTGTTCCAAAATAAAGTGCAGCACGTCCGTCATATCGGTCGCAATGTCCTGCATTTCCGAGCGTTCCGGCAGCATCACGGCTTCCGGCAGGTTATCCATCTGATCGGCAATGCAGTTGTTGAACGTGCTTTTCAGCGTTTGCATCTGCAAAGTTCGCCGCTCGGCGGGGGTGTTGGGCGCATCCTGCCGGGGGTCCTGCAAAAGCAGAATGGTGCGCGATTCCCGTGCGCGGTCGTGGATTTCCCGACAACCGTCGCGGAACAGGGCAAAGCGTGCATAGGCTTCCTCCACGAGCGCCTTTTCCCGCGGGGAGAGCGGCTGCGAACCCAGCAGCACCGATTCAATCGGCTTAACCGCGCCCAGTTCTTCCGGGATGGGCGCAACGCGTTTTTCCTTTTTGGGCTTATCCACTTTCTGTTTATCCACTTTCATGCCTCCAGCGGGTTCTGTTCCGCGCGATTTTGGAGTGGGCATCCCCTCGGATGCGATCGGCCTGACCATGCGCCTATAGCGGCGTTTGTGCCGCGCAGGGCTGGCTGGATGCTCGTTCAAACCATGAACGCGTGGGTCTGGCGGGTATGGGAGATGAGGCGTTGCCACGAAAGCTTGAAGTAGCCCCGCTACCCTTCGCTTCCGCTCCGTGCCTGAACCCAAAATCCATCACAAGCCTTTTGCTTGAATCATGGAAAGGAGCGTTATTCCTCCAGCGGGTCATATTCCGCGCGCTTATGGGTGGGCATCCCTTCGGACGCGATCGGTCTGGCCATGCACACATAGCGGCATTCATCATAGATATGGTCTTCCGCGGCGCTGTCCACATCCTCGGGTTTGACCGGATCATAGGGGAGCGCCGGAAACGTCCTCAAAAACTGCCTGCAGGTGCTAAAAACGTAGAACATCGGGCGGTCATCCTCCCGAAAACGCAGCCGTTCATGGATTTGCATCTTTCCGGCCAGTCGGGTGTGGTCGCCCCGGCGAAAGTACACCCCGCGCCCATCGCCCGTGTCGCGCATCTGGTCGGCCACGCTGTCGCCGCGGCTCTGGTCGAATATGGCCGGATCGGCGATGCGTTCAATGGACAGGTTTTCGTTGGATTCATCCTTTTCCCGATCGAGGATGCCGCGCGCAATTTCCTTGGGCGTGATGCGGATGCCCTTGTTGGGGGTGCCATCGAACCCGTACCACTCGCGGTAGCGGTACAGCCGCCCCTGCGGATCGCACGCATACCAACCCACGGAAAACGGGGCGGAATAGCCGTGATCAAAGCCCATATAGCGCGGCCACCACAGCGGAATATCAAACGGCGCAACCACATGCGTATGCGTACGATCCGCGTAGTGCTGCGCATCGTCCGTGAACTCGGGGAACACCTGCCCCTCAAACGCGTCCCAGTTGCCATTGAGCAACGCTTCCCGCAGGGCTTTGGGCTTGCGCTCCAATTCAAAAATGTAATCCTCCGTGATGTAGGGGTTCTCCAGCGCCAGCGACGGGATGTACTGCGTCACAAACTTTTTGCTCCGGTGCAGCGTGGGGCTCTTTTCCATGCGGACGATCTTTTCCAGATACGGCCCCGCATCCACAAACCGTTCCTTCACCCAGCCGTGGCCGATGTTGCCGGGGTTGCTGGACGAGCGCACCACCGGCACAATGCCGAGCGTTTTTTTAGCGCGCAGGCGGGTTTTGATAAAATCGTAAATTTCCCGCTCGAAGCTGGTAAGCTCATCAAAGTACAGCCAGTGAATTTCCGCGCCGGCGTAGTTGTACATGCTACTTACGCTGGCACAGTGCCGGAAATGAATCACCGAGCCGTTATACAGCTTCATTTCATGGCGGCTGACGTTGTACTGGGCGATGGATTTGGGATAGCTCTGCTTTGCCTCCTTGATGACCGTATCTTCCAGCTCGCTATACGTTCGCCGGAAGATGTACGCGTGGGTTTGAGGATAGCGCAGGCAGCGTGCCAGCGCGTCCATCACGATGGCCTTGCTTTTGCCTCCGCCCGCCGCGCCGCCGTAGAGAACCTCGTTGGCATCCGTCGCATGAAACAGCGTTTGCTTGGGTGTAGGCTGATAGTCAATCACCACAGATTCGGACGCCAACGAAAAATCCTCCCTTCGGGGTTAAGAATGGGGGTTACGGCAGGTGCGCCGCCTTGAGCTGACCTGCGACTGTGGGGCAGACCTGCGACTGTGGGCAGGAACTGCGTGTGCGGCGGAAGCCCTGCCACGTGCAGAACTGTGGACGTATACAGGAACCGCGTGTGTGGCGGACAACCTGCCGCGTCGCCGTAGAGAACCTCGTTGGCGTCCGTCGCATGAAACAGCGTTTGCTTGGGTGTAGGTTGAACCTCAATCACCACAGATTCGGATGCCAACGAAGATTTTCCCGTCGGGGTTAAGAATGGGGGTTACGGCAGGCGCGCCGCCGTAGAGAACTTCGTTGGCATCCGTCGCTTGAAACAGCGTTTGTTTGGGTGTAGGTTGATAGTCAATCACCACAGATTCGGACGCCAACGAAGATTCTCCCTTCGGGCTTAAGAATGGGGGTTACGGCAGGCGCGCCGCCGTAGAGAACCTTGTTGGCGTCCGTCGCATTTAACAGCGTTTGCTTGGGTGTAGGCTGAACCTCAATCACCACAGAAACGGACGCCAACGAAGATTTTCCCTTCGGGTTGTGGATGGGGCGGACGGTTACGTTTGAGCTGTGCCGGTTGCACCGATTGTGCTGCCCGAGTCCTCCGGCAGGCCCGGCATACCGGGCGCCGGCATGCTGCCAAACTGCACCAGAATGGTTTGCGGGCCTTGATCGGTTACGCTTTCACCGGCGCGCAACAGGCTGTTGGCGGCGTTTTGCTGAATCCACTCGTTCTCGCTGCCCAGTTGCTTTTCCAGCACCCCATAGGCGCGAGGCATCCCCGCCGCGACCCGCTGCCGGTACAGGCGATCCCTGAACTGCCGCAGATCTTCCCGCTTCATCCATTCGTAGAGGGTGCGCTCGCCGATTTTCAGGATTTCCGCAACCTTTACATGCGTATACCCCTCGGCGAACAGCCGCGCGGCTTCATACTGCTTTTTGGAGGGGACTCTGGATTGCCGACTGATCTGGGGATTTCGTGACATATCAACACCTCTTCTTGCCCCTCCGGCTTGCGCGGTCAGGGCATGATTCACCGATCTGCCTACTTTGCGGAGAACGCGTGTCGCTTGCCCTCAAAGCCGATGCGCCTTGAAAAACGGGCGAAAACGGGCGAAGACTCCGCCGCCGGAAGCGGGGCTGTCTACCCTGCACCCGCAAAGTTGGCAACAAAAAAGCCCCGGATTTTGCCCATCCGTGGCTTTTTCCCAATATTCGACGTTATCAGCATAACACGAAAGCATTGCCCGTGAGTTACCCGAATGGGGGGCAGTTCTTTTGGAGGGGTTCCGGTTTCTGTCGGGGTGGGTTTGTGATGATATTGTTTGGTCAAGCTGACATTTTCTTTCTTTATATTTTAGTTGTCAAAGTAAATGAGGCAATACGATACTGATGTATTTTTGTATTAGCTTGTTATGACTAATAAGCTAATACAAAAGAGGCGCATTATTTACTTGCGCCTCAATCAAATGAATAAAACGGTAGCTATTCTGCATACTTTGGAAGAAGATCAGATTCTTTTTTTCTCTTGGGTATTGCCTTAATATATATGCCTTTTGTTTCGGGTCTTGGTTCTTCACGATGCCCACACGAATTACAAACACACTGTTTAAAGTAAGGATCGTAAAATGAAAGCTTTCCACACTTTTCACAGAGAATCATCATTTAAATACGCCCTCCATCTTAAAATAGCCAGTAAAAGTTATACCATGAAATGCCTCCGTGCAAACTCCACTCTTTCGTAGAGTATCCTTTGCATCAGCCATTGGGTATGGTGCAGAGAATACTACCTTCATAATCCCAATAGATGCTATTTTATTAGCACATAAGTTACACGGATACGTTGTTGTGTATAACGTGGCGTTTGGTATAGCACTGGATGAACCGTTTCTCGCAATACTCAATATCGCATTTTCTTCGGCGTGCAAGGCGCGACAGTAGTCAAGCATTTTGACCCGTTGCTTAAACTCCTTGTATACTGCATCAACAATATTTGAGTCCGAGATTATTGTACTGATCTTGGTCTTAAATTGTTCCCTTAGATACTTTCTATAACATTGTCCGACAAAGTCCTGACATGTATCCGATTGCTTTGGCACTACGTTATACCCAGAGGCAAATACTGAACCTTCGCTATCAACGATCACTGCACCAACAGAACGTTGACAACATGTTGATCTATGGGCGACAGCATGTGCCATAACCATTGCGGTTTCGTCGATATTCGGACTCAAAGCCCCCTCTCTATTTACCAACTGCAAAAAGCGTTCCACTTCTTGTTTCATCAGTTTATGTGGTTGGTTTATGCCATGTATGGTTTCATTGTTGATTATAACATAATCAGCACGTTCAAAACACTTAGAAACCTGTTGACCGTTGTTGAATTCTTCCTCTTTATCACGTTCTTCATCTATTTCAAACTTTTTCTTGTCGTCGTCATAAATATCTTTTACTCGATCCCAGCGTATATCTTGATCTGCGTTAATCCCTAACAGGAAAAAGTCACCATACCTAGATCGTAAAGCAAGTATCTCGTTTGTGTTTCTGATGCTGTCTACAACATAGTTTTTTTCGACTGCCATTTCTTTGATAGCAATCTGTGCAAGAATATCAGGAGACTTCGACATGCGCAATTCATTTCCATAATCTTGTAAAGTCTGTCGATTAGGTTGAGAATTATCTGGATACTGCGAGGAATACTCATTCCGAAGGATATCGGATAAACTAATATAGGCATAACCTGCGTTTTCGATGTAACTTTTTGCTATAAATGTACAACCGCTTCCGAACGTGCCAGTTATGCCGATAATTCGCATCAGGATACAACTCCCTTTATATTTACATTATAGATCACCTTCCTAAAAATGGCAAGAATTAAGTGATAATATACAAGATTTATACAGAATTGTATGGTTCTAAGAATTTCGAATAAGAAATGTATGATGATACTATGGAATAATCCAATACCCCCTACTCTTCCCCCTCCCGACCCCGGCACAGACAAACAAAATACCGCTGCCGCATCTCGAAAAACTGTCGCCTCCCGCACGGCGGGTCGATGGACTGCCAGTTTTCACCGTAGGCTACATTGCGGATCAGCGCCCGCGCGAGCACTTCGTTGCCTGCCGCCCGCAGCGCCGCGGTTTCCACCTGATCCACATCATGGGCGAACCGCTCCCGCTTCTGCACGGCCGCGCCGGTCGGGTCGGCGATTCCGCTGCCGCGCGGCAACCCGTCGGCAGGCGGCGCGGAGGCGAGCAGCACATCCCGCATCGCCTGCTTTTTGGCCGGATAGGTTCGGCTGAACCATTTCAGGGATAAGTACGTTTCCTTGTCGATGTCCGTAAACCGTAGAATATATTCATGCATTGACGGTTATCTCCTTTCCAATGATCGAAGTTCGTTGCCAGTGAGCATCCCGCCCGTGCTGTTGCGGCCGGAAGGTTTTCCTTGCGTGCCGTTGTGTTGGGCGTAACTCCCATTTGCCAACGCCCCTGTGCAGGGTAAGGCGTGTCGTTCTCATCCCATGAGGTGGGGCAAGCTTCGCCCACCTTATGGGTGAGTACGACCGCACCCCTGCAACCGCACGTAAAAATAGAAGGATGATAGGATTGTGTTATTGAGAACCGTCTCAAAAACAGAAAACCATGGCATTGAGAAGAAAAAGGAGAACGTTCTCAAAACCCCTGTTTCCGACATTGAGATAAAAATCAAACATTTCTCAAAGGCGTAACGGCTGTCACTGAGAAGGAACGAAAGCCATTCTCCAAAACAAGACGGCAGTCTTTGAGAAGGAACGCAAACCGTTTCTCCGTAACAAGGCGGCAGTCTCTGAGATGAACACAAAACTTTCTCCAGAACAAGGCGGCAGTCTCTGAGATGAACGCAAACCGTTTCTCCGTAACAAGGCGGAAGTTTCTGAGATGAACGTAAGCAGTTTCTCTGGAACAAGGCGGCAGTCATTGAGATGAGCGCAAGCTGTTTCTCTGGAACAAAAATCTGTCTCTGAGAAAACCACTCCGGTTCTCCTCGGCAGGAGGGAAGCGATTAAACGACCTCTTTCGGGTCGGCTTTCAGAATCATGCCGTTGTTCCTGTCGATGCGGTAGCCGTACTTTTGAATCCAGCGGTAAAGGGTCTTTTCCGATTTTTCGCCGCGGTAGTAATCCGTAAGGTGAGCCATGGTGGCGGGCGCGCCGCCGTTGCAGTTGGCAAGCACGTTCTCAAATTCGATGCGATCATCCGCCGATTTTGCAACGGCTGCCTTGCGGTGCTTGTCCGACGCCTTCTTCCATGGCGGCTGCTCCCCGTCCGCGCTCAGGTCGCCCAGCGTGCCGGAGGGGTCGCCGTGGTGCACCGGATAATCAAACCACAGGTTGAGCGGTGGGAAGGGCGCAAACTCCCGCAGCGTGCCCTCGATGCGCCACGCGGTGCGCTTTTCGGCACGCGCCCGCGCCTCTGCCAGCGCCAGGCCAAGGGTCGCCTCCTGCGAACGCGTGAGGAGGCGGGCGGCATGGCTCTTCATCGCGGCGGCGCTGCTCAGATCCTCCGGCTTGACCTCGTCCCGCCAAGGGTCGCCCAGCATCCGGTCAAACGCCGCCTCGTACACGCGGCACACGGCGCGGTCGCCCTCGGCTTTGCGCAGCGCGTCGGGCACGTCCAGCTCAATCATGTCCAGCATCGCGTCGGGGTCGCGGGCAAACACGCCGCTGCCGCTGGCGCGATCCATGCTTCGCTTCTGCCCCTGCACGCCCTTGCTGTGGTGGTGGCAGTAGATTACCGCGCAGCCCAGCTCCGTGCACACTTTGTCAAACTGGTTGCAGAAGTTCGCCATCTGGTCGGCGCTGTTTTCATCGCCAGTGATCACCTTGTAGATCGGGTCGATCACGATGGCGGTGTAGCCTTTTTTCGTCGCGCGCCGGATGAGCTTGGGCGCGAGCTGATCCATCGGGATGGCCTTGCCGCGCAGGTTCCACACGTCGATGTTGTTCAGGTGCAGCGTCGGGTAGCCAAGCGCGAGGTACACATCCTTGAAGCGGTGCAGGCAGCTCGCGCGATCCAGTTCCAGATTCACGTACATCACGCGCCCCGGCGTGCATGGCCAGCCAAGCCACTTTTGCCCTTCGGCGATGGCGCAGCACAGCTCGATGAGCGCAAAGCTTTTGCCCGCCTTGCTGGGGCCGGCCAGCAGCATCTTGTGCCCCATGCGAAGCACGCCGTCGATCAGCGCGGGGGCGAGCGGAGGCAGATGGCTCCACATGGTGGCGATGCTCTCCGGCTCGGGCAGGTTGTCGTTTTGGCTCTCGACCCATTCTTGCCATTCGTCCCAGCTGGCCTTGCCGATTTCTCGCGCCACGATGTACTGTGGGTTGCCGTTGCGTAGCACGCCGGGCATCCGGCTCAGGCGGGAGGGGTTGCGGTTCTGGGTATCGATTTTCAGCCCGTTTTTGGCGCACACCCCGTAGAGGTAATCCACGCGCCTGCGGTACTCCTCGTAGCTGGCCGCGCCGATTTTGACGATGGCGTGCAGGCTTTTGCCGCCGCTGTGCACCAGCATGGCGATAGGCAGCTCCAGCTCCTGCAGGAGGGCGTTTTGCTGGTCGATCTCCATGCAATCGCTCTCGACCAGCGCATAGCGGAAATCGGTCACGTTTTCGTTTTTGACGCCCTTGCCGTCCAGCGGATTGAAGCGAATCCACGCCCCCGCCTGCGGCTTGGGATCGCCGATTACGCTGCCGATATCGCCGCCGCACTTGCTGAGCAGTTGAATCAACTCACCGGCGGTGCGGCTGAACGAGCCGCGCGTGGGCAGATACCGCCCGTCCTTCTCATAGCAATCGGTCACATAGCCGACGTTCTCGCTGGCTTCAAACAGCGTTTCCAGGTACGTGGTCAGCTCGCGCACCGCGTCCCAGTGATCGGCGGGCGCGGAAACCTCGCGCGCCTCCAGCCAGTTTTGGTTCACCACCACGCCATGCCCGCCGATCTGGCTGTCCCAATCCAGTTCATAGCCATCGCCGGAGGGCGCGGGTCGCCAGCCCTGATTGCGCGCGTATTGCACCACCGTGCCCAGGGTTACGGGTCGGGCATCCCCGCCGAAGGTGTTCCATTTTTGAAAGCATTCACCGGCATGGTAGCGGGCGCTGTCGCCGCGGCTCCATGCATCCCAGTCAAAGGCGGTATAACCGCCCTCCTTGAGCGCCATGCCCACGGAAACCCACTCCTGATAGGTGAGCAGGGCGGGGTTGATGGCGGCGAGGAGGTCTTTTATGTCGTAGGGCAAAGGTCGAATTCTCCTTTAATAATCACCATTGATGTTTGTTTTGGCATATGGTACAATTACCAATAAATGGACATACAAGTCGTCAGGAAGTGAAACACTATGATAGAACAATTTAAATCTAATGGAAATCAAATTGTGTCCACTGATGTTTTCTCAATTTCCTTTGATGGTGAAAATGAGATAGAAGCATCATTACTCGGACTTTCGATTTCCAACTTGGCATTTGTTATTAATGAAATAGTTGCGGAGGATGCCACAGAACCACAGTGCAAATTAAAAGTTTCGGCTTTTCGAAAAGGAAGTTTCGAGATATTATTTGCGCTGGCTGTAATTTCTATTGGGCAAATTTCCTCACTTTATTCGACTGGAGACGCACTATCTGTAATTGGTGTTTTGAAGGGTATATTTGATGTCAAAAAGCTTTTGAAGGGCGAAAAACCAAAGGCTGTAGAAGATGATGTGAAAGAAGGTTATGTTCGCGTCATTTCAAAGGATGGAACAGATATATCAGCTCCTTTAGGCGTAAAAATTCTGTTCTCTAATCCAGTAGTAGAAATGAAAATCACACAGATTTCACAAGCTATCGATACACATAATCCAGAGGGAGGGTTTAGTCTTTCAACAGGAAATGAAATCATACATTACAACCATTCTGATATTGAAGATATGTCGCAAACCATTCCCATCACAGAATATGGACCGACTGATACAGTTCAGGTTTCAGAATTGACGCTTCCCATTTTAAAAATTGCCCTCCAAGGTGATGCAGCATGGTCTTTCCGTTTTGGAACAAGAGCCATAAAAGCAAATATTGAGGATCGCGATTTTCTTAAAATTGTTCATATCGGTCAGGTTTCTTTCAAGGCGGGGGATAAACTTTCTGTTGAACTGATTATCACAACAAGATTTTCAGATGAAGGCATTCCCATTAGAGAGTCGTATTCGATTTTAAAGGTGTATGGGCATATCCCGGCCAGTAATCAAATCAACGGTGAGCAAACAAAATTTTAACTGTTACTTTTTCTGAATGGGACAAGAACAATCATTTCTCTTGTAATCACAGCACACTGATACGTCCCTTTTATGAGAAGCTGCTGTATTTGGTATGCTTCTTCTCTGATTATGTCTAGTTCTTCATTGCCGTCAGCTTTTTTTCTTCCCCTTTTTATGATTAGACTTGGTTTTCTGAAATCAATGTAGGCCATGAAAACTCACCTCAGTTTTCGGAGGATGCCGCCATCCCCTACAGCACTCTCCACCTATTCCTCACAATCCCTTTGATCAGATGTTTTGCATTCAAAGTTTTTTTGTTATCACAGAAGCATACACCTCGAGATATCTTCTCACTATTGGGTATAGTCGACCTAGCCACCTCCTGATAGGAGGGTTAAGCCATCGGCGAAAGATGCAGAGAATGGAATTGCTTTATGCGCACGTGCTCTTCCAATAAATACCCACCCCCCTCCGGCAGCCAGCGCACCAATCCTCTGCCTGCCGGAGGCCATTCTTCCTACAGCTTAGTATTTGCCCGACGGATAGCCAGCCCCAGCGGCGGCGGAGGGAATAGCCTCCTCGGGGTCAAGGAACCGCTTGATTTCGTTGCCCTGCATTTCCTCGCCGGTTTGGCTGTTGTTCCATTTGCGCAAGCCGACCTTGCAGCGCCCGCGTCGCCCGATGATGGCAGGCCAGTTCATTTTGAGCGGTTCGCCGTGGCGGCGAAGCCCCACCGCGAGGAAGAACTCGCACAGCATCCCTTCGCAGCGGGAGTGCAGGAATAGCCGATGCTGGAGCGTGGCGTTGAGTTCGCCGTCGCTCACATCCAGCGTCAGGGTCGCCATGTTGCAGGAGGGCAGCTTGGCGTTGGGGCCGGGCTCGTAGCGCCCGCGTTCAAGGCTTTTCACGGTAAAGTCATACTCTCCGGCAGGCAGTAGCGTAAAGGTGGATTCCTTGCTGATTTCATCATCCCAGCCCAGTTCGCGTTCGATGTCGTTGGTCATGGTATGGATCATCCTTTCATGGGGGGTTATAAGGAGAAGTTTCTGTGGTTGGCGGAGGGGCATAGCGAATGCGTGCGCAAAAGCCGAAGCCCCCAAATTGTCCCCAAAAGTGGGTCAAGGGATTTCATCCCTTGTCAGGTTTCCCAAGGATGAAATCCTTGGGTGGGTTTGGGCAAAGCCCAAGGCCTTACGCCGCAGCGTTTTGCAAAAAAACGAGTGAACAGCCCGAAGGGCGATGAGGCGAGTGGCAATAGCGTATTGCAGAGGGGTTTTAACAGCCTGAGGACAGCGCCAGAACCCCAGCCCTTTTGCGCCTTTCGGGGTTCACTCGCCCCAGAGCATACACACGTCAGGCATGGACAGGGGTAGACTGCGCTGAAATGACGGAAGCGCCGGTTGCAGCAGAGTCGCCTACCGCGTCGTCCTCCCCTTGTGCGGAGTCGCCTATCACGTCGTCCTCCTCTTGTGCGGAGTCGCCCGCCGCGTCGGTGTCAGCAACCGCGTCGGTGTCGCTGTTCGTGTCACTGTCACCCGCCGCGCCGTTCTCCCCTTGCGCGCTGTCGCCCGCTACGGAATCCCCCTTCTCCTTGCTGAACAGCGCGTTGAGCGTGGTCAGTTGGGCGGCGCGCTTGAGGGGGGCACAGCCTGCCAGCGCCTCGGCGATGTCGCCCACGCTGGTCTGGTGAATTACCGCCTTGCGCTTTTCGCCGCTCAGCAACAGTAGCACAAAGCCTTCGGCCTCCATGGGTTCCTTCATTTCCGGGGTCAGATCGTCCTCGTTGGAGGTTACCGTGATCGTGTAGATTGCAGCCATCGTTTGCTTCCTTTCCGGCCTGTTCGGCCTACCGGTTCAGGGATGATCGGTTTGCGCCTTGCGTTTGAGCAGGTTGTGATAGCACTGGTTGACATACTGGCGGGTGCAGCCGCAGAGTTGGGCGGCTTTCGCGCAGTTTCCGTCACAGGCGGCCAGCGCGCGGATCGGGGGTATTTCGCCCAGCCGCGCCAGGGGCAGCAGCGCCAGATACGTGTCGCTACAGGCGTGCGGCTCCATGTGGGCGACGGTCGCGTAGTGGGCAATGCGCTCCAGCCCGCAGCGTTCGCATCGCACGGTGTAAAGCCCTATGGCCGCGCTGCCCGTTACCTTCCAGCCCGAGATCACCCTTCCGGCCATGCGCCGCGCCCCAAACGCCGGAACGGGGCGCCCTTTGCGCGCCGCGCTCGCCGCGAGGTTGTAGCAGCTGTGGCAAAGCCCTTTCACGGCGGCCTGCCGCCTGCCACAGCGGTGGCAGGGGATGCCTACATATTTTTGGTTCATCCAATTACCTCCCATTCGGTTTTATTCGGGGTGGAATCGTTTTTCGGCAGCCCGGGAGGAGAAACGCCGCAAGGGCTGACTGCCCCGTGGTCTGCATGGGGCATATCGCCTGTGAGCGCCACCGCAGGCAGGGGTGTGGGTGTGCACGCAACCGATGCGGATTGGGCGGCAGGTGTGCAACCAACCGATGTATCCTGCGCGGCGGGTGTGTACATAACCGACATTGACGGTGTGGCGGATATGCACTCAACCGCCGCAGACAGGGGCGGGAGTGTGCATTCAATCCTCGCAGGCAGAACGGCGCGTGTGCAACCAACCGATGTATCCTGTGCGGCGGGTGTGTACATAACCGACATTGACGGTGTGGTGGATATGCAATCAACCGACGCAGACAGAGCAACGGGAGTACATCCGGCCAGCGCAGGCAGGGCGATCAGCCACAGGAGAATGGCCGCCAACACCGCCACCAGCACCCAACGCCTCGTTCGGGGCTTACACATTCCGCGCATCATGCGGCGCTGACGTTTGCGTTCCTCACGGTATCGCTCCGTGTACCACCACAGCGTGCCGATGCCCATGACGTATCCGGCAAGCCCGACCGCCAGCACGCCCACGAGGAGGAGAACCAGTAGCAAGTACATCATACGTCGACTGCCTTTCCGGTTGTGTCCGGTATATTTCGCCTTTTGCAAAAACCATGGTCGCAGGCGTGGCTTTCGGTTGCGCAGGGCACGGCTCTGCGGCGGCTGTCGGGCTGGGTTCCAGCCGCGTTGGCATCGGGGCAAGGGCTTTGATATGGGCGGAGGAAGGGATGGGCTTGACATTGCACGGATGCCGAACGCGCCGGATCGCGGAGGCCATCGGCGGATTCACTCATCCGGGGCAATCCGGGCAGAGGGGTCGGGGTCATGGCGCGGTTCCACCTCCCTTTCTTTCAGTGGATTGGCTGCGTGATCGGCAGGCGTGCCGTTGACGAACGCAAGGCTGCCGATGATGGGTGCGGGCGTACTATGAATGGGAGCAAGTCCGCTGTTGACGGGCGCAGGCGTGCCATGAATGAGCGCGAGCCTGCTGTTGGCAGGCGCGGGCGTGCCGTTAGCGACGGCAAGCCTGTTGTTGTGGGGTGTGGGGCTGTTGTCTAAGGGTGCGGTGGGTGCGGCCGTTCCCGTACGGCAGGGTTCCGCCGCGATGGGTTCGCCGGAAGCTGAATCTTGCGGCAATGGCTCACAGCCGGAGGGCCGGAACCCTTCCATGCCATCCGTCCGGTACAGGAAGGGAGCTTCAGGCGACCTTTCAAGCGCTTTGGTTGCCCCCTACACAAAATCGGGGGTGGCTGATGGGTACGCCGCCCACGGGGTGAGCACGCCCTGCATGTAGGCGAGCGTCAGGGCGCGCTGGAGTGGGTTCATTCGGGCGTACAATGCATCCACCGCGGGCTGACCGTTCCGGTGGGGTTCTGGTTGTGTGGGCTCGGGCGGTTGAGTTTCGTTCTGCATTCGGGTCACCCTCTTCCGGTGCCAGTTGGCTAATTTTGTCCTTGCAGTGCCATTATAGGATCAATAAATGTACTTGTCAATACTATTTGACAAGAAACTGTGCAATTTTTGTCTTTACAATGACATGTTGTTGTAGTAAGATATCATAAGGAGGAGGTGTGCGGATTGACACTGGGTGAAAGAGTCCGAGAGGTACGCAAATCGCAGGTACCCAAACTGTCGCAGACGGAATTCGCCGTGCAGCTGGGTTTGACCCGAGCGCAGGTGAAGACGTATGAGCTTGATGTTGTGGAAACACCGGAATCAACGGTACGCCTGATCTGCATGAAATTCGGCATCGCCTATGACTGGCTCAAAACGGGCGAGGGCGATATGCGGATCTCCTCGCAGGATGCCGATGTGGGCGCGCTGGTCAACATTATGACGGGCGATAACGAGTTTGCCAAAAACCTGTTCCGCGCCTACGCACGGCTGGGCACGGAGGAATGGGAACGCCTCCGCCTGTTCATGGAAGATGTGATCCGGCAGACGCAAGCGGATGAAAAGATAAAAAAATAAGCCGCGACCGCGGCTTATTTTTGTTTGAGAAACAAGGTCTGAACGACTTGATAGATAAAAGTGAGTGCCTTCTCATCCGTGATATCCTCCAGCATGTCCATGATCTTCTGTTTCAAATTCACCGGCACCCCTCCAATACGAGAACATGTGTTTGTGTTAATCATACGCCGCTTAAAGGGAACCGTCAAGTGCCAGATGTAGGCTGACGGTATAATATACGTCTATATGTTGTGGTGGTAAACGTATGCCAATCGTGGTATCATTTTCTAAAATCATCCATTTTAAGGGGCAAGCTCATCTGTTTTTCTTGGATGCATCCGCTTGCGATCTTTTTTTTGCCCGTCGAAAATTGCACCGGATTCTTACCGGAAGCACATTTCGATTGGGCTTGTGGAAAGGCGTCCGTTTCGGGAATCGGGACTGAAAGTTCGGAAAGTGTTTATTGGTCGGCTTTATCGGTTTTCTGGTTTTGCTCCTTACGCAAATGCTGATCAAAAATATGAAACTGAATCCGATCCTCATTGCGATTATTGCGACGGCCGATGCGTATTTCATCTTCCGTTGGACTGGCAAGTATTACAAAGCGCCGCTGGAGGTACCCGAATATTTTCATATCCCCGGGCATGATTCAAGCGCGCCGGCAGCGCCGAAGATTCAAAAGTGCCCCCAGTGCGGCATGATGCAGGTGGTGCAGGGCGGGCACTGCAAGGCGTGCGGCGCCGGAATGCCCTCTGTGCGTGTCGCCCCGCCCCGCCCGACGACCGTAACGTGCAAGGCGTGCGGCGAGGTGAACCCATCGTTTGAACTCAACTGCGGCAAATGCGGGCAAAGGCTGTCCTGAGTGCTTTCGCAGGTTCCGTGAAGGACGCGGTACAGGCAACCGCGCAAAGCAGCTGCCTTGTTATTAAAACAAGCGCGGGCAAGCCGTTGCCAGCAGACGACACTCAAAAACCTTTCACCGGATGCTGACGGTACGCCCGCGCCGCCAAGCCCGTAAACCTCCTTTGCCATGCCGCGACCCCTGCCAAAGCCTGTGATTCAAGGGTTGCGGGATGCCCGCGCCGCCAAGCCCGTAAACCTACTGCGCCATGCCGCGACCCCTGCCAAAGCCTGTGATTCAAGGGTTGCGGGATGCCCGCGCCGCCAAGCCCGTAAACCTACTGCGCCATGCCGCGAACCCTTAAAAACCTTGTTATTCAAGGGTTGGCGGCTGAACCCCATCGGGGGTTGAGCCGATTTGAAAATAGTGCTTGACAACCGCGCCGAACCCATGTATGATGTGCCCATAAACCTGTGACGCGGAGGAGTAAACGCCCCGCCCGATTCTCAGAGAGCCGCCGTTGGTGGAAGTGCGGTATGAGGGCGAACGTTGAATGGACCGCCGAGGGCGGAGCGAACGGCTTGGCCGCTAGCGACCGACGGGAGCTTCAGCCGTTATCAGCGAAGCGCATATGCTGGTATGCGAAAGCGAGCGGCCGAATTTTCGGCATTACGGGTGGCACCGCAGACATTCAAGTCTGTCCCATAAAAACATGGGACAGGCTTTTTTTGTTGCCCGCAACCGGCGCATTCTATCTTTTAAGGAGGGTACTTTCCATGAAAAACATCCCTTACCGGTACTATCTTCCCGAGGAGAAAATGCCCAAGACCTGGTACAACCTGCGTTCCGCGATGCCTGAAAAACCCGACCCGCTCGTAAACCCCGGCACCGGCAAGCCCGTGACGTTTGACGACCTTCGCCCCGTGTTCTGCGATGAACTGATTAAGCAGGAGCTGGACGACAACACGGCGGAGTTTGAAATCCCCAAACCGATTCTGGACATGTACCGCATCTACCGCCCCGCGCCCATCATCCGCGCCTACCGGCTGGAGGAAGCGCTGGGGACTCCCGCGCACATCTACTACAAATTCGAGGGCAACAACACCTCCGGCAGCCACAAGCTCAACTCCGCGCTGGCGCAGGCCTACTACGCCAAGGCGCAGGGCATGAAGTCGCTCACGACCGAAACGGGCGCGGGCCAGTGGGGCACGGCACTTTCCGAGGCGTGCGCCGCCTTTGGGCTGGATTTGACCGTGTTCATGGTCAAGGGCAGCTATACCCAGAAGCCCTACCGCAAGGACGTGATGCGCACCTTCGGCGCAAAGGTCATCGCCAGCCCCAGCAACACCACCAATGCCGGCCGCGCCATCCTTGAAAAAGACCCCAACACCAGCGGCAGCCTGGGCTGCGCCATTTCCGAAGCGGTGGAGCTGGCTGTTACCACGCCCGAATGCCGCTATGTGCTGGGCTCGGTGCTCAACCAGGTGCTGCTGCACCAATCCATCATCGGGCTGGAAAGCTATCAGGCGCTGATGGAGTTTGAGGAATACCCCGACGTGATCATCGGCTGCGCGGGCGGCGGCAGCAACCTTGGCGGCCTGATTGCGCCTTTCATGCGCGACACGCTCACCGGCGCGCGCAAGGGCACGCGCTACATCGCCGTGGAACCCGCCAGTTGCCCCTCCTTCACCCGCGGGCGCTTCGAGTACGATTTCTGCGATACCGGCAAAATCACGCCCATGGCCAAGATGTACACGCTGGGTTCGGGCTTTATCCCCTCGGCCAACCACGCGGGCGGGCTGCGCTACCACGGCATGTCGCCCATCCTGTCCAAGCTGTACCACGATGGGTACATGGAGGCCGTTTCCTACGAGCAGACGCAGGTGTTTGACGCGGCGGTGCAGTTTGCGCGGCTGGAGACCATCCTGCCCGCGCCGGAAAGCGCCCATGCCATCCGTTGCGCCATCGACGAGGCGGTCAAGTGCCGCGAAACCGGCGAAACCAAGAACATCCTCTTTGGCCTGACGGGCACAGGCTATTTCGACATGGCGGCCTACTCCAGCTATCTGGATGGCACCATGACCGATTATGTGCCCAAGGACAGCGAGATTTTGGCGAGGTAATTGTGCCCACAATCACAGAAGGGGTCAGGGGCATTTCGGGTGCCCCTGCACCCTTTCGGGCTTCTTCCCTTTTGGGAAGGGGTCTTTCTTTTTTTGGGGGGGATGCGCCTACGGGCGCTGGGTGCGGGGGATGCACCTGCGGGTGCACCAAAGGGCTTTCCGCTCGCCCTTTGGAAACCTTCGGGGTCGCCTGTCTACACGGCGGGAACGCGCGAGGGGTAGCCCTTGGGTACAGGAAAGTAGTCCTCGCTGCCGCTTGCGGCAGCATCGGCCCACAATCCTGTCCACCTGCGGGCGACCCCTCGCGCGTTCCCGCCTGCTGGTTTCATGGCGACAGGGGGAATTCGCTACCCGTGGTGGCTTCAATTTTTGTTTCACATCTATCGGTATTTCAATGCAATCCGAAAGTATGCTGCTCGTATAAAGACTTTACTGTAAGTGTAAAACCATTTCTGACCTCTAAACCTATGCAACCGCTGAGTGTAGGTTTCTGATTCAAGCAGGGAAGCGATTTCTTTGTGTCGCCAGAAAACAAGCAGGCAGGGCTGTGAGGGTCGCTCGAAGGAGGACAGGCTTGTCGGTCAGCGCTACCACGCGCAAATCCTAAAAGGTGTGCGCCTTGTCTGATTCGCGTGGTGGTGCTGGACGACTATCCTGTACTTCAAGAGCGACCCTCTCAGCCCTGCCGTGTAAGATGGCGACACCCGAAGGTTTCCAAAGGGCGAGCGGAAAGCCCTTTGGTGCACCCACAGGTGCATCCCCCTGCCAAACATAGAAATTTTAAAGAATAAAGAATACCCGAAGGATGCAGGGGCGAGCGGAAAGCCCCTGCCATGCCCGCAGGCATGCCCCCTGCCAAACAAAAGACCCCTTCCCAAAAAGGAAGAGGCCGAAGGATTCCAAAAGGGCAATCGGAAAGCCCTTTTACTTTGCGAATAGCTCCCGCATCACAAAGCATTCCTGCTCATGGTCGATGATGATGCCCACCGATTGCAGAAAGCTGTAGATGGTCACGGTGCCCACAAACTTCATGCCGCGCCTGCGCATATCCTTGGATACCGCATCGCTGAGCGGTGAGCTGGTCGGGAATACGTTGGTGGTGTTCACCACGGGGCCATTTGGAATAAAGCTCAGCAGATATTGGTCAAAGGAGCCAAACTCCTTTTGAAGCTCCAGAAATAGGTTGGCATTGGTGATGGTGCCGAGAATTTTCAGGCGGTTGCGCACAATGCCTTCATCGGCCAGTAGACGGGCGACGTCCGCTTCGCCGTAGGCGGCGATGGCGTGCGCATCAAAATTGGAGAAAGCCTTGCGGAAGGCCTCGCGCTTTTTGAGCACGATGTACCACGATAGCCCCGCCTGAAAGCCTTCCAGAAACAGCATTTCGTATAGTTGCTGATCGTCGTGCTGGGGGCGGCCCCACTCGAGATCGTGGTAGACTTCCATCATTTCCCCCTGCACCCAGGAACAGCGGTAGCCGTGGCTTTGCGTCATGGGTAGACCCTCCCTGCGAAGTGCGCCGCACGTTCGGCGCGGCTTGGTGAATGGGGGCACAATGGCTATTTTTTGACGTTTGTGGGGTTTGGCTCGTGCCCCAGCTTCCAGCGCTCCTGAATGTAGCGCACCAACATGCCGAAATCGGCCACCAGCCCGTCAAAGAATTTCGCGCGTACAGCGCTCACCAGCACCACCATGGCGATGGGGCCGAGGATCAACCCCATCACACCGCCCAGCCGCAACCCGACAAACATGCCCACCAGCGAAAGCAGCGGCGACATGCCAAGGTTGTCCCCCAGCAGTTTGGGGTCCAGCAGGCGGCGCAGCATGCTGTAAGCGAGGTAGAAAATCAGGATGACCCAGCCGGAGTGAGGGTCCCGAATCAGGAAGCATACCAGCGCCCACGGCAGATAGAAAATGCCGCAGCCAAATTGCGGGATCATTTCCAGAAGCGCCGCCAGCAAACCGATCAGCGCCGCGTACTGAAAGCCCATCACCTGAAAAAACACGGTGGAAATCAGCAGCAGCAGCACAAACCACATCAGCTGCACGCGCACATAGCCGATGGCGCCCTTGACCGCCGAGCGCCGGAGCATGCCAAGGCTGCTCGCCTCGGTCTCCTGGGTGCGCGCGTGAATCAGCCGCCCGCGAATTTCGGGGTAGCGGCGGGTGATAAAATACACGCCGAGGATGAGGAAGTTTGCGTAGATGAGCGCATACGGCAGGCTGGAGGCAAAGCCCACCAGAAAGTTGAGCGATGCGCCCGCGATGTTGGTCGCCTGCTCCCCCAGCCACTTGAAAGCGGAGTTGAGGGATTCGCGGATGGTATCGCTCACGCTGAGGGGCAAGGATTGCGCGGCGTTGAGCACCCGATCACTGGCTGCGCGGAGCACGTTAATGGTGCCGTTGACAATGTTGGGCGCGTTGTTGGCCGCGCTCACCACCTGCTCTACGGAGAAACTCACAAACCAGTAGATGATGAAAAACCCGATTGCGCTCACCAAAATCACCGAGAACGCCACGGTGATGCCGCGACGGACGTGCAGTTTTTTTTCAAAAAAGTTGATCAGGGGCTGAAGCGCCGCCGCCACCGGAAACGCGATGATAAACGGGGAAAGCGTGTTCCAGATCATCGGCACGATGAACGCCAGAAACAGCCCGAGCAGAATACAGAAAAAAAGGCGATAGGTAAGCCGTTCTGCGGCGTAGCGTACCGGGTGATTCATGCTGCGCACCTCATTGCTCGCGGGGCGACCGCGATTTTCCGTTTGGAATGCCCGGCTTGCCGCTGGAAACCAGAGGGGGTAAGCCGGGCGAAGAGGCAAGCCGATTCCGAATCCGAACACAGGGAACGCGCGGCGTTTTTGTCCCGGGTTCAGGGTCGCCGGATACGCGGCCGCAGCAAGGCGGCAACGCAGGCTCCGTAACAGAACCGTGAACAAGGGTCGCCGACGGGCACCAATGCGGCAGGAAAGGGAAAAACGAGCCACCTGTTGGTTGTGGGCATCGGGAGAAACGGAGGATTCAACCGAAAAAGGGAGCTGAAACGGAGGCGCGGGAAGCTGACAAGCGGGATGGCTGCGAATGCGACCGCTGTGCCCATCCGTCAGCAAGGAAGCGCGGGAAACCCTCAGCCCTTGAACTTGCGAATGCAACCGTTGTGCCCATCCGTCAGTAAGGAAGCGCGGGAAACCCATAAACCTTGAACTTTCGAATGCGGTCGTTGTATCCATTCGGCGGTAAGGAAGCACAGGAAACCTGTAAACCTTGAACCTGCGAATGCAACCGTTGTGCCCATCCGTCAGTAAGGAAGCGCGGGAAGCCCACAAACCTTGAACCTGCAGATGCACTTGATGTGTCTATTCGTTAGCAAGGAAGCGCGGGAAGCCCACAAACCTTGAATCTGCTAACACGGCAGTTGTGCCTATCCGGAAGCAAGGAGGCGCGAGAAATCCACAAACCTTGAACCTGCGAATGCGGCAGTTGTGCCCATCCGTTAGCAAGGAAGCGCGGGAAGCCCACAAACCTTGAACCTGCGAATGCGGTTGTTGTGCCTATCCGTTAGCAAGGAAGCGCGGGAAGCCCACAAACCTTGAACTTTCGAATGCGACGGTTGTGCGCATACGGTAGTAAGGAAGCGCGGGAAACCCGTAAACCTTGAATCTGCGAGTGCGGTTGATGTGTCTATTCGTTGGTAAAGGAGCTCGGGAAACCCGCAAACCTTGAACCTGCGAATGCGGTTGTTGTGCCCATCCTTTAGCAAAGGAGCGCGGGAAACCCGCAAACTGCACATCTGCGACCGCTATACGCGGGGTTTTTCACAGAATGGAAAGCGTCCCGCCGCATGAGTATCCCGCAAGATGCCCGCCGACGCACACGCGCAGTATAGCGGCATGGCTGAAAAAGCGAATCCCATCCTGAGTAAATGAAGGAGAGATAGAATTTACGCAGGCAGTGCGCGGCCTAGAATCCGCGCCCGCCGCCGCCGTGGCTCATGCCGCCGCCGCCCATGTGCACGCCGCTGCCGCCGCTGCCGCCGCCAAATCCGCCGCCGGATGTCGGGGGTGGCGCCTTGCGCTGACGGGTGACCGTGGTGCGCAGGTAATCGTCGCGGCTGTCGGTCATGTTTACATCGGCGTTGGTGGCGTAATCATAATGGTAGGTGCTGCCCTTGAGCTTGTAGCGCGACTTGACTGCGCCAATGAAGATCAACCCCACCACGAGGCTTAATACGCCGCCCACCAGCATTTCGGTGGTGGTGAGCGCCTTGTGCCGCGCGGTCAGGATTTTGCCGGTGACTACGTCATAGCGGTACTGGCCTTCGGGGATGCCGGCTTTCACAAAGCCCTGCACGGAGCCAAGCATCGCAAGCACAGCGTCGGCATAGCGGCCGCTGGTCAGCTTCGGGCTGGCAACATCCAGCGCGTCACTGATGCGTTGGTCGGTCATATAGTCGATCATCGCGCCGGTGGTGGAGATGTAGTTTTGCCGATCATACATATCAATGTAGTACAGCGCGCCGCTGTGATCCGCATCCAGGCCGAAATTGCCCTTTTCGTAAAACGCGTCGGCAATCTGCTGCTGGGAGCTGTTGCCGTGCGATTCGCTGCTGGTGACCACCACAAAATCCATGCCCGTGGCTTTCTGGAAGGTGGTAATCGCCGTGCGGAGCTGGGTTTCCTCGGCGGTGGTAAACAGGTTGGCGCGGTCGAATACCCGCTCCTCCGTGGTGGTGGTGGCCGCCAGCGCGCCCGCCGCGCCCAGCATCAGCCACAGCGCGATCAGGAGGGCGAGGAACCGTTTCATAACTTTCATTCTTCGTTCCCTCCGATCAAAACAGGAAGTAGGCGGCTACGCAGTACACGGCGAAAAGGGCGACCGCGATGCCCAGCCCGTACAGCCGCAGCTTGCCCTTGTTGATGGGCAGTTTGCCGCACACCGAGCCGGTGCGCCCGTTCATAACATAGTAGTAGGGATCCTTCTCGCCGCCCTTGATGTAGGTGAGCACCCAGGTGGGCAACAGCACATACTTGCTCTGCCGGTTTTTGATGTTGGCGGTGGAACTGCCGTTGTAGGCGGTGTAGTGCACCGTTTGCGTCAGTAGCGGCGACACATAGCCTGTGAGCTCCTCCTCCACATCGGCGGTGGCGTCCGCGGCGGTCAGGTCGCGGCGCTCGGCCAGAAAGCCGGAAAGGTACGCGCCGGAGAAGGGCTTCAAATCATCCAGCGGAAAGGGATGGATGCCGTCGCTCAGCTTGCGGTCGGTGCTCTTGAGCGCGGGGCGCATCACATTGCTGAACGTGATATCCGCCTGGCGGGCAATGGCGAAATGCTCGGTGGTGGTTACGATGTATTCCCCCGCATCCACGACGGTGGCGCGCAGGCCTTCGCCTTCGTAACGGCCGTCCAGCTCGCACTTCGTTACAAAATGGGGGTAATATACGCCCTCCATCTGCTTAACCTGATCGCGCGCGAAAAAGCCCGAGGGCACAAAACGCTTTTTGGATACCCACTGCATAAACTGGTCGATGGCCTTTTCCTTGCTTACGGAAAAAGGCAGCACCTGATCCGGTTTCATGTCTGCGGTGAGCTTGCCCTGCAATACCACAGGGTTGTGGCAGTAGTAGCAGTTGGTGGCTACGGTGGTTTCATCGGTCATGATTTCGCTGCCGCAGCTGGGGCAATGGTACACCACCTGATTGCCGCTGCCGGAATCGGATGGGGGATTGGAAGCGGAATCGGCAGCGGGTTCAGCCGTTTCCTGGGTTTGCCCCGCAGCGTGGTTGTGGCCGTCATGATCGCTGTGTTCCTGCGCGTACTGGGCATTGTCGGCTTCGGCTTGCTTCTGGTATTCTTCCGCCTTGGCCAGAAGGGTCTTTTCGTCATAGACCGAGCCGCAGGAATCGCATTTCCAATCCTGATGATCGGGGTTAAAAGCGATGTATGAGCCACAGTTGGGGCATTTATACGTAACGCCTGCCATGCTTTCACCTCTTAGGCGGAAAACCGCCAGTATTTACCGTTGTGTTCGCTTGATTATAGCATTCCCCCCGTGAAAACACAACACGCCGCGCCGACGGTTGCGTGTGGCTGTGGGGGTTTTGGAACATCGGGGATGCTGGAAACCTGCGGGGGTGGGTTCGGCGGAGGGACAGGGAACAAGGCGTGCCAAAGCAGGCGCGAAAGGGAAGGATGGAGGGGAAGCAGAGATGGATCGTGGAGAAAAGTGGAACCATGGGGCGAAACAGGGGGGAAGTTGGCATAGTGAGACCCAATGGCGGACGCGTTGGGGTTGATTGTGGAGGATAAGGGAGGAACCCGACACCCCATGACAGGGAAGGAATCGCTGTGCCGCAGGCAGAAGATGCAGTTCAGCGACTGTCATTTTTTTGCGGCTATAAATATGCATTTTTGATCCTGAAAACAAGAAACCTTGCGCTCATCTCTTTGACAAAAGGGAAAAAATCCGGTGAAAAACGCGTGGTTGGAAGGGTTACACGTTTTTTCTGTTATGTAACCGAGTGTAACCCGCTGAGTGAACCCGACAAAAACCTTCCACAGAAATACACCCCACGAGAGGGATCGGTATCGCGAACGCTGATCACGCAATGAAAACGGAGCAAAGCACAGAATTTAAATGGAAGTGTTACACTGCTTTTTTGCCATGTAACCGGATGTAACCGAACAGGAGCTTCGCGTTTCGGGCCTGAATCCAACATCCCTTATGAAAACCATTGGCAGCCGACAACGGTTATTGCGGCAATGATTGACGCGGAGGCCGGATTTCGCTACAATAGCACAGACCTGATTACAATATAAGGGAGCTGCCCTGTATGCGAAAACCCAGCCTGAAGGAACGCTTTTCCTACTGGTTTGATCATCTGATGTCCAAGGGGACGGGAGCGCTGGTGGCGCTGTTGTTTGGCGCAACGGTCGCCGTGGCGGTGATTGTCGCGCTCCTTACGCACTTGCTTGCCCCGTCTTCCGCCGGCAGCATGGGCGATTCACTGTGGAACAGTTTCATGCGCATTGTGGACGCGGGCAATGTGAGCGGCGATTATGCCAGCAAAGACGCGCTTTACATCATCCTGATGATCGTGGCCACCGTGTGCGGCCTGTTCGTTACGTCCATCCTCATCGGCATCATCAACGCGGCGTTTGAGGCGCGGCTGGAATCGCTCAGGCGTGGCAACTCCAAGGTGCTTGAAAAAGGCCATACCGTGATCCTGGGCTATGACGAACACCTGTCCACGGTGCTGGGCGAGCTGATCGTCGCCAACGAAAACGAGAAAAACCCAGCCGTGGTGGTGCTGTGCGAGCGCGATAAAATGGAGCTGGAAGAGGAAATCGCTTCGCAGATCCCCGATATGAAAAATACGCGCGTCATTTGCCGCAGCGGCGACCCCACCTCCTTTACGGCGCTGGGCAATGTGGCGCTGGGCGAATGCTCGCGCGTGATCGCGCTGGGCTGCACGGATTTTGACATCATCAAAGAAATCCTCGCAGCCAATACGCTGCTTAACGATCTGGGTGCGCCGGAAAGCGTGTCCATCGCCGCTGTGATCGCCGATGAGCAAAACCTCGACGCGGCACGCATCGCGGGCGGCACGCGCGTGGAGGCGCTCTATTTTGAAAAGGTCATCAGCCGCATCTTTGCGCAAACCTGCCGTCAGGCGGGGCTTTCGCTGGTGTATCAGGAGCTGTTTGATTTTGAAGGCGACGAAATCTACATGGAAAAAGCGCCCTCGCTTACCGGAAAGCAGTTTGGGGAGCTGGCGCTGTATTACCGCAAGGCAGCGGTGATGGGCATCAAGCGCGAAGGCCGCATACGCCTGAACCCCGCGCCGGATACTGTGCTCACGGAAGGCGACGAGGTGATCGTGATTGCCGCCGATAACGGCGTAGCCGTGCCGTCCGCCGCGCCCGCGCCGTTTGACGCCGCCCGCATCCGCCTGCGCCCCGCCCAGCCCGGCAAGGCCGAGCGTGTGCTGATTCTGGGGCTCAACCGCCTGACGGACGATATCGTGCGCGAAATCGCCCAGTATGCCGCCGAAGGTTCCACGCTGACCGTGGCCTCGGAGCATGCCGAGGCGTGCGAAACCAGACTGGGCGGCACGACCGTGCGAAACGTGGTTTGCGATGTGTACGAGCGCCGCACGCTGGAAGGGCTGCTCACGGAGAAGCCGGACTGCATCATCGTGCTTTCGGAGGAGGATGAGGGCGACGCGGATGCGCGCACGCTCACGATTTTGCTGCAACTGAGCCACTACTACCGCGACAACCCCGAATCGGTGATCGTGGTCAGCGAAATGCTGTCTAAAAAGAATCAGGAGCTGGCCTCGGTGGCGCATGTGAACGATTTTGTCATCGGCACCAACCTGGCCTCGCTCCTGTTGACGCAGGTATCCCAAAACCGGCTGCTCAACCCGCTGTTTGACGAGCTGCTGACCGACGCGGGGAGCGAAATCTACATCAAGCCCGCAAACCTGTTTGTGGAAACCGGTGTGCCGGTAACGCTGTACACGCTGGCGGCAGCCACCGCGAAAGCGGGGCAGATGCTGCTGGGGCTGCGCCTGCACGGTGCAGACGGGAGCTTTGAGGTGCGCATCAACCCCGACAAGGAAGAGCAGTATACGCTGGGCGAAAGCGACTGCGCCATTGTGCTGGCGGAGGATTGATCGGCGCGGTAAGCGCGGCAGACCCAAACGGCACCACATGATCGCGTAAGAAAAAAGCGGGTCAAGGCACGTAAGAAAAAAAGTGGGTCAAGGGATGAAATCCCTTGTCTGGTTTCCAAAGGATGAAATCCTTTGGTGGGTTTGGGCAAAGCCCAACGCCTTACGCCGCAGTGTTTTGCCAGAAGCGAGCGAACAGCCCGAAGGGCTATGAGGCGAGTGGCAACAATGGTTTGCAGAGGTTTTTTGACAGCATGGGAGAAGCCGCTCGTTGTGAGGGGTGGCTTCTCTCAAATTGTCCAAAAAGTGGGTCAAGGGATGAAATCCCTTGTCAGGTTTCCAAAGGATGAAATCCTTTGGTGGGTTTGGGCAAAGCCCAACGCCTTACGCCGCAGCGTTTTGCCAGAAGCGAGCGAACAGCCCGAAGGGCTATGAGGCGAGTGGCAACCACGGTTTGTAGAGTTTTTTTTGACGGCATGAGAGAATCCGCCCGTTGTGAGGGGTGGCTTCTCTCAAATTGTCCAAAAAGTGGGTCAAGGGATGAAATCCCTTGTCTGGTTTCCAAAGGATGAAATCCTTTGGTGGGTTTGGGCAAAGCCCAACGCTTTACGCCGCAGCGTTTTGCCAGAAGCGAGCGAACAGCCCGAAGGGCTATGAGGCGAGCGGCAACGACGGTTTGTAGAGGTTTTTTTGACGACATAGGAGAAGCCGCCCGTTTTGAAGGGTGGCTTCTCTTTTTGGTCTGCTTTTAAGGCCGCCATACCAATGGCAACCTCGACTTTTACAGCATCCGTTCGCTGAAACATTCGCTGGGGATATCCTCGTCCGCGGGCACAAGCCGCTGGCGGGCGGCTTTGCGGAGCGCATCGGCGATATCGTCGCGGGGGGCGGCTTCCTCTTCCGGATCAGGAATTTCATCGTTGTACTCCAGGGGTTCCAAGGCGCGCTTTTCGCTGTCCATGATCGTTGGCTCCTTTCACGGGCGGGTGTCGGGGAATCAGCCGCTGCCTTGCGGGCAGCGCAGGCTGACGGGGTTTTGGGGGGGATGTTTTGGCATGGCCGCGCCTGCCTGTGCGCGGCAGCGTGAGCCTTATTGAGTAACGCTATTTTACCACTTTCAGGCGGGGTTGCCAAGGCTTGAGCGACGGTGCGGGATTCTTTTTCAACGCTATGGCGTAAGGCATGAAGCTTTGAAAAAATAAAAAAAGTGATGAAAAAAGTGAATCGCGGCGCGGCATTCCCTGCACGCTTGGGAAAATGCCAAACTGCGAAGCGCCGGAGAACCGCGGAGCTTTGCCGCGCGGCGCAAAACACCGCCACAGGCAGAGGCCGGTTTTCGTGCATGGCGCACAGCAAGGCTGGAGCAAGCCCCCAAATCGGTATGCGCGGGAAAAAGGGCAACGGCAACGGTCGGGCGGGATGCCCGTAGATCGCGGGTATGGCGCAAAGGCTTGAAAATGCTCGCTTTGGCAGGGGGAGGGTTGCCTGCAAACTGTTTCTCAAACGCCTGCAAACTTCGGAAAACCCTGCTTTTCTGCCCCTGAATCTGGCAGGCGGACACTCCTTTGGGGCTAAACATCAGGCGGAGAGGCGAAAGCGGGTCGATATCATTCAAAACTTAATTCAAATATAAAAAGAAGATAGACGGAGAGCGAGTAAAAGCCCCAAAAAATCGGAAGAAAACAGGGGAAACGGAAATATTCCACTAAATTTTTCGGAATCCTATTGACACATTGACAGCACAATGCTATATTGTTGTAAACGATTACTGAAACGGTGAGCCCGGAAACACTAGCAAAAGCTTGATTTTCGAGCTTGTATTGGTTGCACCCATTTTTCAAAAAAGGTTTCCGGCGCGCCCACAGCACGGAGGTTCCGGCTGTGGCTCTGGAGGACGCGCGACCGGAGAGGGAGTTTAGCTTGTCGACGATGGTGGATGTTGCCAAACGCGCCAAGGTATCCATTGCCACGGTATCCCGGGTGCTCAGCGGACAGCAGAGCGTAGCGCCGGAACTGACCGCACGGGTAATGGAAGCGGTGAAGGAACTGGAGTACGAGCCCAACTTTACGGCTCAAAACCTGCGTCGCAACGAAAGCCGCACGCTGGTGATCGTTACCCCCAACATTACCAACCCTTACTACGCCAACATCATCGCGGGCATCGCCAAGGGCTCGCAGGAGCGGGGCTACAGCACCTTCCTGTTTAACACCGAGGGCAAGCGCAAGATGGAGGAGCAGATTCTCGACCGGCTGAAAAAGCATCAGGCGGACGGAGCCATCCTGCTGGCGGCGGAACTGGGTTCCGACTGGATTTATGAGTACGCCAAAGAATACCCCGTGGTGCAGTGCTCGGAATTTGACCCCAAGTATCCGATTCCGCGGGTGTGCGTGGATAATTACAAGGCCACGCAGGATTTGATGGAATACCTGATCTCCCTAGGGCATACGCGCATCGGCACCATCAGCATCGAAAACCGCTTCCACTCCACCGCCACGCGCTTGCAGGGGTATAAAGATTCGCTTACGAAGGCGGGCATCGCGGTAACGGACGATTATATCCGCGCCACGCAGGGTTACACCTTCAAGATGGGGTTTGCCTCCGCCCGTTCGCTGCTTGCGCAGGAAAAACGCCCCACGGCGCTGTTCTGCGTTTCCGACATGCTGGCGCTGGGCGCCATCGCCGGAGCGAGGGAAATGGGCTTTCGGGTACCGGAGGATGTGACGGTCGTCGGCTTTGACGATGTTGAATATACCACCATGTTTCACCCTTATATCACTACCGTGGTGCAGCCCTGCTTCCAGATCGGCTATACGGCCGTGGAGCTGGTGTGCGGGCTGATCCAGCGGCAGGAGGTTCCCATGGAAGTGGAGCTTCCCCACCAGCTGGTGGTCAGGGAATCCTCAGCGCCCATCGACGGGCATCTGGCGAATTTCGCATCCTGTGTGCCAGGATGTTGAAAAAATATTAGGAGGCTAGATTCATGAAGAAAATTCTTGCTCTGGTTCTGTGTCTTGCTGTGTTGCTTAGCTCCGCCGCCGCTATGGCTGCCGGTATCAAGCTGGGTATCGTTACCCCCGATGCGGATCACGGGTTCACCGGTGAGAGCGTAGCGCATGCCCGTGCGGAAGCCGAAGCGCTCAAGGCTGCCGGCGTCATCAGCGATTACATGATGGGCGTTGGCGGAGAAGCTTCCAAGCAGATCCAAGCCATCGACGACATCATGGCGTGGGGCCCCGATGCCATCATGCTGTGGCCGCTGGAAGGCGATCAACTCCGTAACGCCGCACAGAGCGTTGTGGACGAGAAAATCCCGCTGGTAATCTATGACCGTCTGATCGAGAACTTCAAGGGCATGGCCGCTGAAATCATGGGCGATAACGAAAAGATCGGCAACATGATGGGCGAATACCTGCTCAAGTACTTCGACACGCAGCTCAAGGCTGGCGAAACCATCACCTACCTGCTGTTCATCGGCGACAGCTCCACCGTTTCCAAGCAGCGCACCGGCGGCATGATGGACGTGCTGAATGCCTCTGCTTACAAAGATCAGTTCAAACTTGTGACCGACGCTTTCCAGACCGACTGGTCCAACGCCAAGGCGCAGGAGTTCATGGAGAACTGGCTGAGCACCGCCGATGCCGCGACCGTTGCGGATTTGGACTTCATCTGCACGCATGATGACGAAATCGTCGATGGCATCATGACCGTGATCGGCGACAGCACGGCGCTGACCAACCTCAAGATCATCACCTCCGTGGGCGGCCGTCGCGAGACCTTGGCTACCTTCAAAAACATCACCAAGCCCGAACTGTTGACCTACTACTTCAGCCCCTCCTACATCCGTGAAGCGATCCGTCTGGCTGTTGCCGCCGCGAAGGGCGAAACCTATCAGGGCCAGAAGATCGACGGTCAGCTCTTCCTGATCCCCACCATCGAGATCGACAAGAACACCGTGGCCGCTTATGAAGCCAGCCAGGAGTACGCCGATCGTTACAGCCTGAAATAAACCCTAACTGAATCGTAACGGAAGATCGTAAGGAAACCGGCCGGTATTTTGCCGGCCGGCTTTCCTTCACGCTGAAGGAGGAAACAGCCGTTGCTCACACAAATGAATGGGATCGTTGTGGACTTTGGGCCTGTGCGCGCGGTGGATCATGTCGATTTCGCGGTGGAACCCGGTGAAATCGTTGGGCTGCTGGGTGAAAACGGAGCCGGAAAATCCACACTGATGAACGTGCTGGCCGGTACGTTCCCCCCAACGGCAGGTGAAATCCTGCTGAACGGACAAAAGGTGCGCATGACCAGCGCCTTGCAGGCCATGAGGATGGGTATCCGCTTCATCCATCAGGAACTGAACCTTTGCAACGACCTGAACGTGTTTGAAAACCTGTATTTAGGCCAGGAGATGCTTGGCACGGGCGGACTTTTAAATAAGAAGGAAATGGCCGAACGCACCCGCGAGGTTTTTGCGCGGATGAACGTTGCCATCGACCCGTGGACAACCGTCAAGACGCTGCAACCGGCGGAAAAACAATTGGTGGAAATCGCCAGATCCCTGCTTTTCAAATGTGATCTGATCATCATGGACGAGCCGACCTCGGCCCTGTCCAATCAGGAAATTGATCATCTGTTCGTCATCATGCGCCAGCTCAAGGCGGAGGGCGTTTCCTTCATCTATATCTCGCACAAGATGCCGGAAATTTTTGAAATTTGCGAAACGTATTATGTGCTTCGCGACGGGCAGCTGATCGGTAACGGCAAAATTGCCGATATCACCGAAAGCGCCATCACGGAGATGATGATAGGCCGCGCGCTGGCAGAGGACGACTTTACCCATAAAGAATACTACGGCACCGATGAGGTGGCGCTGGAAGCGGAGCACCTGTGCGGCGACAGCTTTGAGGATATCAGCTTTCAGCTGCACAAGGGTGAAATTATCGCGTTTACCGGCTTGCAAAGCTCCGGTCGCGATATGCTGGCGGACGCGCTGTTTGGCGTGATCCCGCACACCGGACGCCTGACGGTTAACGGCAAACCCATGGAAAAATCCACCATCCGCAGCTTTATGCACAAGGGCGTGGCGATGGTGCCCCGCTCCCGCAAAGAGCGCGGCATTTTGAACGATCTGAGCATCATCGACAACAACTCCATGGGGTTTTACAATACCCACCTCAAAAAACTGCTCATCAACACCAAGGAAGAAAAAAACCGTTACAACCGCGTGAAGGATGCGTTGTCCCTTCGGGCGAATAACCCGAAGAACCCCATCACCTCGCTTTCCGGCGGCAACCAGCAGAAGGTGATTCTGGGGCGCTGGCTGGAAACAAACGCGGATGTGCTCATTTTCGATAACCCCACGCAGGGCATCGACGTTGGCACCAAGTTTGAAATCTACCATTTAATTATCCGGCTGGCACAGGAAGGGAAAGCGATTCTGGTGTTTTCCGCAGAGTTTCCGGAAATCTTCAAGGTGGCGGACACCTGCGTGGTCATGTACAAAGGCCGCATCAATACCGTGCTCTCCCGCGAGCAGCTGACGGAAAAGAATATGATGATTTATTCCACAGGATCGAATTTGGAGGGCAAGAAGCATGACCAGACCTGCCAATAGCGTCGAACGCGGGCACATGACCCTTGGGTCCGCGGGGAAGAAGCTGTTTTCCGATTACAGCTATATGGTATCCTTTGTCCTGATTTTAGTGATCGCCCTGTCGGTGAACCCGAACTTCTTTACCTGGCGCAACGTTACCAACATCTTTGTGCAGTCCTCGGTCATCGGCGTCATCGCCATGGGCATGACCATGGTCATCTGCGCCGGGCAAATCGATATCTCGGTAGGCGCGCAGGTTGCCATTATCTCGGGCTTTGGCATCGAAGTGCTCAACTACACGCATGACATCTGGCTCATGCTGGGGTTCTGCCTGGTGTTCGGTGCGTTCATCGGCACGTTCAACGGTCTGCTGATCGCCAAAGGGCGTATGCCGGCCATGATCGCCACGCTGGCCGTGCAAACCTCCTGCCGTGCCATCATCAACCACTTCGGGCAGGGCGGCCCCTTCACCGTGGCGGGCGGCATTTCCACCGAGCCTTACTACGAAACGTTCCGGCAGGTGGCTAACGGCTCCGTGAATGTTTTCGGCGCGAAGTTCCCCTACCCCATGATTATCTTTATTGTGGTGGCACTGCTGTTTGGCGTAATCATGCAGCGCACGCGTCTGGGCAAGCATGTGTACGCACTGGGCAGCAACGAGGTTTCCGCGCGCCTGTCCGGTGTGAACGTCACGCTCACCAAGGTGGCGGTGTTCTCCATCACCGGCCTCATGTGCGGTTTTGCCAGCTGGATTTATGCCTCCCGCCTCATGGCGGTATCGGCCTCCAGCGCGGGCAGCCTGTTTGAAATGGACGCCATCGCTGCGGTCGCCATCGGCGGCACGGCCATGAGCGGCGGCCGGGGCAAGATCATCGGCACGTTCCTGGGCGTGATCATGTTCAAGATCATCAACAATATTCTGGTGGCGGCGCAGGTGCCGACATTCCTCAACGGAGCCATCAGCGGCGCGATCATCATTCTCGCGGTGCTGCTGCAAAACATGCGGGGCGATAAGAAGTAAGGGAGGGCACAGCGATGCTCAACATCGGGATTATTGGCTGCGGGCGGATTACGCAGGTGCGGCACGCGCCGGAATACGCGGAAAACCCCGAATGCCGCCTGACTGCGTTTTACGATTTTATGCCGGAGCGCGCGCAGGAACTGGCGGCGCGTTACGGCGGGCAGGCGTATGACAGCGTGGAGGCATTGCTGGATAGCGGTGTGGACGCGGTGAGCGTGTGTGTGGCAAACGCCGACCATGCCGCCGTGAGCATTCAGGCGCTGCAAAAAGGCAAGCATGTGCTGTGCGAAAAGCCGATGGCGACCACGCTTGCGGATTGCGAAGCCATGGCGCTGGCCGCGCGGGAAAACCACCGTACCCTGATGCTGGGGCATAACCAGCGGCTGGCCAAGGCGCACGCGGAAGCCCGCAGGCGCGTGGCGGCGGGGGAAATCGGTCAGGTAATCAGCTTCCGCACCACGTTTGGTCACCCCGGCCCCGAAGGCTGGACAGGGCAGAAAAACTCATGGTTCTTTGACAAATCCCGCGCGGCGTTTGGCGCGCTGGCGGATCTGGGCATCCACAAAACCGATCTGCTGCAATACCTGCTGGGCGAGCCGATTGTGGCGGTGAAAGCGACGTTTTGCACGCTGGATAAAAAATTTCCCGACGGCACGCCCATCTCCGTGGACGACAACGCCTTTTGCATCTACCGCACACAAAGCGGCGCAACGGGGCAGATGCACGTGAGCTGGACATTCTACGGCACGGAGGATAACTCCACGGTGCTGTACGGCACCAAGGGCATCCTCCGCTGCTATGCCGACCCGGTGTACTCGCTGATTGTGGAACATCTGGGGCAGGAGCCGGAAAAGCTGGCACTGGACGAAATGACCTCCAACGAAAAGCAAACGACCGGCGGACGCGTCAGCACCGGAGTGATCGACTCCTTTGTGCAAAGCGTGCTCACCGGCGAACCCTCCCTCTGTGATGCGCAGGAAGCGCTCAAAGCCATGCGCGTAATCTTCGCGGCGGAACGCTCCGCGCTGGAAGATCGGGAAATCACCATCGAACAATAAGGGGGCAGGACGGATGAAGAGACCCGTCACCATTTGCAGCGGTCAGTTTGGCGATCTGCCAACCGAGGCGCTGTTTCGCACCATGCACGAAATCGGCTATGACGGTCTGGAAATCGCCACACAGGCGCACATCGACGTGGAGCGCATCGTGAGCGATGAGGACTACCTGGCGCAGTACCGGGAACTGCTTCAAAAACACAGCATTCGCATCGGCGCGCTGTCCGGCCATCTGGCGGGGCAATGCGTTGGCGACCGCTATGACGCCCGACTGGATAACTTTGTGCCCGCCGCCGTGAAAGGCAACCCCGAAGGCATCCGCCTGTGGGCGACCGAGCGCATGAAAACCATCGCCCACGCCGCGCAACTGCTGGACGTAAAGGTGGTTACCTGCTTTTTGGGCAGCCCCATCTGGGCGTTTTGGTATTCCTTCCCGCAAACCACGCCGGAAATGGTGGAGCAGGGCTTTCAGAGCATTAAAACGCTGTGGACGCCGATCTTTGACGAGTATGACCGCTGCGGCGTAAAGCTCGCGCTGGAAGTGCATCCCACGGAAATCGCGTTTGACTACTACTCTACCCAGCGGTTGCTGGAAACGCTGGAGTACCGCCCCACGCTGGGGTTGAACTTCGATCCCAGCCACCTGCTGTGGCAGGGCGTGAACCCGACGGTGTTCCTGCGGGATTTCAGCAGTCGGATCTATCATGTGCATTTGAAGGATGTCCGCATCAACCGCGACGACCGCGCCGGCGTGCTGGGCTCCCATATCGAGTTCGGCGATACGCGGCGGGGCTGGAACTTCGTTTCGCTCGGCCATGGGCATGTGGATTTTGAGGGCATCATTCGGGAACTGAACGCCATGGGCTATGACGGCCCCCTGTGCGTGGAGTGGGAAGACAGCGGCATGGAGCGCATCCACGGCGCGACCGAAGCCCTCGCCTACGCCCGTCGGCTTAACTTTTCGCCTTCCGACGTGAATTTTGACGCGGCGCTCAAGATGGATTGACGAGCGCCTCCATCAGCGCCTTGCGCACAGCCAGCGCGGCGGCGGCGTTCAAGTTGAGCGGGTCTTCCGCCAGCAGGCGGATGTGCACCGAATGCTTCTGGGTGAAAATGGACTTGGCATACAGCGTGTCCAGCATCCAGAAGTACAGGGCCCGCTGGTCGCGCAGCCAGGTGCAGAAGATGAGCAGCTCCTGCGGGTCATACGTCATAATCATGGTGGACGTGGTGTCCACCAGATAGCTGATGGCCTGCGAGATCACACGGGTCGCTACCGCGTCGCCGCTCTGCGCCAGCGCCAACACCTGTGAAACAGTGGTTTGCTTGGAACCGGTTTGTGCGTTGTACTGCTGCACAATGCCGATATCGGAGCAGTACAGCTCCAGACAGCCGGTATTGCCGCAGGGGCAGGGAATGCCATCCTTGCGTACGGTCAGGTGGCCGATTTCCCCCGCGAGGCTGTGGCCGCCGCGATACACCTGCCCGTTGATCATCATGGCCGAGCCGATGCCTTCGCAAATCGCCAGATACGCGCAGGAGCGGGTGTTCTCGATTTCGCCCGTCTGGGCCAGATACTCCACCGCGGCGTACACGTCCTTTTCCACAACGATGGGGCAGGAAAGCGATTGCCGCAGCCGCTCCGCCATGGGAAACTGCTGCCACTTGGGCGCGCTGCAAAGCTGCTGGATCACGCCCGTGCGAAAGTCCACAGGGCCGGGCAGGGTAACGCCCACGCCGAGGAGCTTTTCGCGGGGGAGCCCCGTTTGCGCCATGCAGCTTTCAAGCAGTTGCACCGCCTGGCCGGTATAGGTTTCCGGCCCGCTGTCCGCCATGGCGATGGGCATTTCCGCCCGCGCCAGCGACTGGAGCGACAGGTCGAACACCCCGACCTCCAGATGGTTGATGCGCATGCTGATGCTGCCCACGCACCCGATGCCCGACGCCAGCCGGTACTGACTGGCGCGGCGGCCTCCGCTGGAGGCAGCCATGCCCTGACACACGATGAGATGATCGGAAAGCAAACGCGCAATGGCGCCGTGCACGGTGGAGGGCATCAGCCCCGTATGGGTGCACAGCTCCGGTTTGGAAATGCCGGGGTAACGGTGCACCAGCTGGAGAATATTGATCAGGTGATCCGTTTTCACAAAGGTTTTCGACATATTTTCCGTTTCCATTTTTTTATCCGCATCTTTCATCAAACTTATTTCCGTGGTAGAATGAAGTCCTTCTATTCTAGCAAGCGCTTCATTGTCTGTCAAGGAAGAACGGAGGATTCATGTACTGGGAGGAAATTCGTCACAGGCAGGGGAAAAAGCCTTTCCGATATGCGGTGCTGGATTTTGACGGCACCGTCAGCCTCATCCGCGAGGGGTGGCAGCAGATTATGATCCCCTATTTTACGGAGGAACTGGCCGCCACACCGAAGGGGAAGCAGAAAGAAACAAGCTTGCTGGAAGAGCAGGCGCGGGAAATGATTTTTTACCACACGGGCAAGCAGACCATTTACCAGTGCATCGCGCTGGCGGAAGTGATTTCGCAGCTGGGCGGCGAGCCGAAAGCCCCGCTGGTTTATAAGGATGAATACCAGCGCCGGTTGCTGGAAAAGATCGACAACCGCCTCACGGGGCTTCAAAACGGTACCATCGACCCCGAAACGCTGACCGTGCCGGGCACGTACGGATTTTTGGACATGCTGGTGCGCCACGGCGTGAAACCCTACCTCGCCAGCGGCACCGACGAGGAATATGTGATCCATGAAGCCGAGTTGCTGGGGCTCACGAAATACTTTGGCAAGCACATTTACGGCGCGCGGGAGGATTATAAAACGTTCTCCAAAAAGATGATCATCGAGCGGATGATTCTGGAAAACAACCTCGCGGGAGAAGAGTTGCTTGGCTTTGGCGATGGCTATGTGGAAATCGAGAACGTGAAGGAAGTCGGCGGCTATGCCGTGGGCGTGGCCTCCAACGAATCGGAGCGGCAGGGCATCGACGAATGGAAGCGGGATCGCCTTGTCCGTGCGGGCGCGGACGCGATTATTCCCGATTATCATGAACTGGACGTAATGGAACGCAATCTATTCTGACCCACCGGCGCGATGTCCGCGCGCCGGTGCCGATCGGGGGGACAAGCCCCCTTGCGCGGCTGTGAAGCGTTGGCGTGCACCCCCTGCGCCCGACGCTTCGCGCCGCGCAACGGAGCCCCTCTTTGGGCACCGGCGCGGGAACGCCGCGCGTGGGGTCGGAGCCGCATCAATGGAAGGGAGAAATGACCATGCCTTTTTCTCAGTTTGACCGTTCCAGGCTGCACCTGCTGCCGATTGCCGATCGGGTGCATGATCTGGATTTGAGCGCGATGATGAGCCTGGAGGATACAACGGATTACCGCCACCCTGTGATTGAGACGCTGGCGCAGCGCATCCGCACCGCGCGGGAAAAAAACGCGCCGGTGCTGATGATGATGGGCGCGCACGTGATTCGTGCCGGCGCTGCGCCGCTGTTGATTCGGCTGATGGAGGAAGGGTGGATTACGCACTTTGCGCTCAACGGCGCGGGCGGCATCCACGATTTTGAACTGGCACTGATCGGCGCCACCACCGAAAGCGTCGCGCGCTACATATCCGAAGGGCAGTTCGGCCTGTGGCAGGAGGATGGCCGCTACAACGAGGCGGTGAACCTTGGCGTGCAGGAAGGGCTTGGCTTTGGCGAATCGCTGGGCAAGTACATCTGGGAAAACAACTTCCCCTACCGCGATATCAGCCTGCTGGCGGCGGGCTACCGCAACCAGGTGCCGGTTACGGTGCATGTGGGCATCGGCTGCGATATTGTGCACGAGCAGCCCAACGCCGACGGCGCGGCCATCGGCAAAGCCACCTATCAGGATTTTCTGATTTACTGCAATACCGTTGAGCATCTGGAAGACGGTGTGTTTTTGAACTTCGGCTCGGCGGTTATCGGCCCCGAGGTGTATCTCAAGGCGCTGTCCATGTGCCGTAATGTCGCCAAGCACGAGGGGCGCTCCATCCGGCACTTTACCACGGCCGTGCTCGACCTTTTGCCGCTGGAGGGCAAGGATGTGCACGAGGAGCCGCCCAAATCCGACCCGCGCTACTACTTCCGCCCGTGGAAAACCATTATGGCGCGAACCGTGGCCGATGGGGGCGAGAGCTTCTACGTGGAAGGCCACCACAGGGATACCGTGGGGTATCTGGCCCGATTGCTGCTCAAGGGGGAATAACCGATGACCGAGCAAAGGCTCAAAGAACTGCTTTCCCGCTTCCCCGGGCTGCGCATTGCGGTGGTGGGAGATTTATTTCTGGATCAGTGGTTTCAGATTGATCCGGCGCTGGATGAACCCTCCGTGGAAACGGCGCTGACCGCGTGGCAGATTACAGGCATCACGGCTAGCGCGGGCGCGGCGGGCACCGTGCTCAACAACATGCGGGAACTGGGCGTGGGCACGCTTTATGCCGTGAGCTTTACCGGTGAGGATGGCAACGGCTGGATGATGAAACACCTGCTGGAAACGCAGGGCATCGATACCGCCCATGTGCTGACCGTGCCCGAAAGGATGACCCCCAGCTACATGAAGCCCATGTTCCAGCGCGAGGCGCATCTGGAGGAGGGCAACCGGCTGGATGTGAAAAACCGCAAGCCGACCCCCACGTGGGTGGAAGATAAGCTGATGGACTCGCTGGAGGAACTGGCGACCAAGGTGGACGCGATCATCGCGCTGGATCAGCTGACGGAAAACGATACGGGCGTGGTGACCGCGCGCGTGCGCCAGAAGCTGGCGGAGCTTGGCTACAAGCATCCGCAGCTCATCATCTACGCGGATTCGCGGGCGCGCATCGCGCAGTTCCGGCAGGTGATGATCAAGTGCAACCATCTGGAAGCGGCGGAGGCGGTCGGCGCGGATGTGCCGCTGCCCGAAACCATGGCAAAACTTCGGGAAATTACGGGTCGACTGGTATTTGTGACGCTGGGGCGCGATGGCATCGCCGCCGGTAACGGCACGGTAGTGTCTGCCGCCAGACAGACGGGGCCGATCGATGTGTGCGGCGCGGGCGATAGCACCACCGCCGCGCTGGTGAGCGGCCTTTGCGCAGGCGCAACGCCGGAGGAAGCGGCTTTCCTTGGCAACCTCTCGGCGGGCATTACGGTGCGCAAGCTGGGCACCACGGGCACGGCCTCGCAACAGGAGCTGTGGCAGCTCTATCACGAACAGTTTGAGGAACGGGTATGATTGCGCTCTGCTTTGATATCGGCGGCTCCAAATACCTCGTGGGGCTGGTGACCGACTTGGGCGAAGTGCTGTGCTCCCGACGCGGCGAATGGGACGCGCTCACCGCCCAGGGCGTGGTGGCGTCGCTGATTGCCTCCGCGCGGGCGCTGCTCAACGACTATCCGCAATACGCGCCGGAGGTGATCGGCGTAACCATCCCGGGGCTGGCGAAAGCGGAAACCGGCTTGTGGGTGGAAGCGAGCTTTTCCGGCATCCGCGACCTGCCCATCGGCAGGCTGCTGCGCGAAGCGTTCGGTATGCCCGCCTACGGGGAAAACGACGCGAAAGCCTGCGCGCTGGCGGAAAAACTGTTCGGGCAGGCGCGGGATACGGATGATTTTCTGTACATGACGGTGTCCAACGGCGTGGGCGGGGCTGTGTTCTCCGACGGGCGGCTGTTATACGGTTCCGGCTCGGCGGGCGAATGCGGCCATGTGACGGTGGTGGAGGACGGGCGCGCCTGCAAGTGCGGCAAAAAGGGCTGTCTGGAGGCATACGCCGCAGGGCCGGGCATGGCGCTCACCTATGAGGAGTTGACCGGCACGCGCGCCGACGGTGAGGAAATGGCGCGGCTGGCACGGCAGGGCGAACCGGCAGCGCTGGAGGTGTTCCGTCGCGAGGGCGTGTATCTTGGGCGGATGATCGGCATGGCCGTGAACCTGTTAAGCCCCAAAATGGTGATTATCGGCGGCGGCCTTTCGCTGGCGCTGGATTTGTTTCAGGCATCGCTTCAGGAAACGGTAGCCGCCCATGTGTACCAGGCGGCGAACCCGGGGCTCACGCTGCACGCCACGCCGCTGGGGTATCAGGGCGGGCTGCTGGGCGCGGCCGCGCTGGCGGTGTGCGGAAAAAACGGATGGTACGGCTACCACGGAAAGGCGGTATAAAACAATGGATGTCCAAGAACTGTTAACAGCCTATGAGGATGAACTGATACAGGCGATCCGCGCCATTGACGGAGCCGAGTTTGAAAAGGTGATTTCGATCCTGATCGAGGCGTACAGGGAAGATCGGCAGGTGCTGATTTTCGGCAACGGCGGCAGCGCCGGAACAGCCAACCACTTTGTGTGCGATTTTGGCAAGAACGCCGTCAAAGGCGATAAACGACGCTTCCGCATCCTGTCGCTGAGCGACAATGTGGAAAAGATCACGGCGCTGGGCAACGACATTGCCTTTGAGGAGATTTTCCGCCAGCAGATGATCAACCTGATGCGCGCGGGCGATGTGGCCATTGCCATCAGCGCGAGCGGTAACTCGCCCAACGCCGTGCGCGCCTGCGAATACGCAAAGCAAATTGGCGGCAAACTGATTGTGCTGGCGGGCTTTGCGGGCGGTAAAATGGCACCGATGGCCGATGCGGCGCTGGTGGCGCGCATGGAGAGCTATGAGCGGGTGGAAGATATCCATCTGATCATTCTGCACATGATTGTGTGCTACTTGAAGGAGCATCAGGAGCTGCTGGTGTAACGGAACTCGCTCACGATAGCACGCAACTTTCCCTCGCGGCGGCGTTGGCACACAGGGAGTGCGATGAGCGGGTGGAGGATTCCATCTGATTATTCTGCATAGGTTTGTGTGCTATTTGAAGGAGCATCAGGAGTTGCTGGTGTAACGGGATTTACCGATAAAAGAACACAGCTTTTCCCCGCGGCGGCGGGGCAGGCGCCGGAAGCAACGGAAACCGGCGAACCTCCCCCACCCTGCGAAATGGATCCCCACCGAACCCTTTGAGGGCGGAACGAAGCCAGCGTTCCGCCCTCAGGGGGGGAAGGTATGGCATCAGGAATTTCCATCCGGCGGCGGCGTGCCGCCCCCAATATCGGGTCTGCTGCAGGAGGCAAAGCTGCCGGAAGGGGTTCCGGCGGCTTTTCACGCGTCTGCGGGGAAACGCAAACGGCAATCGGCCGCTTTTGCCAATGCCCTCTGCGTGAAATATTTTTCCTCCAGTTGAAAAAAATCCGGCAATAGTATAGTATCAGAAACAGAAACCCAAACTTGGCATCGATGTCGCCCAGTGCGGCTGACGGAGGTATAGCATGAGCTTTCGCAAGGATTTTGTTTGGGGCGTCGCGACCGCCGCCTATCAGGTGGAGGGCGGAGCGTTTGAGGATGGCAAGGGTCGCTCTATCTGGGATGACTACAGCCATACGCCCGGCATGGTGTACCATGACCAGACGGGGGATGTGTCCTGCGACCATTACCACCGCTTCCGCGAGGATGTGGCGCTGATGGCGAACCTCGGGGTGAAGAACTACCGCTTTTCCATTTCGTGGTCGCGTCTGCTGCCCGAGGGCGTGGGCGCGGTAAACGAGGCGGGCGTGCGCTTTTACAATGAGCTGATCGAGGAACTAATCGCCCATGGCATTCGCCCGTGGGTGACGCTGTTCCATTGGGATTTGCCCTCGGCGCTGCATCGGCGGGGCGGATGGCTCAACCCCGAATCGCCCCGCTGGTTTGAGGAATACGCCACGCTGGTTGCCAAACGCTATGGCGACCGAGTGAAGGACTTTTTCACGTTTAACGAGCCGCAGTGCGCGATTGGCGGCGGCTATGTGGATGCGGGTATGGCGCCGGGGCTGAAACAACCTTTGCACGATACCATCCCGATGAGCTATTCCATCCATCTGGCGCACGGGCTGGCGGCCAGCAAACTGCGGGAGCTGGTGCCCGGCGTGCGCATCGGCATGGTGGGCTGCGGCATGGTGGGGCTGCCCGCCAGCCAGTCCGCCGAGGATATTGAAGCCGCGCGGCTGGCGAACTTCAGCTACCCCGTCGCAGGGCCGTCGATGTGGGCGTTTAGCACCGCGTGGTGGGCGGACCCGGTGATGCTGGGCGAATACCCCGCCGATGCGCTGAGCCACTATGGCCGCTACCTGCCCCATGGCTTTGAAAAGTCGCTGCCGCTGATCGGCCAACCGATGGATTTTTACGCGCATAACATCTACGAAGGCGTGCGCTACCGTGCGGATGGCAAAGGCGGCTTTGAAAAGCTGGACTGGGAAGATGGGCACGCGGTTACGGGTTGCGACTGGTTTGTAACGCCGGAAGCGCTGTACTGGGGGCCAAAGTTCCTGTACGAACGGTACCACAAACCCATCTTCATTACAGAAAACGGCATGAGCGCGCACGATTGCGTATCGCTGGATGGCAAGGTGCACGATCCCAACCGCGAGGATTACCTGCACCGCTACCTGCGGGAGTTGCGCCGCGCCGCCACGGATGGCACGGACGTAATGGGCTACCTGCATTGGTCGTTTTTGGATAACTTTGAGTGGTCGCGGGGCTATAAGGAGCGTTTTGGGCTGGTGTATGTGGATTACCCCACCGGCAAGCGCATCCCCAAGGACAGCGCCGCGTGGTACCGCCGCGTGATGGAATTAAACGGCGAAGAACTGTAAGCGAAAGCGGATTGTAAAGCATTCCATATTTGACAAATTCAGATTGGAAAACGCAGGCGCTCCCCTTGCGGATAGCCTGCGTTTTCGTTATACTATATAGATCAAAACTGAAAGGAGCGTAACGCCGTGGAAGCAGAGGAAAAGCTCGTTTTGCTTACCCGGGTGGCTCGCGCGCTCAATGCCGCGCATGTGGTCTGGGCGGTTGGCGCATCGGCGTTGCTCTACCTGGAAGGTGTGGCGGAGGATTTTGAGGATTTTGACCTGCTGATTGCGCCGGAAAGCCTGAGTGCGGCTGAAAACGCGTTTCACGTGCTGGGCGCGGTGCGGCACGCGCCTGCGCCGCCCGTTGCAGCCTACGCCACGGGGAGCTTCGTGGAATATGAGCTTCGCGGTGTGGAATTTGATCTGCTGTGCGATTTTGCCATCCGCCGCAAGGATGCGGTGTACCGCTACCCCTTTGGTTTGGAGCGGATCGCGGGCAGTACGGTTCTCCATGGCGAGCGCGTGCCGCTGTGCCCGCTGGCGGATTGGATGGTGCTCTACCTGCTGATGCCGGGGCGCTCCAAAAAGGCCGCGCTGATTTCCCGATACCTGAAAACGAACCAGCGCGGCGACTGCCGTGCGTGGCTGAGCCACTGGCTGCGGGGTCGCCTGCCCGGGGAA
>Ga0302294_10000009_pt1 | contig 55421 bp, 39 predicted proteins | sample III_Fen_N2_3_FD_194550 | JGI IMG/M metagenome (GOLD analysis project Ga0302294, IMG submission 194550) | Peat permafrost microbial communities from Stordalen Mire near Abisko, Sweden - III_Fen_N2_3 | ecosystem: Environmental > Terrestrial > Soil > Wetlands > Permafrost | place: Sweden: Abisko...
CCCAACCCGGGCACCCCTGTCAGCAAGCTGATCATCAGCAGCCCGACGAAACTCTTCGACCGCAGCTTGCGGGTTTATGAAGTCCTCCAAAACCAGGTCGGCGAGACCTATGAACACACCCTCGCCAGCAAACCCTGGCTGCGCACGCTGTCTGAGAAACCGCAACCGCTCACCATCGCTTTGACCGACCGCCTGCAAACCAAATCACTGTGGATCGAAACTGACAATGGCGACAATCCTCCCCTCAAACTGGACCGGCTCCAGGCATTCGTCCCCGTCATCCGCCTGATCTGTAAAACGGACGGCGGCGACCCGATCGATCTCGTTTATGGCAATAGCGCAGCGAGCGCACCTCGTTACGATCTCAGCCTCGTTTCCAATGCACTCCTCAACTCAAGCCGGTCCCCGGCGACATTGGGCAGCGTACAGACCGTCACTCCGAGTTCCAATCCCCTCCAAGGAGCGCACAGCGGTGTTATTTTTTGGGCGGTCCTCACGCTGGTGGTGGTGCTCCTTTTGATCATCGTGGCCAAACTTTTGCCTAAGCCAGGAAGCAAATAAGAGTTATCGCGCGCGAGTTGGCGCCGTTTCGTTTATGCCGGTTTGCACTCGCCGACCGCCGGTGCAAACGCGAAGGTTGTCGACTTATGTCCAAAGCCCTTTCCGCTCAGCCCGAAGCACCTTGGTCCGCCGGGCTGCGCGGCGCCCGCGCCAATTTGGTGCCCGGGCTCGTTCTTCAGCTTTTTGCGCTCACGCTCCTGCTGGCTTATTACAACCATGCGCCGACTCGAGAATGGTGTACCCGGCTCGCGGCCTTCCGCACCGAAAAAGGTTTTCTCTTCAGCGTCGTCTCGACCGGGATTTTTGGCGGCGTCCTTCCCTGTCTCTACATGAAACTGTGTCCAGGGACACGCAGTCGCTACAATCTCAAGCAAAACCTGATCCTCATTCTGTTTTGGGCCTACAAGGGAATCGAAGTCGATCTTTGGTACAGTTTACTGGCTCGGTTTGTGGGGTCGGGTACCGATTTCCGCACGATTGCGATCAAGACGTCCCTCGACCAGTTTGTGATCAGCCCGCTCTACTTTGTCCCTGCAACGGTGATCGTCTACGGATGGCTTGAGTCGCATTTCAACACAGCCCTGATCTTCGCGGATTGTAAAAGGACCGGCTGGTACCGCCGAAGCGTGCTACCGATGTTGATCTCAAATCTCGGCGTCTGGCTACCGACGGTGTGCATCATCTATTCACTCCCGAGCGCCCTGCAGCTCCCGCTTTTCAGCATCGTGCTTTGCTTCTATACTTTGATAGTCGCTCACATGTCGGGCGCAAAGAAATCTCCGACCGTCGCCGGCCAGGCCTGAGCCTCACGCAACGTATCCCACGATTCAATACGGACCGCGAATGTGCGCGGCGACCTGGCGCGTATAAAAATCCGCCAGACGTGCGTGCAACTCCTTGCTCAGCGGCGGCAGCGCTGACGCCCGCGCGTTGCCCTTCGCCTGTTCGGGGTTGCGCGCACCGGGAATCACGGAGCTTACTGCGTCAAAATCGAGGCACCAGCGCAGCGCAAAATCCGCCATGCTCTGTCCGGCAGGCACAAACGGTTTGAGCGCATCGGTCAGGTCCACGCCTTTTTCGAAAGGCAGGCCGGCGAAGGTTTCGCCGACGTTGAATTGCTTCCCATCGCGATTCGTCACCCGGTGATCGGTGGGATCAAACGTGGTCTGCTTTGTCATTTTTCCGCCGAGCAATCCACTCGCCAGCGGCAAACGTACGATAAGCGCGATATTCTTCGCCTTCGCCACCTGAAACAGCGTGTGAATCGGCTTTTGTCGGAAGATGTTGAAAATGATCTGGAGCGAAACGAGCCCCGGCTGCGCGGCGCAAAGCAGCGCCTCTTCCATGGATTCGACGCTGGCGCCGAACGCCTTGATTTTCCCTTCCTGCTCCAGTTCGTCGAGCCACTCGAAAACTTCGCCGTTCTTCAATACACTCAGCGGAACGCAGTGCAGCTGGATCAAGTCCAGCGCCTCGACGCCAAGCCGTTGCAGGGAGCCTTCCGTATGTTGGCGCACCGCCGCCCGCGTGAAATTCTCCGGCCAGCCGGGTTTGCTGGAACGGCCGAGTTTTGTCGCAACGAAGATCGGCAGGCCCGTCTCTTTCAGGAACCGTCCAATCACTCGTTCGCTTTTTCCATCGCCGTACACGTCGGCCGTATCGAAAAAATTCACACCGGTCTCTGTCGCCGCACGCAACGTCGACAGCGCGACATCTTCGGTCACCTCGCCCCACGAACCACCCAGTTGCCAGGTGCCAAGACCGACTTCACTGAGTTTCTGGCCGGTTTTGCCAAAAGTACGAAAATTCATGGACCGAAACTTGGTGAATTTCGTTTCGCAAGGCGAGCCTCGCGGCTATCTTTTTACTCACCCCACCCGCCAACCACACCATGCCCGCCACTGACAATCACCCCACTCGCGGCACTGTCATACTCCTACACGGACTCGGACGCGGCCCCTGGTCGATGAAGCGCATCGAGTGGACGCTCCGTCGCGATGGTTACCAGGTGCGCAACATCGGCTACACCTCGCGCCAGCACGACATCCCGACTCTGGCGGAGCAGGCGCTCGGGCCCATTTTCGCCAGCCAGCCGGTGGGCAGGCACCTTCATTTTGTGACGCATTCCATGGGAGGTATTTTGTTGCGGCAGTTTCTCCACGATCATCCGGATGCCCAAAAACCTCATCGTGTCGTCATGCTCGGCCCGCCAAATCGTGGCAGCGAAATCGTTGACCGGCTGCGCAACTGGCCGCCGTATGCCAAGGTCAACGGACCGGCGGGCCTTCAGCTCGGCACCGGGCCGGAGAGCAAGCCGAACCAACTGGCTGAACTTACAGGAGTGGAAGTCGGCATCATCGCCGGCTCGGTCTCACTGAATCCGCTCTTCTCTTGGTGGATTCGGCAACCGAGCGACGGCAAGGTCAGCATCGCAAGCACACGTCTCGACGGCATGAGCGACCACATCGTCCTGCGCACCTCACATACATGGATGATGTGGCGCGGCAGCGTGATCACCCAGATCCGGTCCTTTCTCCGCGACGGCCGCTTTGCACCGCGCAGAAAGTGAGGCAGAAAAGGTGATTAGTCTGGAAAGCTGGAACTCTGGAACGGAAGTCGGACCGGGCAAATTCAGTCTGATTTTCGGCAGACGTGGCTTCAGTATTTTTCGATCTCGATCATGGCTCGAGGTTCGTTCCAGGGTTCCTGAGTTCCAGATTAAAGCATTCTGCGACGGGATTGTGACATTTGAGCGCTTTGAACTTTATGGGCTAATGTCGTCTCGACTCATCCGGTGTCCGCTCTAAAGCTTTACCCAATGCCCGTAAAACCCCAGCGACTCACTCGCAAGGAATACGATGCCCGCGTGCCCAAGCTGCGCGAGGAACTCGTGCAGCTCCAGGTGCAGCTGAAAGAATCGCCGTTCAAAATCCTGCTGATCATTGCTGGTTTTGAAGGCGCTGGACGCGGTGAAGTCATCAACACCCTGAGCGGTTGGCTCGACCCGCGCGGCGTCGAAACCTTCGCCTTGCAGGAGCCCACCGACGAGGAGTGCGAGCGGCCGTTCATGTGGCGGTTCTGGCGCAGCCTGCCCACTCAGGGCCGTTTGGGCATTTACGCTGGTTCGTGGTACACCGAGGCGCTCCGGGAGGAAACGTTCAGCCACAAGGCACCGGGCGATATTCGCCACGAACTCGAACGCATCCGCCATTTCGAGAAGCTGCTCGCCGACAACGGCACCCTGATCATCAAAGTCTGGCTCCACCTCGGCAAGGCCGCCCAGCGCGACCGGCTGAACACCCTCGAATCCGAGCCCAGCACCGCCTGGCGGGTCACACCGGAACATTGGTATCATTACCGCAACTACGACCGCATTTCCCGGGCCGCCCGGCTCATCCTCAAGGAAACCGGCCGCCCAGGGGCACCGTGGACCATCATCGACGCAGAGCACGAGCGCACACGGAACGTCGCTGTGGCGAAGCTGATCCTGGCCAGTTTCCGCGCGCATGCCCGCAAACTAAAACCGTCGCCAACCGCCAGGATTCCCGCGGCCGAGAAACGCCTGGCCGCCCGGCCGCTAAGGCCTGCCGGGCTCGCCCGCCTGCGCGCCCTGCCGCTGGACCAGTCGCTTTCCGCCATTGAATACGAGTTGAAGCGCGAAAAATGGCTCGGCCGCCTCAACCAGGCTGTTCGCACGGCAAATGCCGCTCATCGCTCGATCGTATTTGTTTTCGAGGGTTGGGACGCTGCCGGCAAGGGTGGCGCCATCCGGCGTCTGACCAGTGCAATCGATGCACGTCACTATCGGGTTATTCCCGTCGCCAAGCCCACCGACGAAGAAAAGGCCCATCACTACCTGTGGCGTTTCTGGCGCCATGTGCCCCGCGCCGGTCTCGTCACGATTTACGACCGTTCCTGGTATGGACGGGTTTTGGTTGAGCGGCTGGAAGGTTTCGCCACGGGCCAGGAATGGCGCCGCGCCTATGGTGAAATCCTGGATTTCGAGCAGCAGCTCGCCGAGCACGGCATCATCGTAGTCAAATTCTGGTTACAGGTCAGCAAGGAGGAGCAGCTCCGCCGGTTCCGCGAACGCGAATCGACCCCCTACAAACGGCACAAGATCAACGCCGAGGACTGGCGCAACCGTCGCAAATGGGCTGGCTATGAGGTCGCGGTCGGTGACATGTTGGCGCTTACCAATAGTTCGTTTGCGCCATGGCACCTCATCCCTGCTAATGACAAGCGCCACGCCCGGCTGACCATTCTCAAAACGGCGTGCCGGCAGATCGAGACCAGTCTCGGCGGCGGCATCTGACGCAGCCACTTTCACCGCGGAGAACGCGGAGCGCGCAGAGAAAGCGGTTTGGTTAAGAATGGCATATACGAACTGTAAATAGCCTCCTATAGATCTATAGCGCATTCTAGATAAAGCTGCGGGCGCAGCCGCTGCCATTAAGAAGCGGCTACATTATTTTCTGAGATGCTCTCGGCACAGAAGATACACATGGGGAACTCAGGAACGCTGGAACGGACATGGCTCTACATCCCGGTTTTTTATTTTCCTGTTTTCCTGAGTTCCCCATTCAAGATTCCGACTTCGACAATCAGACTTTCACCAGATCGCCGGCCGTTTTCCGCGCCCGCATAAAACGTTGCAGTGCGATTTCGAGTTCGGTGAGTCCAACCGGCTTAATGAGGTAATCATCTCCTCCCGCCACCAGAGCCATTTCCCGCATTTCCGGCCGGTGATCGGCCGTGATCGTCGTGATCCAGATGGACCGGTTCTGCGCACCAGCTTCACCCGCCCTGATCTGTTTCACCGCAGTGAGCCCGTCCATTTCCGGCATGTGCGCGTCCATAAAAACGACGTCGTAGCTTCCCGTTCCGACCGCTTCGACACAAACCCGTCCATTAGGGGCAAAACCGCAGTGGCAGCCCAGCGTCGTAAGCGAAGCCCCGATGAGCCGCTGGAGCACCGGCTCGTCTTCTACCACGAGCACGCGCAGCCCATTGGCTACGATCGGTGGTGTCGTAGTCTGGCCCGAAAGGCCATCGGAGGCTTTCACCAGAAGATCGAGCAGTGTCCGATGATGCACCGGACGGCTGAGCAACATATGGAAATGTCGGCGCAAAGCCTGCCGTTCCTGAATTCCAAGATTGATCGCGACCAGGCCAAACAGGCGCTCTTGTTGCCAGCCTTGCGCGGGCGCAGTCGCGCGGAGTTCCCGCATCGCAGCCAAGTCGCAATCGACCACCGCTAGGTCCCAGCCTTTTTCCGCCAGGCTATCGAGCGTGTGCTCCAGCACCTTCGCTCCCGACTGACGCAACAGATAGCCGATCTCGTTGCGCAGGCCTGGATGCGTGATCGCAAGCGCCACCTTACGCCCGCCGAGCCGGCCCTGGGCAGGTTCGTCGGCCGCCCTCGCGTCCGCCGAGGAGGCTCGTACCGTAAAGATGAACGTCGAACCACGGCCGGGTTCACTTTCAACCCGGATGTCGCCGCCCATTAACCGAACCAGATGACGTGAAATAGCCAGGCCCAACCCGGCTCCGCCATACCGCCGGACGTTGGAGGCGTCGAGCTGGGTGAAAGGCTGGAAAAGTTTACCGCAGTCGCCATGCGCAATGCCCACGCCGGTATCACGCACGGCAAACTCAAAAGTCAAACCGCCATCGTCAAACTCAGCGACCAACTGCCCCTGCGTCGCATCGTCAAACGGCGCAACGGAAACAGATTTTCCTGTCAGTTTTCTCACCGAGATCTCAATCTCGCCGGTGGCGGTGAATTTCACCGCATTGCCCACCAGATTGATCATCACCTGGCGCAACCGCCCGCCATCAACCATGAGCTGGGCCGGCACGTCGTGGTCCACCCAATGCAACAGCTGCACGCCGTTGTCCGCCGCGCGACTGGCAAATACATCCAGCACATCCTCCAGATTCGCCCGTAAATCACAGGGCGTAGTGTCGAGCTGCAGGCGGCCGGATTCGATGCGAGAAAAATCCAGTATGTCGCCGGTCAGTTGAACCAGCGCCTCACCGCTGGTCCGGATTGTCTGAACATATTCCCGCTGTTCAGGGGTCAACGGCGTGTCCAGCAACAAACTCGTGAAGCCGACGATGCCATTGAGCGGCGTGCGAACTTCGTGGCTCATGGTTGCCAAAAAACGGCCTTTGGCGTGATCAGCTGTTTCGGCCTGCTCCTTGGCTTCACGCAACTCCTGCTCCTTGCGTTGCGATTCGGAAATGTCGGTGAAAACAGCAATGAAGCCCACGACCTTTCCGCCTGCTCCACGCACGGGCGAGACCACGGCGCGCGCCGGGTACGTCTGGCCGTTTTTCCGCAAATTCGTAACCTGCCCTTCCCAGGAATACCCCGCCCGGACACGCGCTACGATCTCAGCAATCTCCACAGGCAACTTTTTCTCACTGCGAAAATCCCACCAGGAGCGGCCGTGCAACTCCTCGTGGGTGTATCCAGTCTGGCGGCACAACCCGGCATTCACATACTCGATACGGCTTTGCAGGCTCACGATCATCGTTGCCGACTCGCTTTGCTCAACCGCGCCATAGAGTTTTCGAATGAGCGCCTCTCTCGATGTGCGCTGGCGGTTCCAAATTACTACAACCGATAAAAATCCGCCAAACAACCAGCCCAGGGCCGCAGACCGGAAAGCCACGAGCCACAGATGCCGCGACCATTCCGTCGCCTCGACATCCAGCCCCAAAACCTGCTCGCCGGGCGCCGCTCCGATCATCGAATAGGTTGAGACAAACGGGCCGGAAGAGTCTTGGGCCGGCCCCTGAAGCGCCGGCTCTCCGATCGAAAAAATCGCCTGCAACCCTGGTTTTTGCGCCGCCCACTTATAAGCATCGCCAGGGAATGAAAGGTCTTTTGATGTCTCTGGTTCGGAATCCGCCAGAAATGTGACAGTCCCTGTGACGGAGTCGCGGCGAAGAATATAGAGAAAACGTGCGGTCGGTTGCGAAAGGCGCAAGCGCATCAGTCGTTCCTTAATGCGGGCGTAAATCGGGCTCCCAAGATCCGCGCGTGTGCCGGTCAAATCCCGCAATTCCGCAGCATCAAACGCCAGCGCGCATTTGGTGGTCTCGGCGATCAGGTCGCGGCGTTTGACGATCCATTCCTCATGATAACCCCAGGCTCCTGCGGCGAGGCCAAGGCATAAAACCATCACACAAACAGAGATTGTTTTGAGGCGTTTCAAGCTGGTACAAGGGGGTGGCTAAGCAGGAAAAATCAACCTCGTCAGCCAACAGATGCCACCGGCTCAAGCAATCCCTTAGCCACGCCTGCGGCCTTTTATACTACTCGCTTACAAGCCCGTAACAAGTTGCCTGCAAAATAATCCCGTAATTTGAGCTCCGGCGCAGGCTCGCCGCTAACCAACCCGGCCAAACCCACAATCCACACTCAATCCGCCGTCGCCTGCCATGGGTTGGGCGCAAAAAAGCCGCCACGAAACAAATCGTGGCGGCTTCTAAAGAACAGGATCAGCTGCTTACTTAACCAAGTGCGTCGAGACGAGCTTGGTCAGCTCAAACATGCTGACGGATTTTTTGCCGTTGAGGACAGGCTTCAGCTTGTCGTCGGCGTTGATCTGAGTTCTGACCTTCTTGTCCTGAAGGCCATTCTTCTTGATATAGTCCCAGAGCTTTTTGGTCAGCTCAGTACGGGGTAAGGGTTTCGCACCAACAATGGCCGAAAGGACATCGTCGGGTTGAACCGGCTTAAGGAATGCAGCGTTGGGTTTACGAGCGGATTTTTTTGCCATAACAGGATTCGGGTCTACCGCCCCGTAACCTGAATGCAACGAAATTTTCAGAGGAGAAACTGTATTTCTCAGAGGAGAAAATGAGAAAAAACTGCTTGCCTTCGACGACAGCTCACGTTTGCGCGTCCACCTGCACGAACTGGCGGTAGAGCGCGGCGTAGTGCTTTTTCAATGACAAGAGCTCCGCATGCGTGCCGCGTTCGATCACCCGTCCCTGCTCCAGCACGAGCACCAGATCCGCGTGCCGGATCGTGCTTAACCGGTGCGCAACGACAAAACTCGTGCGCCCGCGCAACAGCAAGACCAGCGCCGTCTGCAGCCGTGCCTCGGTCAGCGCGTCGATCGAACTAGTCGCCTCATCCAAGATCAAAATACGCGGGTCGGCCAGCAACGCCCGGGTGAAGCAGATCAGCTGCCGCTGTCCGACGGAAAGGTTGCCGCCATGCTCGCCCACCTCGGTGTGCAGTCCGAGCGGGAGCGCCTCAAACAGATCGAGGCAGTCAAGCTGCCGCGCGGCTGTGCGCACTTCTTCATCAGTCGCCTCCGGCTGCCCGAGCCGGATATTGTCGAGCACGGTGCCGGCAAAGAGAAAGTTTTGCTGCTGCACCATGCCCATCTGCCGGTGCAACGACAGGCTGGTGAGGGTTCGCACTTCACGCCCGTCGACCAGCAGCTCGCCCGAGGTCGGTAGATAAAACTTGGATACAAGGTTGATGATTGAACTTTTGCCGCTGCCGGTGTGCCCGACCAGCGCCACGACTTTTCCTGCCTCGGCCGTGAAACTCACATCGTGCAACACCAGCCGGCCCGGATCGTAGCCAAACGACACGTTACGAAATTCAATGCGTGCACCCGTGGCGGTCACCGGCCTTGGCAGATCTTTCGCCGTCGGCGCATCCTGCCAGTCCGGCTTCATGTCGAGCAGCCGAAACACCCGTTCCGCCCCAGCCATCGCAATCAAAGCCTGCGTGTATTGGTTTCCTAAAACCTGAATTGGCGCAAAGAACATGTTCGCCAACAGGAAAAATTTGATGAGCACGCCGACGTCGCCGCCGTGATGCAGCACGCCCCAGCCACCGACCGTAAGCAGAATCGCAACGAAGAACTGGCTGTTGAGTTCCAATAGCGGCGTGAGCACCGCCGAGGTCCGCGCCAGCGCGATGCTGTAGCGCGAATGATCCGCCAGCAGCCGCCGGAACAGCCCGGCATTTGTTTCCTGTCTGACAAAACCTTGGGTCACCCGGATTCCGCTGACCGATTCAGCCAGCGTGGCGGTGACCCGGCTGAAGCTTTCCTGCGCGGCGCGCGAATGCTGGCTGAGCTGCACGCGGAAACGCCGGTTGATCGACCACAAGATCGGAGCCAGCACGAGCACGATGCAGAACAGGCTCCAATTCATATACAACATCACCGCACCGACAAAAACCATCTGGCCCATTTGCACGATACTCACAAAAAGCGAATCCTGAATGCCCACGCGTATCGCCTCCACGTCCGAGGTCACGCGGCTGATAATGCGCCCGAGCTTCACGCGGTGGAAGAAACTCATCGGCATGCGTTGCACATGCGCGAAAATTTCCGAACGCAGCCCATTCACGATCAACTCGCCGATCTCCAGCGCAAAGCGTTGCCGAAAATGAAACAACCCATCGGTAAACAGCGCGAGTGCGCAGTATCCAGCAATCCACCACGCCAGTTGGCCGGTTTGATGTCCCGCGACCGGACCAGTGATGATTTCGGCGGCCAGCCAAACGAGCGCCGGAAGCTGAGCCGCACGGAAAAGCGTCAACACGATCAACCAGTTTCTCTTCGCCGCATGCGGTTTGGTATAGCTGAAGAGCCGCCGGACAAGCCCCCACTCCAGCGGTTTGAATTGTGGCTCATCGTCATCCTCGTCCCGCAACCGCTGGACGAGAAGCGGCACGCCACCTGGATTGGGCACTTTCATGCGATTTCCCCTCCTGCGCTTGCCTGCAACAACTCGCGGCTATCGACCAGTTGAAGATCGGCGACGCGCAGATAGGGTCCCGGCTCGCGCATCAGTTTTTCGTGGGTGCCGGACTGCACGATGCGGCCGTCCTCCATGACGATGATAAAATCCGCCCGACGCAGCGTGCTCAGCCGGTGCGCCACAATGAACGTCGTGCGCCCGGCGATCGCGTTGTCCAACGCTTCAAAAATTTCGTGCTCTGTCTGCGAATCGATCGCCGCCGTCGGATCGTCGAGCAGCAGGATCGAAGGCTCGAGCAACACGGCGCGGGCAATCGCCAGCCGCTGCCGCTGCCCGCCTGAAAGGCTCATACCGCTCTCACCGAGCACCGTGTCATAACCTTTCGGCAGCGCTAGGATGAAGTCGTGCGCCGCGGCGATGCGCGCCGCCTTTTCGACCTGGGCCCGCGTGGCCTCCGGATGCCCGAAGGCAATGTTGGCTGCGACGGTGTTGCTGAACAGAAAGCTTTCCTGAAAAACCAGGCCGATGTTTCGGCGCAGATCGTCGAGATTGAGCTGCCGCACATCGAAGCCGTCCACCGTCAGCCGACCGGTGGTCACATCGAAAAACCGCGGGATCAAACTCATCAAAACGCTTTTGCCCGCACCTGTCGCGCCAAGGATCGCCACGCACTGTCCGGGCTTCACTTCGAGATCGATGTTCCGCACCACCTCGGTCGATGCAGCGTAGGCGAAGGAAACGTTTTCGAAGCGCACCGCGCCATCGAATCGCGTGCGGCGAATTGCATCCGGCGCATTCTTCACCTCGACCGGCGCATCGAGGATTTCGAAAACCCGCCGGGCGCCGATCAAAGCCTGCTGCACGCTGTTCACCAGCGTGGCGACTTGGTTGACCTGTCCGGAGAACTGTTCGAGCAAACCAGCAAACACAACCAAACCCGTCCCCAGCGGCAATTGATCATGCGCCACGAGCCAGCCGCCGTAGCCAAGAAGCACCATCATGTTGACGCGGGTGAGAAAACCCACCGAAGGGCTGAACAGACTCACCCGCCAGAAGATATTCCGCTGCTGGTCGAAGACGGCCTGATTGCTGCGCTCAAAGCGATCCCGGTCCTCCTGCTCACGGCCAAAACCTTTCGTCACCTGGATACCTTGAATGCTCTCCGTGAGGTTCTGCACCATCTTTTCGACCAGCGTGCGGTTGTGCGCATAGGCCGGTTGAATGCGGCGGGAAAAACGCGTCGCCAACAACAACAGCAACGGCGTCGTCGCCAGACATGCGAGCGTGAGTCCTACATGCAGGTTGCTCATGTAGACAACGTACACGGTGAGCGACACGATCATGATCACACTCTGGATCAGCACCTGATCGACAAACATCCGCACCGATTGCACGTCGCCCGTCACCCGTGTGATGATCGAGCCAGTGGTGTTGGCATCAAAGAAGCGAAAGCTCAGCCGCTGCAGCTTGTCGTAGATTTCACCGCGCAGGTGAACAACGAGTTCCTGCTGCACGAGCTTGTTGACGGAAATGGTGTACACATAATTAAGAATCGCCCGCAGAACCGCGAACCCGAGAATACAACTCGCAATCAGCAGCAGAACCAAGCCGGGCTCCCAATTTAACGGCAGGTTCAACCCGAACGGGCCGTGCGGAGCCGGCACCGCGGTTGAAATCACCCCGCGCTGCGACAAAACATGCCGGATATAATCGATGCCGAGCCCGGTGAAGCCGAGACCGCTCAAACCAAACGTCAGCAGTACGAGTTGCAGTCCGAGCACCTGGAGACAGCGCGCCCGATACCGCCACGCCAGCCCGAACATCCTGCGGATCAGCACCCAGTTTGAGAGTGCGTTATCGGCTAATGTTGGCGTCAGCTCCGGCATGAGCTGGCCAACGTAACGCCTGTGCCGGCGAAGACACGATTTTTTAACGCATCAATTGCACGCCAATGAAGCCCACGAAATCCGGTCGGTCCTCGCCCGCGACACCACGCCCAAGCGACGCGGAAAGCGAAAGGCTCTCGTCGACTTCATAGACAACGCCGACGTTGAACAGCAGGAAACCGTGATCGAATTTCCGCGCCGTCTCGCCGTACAATTCAGCGCCTGCGTGCAGATGTTCAGAGAGTTTTTTTCCGGCCGCGACCCCGGCTGACCAACCATCGGTCTCGCGCGGTTCCCGGGAGTGAAACGTACGACCGACATTGAACGCAGTCTCGATCTCGCCAAACGATTTCTGGACCTGAAATGGGAGAACGAACTCTGTGTTGTCTTCCACCAGCCCGCGACGTCGCGACGAAGTGGGATTGTTAAACTCAACCTGCGGACTTACTGAAATCGCAAGACCGGCCGCCGTGTCCTCAAAAAAGCGCCACTTCACCCCCGCGACTGAATTGCCCAGACCGCTTCTGGCGCTCTCACCGTCCGCTCGCACGATGAGCACAGGCACACCGTAATCGATTTCGATGTTTTCCGTCAGACCATAACCAAGATCTATCGAAGGCACTTTCCAGGTCTGGTCGCCGGTGCGGGCACGCAAGGTCGAAACCCCGAGGTCGAGCTCCCAGTGTTTCTTTTCAACCGTGCCGGCATCATCGGTATTAAACGGCGGGCTGCCCTGCGCCAAAACGGCGACTGCACCGAGGAACAAATAAGCACCGATGAAGATGATTTTTAGCACAGGCAGCAGGGAAACGAACGCGCGCACCCGCACAATCTTTTTCCGGGCAACACGATTTTTTGGCCCGTTTCCTCGATTTCCTACGGAACCGTGCTTTGCTCTTTTCTATTAATCGTAACAACGCCTCCGAGAGCATGAAGGACAACTCAAAGCGAAAACAGAATCATGTTTGGGAATCCTTGTGTCACCGAAATTGTACCAGCTCGGACGATATGATGGTTCACTTGAAATGACCTCGCCTACTATGAAAATATTAAATTCCTGCTTGGCCCTGATCAGCCTTGGTGCGTGCACCGCCGCCTTTGCGGAATACAAAATAGTGAACCACTTCGCCATCGGCGGCGAAGGCGGCTACGACTACCTCCGTGTCGATCCCTCTGCCCGGCACCTTTTCGTCTCTCACGGCACCAAAGTCGAAGTACTCGATGTGGATTCAGGCAAAATACTGGGCGAAATCGCCCCCACGCCCGGCGTCCACGGCATCGCGTTTGCGCCAGAGTTCGATCACGGCTTCATCACCAACGGCGGCGACAACACCGTGACTCTGTTTGATCTTAAGACCCTGAAGCCGATCGAAACCGTCAAAGTCACCGGCAAACGCCCGGACGCGCTCGACTACGATCCAGACACGAAGCAGGTCTTCGTCTGCAACCATGGCAGCGGAAATATCACCGTACTCGATGCAGACAAAGGCGCGGTTAAAGCCACGATCGAAGTTGGCGGTGCCCTCGAAGAACTGGCGTTTGATGGACGCGGTCATCTGTTCGTAAATGCTGAAGACCGCAACGCGATCCATTATGTGGATACGCATACACTAAAATTGCTGGCCACCTGGCCGCTTGCCCCCAACGAAAGCCCGACCGGACTGACCGTCGACCGGGAGCACCACAGGCTTTTTGCCGCCTGCGGAAACAAACTCGTCGTCGTTAACAGCGACACCGGTGCTATCATCGCCACCGCACCGGTCGGCGAAGATCCAGACGGTGTAGCATTTGAGCCCGCGACAAACCGGATCTTCGTGCCAACTAAAGACGGCCAGCTCACCATCATCCACGAAGACTCGCCCGACAAATATACCGTGGAGCAAATCCTTTCCACGCAACATGGATGCCGAACTATCGCTCTTGACCAAAAGACGGGCCGCGTATTCCTGCCGACAGGCAAGTTCACCCCGGCGCCCGCCACCACAACCGGCGGACCAGCCCGGGAAAAGCTAACCCCCGGAACGTTCGAAGTCCTTGTGGTTGGACCATAACCGGTAAAAACCAACCACCACCTGTCCCAACCGCTCAAGGGAGGCGCGTGAAAGCGTCTTCCTTGAGGGCCAAGCCCGACTTATACCATTTCTCATTCAAACACATAATAACCTCTGGCGTTCGGATGGTAGGAACGGGCACGCCGGGCCGTCCGGTTGGATGTGGGCCGCTGACAGGCTACGTTGGCGGGTGACCCGGCGTGTCGTCCCTACCTCAAGAACCGTTTCTGCGCCATTGAACCTAATTTCCTCAATTCAACTTAACCGCGGATTTTAGGGTTATTTCATCAAGTCAAAGGACCCGCTCGACTTTTCCTGCGGCGGGAATCCCTTAACCCATGTCTTCCACCATCTGGACTGACTGGCTGCCGTTGCCGGTCACACTTACAAACGCCGTCCTCGCCGAAACACTCGACGGAGGCCAGAGCTTCCGCTGGTGCCGAAAAGGCGATGGTGAATGGATTGGCACCTGGAGCGACTGCGTGGCAAAACTTGCCCGCGCCGAAGACGGTTCGCTGCGCTGGAGGGCACCAACCGCGATCGCCAGTCGGGTGCAAGGTGAACTGGCCGTTTACTTCGGGCTCGGCAACGGCCTCGCCGAACAGGTCGACACGCTGCCCTGGCGCGGTGACGCGCATCTGGCAAAGTGCCTGGCCGCCTTCCCCGGCCTGCGCATTTTGCGCCAGCCCTTCGGCGAAACACTGCTCTGCTTCCTGTGCAGCGCCACCAAACAGATCGTGCAGATAAAACAAATGACCGAACTGCTCGCCACCCGTCACGGCCGAGAAATTTCGCCCGGGTTCCATCGTCTGCCGACCTGGCCCGAACTCGCCACCGTATCCGAATTAGCGTTACGCGGCTGCCTGCTCGGTTTCCGCGCCCGCTACATTCACCAAACGGCGTGTTTTCTCACCGAAAACCCTGGCTGGCTTGTGGAAACCGCAGCCTTGCCCTACCCGGAAGCCAAGGCACGTCTCTGCCTGCTGCCCGGCGTCGGCGAAAAAGTTGCCGATTGCACGCTCCTCTTCGGCGCGGGCCGGCTCGAAGCGTTTCCCGTCGATGTGTGGATCTTAAAGACGATGGAGCGTCGCTACGGCCTAACCGGCTGGAAACCCGCCCAAGTTGCTCAATTCGGCCGCACCCACTTCGGCCCCCTCGCCGGCCTCGCCCAACAATATCTCTTCGCTTACGAACGCCACGCCGCAAAGCCGTTTGTCATTTAATAGACGACAAATTGATGGGCCGTCTCGTGAAGCATTTGTCATCTCTTAAGCGACAAATGGTTTTGCGCAGCGGATCCAGCGGAAAGAAATAGATTCTCCGGCTAAGAAAACGGCTGGCCGTTCGTTGTAGGGTTAATTCGGTTCGACTATCCGCTCGTCGGGTGGCCGCTTTTCACTATCCTTCTCTTATCTCCATGAAAACCCCTCTCATGCTGCTTCAGCGCTTCCTAATACCCGGTATTTTTTTAATCTGCCTGCTTTCTGCCCGCGCCCAACGCATGGAGGTGACCGAGAAAGATGTCTCACCCGTCGTCGTTGAATCCGCTACCATCTCCACCGAAGTCACCGGCCGCATCGCCGTTACCACCTTCGACTTGGTGTTCAGAAATTCCAACGCCCGTATCCTCGAGGGCAATTTCGTTTTCCCGCTGCTCGACGGTCAAAGCGTCGTGCGCTTCGCCCTCGATATTAATGGCAGTCTCCGCGAGGCCGTTCCGGTTGAAAAAACCCAGGGACGCGTCGTCTTCGAACAAATCGAGCGTCGCCGGGTCGACCCCGGCCTGCTGGAACAGACCGAGGGCAACAACTACCGGGCCCGCGTTTTCCCCATCCCTGCCAACGGCACCCGTCGCATCGTGATCGCTTATCAGGAAGACCTCGCCCGCAGTTCCGGAAAGCCGACCTACCGCATAAACCTAAACTTTCCCCAGCCACTCAAAAACTTCCATCTCTCGGTCGCTGCCTTTTCGGATGGATTGAAGTCACCCGAAGCCCGCACGACGCTAAAGCTTGACCTGCCCGCCTGGCGTGATGCGCGTTTTCTCGACATCGAAAAGACCGATTTCAAAGCCAGCGGCTTGTTCGAGCTTACGCTGCCGCCAGTGGAGCATGCACGCGTGATCACCGGCAAGCTTGAGGACAAGGAGTATTTCTACGCCGAGGTTCAAACGGCTGGTTCGGTCAAGGCCCGGCCAGCCCCGCAAGTCATCGGAATCCTCTGGGACAGCTCCGGCTCCGGTCGCGAACGTGATCATGACAAGGAATTCGCCCTGCTCGACGAATGGTTCGGACTTGTGAAAAACGTCGAAGTGCAACTCGTGCGTCTGCGCGATCACGCGGAGGCCCCCATCTCTTTCACCATTCGCGACGGCAAATGGTCCACCCTCAAAGCCGAGCTCAAGAAAACCGTCTACGACGGCGCGACATCATTCGACGGCCTCGCCAGCAATAGCGCCATCGACGAATGGTTGCTCTTCTCTGACGGCCTTTTCAACTACGGCAGTCAGTCAGCGCAACAGCTTCAGCTCAAGGGCGCCGTCCACACCATCCTCGCTGGCGCGAAAACCGATCCGGCCCAGTTACGCAGCGTGGCCGCCCACCACAGCGGCGAGTTCGTTAACCTGCTTGAAACCGAACCCGCCGAGTCCGCCAAAAAACTTCGCACCGAGTCTCTCCGTGTGATCGCTGTCGATTACGACCCAGAGGCAGTCGCACAAGTTTTCCCTGAACCCGGCACTCCAATCAGCGACGACTCCCTGGTCGTAACCGGCATCCTGCGCGCCTCCAACGCCAGCGTCCGAGTATTTCTCGGGCACAACAAGACCGACGCACGCGAGTTTGAAATCGCCCTTCGGTCAGGCGAAAACCCGAGTCGCTTGGCTGCGCGCGCCTGGGCTGCGACCAAGCTCGCTCTGCTTTCCCTCAATCCCACCGCCAACCGCGAAGACATTCGTCGCACAAGCCAGGATTTTGGAATCGTGACCGCCAACACCTCGCTGATCGTGCTCGAAACGCTGGCCGACTACGTACGCTACGCCATCACGCCTCCTGCTGAACTCCGCAGCGAGTGGAATATAATTCAGAGCCAAACCCAAGCTGACCGCCAAAAATCCGACGACAGCCATCTCGAAGCCGTGCTTCAAGTTTTCAAGAATCGCATTGCTTGGTGGGAAAAGAAGTTTCCAAAAGACGACGTCAAGCAACCCGCATCATCCAAAGGTGGAGAGGGCATCGTAAGCCGCGCGGCACCCGACCAAACATTGATGGAGCCTTCCGCCGTCGCCGACCTGCCGGCTCAATCACCGGCAACAACCTCTGACGGAGAAGAAGTAATTCTCCTGTCCCCGTTCGAGATTAGCGCCGCGCACGATCAAGGCTATAGGGCGTCAAATTCGTTAGCGGGATCACGGATGGCTCCAAGAGCAGCAGTGATGGCCGAAATCTCCGCACAAGAAAAACGCAAAGGCGACGCAACCGAAGATGCCCCAACTGCCACCATCTCCCTTCAGAGCTGGAGCCCCAACGCCGGTTATCTCGATCACCTCCGCCGGGCGGCCCCCGAGAAAGCCTACTCCGTTTACCTTGAAGAACGCGCCGACCACACCGACCAACCCGGTTTCTTCCTCGACGTAGCCAACACCTTCTTTGAAACAAAACAGCCCGAGACCGCGCTCCGCATTCTTTCGAACCTTGCCGAAATGGAGCTCGAAGACGTCGCCCTCCTGCGTGTTCTCGCCCACCGGCTGACGCAAGCCGATCGCCCCGATCTCGCCAAACCACTCTTTGAACGCGTGCTGATTGTCCGGCCCGACGAACCACAAAGCCATCGCGACCTCGCGCTCGTCTGCGCGGCGCTGAAAGACTATCAGCGCGCCGTCGATTTGCTCTGGGAGGTCGTGTCCAAACCGTGGGACAGCCGTTTCCCTGAGGTGGAGCAGATCGCCCTGGCCGAACTCAATGCCATCATCTCCACTTGTGACGCGACGCTCGATCTCAGCAAAATTAACCGACGCCTGCTAAAAAATCTGCCTGTCACCACCCGCGTCATTCTTACCTGGGACGCCAACGACTGCGACGTCGACCTCTGGGTGACCGATCCGAACGGCGAAGTCGCAATGTATAACCATCCGCTCACCTACCAAGGCGGTCACATGTCGCGTGACTTCACTGGCGGCTACGGCCCCGAGGAATTCATTCTCCGCACGCCAAAGGCCGGAAAGTACAAAGTCCAGATCAACTACTTCGGCGATCACCGGCAAAACGCACTTGGCCCGGTCACTGCCCAAGTTCGCCTGATCACCCACTTCGGTACCAAGGAGCAAAAAGAGGAGCGCATCACCGTCCGCCTAAAGGAAAATAAGGAGACGCTGGATATCGGCTCATTCGAAATCTCGCCCTGAGTAACGTCGTAGGGGCGCAATCTTGTTGCGCCCTCTCCGAGCAAAACCAAACCGGGCGCAACAAGATTGCGCCCCGACTGCGGACAAAAACGGCCCGTTCTCAGCGCGCCTTCTCGATCAGCTCGATCTCGTAGCCTTCGGGTGCATCGATGAACGCGATCGTGGCACCGCCGCCTGTCTTGGTCGGGCCATCGCTCAGTTTGAAACCTTTTTTCGCGATCTCCGCCGCAAAGCCTTCGATGCTCTCTACCTCGAAGGCGAGATGCATGAGATCGGGCTGCACTTGCACGGACGGCGCGCCGGGCAGCTGGCAGATTTCGATTTCCTCCTCGCTGTTGGGTGTGGAAAGAAAAACGATCTGCGCGCCGCGTGGCGACAGGTGGCGGCCGGTGACCGTGAGCCCGAGCGCGTCCTCATAAAATTTAATCGTGCGCTCGATGTCGTTTACGCGCATGCGCGTGTGCAAAAGTTTTTTCACCATGGAGTATGGAGTTATGGCCAACGTTTGCGTTGGGACAAGTCGCTCCGTTGGATTTTCCGTGCACCATCTGACGCTTCGATCGAATCCACACAGTATGCCGCCCGGATCGGCTGGCCACGCCTGATGAATACGTTTTAGTCTCTTGGGATGGACGAACCTGCCTCTCGTTTAGCAAAAATTCTGGTCCTTTATTACAGCGAAGGCGGCCACACCAAGATGATGGCCGATCTTGTAGTGGAAGGCGCGGCGAGCGTGCCGATGACCGAAGTCCGTTTGCGCGACGTTCAAGAGGCCACGGCCGACGATGTCGTCTGGTGCGACGGCATCGCGGTGGGTTCACCAACCCACATGGGCTCCATCGCGTGGCAAATGAAACGATTCTGGGACGTCACCGCTCAACCGCTTTGGCCAACGATCGAGGGACGCATCGGTTGCGCGTTTTCCTCCAGCGGTGGGCAGGCGGGCGGAGGCGAATTAACCTGTCAGGCGCTCCTCACCGTGTTGATGAATTTTGGCCTGCTGGTGTTTGGCGTACCCGACTACGTGGCACCTGGCCAGACCCTGCATTATGGCGCAATCCTCGCAGGTCGACCGCGCAATGACGGCGACCGTGAGGCCTGTCGACGCCTCGGCCGACGGCTGGCCGAATGGGTTCAGGTCTTGATTTGTCATCGACCAGAGTACGCCCCAAAGAACGCGACGTATAAACGCCAGGTTTAGAGGCATTCAAATGTATCTATAGCGACTAGTTTAGTAGTCAATTTGACATGGTTGTTGTTACGCGAGACAGAAATATTTCCCGAAATGATATACAGTCTGGCAGACTTTGAGCGGCACGTTGGTGCTGCGACCCGCACGCGAATCTGGTCGCAAGAAAGAGCCGAATTCATTCTCGATTTATGAGTAAACGGTATCGATTTCTCGTCGTACTCCTCACGGTGTTCATATTTTTGTGTAAACACCTCAACGCTGCTTCAGAGGAGACACCGCGGAATGCGGACGTGGTGATGCTTCCAAGCTTCTTGGTCGAAGACTCATATATAAAAGCAATTATCAACCCGTGGGAATATATTTCTTTGCCCGGATTCGAGATCCTCTCCCGCTGCCCAAACGATTTTACCGCAGCTTATGTACACGCACTACAAAAAGCTAAACGAGCACGGCTAGCGATTCTTCCTGACGAGTTTTGGGGCGAACTCGCGACGCCCATGAAGATCATCCTCTACAACGAAAAACCGAAGTGGGCGGAAGGTGGAAATCTACCTCGCTCTATGGACCTCGCTTGGTCCTCAGGTAATAAGGCCATCGCTCGATCAAAACCAATCAACCAGTCGCAGCTGTCCGTGGTGAGCGATGATGACCTCTTTATCAGCTGCGGAAACTACCGGAGCATTATACAACCCTACCTGACCGCCAAGACCTTTGACTACTACGCCTCACAGGTTGCCGCGACCGATGGCAAAGGCTCTGACCTTACAGATTTCACCGTTGATCCTGACAGCGACCTGCGCTTGCACAAACGACTGCCCCGATTCGCCTCTTGGTTTACCGTCGGGATGCTCGGTCAATTCGGACTATACGCCAATCACGTCATTGAATCAGCATCAACCGGGGAGGTTCTTGTTTTGCCGAACGCAATTTGGAAATCGCCAGAAGAGACGATCGTGATGCAGGAAGCGATTAGTCAGAATCGCAAACGGAAGAAGAAGCACAACCTTCCACCTCCTGCACTCGTGCCACTCGGTGTATTTTTTAAGGATTCAGCTTCACCCGAAAACATCGCGATCTGGAATTCCGAAGCCGCGCTTATTGTTCGATGGGGTCTTTTTGCCAAAGAAAAGGACGGCAAAGACCACCGTGCTGCGTTTCTTCAGTTTGTTGACCAAACAACGCGCGAACCCGTGTCCGAGCCGCCCTTTCAGAAATGCTTTGGACTAAGTTTCCACGAAGTCGAAGAAAGGCTAAAAGAATACATGCCCACCGCCATCACCGAGGCGATCCGCGTTCCTCTCGGCGTCGTACCCGAACAAAAGTACCTGGCGCGACAAGCCACTTCATCCGAAGTTGCTAGAATCGTTGGGACTTGGGCACGACTCGAAGCACGGATTCTGGATCCCATCTTCGCCGACTTTCGCCAGAAATGCCTCGATTTCGCCGACAAGCAATTTCAGCGCGAGTGCCTCAAAGAAAATCAGGACCCCTATTTTCTCGCGGAATACGGCCTCTATGCCGCGCAAATAGGAAACACACAAAAAGCGCTGGAAACGCTCACCGCGGCGACCCAAGCCGGCGTGGTGCGTCCACGGGCCTATATTGAACTCGCACGACTCAAACTCCACGCGTCGATCGATAACGGGAGATTCAGCCTGAGCGACTCTGAGTTCAGTCAAATTAACGAACTACTGTCCATAGCCCAAATTCAGATGCCAGGGCTAATTTCTATCTACAACGTTATGGCCCTCGTCCTGAAACATGCGCCAAAACCGCCGACGCTCGAGGAACTGAACAAACTGCGGCAAGCTGTTGACCTGTTTCCGAGCGACTCAACATTTGCCTACAAAGTTGCTACGATATATCGCCAATACGGCTATATAGAGGAGGCCGCGGCGGTTGTGAAACATGGTTTGGATTTTGCGGATACTGAAAGTGCCCGCACTTTGCTCACGGGCGTCAAATGATCGGACTTGGGCTCAGCTCTGCGCTCTTGACTAACCTCAGACACCGCTCAGTTCTTAACCACCTTTTTGATAGTTAGGTAGGGCCCGAAAACGATGAAACCAATACTCCCGCTTCCTCAGATCTGTAGCGTCCGCACGTCTCTGCTCGAGATGCTTCTACTCTTTTTTCTCGCCGTTTTCATTCCAAATGTGAGCCACGCGAACCTTGCGCTGTCGCCAACGACAAAGGGTATCGGGCCCGGCTACACACATTATCAGCTTTCGATCTCCACTACCGACGCCTGGACGGCGGCGAGCGACGCGATCTGGGCTTCCGTCTCTACCACGTCCGGAACCGGCAATAGTACTGTCGGGATCACAGTGGCTCCCAATGCGACCGCGACTTCCCGAACCGCTACCCTCACGATCGGAGGGAAGACTCATGTACTCACCCAGGCGGCGGCCGGAACTTCCGTCAGCGAGTTATGGGGCGCGGGACTCAATAACGACGGAGAGTTCGGTGACGGAACAGTCAAGAGCTCAAAGAGCCCGGTTCAGTCTTTCAATGGTTTGCTGTCCGTGACGGCAGGTGGCATGCGCAGCTATTTCCTTATGCCCGACCACACACTCTGGTCCATGGGCCAAATTGGCAGCATGCTCAATGACGGGGGGCCCGTAGCCCGCTCAAGCCCCGTCCAGATTTCCAGCAATGTGACGGCAATCGCAGCCGGCGACGCCCATCTTCTATTCATCAAGACCGATGGAACGCTCTGGGCCATGGGCGCCAACGGCTCCGGTCAACTTGGAGACGGGACTACCGCCGATAAATCCTCTCCCATCCAAGTTGCCACGAGCGTAGTTGCTGCTGCTGCTGGAGCCGAACACAGCCTTTTTCTGAAGGCCGATGGGACGGTCTGGGCCATGGGCTCCAACTCCTTCTACCAACTCGGCGATGGTACAAATACTAACCATCTTAGCCCGGTAAAGGTTCAGATCGTCAGCAAAGTCGTGCAAATCTGCGCCGGTTACTACCACAGTCTCTTCATCGCAGACGACCAGAGCCTGTGGGGCGCCGGAATGAACTCCTTTGGCCAGGTCGGCAACGGTACCTCCGCCAACCAGCCCGTTCCGGTCAAAGTCGCAACCGGTGTCACTTCAGTCGCCGCCGGTTACGACCATAGTCTGTTTTTGAAAACAGACGATTCGCTCTGGGGTATGGGCGAGAATAGCGAGGGCGAGCTGGGACAAACTCCTGACTACGAAAACCACTCTCCTGTCCAATTGGCGACCGGGGTAAAATCAATCGCCGCGGGCTTCGGCCATTCAGCCTATATCGATGCGGCCGGCGTGCTTTTTGCCATGGGAGACGACAGCTTGGGACAACTTGGCGATGGCACCTCAATTCCGAAATCGACGCCAGTAAAAATAGCAGCCCATGTCCAGGCCGTCGCCCTTGGTCATTATCACACCTTGTTTATTGCAAATGGAGACACGACCCTGCCGCCGATCATCACTGGCAACCCAGTTCCGTTGAGTCTCACCACGGGAAACCAAGCCGCGTTGACCGTAAACGCCACAGGCGTGGGGATCATCTACCAATGGTATAAAGACGGCGTGGCCATAAACGGTGCCACAACGGACACCCTGACAATTTCAAACATCCAATCAACCGACACCGGCAACTATGTCGTCACTGTCACAAATGCTGGCGGAAGCCTCACCAGCAGCACCGCCGCCATTCATGTCGGTCCGAAAGAAGTCGGTTACGGAACCATTTACTACAACCAGCAAATTACTGCCGCAACGGCTTGGACCGCGACAGCCAACGTGGACTGGGTTTCGATCTCTCCTTCGAGCGGTTCGGGGGCGTCGTCGCTCACCGTCACCGTATCGGCCAACCCTTCGAGCGCGGATCGAACCGCCGTGCTCACACTGGGAACCAAAACCTGTTCGCTGCTCCAAAGAGGCAAGGGAACTGCGCTGCGCGAGCTTTGGGCCATGGGAGAAAACCTTGGCACTTTCGGCGATGGCACACTCGCTAACACCAACTTCCCCGTTCAGGCTGCAGCCGGCATCCAGTCTGCGTCGGCCGCCGAAAAATCCAGCTGGCTGATCTGGCCAGACCAATCCTTGTGGGCGTGTGGCATCAATTCCACATACCTCCTAATCGACGGGGTAACTCCAAACCAGCTCTCCCCGGTAAATGTCGCCAGTGGCGTCACCGCTTCCGTCGACGGATTCTACATTGCGTCAGATGGTTCCCTCTGGGCCTGGGGAAACAACTCATACGGTCAGCTCGGCGACGGAACCACGATTTCCCGAACCCGACCGGTAAAAGTCGCCGAAAACGTGAAGTCGGTTGTACCGCGCACCATGCATAGCCTGTTTCTAAAGACCGACGGCGGTCTTTGGGGCATGGGCTACAACCTCCAGGGCCAGCTAGGCTCCGGCGCCGCGAGTCTTCAGACAACCCCCATCCAGATCGCCAGCAATGTGAAGGCTTTTGCTGTCGGTGGTTTCCATTCTTTGTTCGTGAAGACCGATGGTTCGCTCTGGGCAATGGGCAATAACAACGACGGCGAACTCGGAGACGGAACAACCACGAGTCATTCCAATGCCGTCCAAGTCGCCGACGACGTCGAAAACGTGGCCGCCGGTTACAGTCATAGCGTCTTCCTCCGGCACGACGGTACCCTCTGGGGAATGGGGGACAACACCTCCGGCCCGCTCGGCGACGGGACCAAGATCAGCCATTCTTCGCCGATTCAGATCAAAGCTGGAGTCACGGCCGTCGCCGCCTCTCAGGGCAGGACTTTTTTCATCACTGCGGACAGCATTCTCTGGGCAACGGGCAACAACTCTTCGGGTCAGCTCGGCAACGAAACCACAGGGGAAAACCTCTCTCCGGAAAAGATTGCCCAAAACGTATCGGCAGTGTCCGCCGGTTTCGGCCACACGCTCTTCATCGCCACAGGCGAGATCATCCTGCCGCCCGAAATTACTTCACAACCCACCTTCTCTTTGGGTGGCGCGTATCAGAAAATCACTACAGGAGCACAAATCTCGCTCTCCGTGGGCGCAAAAGGGCGGCGGCTGTCCTACCAGTGGGAAAAGGATGGCGGCGCCATTGCCGGCGCCACCAGCGCCACCCTTGCGTTTTCCAACTTGGCGGAGTCGGACAGTGGAAACTATTCCGTCGTCATTACCAACCCAGGAGGTTCCGTCACAAGCAACAACGCCACGCTGCTTGTTACTCCGCGCCTTGTCGGTCCAAACTATGAGACTTTCCTAATCGATGTACCCACAAGCGGATCTTGGTCCGCCGTCAGCGACGCTGCCTGGCTGGCCGTCTCCCCCGCCTCGGGCTCCGGCCCTGCAACCGTCGTGGCAACAGCTAGACCGAACACCTTAAGCCAGTCCCGCTCGGCCACGATTGCCATCGGTCAACAAACCTTCACCGTCACCCAGAAATCCGCCGGAGCGGCGGGCCTTGAATTGTGGGGCATGGGGTGGAACATTTATGGGCAACTTGGAAACGGCAGCCGCTCCAACAGCTCCGTACCCGTGCAGTCCTGCTTCGGAATATCTTCCGTTTCCCAAGGCCCAGCACACATCTTGATGCTCATGGACGATGGCAGTCTCTGGGGAGCCGGAATAAATTCCGAGTGCGAACTTGGCGACGGCACAACCCTCTCACGCAGCAACCCCCTTCATATCTCCGATCAGGTAAAAACCGCCAAAGCCGGGGCAACCCAAAGCTTCTTCCTGAAGAACGACGGGGTTTTGTGGGGCATGGGTGCGTCCGTTGCCGTTCCGTTCCAGCTCGCCTCCGACGTGGCCCAGGCCGACGCCGGCGAAAGCCACGTGCTTTGGCTCAAGAACGACGGAACACTTTGGAGCTACGGGCAGAACAACTACGGCCAGCTGGGCGATGGCACCACAACCAGTCGATCCGCACCAGTCAAAATCGCGGACACAGTCAGTGCAATTGCCGCCGGTCAGAATTTCAGCCTATTCCTTAAATCGGACGGCTCACTGTGGGCCATGGGGCAAAACAATTCAGGACAGTTAGGCGATGGAACAAACACCGACCACGCCTCTCCTGTACGCATCGCCACCGGCGTGCAACTGATAGCCGCAGGCAGCCAACACACACTCTATGTGACAACGGACGGCACCCTTTGGGCTGCAGGTAGCAACGTCGACGGTCGCTTGGGAGACGGCACCTATACGAACCGTCGGTCCCCTGTATGGATCGCCGCAGGGGTAACGAAAATCGCTGGGGGAGGATCACACAGTGCCTTGATCACACCGGACGGCTCGCTCTGGGTGATGGGGAGAAATACCGAAGGACAGCTCGGAGACGGCACGGATGAGAACTGTTCGATCCCAATCCGAATCGCTGCTAACGCTAAATCCGTAACCGCTGGCTCCGACTCCACGGCATTCGTCGCCTCCGGCGATATCCGCAGCGCGCCCTGGTTCTCTGTGGACCCAGCTAACCAGAGGACCTTCGAACACTCGTCCGTGTTCTTGAACGCCGTTTGCGCCGGAACACCGCACCCAACAGTCGTCTGGCAGGAATCTCGCGACAAGGGTGTCACCTGGGCAAACCTCACGGACGGCACCCAATATTCCGGAACCCACACTTTGATTCTCTCCGTCTCGGTTTCGACCGTGGCCATGTCCAGCTATCAATACCGCTGCAGCGGCACAAATGACCTTGGGACAACAACGAGCGCCGCCGCCAACCTCGTAGTGCTCCCATTGGTGAGCGCGCCGGCCAATTCTGTCAGCCTGTTGGATCAGCTCATCATGGCCGGCCACCAGACATTATTTTTTGGCGATGCGGATGGTTATCCCACGCCCACTTACCAGTGGCAGGTTTCCACCGACAACGGCAAAACCTGGGGCAATCTCTCAAATGACAATACCTATCAGGGAGCAACGTCCGAGGCCCTGATCATCTCCAACGTCAGTGCCGGAATTAATGGATACCGCTTTCGCTACGTCGCAACAAATCCGAGCGGAAGCGTTACCAGCAACAACGCCATGGTCACCGTCGTCCCGGAGGTATTTGCCAAACCTGTCGGCCTCGCCATCGATGATAACGGCTTCCTGTATGTGAGCGATGCCGGCAAGAACACCATATATAAGGTCAATTTAGCCTCAAATCTCGCCACTCTTCTTGCGGGTAATTCAGGAATCACCGGGTCCAGTGACGGCATCGGAGCCAATGCCTCCTTCAACGCTCCCCACGGGCTCGCAGTGGACGCAGCGCACAATATATTCGTTGCCGATACCGGCAATTCGGTCATCCGCAAGATCACCCCGGCCGGTGTCGTCACCACCGTCGCTGGTTCCCCTTCATCGACCGGATCCGCCGACGGCACCGCCACTCAGGCTCGATTCTCTTCTCCCATCGGCATCGCCCTTGGAGACTCCAACGCACTTTTCGTCACTGATTCCGACAACCACACCCTTCGCCAGATCGCCCAAGATGGAACTGTAAGCACACTGATAGGGAAGGTCGGATCTCCAGGGTCCGACAATGGCGGCACCGCCAAGGCCCTCCTCAACAAACCATGCGGCCTTTCCATGGCTTCCTCGGGCGTCCTTTTCGTTGCCGATACGGACAACAACACCATCCGGTCTGTCGATCTCGCAGGCAACTACGTCGATACGGTTGCTGGATTCGCGGCGGACCCCAACAACGGCGGATCGGACGACGGGATGCGGGGGAACGCCCTCTTTAACCATCCCCTTGGCCTAGCAACCACCGTATCCGGCACCCTCTATGTTGCCGATACGAAAAACAGCACGATTCGAAAGATCACTTCCACCGGCCAAGTCTCAACCCTAGCCGGCGTGCCAAGGATGTCGTTTATCAAAGACGGCGCGAATGACGATGCGTGTTTCAACAACCCAAGCAGCATCGTTGTCGACACGTCGGGCAATCTCTACGTCGCAGACACCGGGAACGCAGCAATTCGTAAGGTCACCCCCGCAGGCGTGGTGACGACCCTCAACATTACCCTCGGGAGCAGCAGTAGTTCTTCCTCGGGCAGTTCGTCATCATCAAGCAGTTCGTCCTCCTCAAGTAGTTCATCTTCCTCTTCGAGCAGTTCATCTTCCTCCTCGAGTTCCAGTGGCAGTCCTTCTTCTCCGGGGGGTGGCGGCGCGACAAGCGGCTGCTCACTCGTTGGGCTGGCCATGCTGGCACTCGCCCGGCTTTGTCTTTGGCGTCCAAAGGCCCTGACCTAAACCCGACTCCCTCCTGCCCTCGGCCGGACTGCACATCTGTCACCACCTAAAATGGAATCAAGGCAAGGCACCGAGAATCCAATGCAAACCCACACCGCAGGTTGTATTATCATCGCTGAAAATGGTGCCCGGGACAGGACTCGAACCTGCACATCTTTCGATACGGGCTTCTAAGACCCGCGTGTCTGCCATTCCACCACCCGGGCGGGTGACGCTGCGGTCGGAGATTGTTTCGCCCGCGGGCTTTCAGGCAAGCGGAGAAAATAGCTTATTCTGCGACGAGGTGTCCGCGCCGATTTCCGCTCAAACCGCCTCGCCCATGCGATCGCCCATGCGTGCGTAGGTTTCGACGCACTCGCGGCTTTGCGCGACCAGATCTTCGGCAAAACGGATGCGACCGGCCCGGAACAGCGTGATCGCGCATGAACCGCCAAATTTGAAGAGCCCCTTTTCCTCGCCTTTCACAACGGGACGGTCCGGCACAAACGTGTGTACAATCGTGCCGACATTGGTCGCACCGACCTCAAAACAAGCGACAGAGCCAAAGACCGGCGATTCCAGCTCAGTCAAAATTCGTTTGTTCTGCACCAAATAGCTGACGTTGCGGCGCAGCGCAATCGGACTGACCGAAAAGAGCGGCCCGTTGATCAAATGCGGTTTGCCGGGCATGCCCGCGCAGGGGAAATGAAACCGGTGATAATCCACCGGGCAGAGCCGGGAAATCACCATCCCCCCACCCGCGTACTTCGCGGTGAGCACCCGCTTGTCCACCGGCAAATCGCCTTCGCCGAGCAATTCCGCGAGAGAAAACTTCGCTCCCTTCACATAGAAACCATCCGCAAGATCCACATTCGGGAAAACCAGATGCCGCCCGTCCGCCGGGAAAACCGCGACCCGATCTCCGTCTGCAATCGGGCGCGCTGTCTTCTTCAGTGCACGGGAAAAAAACTCGTTGAACGTTTTGTAGTCATACGGCGTCTTCGCGAACTCATCGATATCAAGGTTATACTTGACGATGAACGGCAGCACCTTGAACGCGCTGTACGGCCGGCCCATGCGCCAGCCAAAATACTTGGAGAACAGCGCCCGTTTCACAAAAAACCACAGCAGCAGCCGACCGAACGGGTTCTCGTAGGTAAAGCGCAGCCAGCTTTCGCCGTAGACCTGCTCGGTCTCGATCGACTGCTTGTAACGGTTGTAGAAACGGATGGGCTCAGCGGGCATGGCTACGACTAGTTTCGGGAAAGCCTGCCCGGCGCAAAGCAGAAAACAGCTTACTTCATCACCAGTTCGTCGCCTTTGACCAAGAACTTCACGGTACTACCCTCGGCGACTTCACCCGAGACCAGCGCGCGGGCGAGCTTCGTTTCGATCTGCCGCTGGAGAAAACGTTTGAGCGGCCGTGCACCAAAAACCGGATCATAGCCTTTCTCGGCGGCCCACTCTTTTGCTTTCGCATCGAGCGTGACGGTGACGCGCCGGTCAGTGAGGCGTTTATTCAGGTCGGCCAGGAGCAGGTCCACGATCTTCGTGATTTCTTCGAGCGTGAGCGGTTTGAAGAGAATGGTCTCATCAATGCGGTTGAGGAACTCCGGCCGGAACGTTCGGCGCACATCAGCCATCACGCTCTCGCGAACGCCTTCTGGAATCGTGTCCCCGGTTACGCCTTCGAGCAGAAAGCGCGAGCCGAGATTCGACGTCATGATGATGATCGTGTTTTTGAAATCGACGGTGCGACCCTGCGCATCGGTGATGCGACCATCGTCGAGCACTTGTAAGAGGACGTTGAATACATCGGGGTGCGCCTTCTCGATTTCATCGAAAAGCAAAACCGCGTAAGGTTTGCGCCGCACGGCCTCGGTGAGCTGCCCGCCCTCGTCGTAGCCGACATAGCCGGGAGGCGCGCCGATCATGCGCGCCACGCTGTGCTTCTCCATGTATTCTGACATGTCGATGCGGACCATCGCAGCCTCAGTATCGAAGAGTGTTTCCGCGAGCGTCTTGGCTAGTTCGGTTTTACCAACACCGGTCGGTCCCAGGAACAAAAAGCTGCCGACTGGGCGGCGCGGATCTTTGATGCCAGCTCGGGCGCGCAGGATCGCGTCGCTCACCAGCTGCACGGCTTCGTCCTGCCCGATCACGCGATCATGCAGCACATCGCCAAGCCGCAGAAGTTTTTCCTTTTCGCCTTCCAACAGCCGCGTGACCGGCACGCCCGACCACTTGGCCACGATCTCGGCGATCTCCTCCGCGGACACCTCTTCCTTGAAAAGCTCGGTCTTCACCTCGGCATTCTCCAATTTCTTCAACTCGGCCTCCAGCAGCGGAATTTTGCCATGTCGCAACTCCGCCAGTTTGCTGAGGTCGTAGGCGCGCTCGGCTTTTTCCATTTGCAGACGCGTCACTTCAAGCTCTTCGCGGACCTTGCGCACACGCCCGACTGCGGCTTTTTCTTTTTCCCATTTTGCCCGGAGCGCGTTCGCCTGCCCTCGCGTATCGGCAAGTTCACTACGCAAGGTAGCAAGCCGTCGTTTCGACGCTTCATCCTTTTCAAGTTTCAGCGCGGCTTCCTCGATTTCCAGCTGGAGCACGCGGCGCTGCAACGCGTCGAGTTCTTGCGGCGCGGAGTCCATCTCGGTGCGGATCATCGCGCAGGCTTCGTCGACCAGATCGATCGCCTTGTCGGGCAGAAAACGGTCGGAGATGTAACGATTCGAAAGCGTAACCGCGCTCACCAAGGCGTTGTCCTGAATGCGCACGCCGTGATGCAGCTCGAAGCGTTCCTTCAAGCCGCGCAGAATTGAGATAGCATCCTCGACGCTCGGCGGCTCAACCAGAACCGGCTGGAAGCGGCGTTCGAGCGCGGCGTCTTTCTCGATGTGCTTGCGGTACTCGTCGAGCGTGGTTGCGCCGATACAGTGCAATTCGCCGCGCGCCAGCATGGGCTTGAGCATGTTCCCGGCATCCATCGAACCCTCGGCTTTGCCAGCGCCGACAATCGTGTGGAGTTCGTCAATAAAGAGCAGGATGCGCCCGTCGCTGTCTTTGATTTCCTTCAGCACGGCTTTCAACCGCTCCTCGAATTCCCCGCGAAATTTGGCGCCCGCCACCAAGGAACCCATATCGAGCGCAAAAATGGTTTTGTCCTTGAGGCCCTCGGGCACGTCCCCGCGCAAAATTCGCTGCGCGAGGCCTTCGACGATGGCGGTTTTGCCCACACCGGGTTCACCGATGAGCACGGGGTTGTTTTTCGTTTTACGGGAAAGAATGCGGATCGTGCGACGGATCTCGTCGTCGCGCCCGATGACCGGGTCCATCTTGCCCTTCTTCGCGAGGGCAACGAGGTCGATGCCATATTTCTCGAGCGCCTGATAGGTCGCCTCGGGATTGTCGGTGGTGACTCGTTGGCTACCCCGCATCTCGCGCAGAACTTTCAAAACTTTCCCACGCTCGAGTCCAAAGCTCTTGAAAAGCTTCGCCAACACCTCGGGTTTGCCGACCTCGATCAGGCCAAGGAAAAGATGTTCAACGCTCACAAACTCGTCCTTCAATTGCGCCGCTTCCTCCTCGGCACGCGTGAGCACTTCGTTGACGGCCTGGGTGACGTAAATTTTGGATACATCGACGCTGCCCGACACGCGCGGCAGCCGGTCGAGTTCGCGTTCCACCGCGAGTTGCAGCGCACTTGAAGTCAGTCCGAGCTTCTCCACCAGCGCGGAGACAAGCCCGTTTTCCTGCGTCAGCAACGCCTGCAGCAGGTGCCAGGTTTCCACCTCGTTGTGCTGGCGTCGGCGCGCGTCGTTTTGCGCATCGGTGATCGCCTGGCGGGACATGACGGTGAGTTTTTGCGGGTCCATGATTTTAACGGTACTCGCATAATCTGTTCCGAGCGAACCGTGCGCCCCCTCCCTCGGCGAGATCTGAGCGAGGCATGACCCACCGAGTCATCATGCGTCGACCACCGGGACGGAAGCGCGCCAGCGCGTCGCACCCAAGAGCGAGTCGCCCAATGATGCTCGCACAAAAAGCGGACCGAGGTGGAACGCGTTGTCCTCAACGCGTTAGTTTGTCCACGCTTGGTCACGACCAGCGTCTTGGGGACAAGCCGCTCCACCCCAAGCCACCGGCCCTATGCACGAGTTTCGATAATACGCCTCAGTTGTCTTGCGCTGCTGGAGCTACGGCCCCTCGAGCAACCAACGCGACGGGCCGGATGGCCCCGCCTTCGCCGAACGTTTTCCAACGCGATCCGGCTCTCACCGGAAAACGCCGCCTATTTCTTACGGCGGGCGCCGCCAGCCTTGGCTTTCGCCGCTGGCTTGGCTTTGGCCTTGGTTTTTGGTTTCGGTGCAGCAGGAGCCTTTGCTTTCGCCGCTTTTTTCACCTTTGGCTTGGGTGCCGCAACCGGGGTCATCGTGGTGAGCGAGATTTCCTGGGCATCCTTCCACAGGCTTTCCAATGCGTATTTCTTCCGGTTTTCCGCAGTGAAAACATGCACCATGATGTCGAATGCGTCGACCACGAGCCAGCCGCTGCTTTGGCCGGTATCCATGCCCACGATACGCGCTCCGGACTGGTCGATGACTTTTTCGATCTCAACCCGCAATGCCCGCAGGTGCGGTTCCGAATTGCCCGTCGCGAGGACCAGGAAATCGGTGATGGAGGACTGTTCGCTGACGCCGAGCACCTTGAGATCCTCGGCTTTTTTTTCTTCAAGCGCGTGGCAGATCTGCTTCAGCAATGGCGGTATTTCGGATTTCGGCGTTTTCAGTTTCATGCAGTTTCAACGATATAGACGCTTTTCCTCGATCTGCACAATGGCCTTGTGAGGAACAAAGTAATCTAGGGACAACCCCCGACGCACCCGTTCCCGCAACTCGGTCGAGCTGATCTCGACCAAATGGCCGTCGCAACGATGGAGTCTGAGCCCGGGAATGGCAGGCGTGGCTTTGACCGCATGGCCAGGGCGCTCCAGAAAAATAAACTCAATCAGGCGGGCCAGTTCTTCGATTTCGCGCCAAAGGTGCAGGCGCGGCAGCTGGTCGCCACCAATGATCCAGTACAGCTGGTCGTTGGGAAATTGCTTACGAAAATGCCGCACGGAATCGATCGTGTAACTGACCCCGCCGTTGCGCAGTTCGAAGTCCGAAAGCTCAAACCGCCGATCCCACTCGATCGCTGCGCGCAACATCGCGAGCCGGTCTTCGGCGGACGATTGCACTTCGTTTGGTTTCAACGGAGCCTGCGCCGCAGGAACGAGGAATAATCGGTCCAGCCGGTATTGCTCAAACGCATCCTGAGCGGCGATGAGGTGGCCAAAATGAACGGGGTCGAAGCTGCCCCCAAGGAAACCGATCTTCACAAGCGGCACCGTTGCGGCACCCGGCGAAGGCGGCAAGGTAGTTTTCGGCCAGCAAACAACCCGATTGACGTCGGCGCATCCTCCGTGAAATTCGGTACCTGCCACGCCCTCGTGGTGGAATGGTAGACACTAGGGACTTAAAATCCCTTGTCCGAAAGGACGTGCCGGTTCGAGTCCGGCCGGGGGCACCAAAGCGTTAGGCGAGGAGGCGGGCGTCCGTTCTGCAATGCCAGAGAGAGCGCTTTGGCCGTGGCCGCGGGGCCGACCGATAACCAGAACCGTTACAAATTAGCTACGTTAAGCGGGTCGGCCACACCGCTGCGCTCTCGATCACCGCAATTCATTTCGCGAAGATCTCGTCGAAGAACTGTTTCATGTGCTGCCAGGAACGGCGGGCAGCGGGTTCGTTGTAGCCGATGCCGTTGAGACCAGTGGCGGCGCGTATCGCGTCAGCATCGGGATTGGTGAAGGCGTGCACAGCTCCGGCGTAGCTAATGAACTGGTAATCGAAGTGGCCGTCATCGAGCGATTTTTTGAACGCTTCGATTGCCTCGAGTTTGACGAAGGGGTCGATCGCGCCATGGCAGATGAGAAACTTTGCTTTGTTCTTCGCTGCGGCTTCGGGCGTCGCCGGAATCAAGCTGCCGTGAAAGCTCACGATGCCGGCCAGCGGCGCGCCGCTGTAAGCCAGAGCCTGGCACGTCGCACCCCCAAAACAAAAGCCGATGGCCGCAATTTTCTTCGGGTCAACGAGCCCGGATTTCGTCAACTGATCCAGCCCTGCCTGGGCCCGCTCTGCCATGAGCGGCTTGCCATAAAACTGGCCGGCGAGTTCGCCCGCTTTTTTGGGGTCGTCGGTCTTCACTCCCGCTCCATACATATCCGTCGCGAACGCGACGTAGCCCATACCGGCGAGCTGCACGGCACGGTTTTTGATGTAGTCGTTGAGCCCCCACCACTCCGGAATTACCAGCACGCCGGGGCGATTTCCTTTTATGCTATCGTCGTAGGCGAGGAAACCTTCGAGTTTCACGCCTCCTTGTTCATAGCTGATGGGTTTAGTGACGACTTTGGCCTGAGCGCCCGCCGCAAAAGCCAAAAAGATAACAAGACAAAGAGCGTTTTTCATGGCGCAGCGACCATGCGCACGAACCCGGTTTCGTCAAATGGCGGAGCATCTGGCAACGGAGTCACCTGGCTAGCGACCGTGGCCAAAATCCTGACGCGGCCCCGTATTTTAGGAAACGGTTTAGCCGCAGTAGGCTGCGTTCCATACTTGGCGGATAACACCACGAATCCGCTTTACGAGACCGTCGTTTGGTTGTGAAAGGACGGGCTCCGCTCGTGAAAGCCTCTTCGTCCACTCAACCAACCCTGCTCACTATTGCGTGGCCCATCTTCGTCGAACAAACGCTGCGAATCCTTATTGGCACGGTGGATACGTTCATGGTCAGCCATGTGTCCGACGGCGCGGTCGCGGCACTCGGTGTGGCCAACCAGTTCGTGGTCCTGGCGCTGATCTGTTTCAATTTCATCGGCATCGGCGCGAGCGTCGTCATCACCCACCACGTCGGTGCCGGCGACATAAAGGGTGCACAGAAGATCGTCACCACGGCCATCTCGGTAAACACCTGGATCGGGCTCATCGTCAGTCTGGTCGCCTACTTTTTCGCCGCGCCTTTGTTGCGGCTGATGCAGCTCCCGCCCGACTTGATGCCGTACGCGCAACCCTTTTTGGCGCTCATTGGCGGTTCGTTATTCATGGAGGCGATGAATGGCGCGATCGGTGCCTCGCTCCGCGCCCATGGTTACACCAAGGACGCGATGGTGGTCACGCTGATCCAGAACGTCGTGAACATCGTCGGTAATTGCGTGCTGCTGTTCGGTCTGTTTGGCGCACCAAAGATGGGCGTGACCGGCGTGGCGCTGTCGGGCGTTTTCAGCCGCGTCGTTGCCAGCATCGCCATGTGGATCATCCTCGAACGCCGGCTGAAGCTTCGCCTGCGTGCGCAGGACCTGATCTCCCTGCAGTTCGACCGGATCAAACGCATCCTGCACATCGGCCTGCCTGCGGCGGGAGAGCACATGAGTTATTGGCTGTCAGTAATGGTTATCACCAGCTTTGTGGCGCGACTGGGCGCGGAGAGTCTGGCCCAGATGACCTACACGCAACAGGTGCAGCGTCTCGTCATCCTCTTCAGTATTTCACTCGGTCTCGGCACTGAAATCGTGATTGGCCGGATGATCGGCGCCGGCGAATTCGAAGCGGCGTACCGCGAGGTCATGAAGAATCTACGCACCGGATTTATCATAGCCACCGGAGCGATCGTCGTGGTGGCTATTTTCGCGCCCCAGCTGCTCGGCTTGTTTTCGCACGACCCGGTCATCATCGCCGGCGGGACGCTCCTGCTGCGCCTGGCGATCATTTACGAGCCCGGCCGGGTCTTCAATATCGTGATCATCAATTCGCTGCGCGCGACCGGCGATGCGCGTTTCCCGGTGCAGATTGCGATGTTTTCCGAGTGGTTTTTCGGCGTGCCGCTGGCCTGGTTTCTCTGCATGAAACTCCACTGGGGACTGCCGGGCGTCTGGATCGCCATGATGACCGAGGAATGGCTTCGCGGCTTGATCATGTACCAACGCTGGACCCGGCGCAGCTGGATGAGCTACGCCCGCCACAGCCGGGAACAAGTGACCAGCGCAATAATTCCAGTCGTGCCTGAGACCTGAGGCTGACAAAGATTTCGCCCCTGCATGTCCCGCCTCTCCTTCACCCTCGAAAAAGAATCACCTGGCTCCAAGGCCCGCGCGGCGCATTTCCAGACCGCGCACGGCGAAGTACGCACGCCGGTCTTCATGCCCGTCGGCACCCAGGCGACGGTGAAAAACATGACCATGGAGGGCCTGAAAGCGCTCGATGCCCAGGTGCTGCTCGCCAACACCTACCACCTGCTGCTCCGACCCGGCCCCGAGGTGTTCAAGAAATTTGGCGGTATCCACAGGTTTATGAACTGGGATCGTCCGGTGCTGACCGATTCGGGCGGCTTCCAGATTTTTTCCCTGCCGGAGTCGCGGGTCATGACGGAGGAAGGCGCGCAGTTTCGCAGTTACGTGGATGGTGAAGTCCATTTTCTCTCGCCTGAATCCAGCATCGAGATGCAGCGCGCCATCGGCAGCGACATCATGATGGTGCTCGACCAGTGCATTCCTTCCACCGCGTCACACGAACAAACCGAAACCGCCATGCACCTGACCCACCGCTGGGCCGAGCGTTCGCTGCGGGCCCGCGGCGATTCGACCCAGGCGCTCTTCGGCATCGTGCAAGGCGCCTGCCATCGCGATCTGCGCCTGCGCAGCGCTGAGTTTCTCCGCGCATTGCCCTTCGACGGCCTCGCCATCGGTGGCCTCGCGGTCGGCGAAACGCACGAGCAACGCTACGCCTTCGCTGACTTAACCACTGATAACCTGCCAAAAGACCTGCCGCGTTATCTCATGGGCGTGGGCACACCGATCGACATCCTGGAATCCGTGCATCGGGGCGTGGACATGTTCGACTGCATCATACCCACGCAGCTCGCCCAACGCGGCACAGCCTTCAGCTCGCACGGTAAACTCCACTTCCGACGCTCGGTGTATAAATTCTCCGATGAACCGCTCGACGCCCGCTGCAACTGCTCCACTTGCCGCAATCATCCGCGCGCCTACATCCACCATCTCGTAAAGTCCGACGAAACACTCGGCTGGCAACTGCTCGCCACGCACAACATCGCTTTTTACCAACGGCTCATGGCCGAAATGCGCGCCGCCATCCTGAGCGGCGATTTCCTAACCTACTACGAGCGGCAACGAATCGAGCTTGTCCGCGAAGACGAGGCCCATCCGCCGGTCCATCCCGCGCCGGCCCGCGTCAAACGCACGCCGCAGCTGGGCGACTACGAGGTGCATGCTTCGCCGCAAGGGTTCCACAGCATCCGGCAGTGCAGCTCCGGCGAAGTCATGCACTCGGTTTCCGCGCCGGAGGACGAAGCCAACCGCCTCTACATCGAGCAATCCCACCTCGTCTCCCGCCTGCGCCGCCGCCACGAAAGCGACGATCAGCCGCTCGTGATTTGGGACGTGGGACTAGGTGCGGCTTCCAACGCCATGGCCGCAATCCACTGCGCCGAACGCGAAATCGCCGCCGCTGGTCCGTCGGCTTTGCGTCCATTGCACCTCGTCAGTTTCGAGCGCGACCTCGACCCGCTCACGCTCGCCGCGCGCCACGCGCCACGCTTCCCGCATCTTCGCCACGGCGCCCCCCATGAACTGCTCAAAAACGGCTGCTGGAACCACGCCTCCGGCCTAATCAACTGGCAGCTCCTGCGCGGTGACTTTCTTGAACACCTCGAAGCCGCGCCGCCGCCGGATCTGATTTTCTACGACCCGTTTTCATCCAAGACCGACACCGCGCTGTGGCAGGCCAACGTCTTTGCGCGCATTCATCGCCAGTGCCAGCCCAAGCCCGCCGAACTCTACACTTACTCGGCGAGCACGGCCGTGCGTGTGGCGCTGCTGCTCGCAGGTTTCTTCGTCGCCGAAGGCGTTGGCACCGGACCGAAAGCGACCACAACCGTGGCGTTTTCCCGCCTCGACGACAGCGCTACACCGGCGGGCCCGCGACTGCTCGGTGCGGAATGGCTCGCGCGCTGGCGGCACAGCGGTTCGAAATATCCTCCGGGACTCGATGAGGCTCAAAAAGGCGAGGTCGCTCGGAGCATCGAGAGTCATCCGCAATTCGCAGCCCAGCGAAAGCAGGGCTGAGCAATAAAAACAAAAAACCGTTTGACTTGACCGTTTAGTCAACTATCCGTTTTCACCATGGGCAGAACTTCAGATGCGAACGAACGCTTGATGGACGCCGCTCTCGACCTGATCTGGGAAGAGAGCTACGGCGCCGTCACGATCGATGACATCTGCAAGCGTGCCGACGTGAAGAAAGGCAGTTTCTATTATTTCTTCAGTTCGAAATCCGAGTTGGCCGTCGCCGCGTTGGAGCGTCTCTGGGAGACTTCCTGGAAGGCCCGGCTCGACAGCGTGTTTTCCTCTTCGGACGATCCGCTCACCCGGCTCAAGAATTATCTTACCTCCATCTACGAAAAGCAGGTCGAGGTGAAGAAGCAGCACGGTAAAGTCTTGGGTTGTCCCGTCGTCTCCATGGGCTCGGAAACGTGCACGTGCGACAACGAGATCAACCTCAAGATCCGCGAGCTGCTCAGCCGCAAGCGCCGCTATTATGAGTCGGCCATCCGCGACGCCCTCGCCGAAGGGCTTATTGCCCCGTGCGTCCCGGCGGAAAAAGCCATGGCCTTCGCCGCTCTGATCGAGGGCTGCATTTGTCAGGCCCGGATTATGAACGACCCTGAGGTCGCACGTACATTGCCGACCGTCGGTTTGGGCCTGCTCGGCGCCAAAACCGCGGCTCCTGTTCCCGCTCAAACCTGAGTCATCCGCACGCGCACAGCGCATTGTTGTGCGCTTTCTTTTACGCAAATTACTAACTAACCGGTCAACTATTAACGTTCTTCATCAGCCAACCACTGACCAACCTCCTCTTCCTTATTCTCTGTCCGAAGCGTCCACCCATCACAAGACCATGACAAAATCAGCATCCATCAAGCCGCTCACGCTTCTACCCCGCCTGCGCCGCCATCCCGTCCTCCTCGCCGCCGGATTACTCTCCGTGTCCGCTGCCGGCTTCTTTGTTGTCTCCTCCACCCGGTCCACCGCAGCCGAACCAGCGCCTGCACCTACGGCTCCACGCGTCACCGTGGCAACCGTCGAGCAAAAGCTTGTCACCGATTTTGAAGAGCTCACCGGCCATGTCGACGCGACCGAAACCGTCGAACTCCGGGCCCGCGTTTCCGGCCATCTTGAGTCTGTGAATTTCGAAGCCGGCCAACAGGTGAACAAGGGCGACGTGCTCTTCACGATCGATCCACGCTGGTATCAGGCGCAGTTCGATCTCGCCACTGCCCAGGCAGAACTCGCCGAGCGCGAGGCGAAGCGCGCCGTTGATCTGCTCGCCGCCTCCGCCATTTCCAACGAGGAGGCCGACGGCCGCCGTTCCCGTGCAGCCGTCGCGCGAGCCCAGCTCGCCACCGCCCAGCTCGATCTTGAACACACCCAGGTCCGGGCACCAATCTCTGGACGGATCGGTCGAGCTTTCATCACCGCGGGCAATCTCGTCTCCGGGAATCCCGGCACCGCCACGCTACTCACTACGATTGTCGCGACCGGCGATGCTTACGTCTACGCCGACGTCGACGAATCCACGCTCCTGAAGTTCAACCGGCTGTCCCGCGAAAACCGCATCCTGATGCGTAATGGGCGCGTCCCGGTCGACCTCCAGCTGGCGGACGAAAACGACTATCCTCGCCACGGCTACATCGAATCGGCCGATAATCACGTCAATCCCGCCACCGGCTCCCTGGTGTTGCGTATGATCTTTCCCAATACCGACGGAGCCTTGATCCCGGGCCTCTTCGCCCGCGTGCGCATTCCCGTCGGCGCACCACAACCCGCGTTGCTCGTCAGCGAACGCGCCATCGGCACCGACCAGAGTCAAAAATTCGTCTTTGCTGTCGGCCGGGACAACGTCGTCGCCTATCGGACGGTTAAACTGGGTGCGATTCTCGACGGTAAACGGGTCGTCCGCGAGGGCCTGAATGTCGGCGATTCCATCATCGTCAATGGCGTGCAACGCGTCCGCCCAGGCATGGCGGTTTCGCCCGAGGTCCAGCAGATCGCCCAGACACCTGCACTCACCACCAGCCAGACTGTCGTCGCTCTCCATTAAGTTTTAAGTCAACGCCACCGCCTTTTCCAAGACCGCCTGCGCGGTCCCATCAGCCACTGCTTTGTCCCTTTTCGATCGTTCATCATGAGCTTCTCCGACTATTTCATCAAACGCCCGATCCTCGCCGCCGTGCTGTCGATCGTGATCTTCCTCGTCGGCCTCATCGCGATGTTTCGCCTACCGATCAGCGAATATCCCGAAGTCGCCCCACCGACCGTGGTCGTGCGTGCCGTGTACCCAGGCGCCAATCCAAAAACGATCTCTGAAACCGTCGCTGCTCCGCTCGAACAGGCGATCAACGGCGTCGAAGATTCCCTCTACATGGCCTCGCAGGCCACCAGTGACGGCGTGATGACGCTCACGATCACGTTCAAGATCGGGACCAATCTCGATAATGCCCAGATGCAGGTGCAGAACCGCGTTTCTCAGGCGTTGCCGAAACTTCCCGCCGAGGTGCGCAACCTCGGCGTCACCACGACCAAGACGTCGCCCGATCTGCTCATGGTCGTGCATCTCTATTCGCCCGACAGCCGCTACGACGACATCTATATCCGCAATTACGCCACGCTTCAGGTGCGCGACGTTCTCGCCCGTCTGCCCGGTGTCGGCCAGGTGCGCGTTTTTGGTTCTGGCGACTATGCCATGCGCGTTTGGCTCGATCCTAACAAGGTCGCGGCCAAGGGCCTCACCGCCTCGGATATCGTGGCTGCCATCCGCGAGCAGAACGTGCAGGTCGCCGCCGGCGGCATCGGGCAGCAGCCCAACTCGCGCCCGGTCGACACCGAGCTTTTGATCAACACGCAGGGCCGTCTTACCTCTGAAGACGAGTTTGGCGCCATCATCGTGAAAACCGGTGCGGCCGGCGAACGCGTCCAGTTGCGCGACGTCGCCCGCCTCGAACTCGGAGCCTCCGAGTATGCACTGCGTTCACGCCTCGACAACAAATCCGCCGTCGCTCTGCCCGTCGCCCAGTTGCCCGGCTCCAACGCAATTTCCACCGCCGACGCGGTGCGCGCCACGATGAAGGAGCTCTCGGCCAGCTTCCCCGAGGGTCTGCGCTACGAGATCGCCTACGACACGACCATCTTTGTGCGCAGTTCCATCGAGGCCGTCGTGCATACTCTATTTGAGGCAATCCTGCTCGTGGTGCTCGTGGTCATTCTCTTCCTCCAGACGTGGCGCGCCTCGATCATTCCGCTCGCCGCTGTACCTGTCTCTTTGGTCGGCACATTCGCCGTGATGCACGCGCTCGGCTTCTCCATCAACGCCCTTTCGCTCTTTGGCCTCGTACTCGCGATCGGCATCGTAGTGGACGACGCCATCGTCGTCGTCGAAAATGTTGAGCGCAACATCCGCCTGGGCTTTGCACCGGTCGAGGCGACGAAGCGAGCGATGCGCGAGGTCAGTGGCCCGGTCATCGCCACCGCGCTGGTGCTCGCGGCCGTGTTTATTCCCACGGCTTTCATCAGCGGCCTCACGGGCCAGTTCTACAAGCAGTTCGCCATCACGATTGCGATCTCGACCGTGATTTCGGCCTTTAATTCGCTCACGCTTTCGCCGGCCCTCAGCGCCCTTCTGCTCAAGGATCACCATGCGCCGAAAGACTGGCTCACCCGGGCGATGGACCGGACCTTCGGCTGGTTCTTCCGTCCGTTTAACCGGTTCTTCGAATGGGCTTCGCATAAATATTCGGCGGGCGTCGCGCGGATCTTGCGCGTCTCAACCATCGCCCTGGTTGTCTACGCCGGCTTGTTCGTTATTACCGGATTGCTCTTCAACAAAATTCCTTCGGGCTTCGTGCCGACCCAGGACAAACAGTACCTGATCGCTTTCACCCAGCTTCCGGCCGCCGCTTCCCTCGATCGCACCGACACCGTCGTGCATCGCATGGCCGAGATCGCTCTCGCGCATCCGGGCGTGGCTCACACCATCGCGTTCCCCGGACTCTCGATCAACGGCTTCACCAACTCGCCCAACAGCGGCATCGTGTTCGTCGCGCTCAAGCCATTCGAGGAGCGCAAAGCAAAAGATCTTTCCGGCCAGGCCATCGCGCAGCAGCTCCAGCGTGAGTATGCGCAGATCCAGGAGGCCTACATCGCCATCTTTCCCCCACCGCCAGTTCGTGGTGTAGGCACCATCGGTGGGTTCAAACTCTACATCGAAGACCGGAGCGACAGCGGCCTCGACGCACTCTTCGACACCACCCAGGACCTCATCGCCAAGGCCCGCCAGACGCCCGGTCTCACCGGACTTTTCTCCAGCTACACGGTCAACACTCCGCAGCTCGCGGTCGACGTCGATCGCGCCAAGGCCAAGGCCCAGGGCGTGCCGCTCGCCAACGTCTTTGAGACGATGCAGATCAACCTCGGCTCGCTCTACGTTAACGATTTCAACCGGTTCGGTCGCACGTACCAGGTCGTCGCCCAGGCGGACGCTCAGTTCCGCGACAGCGCCGAGGATATTCTCCGGCTCAAGACCCGCAACGCCGCCGGCCAGCTCGTACCGCTCGGGTCACTCGCCAAGGTCCACGAAACGTACGGTCCCAGCAGCGTAAGCCGGTACAACGGTTATCCCGCTGCCGAGATCAACGGCGCCGCCGCCCCCGGGTTTAGTTCTGGCCAGGCTGAGGCACTCATTGAAAAAGTCGCGGCCGAAAACCTGCCGCACGGCATGGCCCTCGACTGGACCGAACTGACCTTCCAGAAAATTTTGGCGGGCAACACCGGCGTCTACATTTTCCCGCTGTGCGTGTTTCTCGTCTTCCTCGTGCTCGCCGCACAGTACGAGAGTTTCCGCCTGCCGTTCGCCGTCATCCTCATCGTGCCGATGGCGCTTTTCTCCGCCCTCTTCGGACTCTGGGTGACCCGCGGTGAGAACAACGTCTTCACGCAAATCGGCCTGATCGTGCTCATCGGCCTCGCCGCCAAGAACGCGATTTTGATTGTCGAGTTCGCGGTGAAGCGCCGGGAAGAAGGCGAAAGCATTGTCGATGCCGCTCTCGACGCCGCCCGCCTCCGGCTGCGCCCGATCCTCATGACCTCGATCGCCTTTATTGCGGGCGTGTTCCCGCTCGCGGTCAGCACGGGTGCCGGCGCCGAAATGCGCCGCGCCATGGGTGTGGCAGTCTTCGCAGGCATGATCGGCGTCACGCTCTTCGGCCTTTTCCTCACTCCCGTCTTCTACGTCGTGCTCGAAAAACTCGGCGTGAGAAAAACCGCCGTCACCCAGCTGCCGGCGATTCAACCCTCCGTTTCAACAACCTAAACCACTCAGTAAAACTAAAAGAAAATAATCATGAAAACCAATATTAGTGCAAAACTCTCTGGGAAAACTGCCCTCGTCACCGGTGCCTCAAAAGGCATCGGCGCCTCCATCGCCAAGCACCTTGCTGCGGCGGGTGCCTCCGTAGTCGTCAACTATGCCTCCAGCAAAGCCGGTGCTGACAAGGTCGTCGCGGAAATCACAGCTGCAGGCGGGACCGCCGTCGCGATTCAAGGAGATGTTGCCAAGCCCGCCGACATCACACGGCTTGTCGCCGAAGCGAAAACGGCTTTCGGCAAACTCGACATCCTCGTCAACAATGCCGGCGTCTACGAAATGGCACCGCTTGAGGCGATCACGCCCGAGCATTTTCACCGGCAATTCAACATCAACGTCCTCGGATTGCTGCTCACCACACAAGAGGCGGTTAAAATCTTCCCGGCGACCGGTGGCAGTGTCATAAACATTGGTTCGGTCGTCAGCAGCCTCACACCACCGGCAAGCGCCGTCTATACCGGCACCAAAGGCGCCGTCGGCGCGATCACCGGTGTGCTTGCCAAAGAACTCGGTCCGAAGGGGATTCGCGTCAATGCGCTCAATCCCGGAATCGTTGAAACGGAGGGCACCCACACCGCCGGCTTTATTGGCTCCGATTTTGAAAAACATGCGGTCACCCAAACACCACTCGGTCGAACCGGCCAACCCCAGGATATCGCTACGATCGCCGTTTTCCTGGCATCAGACGATTCGGGCTGGGTAACTGGAGAGGAACTTCGCGCCGGCGGTGGCCTGCACTGAATCCTAAGCCTGCCTGGAGCGTTCTTCTTCACCAGACTTGGCCTGCTGGTCGATGGTGGTCTCACCGCGCAATAAGCGAAACCACCCTCATGAACCAACCTTCCTTTCCGTATCTTTTATGACTTCTCTTTCGAAACTCCTCTGCCTCGCACTCGGTGCGTTCGCCATCGGCACTGAGAGCTACTCGCTCGCCGGACTGCTGCCCATGGTATCGCACGATCTCGCCGTGACGGTCGCCGTGGCGGGCCAGTTGATCACGGCGTTTGCTCTCGCTTACGCCGTGGGTTCGCCGCTGCTCGCCGTGGCAACCGCCGGCGTTGATCGCCGAAAAGTTTTGCTCAGCGCCATCACCGCTTTCGGCCTGTTCAACGTGCTCGCCGCATTTGCACAAAGTTACTCAATGCTTTTTGCCGCCCGCATCGGCATGGCACTTTCGGCCGGCACATTCATGCCCGCGGCCAGCGCCTACGCCGTCGCCGTGTCGCACGCTGACCATCGCGCTCGTGCGCTTTCTATTATTTATAGCGGTCTCACGTTTGCGACGGTCATCGGCGTACCCGTAGGAGTCTTGGTTGGCGCGCGTTATGGCTGGCGCAGTGTCTTCCTTGGTGCGGCCGGATTATCTCTGGTGGCTTTCGTTGGAATCGCTTTCCAGCTGAAGCGCGTGCCGCTTCATGCCTCGGCCACACTGGGTGAACGCCTGGCCATCGCGCGACGTCCCGACGTATTGAATGCCCTTGCGATCACCGTGCTGGCGCTCACCGGAGCCTTCACGGTCTACACCTATCTGGCCCCCTTTCTCGCCGAAACCACTCACCTCACGGGCAACGCCGTCGCGCTGGTCTTGTTCCTCTTCGGCGTGGGCAGCACGATCGGCAATCTTGCCGCCGGACGGGCTGCCGATCGCTTCGGTCCGGATCGCGTGATGTCTGTGATCCTCTCAAGCCTTGTCTTGCTCTTCACCGTCTTGTCACTCGCCGCGGTCCTGCTCCCCGCGTCGTCAGCGCGCTGGGTCATCATTCCGTTGATCGGCTTGTGGGGCTTCGTCGGCTTCTCGTTTCCTGCAACCCAGCAAGCCCGCCTCGCGGCCATGGCGCCGCGCTTGGTGCCGATCACGATTTCACTCAACGCCTCGGCCATCTATTTCGGAATCTCCCTTGGAGCCGTGCTGGGATCGATTGTCGTAGCCCATCACGCCCTGGCCGATATCGGCTGGGTCGCCGCCGCTTGCGACGTCTTTGCCCTCGGAGCACTCGCCTACTCCCGGTCGCGTCAGCCGCAATCGATGTCGCCGCCCGAAAATGACGAGTTCTCCGAACCTTCCACTGCTCATTCTTCATCATGAAAATCGCCGCACTTTTTTTCGTCACCGCCGCCCTTGCCAGCGCCTCGCTTCCCAGCGTCGGCCCCAACTATAAACAACCCGACGTCGCCGCTCCCACGGCTTACCTCGACACGCAAGATCTGGGTTCCTGGAAAACGGCCACGCCGGCCGACGCCTTTGCCCGCGGCGAATGGTGGAAACTTTTCACCGATGCTGCGCTGGACGATCTCGAAACTCGCGCCCTCGCCGCAAATCAGGACTTGCGGGCCGCCGCCGCGCGCGTCGAACAATCGCGCGCCGCCGCCGGACTGGCCCGCAGCGCCTACTGGCCGCAGATCGCCGCGAATGGCTCTGTCTCCCGCGAGCAAACCTCGACGACCGTCGACAACGCGCTTCCACAACCTCTCTCTACCACCTATCGCTCACCGCTCAGCGCCAGTTGGGAACTCGATCTCTTCGGCCGCGTGCGCCGGCTCAACGAAAGCGCACGCGCCGATGCCGACGCCTCCACCGCAACCTTTGAAGCCGTTCGGCTCGCGCTGACCGCCGATGTCGCCGTGAACTACTTCTCCCTGCGGACACTCAACGAGGAACTCACGCTCGTTCGAAACACCATCGGTTTGCGCCAACGCGCTCTCGACCTGGTGTCCGCGCAGTTGAAAAGCGGCACCGCCGCCGAACTCGACCTCGCCCGCGCCGAGACCGAACTCGCCACAACCGAAACCGAAGCGGCCTCAATCGCGAGCCGCCGCGCGGCTCTGCACGATTCTTTGGCTGTGCTGCTAGGTGAGCCTGCGAGCACATTTGCCTTCAAGACCGACTCTGCCGTTGCCGCGCTGCCTGCCATCCCGGCCGGAATTCCCTCCGAGTTACTCGAACGCCGACCGGACATCGCCGCCGCCGAACGATCGCTTGCCGCAGCGAACGCGCGCATCGGCGTTGCCAAAGCCGCCTTCTTTCCCGCGATCTCGCTCACCGGCGCCACTGGTTACGCAAGTGGCGACATCGACCGCCTGTTTACCACCGATTCGCGCACCTGGTCCATTGGGCCAAGTTTGTACCTGCCGATCTTCCAAGGCGGCCGCAATCGCGCGAATCTCGCCCGCAGTCGCGCCGCCTACGATGAGGCGGTGGCAGTTTTCCGTCAGCGTGTGCTCGTCGCTTTTCGCGAGGTCCAGGACGCACTGACCGCTTCACGATTCCTCGGCGAACAATCCGCCGCGCAGGAACACGCCCTCGCTTCGGCCCAACGCGCCACCGCGTTGGCGCAAATCCGCTACGACGCCGGTTACGTCTCCTACCTTGAAGTGATCGATGCTCAACGCACCGCGCTCACCGTGCAGCGCGCGAGCACTCAGCTCGCAGCCCAGCGCTTCAATACTCAAGTCGCCTTGATAAAGTCCCTTGGCGGCGGTTGGTCGCGTCCGACCGCACTCACCGTCGCCTCCGTATCCAGCTAATATTACAGATTATGAAAACAAACGCTCCCTCCCTGTTCGATCCGTTGCAGCTCGGTGATCTTGTATTGCCCAACCGCGTGATCATGTCCCCGCTCACGCGCTCACGTTCTGGCGCGAGCCGCATTCCCAATGCTCTCATGGCTCACTATTATGCGCAGCGCGCTTCCGCCGGTCTCATCATCAGCGAAGCCACTGCGGTTGACCCGATGGGCGTTGGTTATGCCGATACGCCTGGAATCTGGTCACGCGAGCAGGTCGAAGGCTGGAAAATTGTCACCCGCGCCGTTCATGCCGCGGGCGGGCGGATCTTCCTTCAACTGTGGCACGTCGGCCGCATCTCCGATCCGATTTTTCTCGATGGCAAACTGCCCGTCGCTCCGAGCGCGATCGCCGCAGAAGGCCATGTGAGCCTCCTGCGCCCAGAACGGGCGTACGTCACGCCGCGCGCATTGGAGCGCGATGAAATCCCTGCCATCGTCGAGGCCTACCGCCGTGGCGCGAGCAACGCCCTGGAGGCCGGCTTCGACGGCGTCGAACTTCACGGCGCCAATGGCTACCTGCTCGATCAATTCCTCCAGGACCGAACCAATCGCCGTACGGACGACTATGGCGGCGCCATCGAAAATCGGGCCCGGCTCATGCTCGAAGCCGTCGACGCCGCGATCTCGGTCTGGGGCTCGGGCCGCGTCGGACTTCATATCGCGCCGCGCGGTGATTCTCACTCGATGGGCGACTCCGATCCGTCACGGACTTTCGGCTACGTCGCCCGCGAAGTCGGCCGCCGCAAGCTCGCCTTCCTCTTTGCCCGCGAACGTCTCGGGCCGGGCCGCATCGGACCAGAGCTGAAGGCGGCCTTCGGCGGACCCTTCATCGTCAATCAGGGCCTCACCCCAGCCGAGGCCAGCGATCTCGTCGCACGAGGCGAAGCCGACGCTGCCGGCTTTGGTGTTCTCTTCATCGCCAATCCCGATCTGCCACAGCGTATCGCCTCCGGCGCGCCGCTCAACACGCCCGATCAAGCCACGTTCTACGTCGGCGGCGCGCGCGGTTATACCGATTACCCGGCTGCTGCGTGAAGCGACTATTACACATTAATGCCATCAACGATCGAGACTCATGCATCGCACCGGCAGTTCAGGGTGGAGCGGCTTGACCACAAGACGCTGGTCGGCTCCGACCGCGAGCAAACCAACGCGTTGGGGACAACGCGTTCCACCACGGACCGAATACCACGCGAGCATCGATCAACCTGAAACGACTCCATCAACAATTATGACCGTCCGAACATCGATCCATGACCCTCGTGATAATCCGAAGGTAGGGCGGGACCGGCTGGGCCCGCCGCGTTGGTTTCAGCGCGCCCAGCGGTCGCGCCCTACCTCAGAACCGAAACGCAATTTTTGAAACACCCTAAGGTAACACGTCATGCCACTCGTTCAAATCTCACTCCGCGAAGGCAAACCCGCCCAGTACCGCCGCGCACTCGGCGATAGTATTCATCGCGCACTCGTAGAAGTGCTCGCAGTTCCGGCCGACGATCATTTCCAGCTCATCACCGAACACAAAACTGAGAACGTCGTTCACGATTCCCATTATCTCGGAATCGAACGGACCGACGACGTTGTCTTCGTCCGCATCACCCTCGGACTCGGCCGAACCCTCGCGCAAAAACGCGCGCTCTACGCCCGCATCGCCGCGCTGCTCGCGGAAAGCCCGGGCCTTCGTCCGCAAGACGTTTTTATCGTTCTCGTCGAAATCCAATTGGAGAACTGGTCCTTCGGCAACGGCGTCGCCCAATACGCCGACACGCCACCCACTTGGATCAACCGACAAGCTTAAGCGCTTCAGCGGTCACCTAAAATCATCACAACCTGCCCGTCTTTCCACCATGAAAACACGTTTCCTCGGCCGTTCTGGCCTTCAAGTTTCCTCGCTCGGCCTCGGCTGCATGGGCATGAGCGAATTCTACGGTCAACGCGATGACACTGAGTCGATCGCCACCCTCCACGCCTTTCTTGCCGCGGGCGGCAACCTGCTCGACACCGCCGACATGTACGGTCCCTACACCAACGAAGAGTTGGTGGGCCGCGCGCTGCGCACCGCCCCCGTACCGCGTGAATCCATTGTCGTTGCCACGAAGTTCGGTATTCAGCGCGATCCCAAAGACCCGACTAAACGCGGCGTCAACGGCCGTCCTGAATACGTCCGCACCTCAGCCGATGGCAGCCTGCGGCGGCTCGGCATCGAGACGATCGACCTTTATTACCTGCACCGTGTCGATCCTTCGACTCCGATTGAGGAAACCGTTGGCGCAATGGCCGAACTTATCCGCACCGGTAAAGTTCGTCACCTGGGCCTTTCGGAATGCAGCCCCGAGACACTCCGGCGCGCACACGCCGTGCACCCAATCACGGCGGTGCAAACCGAGTACTCGCTCTGGTCCCGCGAGCCCGAGCAAAACGGCATTCTCGCTACTTGTCGCGAGCTCGGCGTCGGCTTCGTGCCGTACAGCCCGCTCGGCCGCGGTTTTCTCACCGGACAAATAAACCGCTACGAGGATCTCGCCCACGACGACTACCGACGCCAGTCGCCGCGTTTTCAGGGTGAGAACTTTCAGCGTAATCTAGATATGGTTTCGCGTGTGCAAACGCTGGCATCACAAAAAGGCTGCACGCCTGCCCAGCTCGCGCTGGCCTGGGTGCTGGCGCAGGGCAATGACATCGTGCCCATCCCCGGCACTAAACATCGCACGTATCTTCAGGAGAATGTCGGCGCCCTCGCCGTCTCTCTTTCGACCAAAGAATTGTCAGAAATCGAGGCCGCATTCCCGGAGGGCATTGCCTCCGGCGACCGCTATCCGACAGCCATGATGCAAGTGCTCAATCGTTGAGCACAAAACCGCATAAAAGAACCAAAATGATTCCCGTTCTCCTAGTACTTATCGCCTTCGTGCTGTTTACCGCGTGGGACAGCACGGAAGGAAATCGACCGTGAGCAAGTTCCGCCCTTAACCGCACGGGGTTGCTGTTCGTAGCATATTGCCCACCGTAGAAAACGTCATGAATCTCTATATCCTTCGTCACGCCCACGCCGTTGACGCCGCGGATGACCCCGAGCGGCCGCTCAGTGCTCGCGGGCGCGAGCAAGTGCGCATGCTCGCCGCTTTTCTCAAACGGAGTGAAGCTTTGGCCACGCGAGAGATCTGGCACAGCCCTCTCGTCCGCTCGGGCGAAACGGCAGCACTGCTGATCAAGAAACTCGGGCTCAAAGCGAAGCTGGTCGAGGTCGACGGGCTTCAACCCGAGGATGATCCCCTGCTCCTCGCCCAACGACTAAAAACCCGTCAACAACCACTCGCCATCGTCGGACACGACCCTCAGCTTAGCGCACTCGTTTCACTTCTGGTGACCGGCGCAACCGAGCCATCACGGTTCATTTTGAAGAAATGTACTATCATTGCCCTTGAGCGAACGGCGGGGGTCTGGACCGTGCGCTGGCATGTATCGCCCGAGCTTTTGACCTAAATCGCGAACGACACTGGCAACTGTGAGGGCGATAAAAGCACCCCCCTGAGTCGTCGATTGTCATAGATTGATTTTGCCGATCTAGGCGCCAACGCCAGATTTGAGTGATGATCATCCAGCTTGAAGAACGCGACCTTCCGCTCGTGCTCGACTACCGTCACCGGATGATGGTCGAAGCAGGCGGTAGTCACCTGTTGGCGGACGACTGGCGGGAACTCACACAGGCCTATTACACCAAAGGCTACGGCGCCGACTCCTGCGCGCATTTCGGCTGGCAGGAAGGCGGGCGCATCGTCGCCACCGCTGGCGCTGTGATCCGCGACGACTTCCCTTTCTTCACTTTCAAAACCAGGCAGTTTGGCTGGATCATGGATGTGTATGTTCTGCCTGAATACCGGCGGCGCGGTCTCGCCAGCCGGTTGACGCAGCACACCATCGAATGGCTGCGGGGCAAAGGCATCGTCGTCGTCCGGTTGAGCGCGTCCAATGAAGCGAAGCAGGCCGGTCTTTATCAACGCATGGGCTTCCATCTCAGCAACGACATGCGCATGCGGCTGGACGAGGATGCGCCGGCACCGGCAACCAGAACCTAGCAATTGAAACTGGCGACGTAGCCGCTGCCATTTTGGGCATTTCAAAAAAAGTCGTGGTCGCTTGCGGTAGGGGCGCAATCTTGTTGCGCCCTGGTTTTCGATACCCCGGAAAGGGTGCAGCACACAAGACTGCGCCCCTACGCATTGGCTCATCATCGATTGGCAATAGTTAAATTTGAAACGCTCTAGCAGCGGAGGAGCATTCGCAGCGTTTTCAACCCCGCGTCCCGATTGATCCGACTACGACATTTCGGGAACCGCTCCGGGCAAAGTGTAATTGAATGATTTGGCGAGCCCTGTAGTGGATACGCAACGGTTAGGCTTTGTGCTGGCTCGGTGAACACGTCGGAATTTCCCACACTGTCATGGTTATACAGCTGCAGGATTCCGATCTCCCTCTCGTGCTCGATTTCAAATTCAAGAAATACGAGGAGGTTGGGCGTTGCCGGTTGCCCGCTGGTTGGCGGGAACACAGCCACACGCAATACCGGGATCTTTACCTGGAGGGAAAGTGTCGGCACATCAGCTATCGCGTGGAAAACCGTATGGTCGCGCTGGCGGGCGCACTGCTCTGCGACGAAATAGCGTTTCTCTGCACCAAGCCTGTGCGCCACGGATTGATCATCGATGAGTATGTGACTCCCGAATACCGGAACCGGGGCATCGACCAGCGGCTCCGCCAGGAACTGCTCGTCTGGCTGGCGGAAAAAGGCGCGCGCTTAAGTTCGGCGGTTCCGCCCAATCTCGCCCGGCTGGCCTGCGCCGCCGGAAACCATCGGCTGTAACTCGTGATGGGGCAATTACTGCCCGACCGCGCCTGCGAGTTGCGCGAGCAGCTTCTCGACCGATTTGGCTCCAGAAACTGTTTCGGCCACCTCGATCGGCTTCCGGCCGTTGAGGGCAGGCGCGTAGGCACTGACCCACTGGACAGCTGCGGCCTCGTTGCCGCCGCAAAGTGCCACGGCGCGCAGGAAAGTCGTCTCACAGCGGCGGAAATCCACCAGTTTTTCGACCAGCACGATTTCATCACCACCGCGACCGCGACGCAGCTTGCTGGCCGAGATGCCGCTCAGTCGTTCACATTGCTCAGGCGACATGCCCATCTGGCGGCCGACCCGGAACAAATCCTTCGCACACACGCCATCAACAAAACGCGACGGGACGACAACGGCGGCGGGTGCTTTGGCGGCTTTCTTCGACGGCACTTTGGCTTTAGGCATTCGCTCACCGTGTATCTTCGCAAAGCAGTTGGTCAAGCCCACGTGCGGTTGAAGCGCCGCTTCCAGTGGGACCACGATCGCTTTTACATACCGGGTGCAACAAAATGAGATTTCAGTCTGCTCCGTATTCGTTTTAGCTGAATCCTCTTATCATGAAGAAAGACGCCGTTCTTGCCAAAATTAAGTCAGAAAAAGTCATCGCTCTGATCCGCGCCGACAGCCCCGACGGGCTCCTCGACTGCGCCAAAGCTCTCGCCGCCGGCGGGCTCACCAGCATCGAGCTCACCATGACCACCCCCGGCGCTTTGCGCATGCTCGAAAAGGCTTCCGCCGAAATGCCTGACTTCACCTTCGGCCTCGGCACTGTGCTCGACGGCGAAACCGCACGCGCCGGTATTCTGGCCGGTGCGAAGTTCATCGTCACTCCGGCCTTCCGCCCGGAAGTCATTGAAATGTGCCACCGCTATTCGATTCCGATCATGAGCGGTGCTTTCACGCCGACCGAAGTCATCAACACGTGGGACGCCGGCGTCGACGCCGTGAAAATTTTCCCCGCTGAATTTTTTGGCCCCGCCTACATCAAGTCCATCAAGGCGCCATTCCCGCAGATCGAGCTCGTGCCGACCGGTGGCGTGAACGACAAAAACGTCGGCGAATTTCTCAAGGCCGGCGCTTTCGCCACCGCCGCGGGCAGCTCGCTGGTCGACGCCAAATCCTTCAAGGAAAAGAACTGGGCCGCCATCACCGCCAAGGCCAAAGCCTTCGCGGACGCCGTCGCCGCCGCCAAGTAAGCGCACGGACCACCCTTAGAGCAGGACCCCCGGCCCTGCTCTTTTTGCGTCCGGACCCTCGAGCAGTTCGACTGAGACTGTGGCCGCGCTCAACCGATCCGGTTCCGCTGATCACAGTCTCTCGATCCGGAGGAATTATACCAACGTCTGCTGATAAATAGACTTTAAGAATGAGTTAATTTAGGTACGGTTGAGTGATGGCAAGAAAACTACCTGATCTGGGCGAAGCGTTGGTGGCGCAAATCGAGGCAGAGTGGGCCAGGCCGCAGCAGGACTGGGCGCGTCAGCGCCTTTTGGTGGTCCGGCTGATCGCGCAGCACGAACTGACGGTGGCGCAGATCATGAAGGTGGCTGATGTTTCCCGGCAGACAGTCTTTACCTATCGCGACACCGTGGTCAGTGGCGGAATGGAAGCGTTGTTGAAACGTGGCAGCGCGCCAGGACGGATGCCGGCGGTTCGAGGCGCGGTGAAGACCGAGTTTATCGAACGACTGGAAGCAGGGCAGTTCCGACAAGCGCGCGATGCACAGACCTGGATTAAAAAACGCACCCGCAAGACCCTGACTGAAAGCGGCGTGCGGCAACTCTTACAACGCCTGGGCGGCAAGCTAAAGGTGCCACGCAAAAGCCACGCCAAAAAAGATCCGGCCAAGGCGGTTAAGTTCAAAGCAGAGCTGCCTCAAAAGCTAGATCAAGTCGTTGGTTTTGCTCCAGCCCAGCCGGTGCGCCTCTGGGTGCTCGACGAACATCGCTACGGACTGTTGCCAGTCATCCGTCGCTGCTGGGGCCTCAAAGGCATGCGCGTGCATGCGCCCTATGCGACGCGCTACAAATGGGGCTATTTGCACGAAGCGCTGGAAGTCGACGGTGCGCACGCCACCCAACTGCTGTTCACCCCGGCGATCGACCGCGACATCCACGCACTCTTCTTAAAACAGATTGCCCAGGCCGATCCCTTGTCGCTGCACGTGGTGATCGCCGACCAGGCCGGCTTCCACCTGCCGCACGATGATCCACGCATCCCCGCCAATGTGCGATTGCTTCCCCTGCCTCCTTATTGTCCAGAACTCAATCCGGTCGAACGCTTCGGCGGACTGCTCAAAGCCGCGGTCGCCAACCGGCTTTATCCTAACTTGCGCAAACTCGAAGATCACCTTGCTGCCGCCGCCCGCCCTTGGTGCATCCCGAGCGCCGTCGCTGCCCTCATCCACGTCTGGCTCACCGAGCAAGTAAACTCTGGCGCTCCAGCTTAAAGTCTAATAATTAACAGGTGTTGGTATGATGAGTGCGCCGAGCATTTTGGCGATGTAGAAGAAACGCACGGCGTCTTCATCGGTATCGCGCTCGTCGCCTTCTGCTATGTTTGACGGAATGCTCATAGCCGCCCGGCGTAATTGGGCGCGGACGCCGAAATCTCTGGCTAGCGGTCCAGCTGAACTCAGACGATAGACTTCCACTGCTAGATCACGCGCTTCCGCCCAAACCTTGAGTTGTTTAAAGCCGGTTCCCATCGCCTCTAGCCCTTCGCCCCGAGCCTTTCACGCGCATAGCGCGTGGAGGTGATGTCGGCGGCCCAAGCGCGGTGGTTGAGGCACCAATCGACAGTCTTTTCGATGCCGGTGGTAAAGCTCTCCTTCGGCTTCCAGCCTAGTTCGCGTTGAAGTTTGTCGCAATCGATCGCGTATCGGCGATCGTGACCGGGGCGATCGGTCACGTAGGTGATTTGTGTAGCGTAAGGTTTGCCATCGGCCCGCGGGGCTTTCTTGTCCAGAAGTGCGCAGATCGTTTTCACGATCTCAATATTCGTTTTTTCGTTAAGTCCGCCGATGTTGTAGGTTTCAGCGGTGCGACCATTTCTTAGGACGAGCCAGATCGCAGTTGCGTGATCCTCGACGAAAAGCCAGTCGCGGATCTGCATGCCATCTCCGTATACCGGAAGTGGTTTGCCCTCCAGAGCGTTGAGAATGACGAGAGGAATAAGCTTCTCCGGGAAATGGAACGGGCCGTAATTGTTCGAGCAATTGGTCGTAAGCGTGGGCAACTTGTAGGTGTGCTGGTAGGCACGCACGAGGTGGTCACTGGCAGCCTTGGACGCCGCATACGGACTATTGGGCGCAAAAGGCGTGTCTTCCGTGAATGCCGGGGCGGTCAGTGAAAGCGTGCCATAAACCTCGTCGGTCGACACGTGCAGAAAACGAAAGGCGCTT
>Ga0302294_10000011_pt1 | contig 52987 bp, 36 predicted proteins | sample III_Fen_N2_3_FD_194550 | JGI IMG/M metagenome (GOLD analysis project Ga0302294, IMG submission 194550) | Peat permafrost microbial communities from Stordalen Mire near Abisko, Sweden - III_Fen_N2_3 | ecosystem: Environmental > Terrestrial > Soil > Wetlands > Permafrost | place: Sweden: Abisko...
GTGCAAGCAACTTGCCGTCGAATTCTTCGGCTACGGTGCCTTTACCTGAATGTTCAATAAAGGAGTCATGCTTTTCGGCCGTACCGTCGGTAAGGGGTTGGAACCAGTGTGTGTAGTGGGTTGCGCCCATTTCCATAGCCCACATTTTCATGCCGGCAGCCACGTGATTGGCGATCTCACGATCCAGACTTTTACCGTTGTCAATGGCACCTGACAAAACTTTGTACGTATCTTTTGAAAGATATTTACGCATCTTATCGCGGTTGAACACATTAACGCCATAATAATCGGACGTTTTACTCATTGGAGCTGAAACAGCTACAGCTTTGTGGCCGAAGGCCTCTCTAACCAAGTGAAATCTAAGTGATGACATACTTTTGAATTTATTGAGATTTGAATTTAAATTTTAAATTTTGTTATGCGATCCATGGCTTCGAGGGTGGCTTCCTTGCTGCCAAAGGCAGTCAGTCTCACGTACCCTTGACCGCTGGGGCCAAATCCTACTCCCGGTGTTCCGATCACATGAGCTTCTGCCAACATGCGGTCGAAGAATGTCCAGGAATCCAATCCCTTGGGTGTCTTGAACCAAATGTAGGGTGCATTGACGCCTCCGAAAACTTCCCATCCCAGACCAATCAGGGTTTTGCGGATGATGGCCGCATTTTCCAGATAGCCTTTGATGTTTGCAGCGCTTTCTGCCCTGCCTTCGGCTGAATAAACGGCTTCGGCAGCTTTCTGAGTCACATAGGACACACCATTGAACTTGGTCGTCTGTCTTCTGTTCCACAGCGGATTGAGCGCCACTTTCTCCCCGGTCGAAGCCTTGGCCATGCATTCTTTGGGTACCACGGTATAACCGCAACGCAGCCCGGTGAAACCGGCGGTCTTGGAAAAACTGCGGAACTCGATGGCGCATTTCTTGGCGCCTTCAATTTCGTAGATGCTGTGCGGAACTTCACTTTCGGTGATGAAAGCTTCGTAAGCAGCATCGTATAAAATCAGAGCGCCTGTTGCCAAGGCATAATCCACCCATTCTTTCAGTTGTGACTTGGTCAGCGTCGTTCCTGTCGGATTGTTGGGGAAGCAGAGATAAATGATATCCACAGGCTTCTCCGGCAATGCAGGAATAAAGTTGTTTTCGGCGGTGCAGGGAAGGTAGACAATAGTGCTCCAGTTACCGGTTTCAGAAATAGCTCCGGAGCGGCCGTCCATCACGTTGGTATCCACATAGACCGGATAAACCGGGTCTGTAACGGCGACTACGTTGTTGGTAGCCAGGATACCGCCGATGTTTCCCATATCGCTTTTACAACCATCGCTGACGAAAACCTCGTCGGTTTCCAAATGAACCCCTCTGGGCTCAAAATCGCATTCAATAATTTTTTCCGTTAGGAACCGGTAGCCTTGTTCGGGTCCGTATCCCCTGAAAGTGCTGGCTGAAGCCATCTCATCCACAGCATCGTGCATGGCTTTGATGACGGCAGGTGTCAGCGGTTTTGTCACATCGCCGATTCCCATCGGAATCAGCTTTGCCTCGGGGTGGGCTGAACGAAAGTCGCTTACCTTTCTGGCTATTTCTGAGAAGAGGTATCTTCCCTGTAATTTCAAATAATTCTCGTTAACTAGGGCCATATCTGTTTTATAAAAGGATCTCACCTTCGAAAACCGTCACCGCGTCGCCTGTCATGTAAACGTGGTTGTTTTCGGCGTTCCATTCGATTTGGAGCGAACCACCCAGCAAATCCACCTGCGCCTTTCGGTGCAGATGACCACTGAGCACACCGGCTACCAGCACGGCACAAGCACCGGTTCCGCAAGCCAGGGTTTCACCTGCTCCACGTTCCCAGACACGCATTCTGACGTGTTCGTTATCGATGACTTCGACAAATTCGGTATTGGTTCGTTTGGGGAAAAGTTCATTATGCTCGAAATCCGGGCCAATGACCGGAAGGTTAAGCGCCTCAATGCCTTCCGTGAAGATGACGGCGTGGGGGTTGCCCATCGACACTCCGTTCAGCAGGTATTCTTTTCCGCGAACGGTGACCGGAACCTGAATGGCATAATCACCTGGGAAATCCATCGGTATGTTTACTGGTTCCAGAATGGGCTCTCCCATATCAACGCGCACAGTGCTCACTTTACCGTCAACTACCGTCAATTCCAGTACTTTGATGCCGGCCTTCGTTTCGAGGGTGACCGATTGCTTATCCGTCAATCCATTGTCAAAAACATATTTGCCGATGCAACGGGTTGCGTTTCCGCACATTTCCGATTCTGAACCGTCCGAGTTGAACATGCGCATACGAAAGTCGGCGCAATCGGAGGCCATGATCAAAACCAGGCCGTCAGACCCGATTCCAAAATGCCGGTCACTAATACGCGCGGCAAGCTCGGAGGGGTTCAACACCTTTTCCTGCATTGCGTTCACGTATATGTAGTCGTTTCCGGCTCCATGCATTTTCGTAAACTTCATAGCGTTCTTTTGTCTTTTTGAGGTCAAACAAATTTCAATGCAAATATAGGAGATATTTTTAATATTTCAATTAAAAAACGCTTTTTAATAGAAAAAAATCCTTTTAGAGTTTCATTTTGTAGCAATCAGTAGCAAATATCTGCGATTTTATAACATTATGACACTGATATATGACACTTCAGAAGAAATTGTGAAATATTTTTTTGCTACCTATTTGATCCATTTTACTTTCTTTTTGACGCATTTTATCAAATATAGCTGTCGTTTTGGAATTTCAGACTGCCTAATGTGTCATTCTGCCAAAAAAAGTCAAAACGTTCATTTTGACTATTATGCACAATTCGGATCAATCGTGGTTTTCGGTTGCCGTGGAATGGTGGTGTTTATCGCGGTATTCGGTGGGTGTCATCCCATAACGCTGCTTAAAGCATTTGCTGAAATAACGGGAGTCGTTCATCCCGACCATGTACGTGATTTGGGACACGGTATACTCCCCGACCTCAAGCAATTGAGCTGCTCGCTTGATGCGTACTTCGCGAATGTACTCGTTGGGGGAGAGACCGGTCAGGCTCTTGAGCTTGTTGAAAAAAACGGTTCGTCCGTACCCGGCCATCGAACAAAGTTGTTCCACCGAGAAAGCGCCGTTGGAGATGTTCTTTTCCATGACCGACATGAGTCGTTGCATGAATTCGTCGTCTCGGCTATGCGCTTGGGGCATGGGCACCTCAATCTCCACATTGCCGGCATCAGGACTTGGCAAGAGGAAGCGGTCACGGTAGAGCGACTGCAGTTTACGCCTCTGTTCCAACAAGTTGCTCACCCGAGCTTCCAGGAACGTGGCGCTGAACGGTTTGGTGATGTAATCGTCGGCCCCCATGTTCAAGCATTCCAATTTGCTTTCCATGTTGGTCATGGCGGTAAGCACCACCACTGGAATATGACAGGTTCGGTCGTCACTTTTGACCAAACGGACGAATTCGCTGCCGGACATCTTGGGCATCATCAAGTCGGTGATGATGAAATCGGGCAACAGGCTCTGCGTCATTTCCCAAGCAGCCTCGCCGTCGGCAGCCTCGGCCACACGGTACTTTCGGCCGAGCACTGTTCGCAGGAAGGGCCGCAAATCCGGGTTGTCCTCCACGATGAGCACCATGTGCATGTCCTCGCGATTCAAGGTGGCGGGTTCAGCCGCTTCATTTTCAAGAAACTGCAGATTCGGATCGGCTGAAACATCGTCGTTCAAAATAAAGTCGACCTCCTTGCCAAAATGAGCCACTCCAAGCTTGAAGCGGACCTCGAAAGTAGCGCCGAAGCCGACTTTGCTTTCGACGGATATGGCTGCTCCGTGAAGTTCCACAAGCTCCTTGACAAGCGATAAGCCGATGCCGGTGCTGCGTTTGGGTGCGTCGCTGCCTTCGTCGCCAGAGTAGAAGCGGTCAAAAATAAGGTTCTGTTTGTTTTTGTCAATACCGACTCCTTCGTCGATGACTTGCAAGACTGCGGCACCCTCTTGAACCGACAGTTGGACCTTGATGGCCTTTTCAGCCGGAGTGAATTTAAAGGCATTGGACAGGAGGTTGAACACAATCGTGTCGAAGTTGTTGGGATCCAGCCAAACCAGGATGCCGTTGCTTTCGTCGTCCACACTGAAATGGATGTGCTTCTCGCGGGCGATTTCCTCAAAATTGAGACAGGTTTTTTGCACCGCCTCCGCAAAATGGGTTTCCTGCAACCGCAAGCGCATTTTCTTGTTCTGCACCTTGCGGAAATCGAGGATTTGGTTCAGTAAGCGGCTCATGCGGTCGGAGTTGCGTTGCATCGTGAGCAATTGGTGCCGCACCTGGTCGGACACGTCCTCCTCCTTTAAAATATGTTCCAAAGGGGCTGAAATCAAAGTCATCGGCGTGCGAAGCTCATGAGAGATGTCGGTGAAGAACCGTAATTTAATGTCGCTGATTTGCTGCTCGAGCACCACATCGTTCTTGAGTTGCAAGTACACATAAAACAGGTAAAGAATGCCCCAAACGGCCAGCACGGCCAGGGTGATGTACATCAAGTAGGCCCAGATGGTCTGCCAGAAGGAAGGCAACACATTGATTTCCAGCCTTCTGATTTTATTGCTCCAAACACCGTCGCTGTTGGTGCATTTTACCAGCAAGGTGTATTTTCCGCGGGGCACGCTCGTGTAGGTGGCCACCCGCGCTTTTTGCAACGTGTTCCAGTTTTCCTCAAAACCCTCCAACTTATAGGCGTACTGGATGTTTTCGGGCGTTTGGAAATCGAGTGCCGAGAATTCGATGCTGAACGTGCGCTGCAAATGCGTTAGCCTTATTTCGGAACAATCGTCCAAGTTGCATTTCAAGGGACTGTCCTCGCCTCCCACCACGGCGTCCCTGCCGAAAATCTGCAGTCTTGTGAGTGCGATGCTGGGCGCGAAACTGTTCCGCTTCACGTTGGCCGGTGAAAAATCGTAAAATCCGGTCGAGTTTCCAAAGAGCAAACTGCCATCGACTGAACGGTACACGGAAGATTCCAGGAAATCGCCGGCGTCCAGCCCGTTGGCCAAACTGTAGCGGTCGCAATCCTTGCTCACGGGGTCAAACCTGGCCAATACGTTTTCGGAGGTGAGCCAAAGTTTGTGCTGCCGATCTTCGGTAAGACTCAGCACAATATCCGTATGGAAACCACTTCTGGTATCGAACCCCTGCAACTCAGGCGTTTCGCCCAACTTGTAATTCTTGCAGACGATAAGCCCGCCGCCGAAGGTTCCGAACCACACATTGCCTTGCGTGTCGCAGAGCAGCTGATATATATCGCTCAAGTTCAATGCTTTGAGCAAGCGAGAATCCCGGTTGTAATGGAAAAACTCGATGTCGCTCGCCTTGCTGAAGCGGTCTGAAAACACCAAGAAACCATTGGTGGTGCCTACCCAAATGTTGCCGTTCTTGTCGCCGTCGATGCAACGGACCCGAGGACAGGCTTCGGCAGGATAGCCTTTCAAATCGTTTTTACCGGAGAGAAAGCGGAACTTGCCCCCTTGCTCGTCCACCAAGATGAGTCCGCCCTCGTAGGATGCTATCCACAGGCGGCCACGATGATCTTCGTACAAATCGTAGAGGTTGTTGCTGGGCAAGTCGTATTTCCCAAATTGGCGGCTGAAGAAGGTCAGCTTGAAGGAAGTCGCCGTTTTGGGCTGCACCAGCACCAAGCCTTGCCCCTTAGTGGCCAGCCAGATACGTCCTTTTCGGTCCTGAAGAATGTTGTAGACGGCCAGTTTCATGTCGCCCGTCGGTCGAAGGTTTCCGTCGCGGCAGAGCACGCCCAACGATTCGTGGGCAGCGTTCAGCAAGCGCAATTCTCCAGCTTTGGACCCCACCCAGATGTTTCGGTTGTTATCGCGAAAAAGGGAACGAATGTCGGGCGTTCCGCTATGGATGAAGCGTTCCATCGATTGGAAATGGAAATCGCGGTTGCGCTGCACGCATTTGTAAATACCCTGGCTGCCGGCACAAACCCAAAGGATGCCCTCGGAGTCGGCCCAGGCCACCTGGATGTTTGTTTTGAACACGCACGAGGGATTGGCTGGATTGTTGAAGAACCAGCGGAAATGATGGTTGGTTCGGTCGTAGGGGAAAAGCGTGCCTTCACTCGAATGCACCCACAGCGTCTTGAACGCGTCTTCGAACACGAAGAAACTGGTCTGTTGGGAAGCATTGCGAATCTCGAACGGTGTTTTCTGCCAAAGGTATTCGAAGGTCTTGGATTTGGGCATGAAGTGCAACACACCAGGCTGGTTGATGGCCATCCAAATTTCCCCAAAGCTGTCCACAAAGGGTTCGGAGATGACGTTGCTGTGCATTTCGGGATAATGCTGCTTGTCAAAATAGTCGGTCTGCCCGCTGATGGGATTGAATAGGAAGAACCCTTCTTTGGCTGAAGCCGCAAAAAGACGTCCATCAGGCAATTTTAATAAGGAAGTAATGTCTGAATGGAAGGCGGTCTGTATCTGGCGAAACGTTTTGGAAGTGCGGTTGTAGGCCAGCAACTTGCCCGATGCGGCTCCGAAATAGAGTTCAGCCTTGGTTTCAAGCTTGCAGTAAAAGGCTTGGGAAAGTTGGATGTCCGAGGGCGTTTTTTCGCGGAAAAGCACGGTTGGAAGCCTTTCTCCGGACAATTGGCGGGCAAGCCCCTGGTTGGACAAGACCCAGGTGGTACCTTCGGAATCCATGAACACCAGGTTGATTCGACCGAAGTTTTTGGGCTTTTCGCCAGCAAAGGGTTCTTGGATGGTCAGCTCGCTGGTTTTTGGATCGGAGGTGACCCGGTAAAGTCCGCCTTTTTGGAGGGCGCACCAAACGTCCCCGTTCTCGAGCACCCAAACGGTCCGAAACTTATCGTAATTGCCGCTTTCGGTTGTTACTTTGGAGACGCGGATGAAGCGTTCTGTGCTGGGGCTGAAGCGGTACAGCAGGTCATCGTAGGTTTTCAGCCAGAGATTCCCGGACTTGTCCTCGCGAATCCAATCGATACGGGTATGAAGCGGACTGTTTTGGTCGAGGGGGTTCGGATTGCCTTTATAAACGGTGAAGCGGTATCCGTCGAACTTGTTCAGTCCATCCCAGGTGCCGAACCACATAAGCCCTTTCTGGTCCTTGTGGACCGAAACGACGGTGTTCTGCGAAAGTCCTTGGTCGGTGGTGAAATGCGTCAGAAGCGCCTGATTCTGGGCCTTTGCAGTAAATACAAAAAGCAGCAGGAGCCCTCCCAAAAGGAAAGGCTGAAGTTTTTTCAAATCAGTTGCGCGACGGTGGACCATACCTTATTTTTCGACGTGGAACCAATCGATGTCCAGCCATCCACCATCGTTGATGACGTTCTGGCGGGTGCAGAAAAAGCCCATCTTGGCCCCGATCCATTTGCCTTCGCGGGCAGGGAACGAACCGCCGAGGTCTGTGAATTTCTTGCCGTCCAAGCTGTAGCTGAACTGGGCATTCTTTCCATTGCTGAACTGGATGCGGAGGTACAATTCCTTGCCGGTGAGCGGCGTGGAAGCCTTAACCTCCTCAACGCCACCTTTGTCGGCTTTCAGGCAGACGTTTTGCGAAAGTACGACGCCTGCCTTGGTGTTTTCGAGGGAAAGCAACGCGTAATCCAAGCCCATCAACACCAGCCCGCAGCGTTCACCCAGGTATTTGTCGGTGGGTTCAAAGCGTATTTTCGCAGTAGCGGTGAACTCGGGGGCGGGCAACTTTTGCAGCAGCAAATTTGGAACATCCCAAAGGCTTTTGTAAGTATCGGGCACTTTATAGGAATAAAGTCGCAACCAGCCATCGTTCAGCGCATTGCAGAAATACCAGTAGGAAACCGGGTTGGCGTGCCATTGCCATTGCAGGCCCAATGCAGTGGACGTGAATTCGTCGCTTTCAGCAGGTGTTTCAATGGGATATATCTTGCCAACGTTGGGTTTGACGTATTCGGAAACGGGTTCGCCACAACCGGTGTTTTTCTTATCCACGCCGATGACGGGCCAGTCGTTCACCCATTTCATGGGGTTCAAATGCAGGATGCGGCCTACAGTGCCCACGTCCTGGAAATTCAGGAACCAGTCCTCGCCGGTATCCGTGGTGACCCAGGCGCCTTGGTGCGGGCCGTTGATCTTGCTGCCACCCTGTTGCATCACGGTGCGTGCTTCGTACGGACCAAATGGGTCCTTGGAACGCAATGCGACTTGCCAACCAGTGGCCACGCCGCCTGCAGGGGCAAAAATGTAATAGTAACCGTTCCGTTTGTACATCTTGGAACCTTCGATGGTTTCGTTGCCCTGATGGCCATCGTATACAATTCTGCCGTCACCGACCATTTGGGTACCGTCCTCGTTCATCTTGGCCACCAAAATTACCGATTTGTTTCCGGCACGGCTTCCGGCAAGGGCGTAGGACAAATACATCTCGTCCTTGTCGTCCCAGAAGGGGCAGCAATCAATGAGGCCCTTGCCTTTTTTGACAAGTATAGGCTCCGACCAAGGGCCTTCGGCTTTGGCGGCCTTAATCAAATAAAAACCGTAATCGGGATCAGGGTAGTAAATGTAGAATTCGTTGTTGTGGAACCGAATGGACGGTGCCCAAACGCCGTTGCCGTGTTGTGGCTTGCTGAACACATCGTCGGGGACCTGGCGCTCCAGACCGTAACCGACCATTTTCCAGTTCACCAGGTCTTTGGATTCCAGTATGGGTAAACCCGGCACACAATTGAAACTGGAGGTTACCATATAATAGGTGTCATCAACTTTGCAGGCATCGGGGTCGGAATAGTCCGCATAAAGGATGGGGTTCCGGTATTTGCCATTGCCGAGGTCGGCCACCCATACGATCGATTTGGTTTGGCAGTTGACGGAAAGCACGTTCCCTGCTAAAAGGAGGTACAACAAGAGTTTGGCGCGCATGTTTTTTTGGCTTTGATTCAGTTACAAATATAGCTAAAAGAGTGTAAAACAAGGGTGGTAATCTGACGAAAAAAGAGGGTCACATTGCTGCGACCCTCTTTCTATGGAAATGAAAAATACTTAGAATTTCTCAGACATTCTCTTATAGCCGTTGTAACGCCATTTGGCATTTTCTTCGGCTTTCACGAACAATTCCTTGGCTTCTTCCGGGAAGGATTTGGCCAGCGAATTGTAACGGACTTCGCCCATGAGGAAGTCTTGGAACTTGCTCCAATCGGGCTCCTTGCTGTCCAACTGCATGGGGTTCAGCCCCTGAGCTTCGAGTTCGGGATTGAAACGGTACAAGTGCCAGTAACCGCATGCTACGGCATCTTCCTGTTCCTGCTGCGCTTTGCCCATACCTGCTTTTAAGCCGTGGCTGATGCAAGGGGAGTAAGCGATGATGATGGAAGGTCCGTTGTAGGCTTCGGCCTCGCGGATGGCTTTCAAGGTCTGTGACTGGCTGGCGCCCATCGCAATTTGAGCGACGTAGACGTAGCCGTAGGTGGCGGCAATCATACCCAAGTCTTTCTTGCGGACGCGTTTGCCGGAAGCGGCAAATTTGGCGACTGCACCCACGGGGGTGGATTTGGAAGACTGACCACCGGTGTTGGAATACACTTCGGTATCCACCACCAGGATGTTCACGTTCTTGCCGGAAGCCAAAACGTGGTCGAGACCGCCGAAACCGATGTCATACGCCCAACCGTCACCACCGATGATCCACTGGGATTTCTTGATGATGTATTTGGTGAGCGGACGGATGGCCAAGGAAATTTCGTCGGAGGCAGCATTCACCAGCGGAGTGATGAGTGCTTCCAGAGCGTCAGTCTTGGCTGAATCTTCACGGTTTTCCAACCACTCAGTGAAGTACCCTTTCAGTTCTTCGCTGATGGCGGCACTTTCCAAACCTTTCTGGAAGAGGCCGGCCAAACGGTCGCGAAGCGTATCCACGGCGAAGACCATACCCAATCCGAATTCGGCATTGTCTTCGAACAAGGAATTGGCCCAAGCGGTACCACGGCCCTTGTCGTTCTTGGTGTACGGGGTGGAAGGAGCGGAACCGGAATAGATGGAGGTACAACCCGTTGCATTGGCTACCATTTGACGGTCGCCGAAAAGCTGGGTGATCAATTTGATGTACGGTGTTTCGCCGCAACCGGTGCAAGCACCCGAAAACTCGAAGAGCGGAGTTGCGAACTGTGAATTCTTGACGTTGGACTGTACATCGACCAAATGTTGTTTGGTCTTGACGTGCTTCACAGAGAATTCCCAGTTGGACTGGTTGGGGTATTGGCTTTCGATGGTTGCCATTTCCAGCGCTTTGCCACCCTTGTTGCCCGGACAAACGTCCACGCAGTTTTCGCAACCCAGACAGTCGAGCACATCCACTTGGATGCGGAAGGTTGTGCCGGCAAATTGTTTGCCGGTGGTTTTGAGCATGTTGTAGCCTTCGGGAGCCATTTCTTGTTCGACTTCGTCTAAAACGAACGGACGGATGGCGGCGTGAGGGCAAACGTAGGCGCACTGGTTGCACTGGATGCAATTGTCGGCATTCCATACGGGAACGTTGGCAGCCACACCGCGCTTGTCGTAGGCAGCGGTTCCTTGATCCCAAGTACCGTCTTCACGGCCTTTGAAGGCTGAAACGGGAAGGTCGTCACCTGCTTGTGCGTTGATGGGCATCACCACGTTGCGGATGAAATCGGGAATGGAAGCGTCGTAAACGGCTTCTTCGGCCGTCAGATTGGCCCATTCGGCAGGTACTTCAACCTTGATGTAGTCGCCACCACGGTCTACGGCTGCGTAGTTCATCTTGACGATGGACTCACCCTTTTTACCGTACGACTTGTTGATGGCGTATTTCATCTTGTCAACAGCCAGTTCATAAGGAATCACGTTGGTGATCTTGAAGAACGCGGACTGCAGGATGGTATTGGTGCGGTTGCCCAAACCAATTTCTTGTGCGATGTCGGTGGCGTTGATGATGTATAAGGTAATGTCGTTTTCGGCCAGGTATTTCTTAACCTTGATGGGAAGATGGGTCTTCACTTCTTCTGGGCTCCAAACCGTATTCAGCAGGAAGGTTCCGTTTTTCTTCAAACCTTTGGTTACGTCGTAGAGGTTCAAATAGGCTTGAACGTGGCAAGCCACGAAGTCCGGGGTGGTCACCAAATAGGTGGAACGGATTTCGGAATCACCAAAGCGCAAGTGGGAGCAAGTGAAACCACCGGACTTTTTGGAGTCGTAGGCAAAATAGGCTTGAACTTTCTTGTCGGTATTGTCACCGATGATCTTGATGGAGTTCTTGTTGGCACCAACGGTACCATCGGCACCCAAACCGTAGAATTTGGCTTCGTACGTGCCGGCGCCGCCCATCGGAATTTCTTCTTTCAGGTATAGCGAAGTAAAGGTCACGTCGTCTACGATACCAACGGTGAAGTGGTTTTTCGGCAACTTCATACCGAGGTTTTCGTAGATGGCCAATACTTGTGCAGGTGTGAAGTCTTTGGAAGACAAGCCATAACGTCCACCGACGATGACAGGGGCGTTTTCAGTCCCGTAAAAACAGTCTTTGACGTCCAAGTACAAAGGATCGCCGGGAGCACCCGGCTCCTTGGTGCGGTCGAGCACGCAAATCTTGGAGGCTGTCTTAGGAACAGCGGCAAGGAAATGCTTCGCTGAGAACGGACGATACAAGTGAACGGCCACCATACCAACCTTTTCGCCTTTGGAGTTCAGGTAGTCGATGCCTTCACGCAAGGCTTCGGTGGAAGAGCCCATGGCGATGACCACGCGGTCTGCGTCGGGAGCTCCGTAATAATCGAACAAGCCGTAGTTGCGACCGGTGATCTTGTTCATTTCGTTGATGTATTCCTCCACAACGGGAACCACATTATCGTAGAATGGATTGGAAGCTTCACGAGACTGGAAGTAAGTGTCCGGGTTTTGAGCGGTACCACGAGCGACTGGATGCTCAGGGCTGAGTGCGCGTTCGCGGAATTCAGCCAAGGCTTTCTGATCGATGAGTGCGGAAACATCGTCCATGGCCATTTCCTCAATCTTCTGGATTTCGTGCGAGGTACGGAAACCGTCAAAGAAATGGACAAAGGGAATGCGGGTTTTGATGGATGCCAAGTGAGCGACGGCAGCCAAGTCCATCACTTCCTGAACGGATCCGGTGGCCAGCATGGCACAACCAGTCTGACGAACAGCCATGACATCCTGATGGTCGCCAAAAATGGAGAGCGCTTGTGCAGCCAAGGCACGGGCAGAAACGTGATAAACACCGGGAAGCAGTTCACCAGCAACTTTGTACATGTTGGGAACCATCAGCAACAACCCTTGGGATGCGGTGAAGGTGTTGGCCAGTACACCAGCCTGAAGGGCACCGTGCATGGCAGCGGCTGCACCGCCTTCAGACTGCATTTCCTGCACCTGAACGAGTTCGCCAAAGATGTTCTTTCTGCCTGCTGCAGCCCATTCGTCCACGTATTCAGCCATCGTGGAGGATGGAGTGATGGGATAGATGGCGGCCACTTCGCTAAACATGTAAGCGATGTGTGCGGCAGCCTGGTTGCCATCACAGGTCAAAAACTTTTTCTGTTTCGTCATAGAATTTTTAGTTTTGAGTTTATATGAATTTGTATGTCTAATATAAAAAGCCGAAGATCCACAAGGGGATGACGTTGTCCCGTCCCACATGGAGCTTGTCCATGGCGTACCAATTGGAGGGATTGTTCTTCGCGCTGAGTTTTCCGGTACAAATTTGGAAAAGTTCGGTACCGTTCAAGGTGAATTGAGCATTCTTACGACCCATGTTCACTTTGTTGTCCCTGTGTAGGGTGTTGTAAAAGAAGGTTTCGCAGAGTGCCTGCTGGTCTACTTTCAATTTGTCTTGCAGCACATACATCAAATTGGTGTTGTGCAGGTAAATCTTGGAAGGTTTTTTCGGATAGGCTTCTCCAACAGGATACAACGTATCGATGAGCCTGGCATCCTTGAGGTACTTGATGTAGTTCATCACCGTTGCCCGTGAAATTTCAATGTCGGTGCTTAGTTGACTGATGTTGGGCGTGCATGGAGCATCGAGCCCGATCAAGTAGAGTAGGTTCCGTATCTTGGAAAGGTACTTGAGGTCAATTTGCTTGATGAGCAGGATATCCACCTCAATCATCATGTTCATGGTCTTTAGTAGGTTCTCCGAGAAGTTGCGTTTTTCCAGGTAAAACGGATAGAAGCCATGGTGGATGTAATCCTGAAAATAGGCAAGCGGACTAACCTTGGAAAGAATTTCTTCGGCAATATGCTCGTGATTTTCCAGAATCTCTTCGAGTGTAAAGACCGGAAAATCGGTGCCGGCCATCAGGTTCAGGAATTCTCGGAAGGAGAATCCACGGAGGTTGTACGATTTGACGATGTCACCCAAATCTGGATTTTCTTCTTTGAGACGCATCACGGATGAGCCTGAAAATACGACATGCAGGTGGGGACAGGCATAGTAGATGTCGTGCAGGTTTTTGGACCAGTTCGGGTCCTTGAAAACTTGGTCGATGAGCAACGTCTTGCCGCCTCGCTGACAAAATTCCTTGGCGAAATCGACGATGTTGTGCTGTGTGAAGTAAAAATGGTTCAGGTTGATGTACAGACAGGAACGATCGGTGCCGAATTTCTCCCTGGCATATTCGAGCAGGAAGGTGGTCTTGCCCACGCCGCGACTGCCCTTGATGCCTATGAGTCGGTCGTTCCAGTCGATTTCATCCATCAACTGCCGCCGAACATGCGTGTGAACATGTTCCACCAGATATTTGTGGGTGCGGTAGAACCTTTCCATAACCAAATGTATTTTTGGGAACCGCAAAGATAGAAAAAAAATCGATGTTTTGCAAAGTAGGGATTGCAAAATGAGGTTTTTTACAATATAATAGCATTGAGGGGACTTATATTTGGATTCGTTACAATATTTTCCATATTTATGTTTGGATTTATTACATAATATTTCAATTTTATGTTTGGAATTATTACAACAACCTATATATTTGCATTACAAAATACACCAGAAATGTTTCAAAGAAAAGTGCTGGAGGCACTCCGGAAATGGAGTTTGAAGGCCAAACACAAACCATTGATTGTTCGTGGAGCCCGCCAGGTGGGCAAAACAACCTTAATCAACGAATTCAGCAAGGAATTCGATTGCTTTTTATCCCTGAATTTGGATAAGCCCGAAGAAAAGGCACTTTTCGAAGTGGAAGATTCCGCCGAACGGATTTTAACAGCCATCTTCCTACAAAAGAATGCCATCCGTGTCAAAGGACGAACCTTGCTTTTTATCGATGAAATCCAAAATTCACCCAAAGCCGTGGCGATGCTGCGCTATTTTTTCGAGGATTTGCCTGAACTCTTTGTCATTGCCGCCGGTTCGTTGCTGGAGAGCCTCCTGGACAACCAAATTTCCTTCCCAGTGGGCCGAGTGGAGTATTTGGCATTGCGTCCTTGTTCCTTCACGGAGTTTTTGGATGCCCTGGGGGAACGTGCCCTCAAGCAAGCCTTGGAGTCTGCAACCCTACCCAACGCACTGCACAACAAGACGATGCGCTTGTTCAACGAATTCGTGCTCGTAGGCGGCATGCCAGAAGCGGTGGCCTCCTACGCAGAAAATAAGGACATCGTTGCGCTGAACGACATCTACGAATCCTTGTTGGCGGGTTATCGGGACGATGCCGAAAAGTACGCGCCAGGCAATGCCAACCAACACGTTTTGAGATACATCCTGACCAACGGATGGTCGCAAGCAGGCGAGCGCATCCGTTTCGAGAAGTTCGCCAACTCCAACTACCGCTCGCGAGAAATGGGGGAAGCGTTCAGAACGTTGGAGAAAGCGCTCTTGTTGGAATTGGTTTACCCCGCTACAAATGCCAGCCTACCCATTCAGCCGGATGGGAAAAAAGCGCCCAAGCTGTACTGGCTGGATACGGGTTTGGTCAATTACGTTTCCAATTTTCAAAAAGAGCTGTTTCAGCTCAAAGACATCAGTGATGCCTGGAAAGGAAGAATTGCCGAGCACATCGTTGGTCAAGAGTTGCTTTCGTCCAACACTTTGGTTTCGGCGAAACGCTTTTTTTGGGTACGGGAGGCTAAAAATGCACAATCCGAATTGGATTTCCTTTATTACTTTGACGGGCATGTCTTACCCATCGAGGTCAAGTCCGGGTATAACTCCAAACTGAAATCCTTGCATTGGTTTATGGAATCCTCCACTGAAAACGTTGCCCTACGGTTTTGGGGCCAACCCTTTTCCACGGACATCGTAACGACGCCTTCTGGCAAACAGTTCAGGCTTTACAATCTGCCCTTTTATTACGCCAGCGTCTTGGATGCATTCCTCAAACAAGCCGATTTCAGCGACTCGTTTTGACATTGCGCACCACTTCGGTGACCATGGTTTTGAGCTCCTCCAGAAACAACCCGGAGTCGTATTCCTTGCGCTCGATTTGACGGAGCTTTTTCTCCCAAAGACCCGTCAATTCGGCAGATTTGAGTAATTCTTCGCGGATGTGTCCAATCAAGTCCACCCCGGTCGAAGTGGCAATCAAGTTCTTACGTTCTTTTCGGATGTAGTTGCGCTTGAACAGCGTCTCAATAATGTTGGCACGCGTGGAAGGGCGTCCAATCCCGTTTTCCTTCAAAGCATCCCGAAGTTCTTCGTTATCCACCAGTTTGCCGGCGGTTTCCATCGCCCGCAACAACGTGGCTTCCGTGTACGGCTTGGGTGGCTGCGTCTGCTTTTCGGCCAAATCCGGCACATGCGGACCCGACTCGCCCTTCACGAACAAAGGCAAGGTACGCTCCTCATCCTGAGGCTTTTCATCCTCCTCGGCTGAAGCCTCTTTCTCGGCTGAAACCTCCCTTTCAAAAACAACCCGCCAGCCCGGTTCCAGAATCTGCTTGCCCGTCACCTTAAACGGAATACCGCTCACGTCACCCATCACCGTGGTGGTGGAGAACTTGCAATCCGGATAAAACGCCGCGATAAACCGCCTGGTCACCATATCGTACACCTTCCGCTCCTCCGTGCTAAGATTCATCGGCTGAACCCCAGTCGGAATAATCGCGTGGTGGTCGGTCACCTTGCTGTTGTCGAACACTTTCTTCGTCTTTGGTATCTTTGTTGCCAGCACCGGCGCCGTCAACGCCGCATACTCCTTCAGACCCTTCAAAGTCGGTTCAATTTTGGGATAAATGTCGTCGCTCAGAAACGTCGTATCCACACGCGGATACGTGGTCAACTTCTTCTCGTACAGCGACTGAATCAGCTTCAAAGTATCGTCCGCCGAAAACGCGAATTTCTTGTTGCACTCCACCTGCAACGACGTCAGGTCGAACAGCCTTGGCGGCGCTTCCGTACCCTTTTTGGCCGAGGAATCCATAATCACGAACGGCGCATCACTAACCCGCTGCAAAAAATCCTCGCCTTCAGCCTTCGTCGTAAAACGCCCTTTGGTGGCCGAAAACGTGGTGTCGCGGTACACCGTTTTAAGCTCCCAATACGTCTGCGGAACAAAATTCTCAATTTCCAGCTGCCGATTCACAATCAAAGCCAGCGTCGGCGTCTGAACCCTTCCGATGGACAGCACCTGCCCCTTGGGAGCATACTTCACGGTGTACAGCCGCGTCGCATTCATGCCCAGCAGCCAATCCCCGATGGCCCTGAGCATCCCCGCTTCATAAAGTGATTTGTAATCCTCCTGAGGTTTTAAATGGCTGAACCCTTCCTTGATGGCCTCCGAGGTCAGTGACGAGATCCACAACCGCTTCACCGGACATTTGCAGCCAGCCTTTTGCATCACCCAACGCTGGATGAGCTCGCCCTCCTGCCCTGCGTCCCCGCAATTGATGACCTCCTCGGCCTGCGACATCAGCTTCTCAATGACGGCGAATTGCTTCTTATACCCATCGTTTTCAATCAGTTTGATGCCAAAACGGGGTGGAATCATGGGCAGGAAATTCAGGTTCCACGACTTCCAGTCCGAAGCATATTCGTGGGGTTCCTTCAATGTGCAGAGATGGCCGAAGGTCCAGGTGACCTGGTAGCCGTTGCCTTCCAGGTAGCCTTCCTTTTTCGCATTCGCGCCAAGGATGGCGGCAATTTCACGGGCGACACTGGGTTTTTCGGCGATACAGACTTTCATAGGGATTTTTGAGACGACAAAGATAACTTCTGAATCGTGAAAAATCCTATTAAATGAGGAACTAAATACCTACGGAATCCGTATTGCGCGGAATGGTGAAATGAAAGGTCGAGCCCACTCCCACTTCGCTTTCGACCCAGATCGTACCAGAGTGTTTTTCGATAAAATCCTTGCAGATGATCAATCCCAATCCGGTGCTGTTCTCGCCATCGGTTCCTTGCCTTCTGGTTAAAGCATCAAGCTTGAACAAATTATCCATCAGGTTTTTATCCATGCCGACTCCGGTGTCGGTTACGAGAATCTCAACCTGATCATCCAAATTGACCTGAGCCGACAATCGCACCGTTCCATTTCTAGGCGTAAATTTCAAGGCATTGGAAACGATGTTCCGCATGACCGTTTGAAGCATGTCGCTATCGGCAAAAACGGCTATGTCTCCAGAAATCGTACAAATCAACTCGATGTGTTTGTTTTGAGCCTGCCCATTCAGCAACGACAGAATTTGCTTACCCACTGAAAGCAACAACATTTTTTTAGGATGGAAATGGATGAGCCCCTGCTCCATGAGTGACCACTTCAACAGATTTTCAATGAGTTGGGAGAGGTTGGTTGCCGAATTTCTCATACTGACTACAAAATTTTGAATCTCTTCGGTAGAAAAGTTCGGTGATTCTGTAGCCATGATTTCGGTCAACCCTAAAAATCCACTAAGCGGACTGCGCAAATCGTGAGCGATGATGGAAAAGAAACGGTCCTTTTCAGCAATGGCTGTTGCCAGGGCTTCGTTTTTCCGTATCATTTCCTGCTCAATTTTTTTCCGTTCGGTCACATCGCGTTCAATAAATAAGAGGCTTTCGGGTTTTCCATTGGAATCATGCAACACTGTCGTATTCAAATCGATGTAAAACAGGCTTTTATCTTTCTTCACAGCCAAATATTCTGTGTTTTTTATGTCAATCTCACCTGAATACAGTCGTTGTATGTTTTCCAACAACAAAGCATGATCGGATGGATCGATAAATTCCAAAAGCGATGCTCCGATTTTTTCGTCAATTTCTTCGATGGAATAGCCATGCATCAACGCCAACTTATTGGAAACGAGTTGTATCTTACCATCCAACGAAGCCATGCCAATGCCATCGGGTGATGCCGCTATGATGGCTTCAAATTTCCGGATGCTGTTCCGAAAAGCATTCTCCATCCGTTTGATTTCGGTGATGTCGTTAACTACGGTGAAACGAAATTTCTGATCTTGAACGTAAATATTTTCAGAGGATAACAGCACATGTTTGATCTCACCATTCATCGCTTTCAAATCGGTCATCGCATTCGTCACGTTTCCAAGTGGATCCGCATTGTTCATGATGGCACGAATAACTTCATCAGACATGATGCCCAACTCCGAAGCAGTCTTACCAATGACTTCCTTTTTATCGAAACCAAATAAGTTGCAAAAAGATTGATTCACCTCATAGTATTTTCGATCGTCCAAACTACTGATTCCGCAAGCAGAAGGGTTCAGATAAAACACTTTCGAGAATTTTTCTTCCGACAGCTTGACCGCAGAAATATCCTTGGTTATGCCGAAAAGAGCTGGTTTTCCATCCCAAGAGCCATGTGTGACTCTTGTTTCGACCGGTATCTGAATACCCGATTTGGTAACAATGGGAACTGGGCAGAATTCAGTTATGCCACCAAGCATTTCGCCAACGATTCGTCCGGCCTCCTCCCGACGTTCGGGTGGATGCATCATCAAAACCGACATGCCCGTCAACTCTTCCGGAGAATAGCCCAACCGATTGACGACCGTGTTGTTGGTATGAATAATGTTACCTTGTTCATCCAAAATAAAAAGAAAGTCGTTGACGGAATTAAAAAGAGTCTCGTAATTGCTGCGGGTTTGTTCAATCAAATCGTTTGCCAACTTATCATCGGCAACGTCTTTGGTTTTTGGAAATTTTTTCATGAGTTCAATAAGCTAGTCACAAGTGAGAAAGTAAAAATGAAGCGTACTAATTTGACCAATTAAGTGGTTGAAATAAAGTCATTAAATCTGATAATTGCAATAAAAGAAGCATTTATTTTGCTAAGGGAATCCATATATTTGCATGTTTGAAAACCACTTTTTATGATAAGCACGCCTCGCCTGACCTTCCTGATCTCGCTTTGTCTCCTAACCGTCAACTTGTGCGCCCAAACGCTTGAACCCGAATGGGTAAAAGATGCTGGTTCCAAGACTCTACCGTCGGGGTCCAAAACGTTCAGCGCCAATGATTATGGTGCGGCGAACGATTCGCTGAAGCCAAGCACCAAAGCCATCCAAGCCGCCATTGACGACTGTTCCGCCAAAGGAGGCGGCATCGTCACTTTGAAACCCGGCAGATACCTCACCGGTTCTCTTTTCCTCAAAAAAGGCGTTAATTTTCATATGGCTGAAGGCGTGGTCCTGCTTGGAAGCCCTTCCCTCCAGGACTATCCGGAGATTGACACCCGCGTGGCCGGCATCGAGATGAAATGGCCAGCAGCGTTGATCAATGTTTTGAACCAAGAAAATGTAAGCATCACCGGCAACGGATTGATCGACGCCCAAGGCAAACCCTTCTGGGACAGCTACTGGGCCCTGCGTGCCGACTACAACCCAAAAGGCCTCCGTTGGATTGTCGACTACGATTGCAAACGCCCCCGTTGCGTGTTGGTGCAGAACTCCAAAAACATCACTGTGACCGAAGTCACCATCCAACGATCCGGGTTTTGGACTATTCAAGTGCTTTATTCCTCGTATGTTACCGTGAATAAGGTTGTTATCCGCAACAACGTAGGCGGACACGGCCCCAGCACCGACGGCATCGACATCGATTCCTCCAACAAAATCCTGGTGGAAAATTGCGACATCGATTGCAACGATGACAACTTTTGCCTCAAAGCCGGGCGCGATGCCGACGGCCTACGCGTGAACCGCCCCTGCGAATACATTGTGATCCGCAACTGCGTGGCCGGAGCCGGTGGCGGCCTCATCACCTGCGGCAGCGAAACCTCCGGCGGCATCCGCAACATCTGGGTGGACCACCTCACCGCCAAAGGTACCGGCTGCGGCTTTCGTGTGAAATCGGCCATGAACCGCGGCGGCGTGGTCCAAAACGTCTTCATCAACAACGTGACGATGACCGATGTGGCCGTCCCCATCGAAGTCACCACCAATTGGAACCCGGCCTACAGCTACTCAGAACTACCCAAGGGCTACCTCTACGACAGCATCCCCGTGCATTGGAAAAAAATGTTGGAAAAGGTTCCAGCCGCACAAGGCATTCCGGTATTTAAGAACATCTACGTGAACAACCTCGTCGCCACCGGCGCCCGCAGATGCATCAGCGTTTCAGGCCAGGCTGAATCCATTGTGGACGGCTTCTTTCTAACCAACGTCCGCATCGAGGCGCGTTCAGCCGGGAGCATCAATTTCAGCAGGGATTGGCGGTTCAAGAAGGTGGAAATCAATGCGCCGGATAGCTTGAAGGTGACGAATTGCACGGATATGCAGTTGAAATGAAACAAGCGCTGATCGGAGTTCTCTTTTTTGCATCGTTCATGCTGAACGCCCAATTTACGGCAAAGTGGGGCGATCAGGGTGACGGCACTTACTGCAATCCGGTTCTGCCCGGCGATTTCAGCGACCTCGATGCCATTCGAGTAGGCGCTGATTTCTACGCCATCACGTCCACGTTTCAATATTCGCCCGGCGTGGCAGTTTTGCATTCCAAGGATTTGGTGAACTGGGAAATCCTGAGCCATGTGGTGAACGATGTCACCACGATTTCAGCCGAGATGAATTGGGATCGGATGAACCGCTACGGCACAGGCATTTGGGCGGGTTCCATCCGTTATTACAAGAACCGGTTTTGGGTGTATTTCGGGACACCGGACGAAGGTTTTTTCATGAGTTCAGCCAGTAAGCCCGAAGGGCCTTGGGAACCGTTGCATTGCATCATGCACGCAAAAGGTTGGGACGATTGTTGCAGTTTCCTCGACGATGACGGGCAGCTGTACTTCATCGCGACCAACTTCGCGACAGATTCTAAAAATGGCAGGAAATACAACATCCACCTCTTTAAAATGACCCCGGACGGGAAAAGTTTATTGGCTGAAACCGATAGCATCATCCACCAATCCAACGGGAGCGAAGCCAATAAACTTTACAAAATCAATGGGTTGTACTACCATTATTTCAGCGAGGTAAAACGGGAAGGCCGCGTGGTCATGATGGAGCGAGCAAAAAGTTTGAAGGGGCCTTGGGAAGTACGGCAACTGAACCATGTGGACAAAAACGTAGATCGCGAACCCAACCAAGGCGGCTTGATGGAATTGGAAAACGGGCAGTGGTGGTTTTTGACGCATCACGGCACTGGAGGCGGTTTCGAGGGACGGATGGCCAGCTTGCTGCCGGTGACCTGGATGGATGGATGGCCGGTCATCGGAGCACCATGCCCAGACAGCATTGGTCAAATGGTTTGGCGGGCTGAGAAACCGATAACAACCACGACTAAATTTACATTGCAAACCAGCGACGAATTTTCTGCCAAGACATTATCGGCTATTTGGGAATGGAATTACCAACCCCGCTCGGACAAATGGTCGCTGACGGAACGCAAAGGTTGGCTTCGTTTGCATGCCTTTCAGCCAATTCGGCCTGAAGATTCGAGGCAAATCATACTGCGGGCCGGAAACACATTGACGCAAAGGTCACTCCGAACCTCCAATGCCGTAGTGACCGTCAAAATGGATTTCAGCCATTTAGCCAATGGGGAATTTGCAGGACTCACCCATTTTTCCACCAAATCGTACAGCCTTTTTGGAATTAGGCAAACCGACAACAAACGCAACTTGGTTCTTGAAATCAATGGCAAGGACACAACAATTTCAGCGCCAAAGGGCAACATCATTTTCCTCCGTTCAACTTGGGGTTTGGATGGAGTGGGACGCTATGCGTTCAGCTTCAACAACAAGACATTCGTAGAATTAAACCAAAAACACGTGTTTACTTGGGGCAGCTATCGTGGAGATCGGGTTGGGATTTTCAATTACAATCTGCTCGAAGAAAAAGGATTTGTGGATGTGGATTGGTTCAGATGACTATATTGAAACCTTCTGCACCACCACTCCCAGCGAAGACTGCACCCTTAACATATAAATGCCATGCGGCAGATGGCTCACAGGGATGCGGCCGCCACCATTGTCGAAACCAGCCCTGGCTTCCCAAACAGTGGAACCTGAAAGATTGATCAGCTTGGCATTGCAAATGACTTGCGTGCGATCTGGCAACAAGTATTCCAACAGACCATCGGTTGACAGCAACCAGCGAAGTCCGCTTGGGAACGTCGTAGACTCCAAACCCTGCGATGCACCGTAGGAGCAGCAATCGGTACAATAGGTCAGGTCGGAATACAGCACGATGCCTTTCTGTTTATAACACAGCAACATGGTTTGAAGTCCAATACAACCAATGCCACAGGTTGGAATTGGATCGACGGGACCAGTAAACGAACGCAAGTCACCGATACCTTCAATCCAAACGTAAGAATGACCTATTTCCATCCGTTTCCGCCGCTCCCCATTTTCAAGAATGACGGTATCAACATGAGTCACAACATTGTAATAGGCTGTATACCCGACACTTCCGGGAGCCTTGATCGTATCGCCCAGGCCAGCCGAAAAGTCGTAAAGCACTATTTCTTCGTTTGCATTGTACCTGGAACGGATGTACCATTTCTTTCCGGATTCACGGATAGGTTCGACAGAACCGTAATCTGACAGGACTTTATGGTAGGTCAATCCAGCAATAACGGTATCGCCTTTGAGGTAATACAACGTTTTTCCGCTAATTGACGGAAAACCAGAATACGTATTCAAATACCCGTACGTCCAAACAAGATTCTCATTCAGGTACCCGTCAGCCGAACGCGCTACCCACGCACCCATCAATAAAATCAATAAAAACACACTTTTAATTACTTTCATCGATATGCAAATTGATTGATTTTTACCTGACAGTCTCTATTTTCATTCTGCAATAATACGACATGAAAATGCAAAATGCAATTTTATGCTGACTTTTTCCTAATGAAACCGTAAAATAAAAACCTGTGACATTTCTTCGCTTCCCCTTTTTTCAATCCGTCCGAATGTGTATTTTTACGCATCACAAACTTCACCTCCATGGAAATCATTCTTCTCATCGTCGGTCTAGTGGCCGGCATCGCCATAGGCTACCTGTTGGCCAACCGCAAAGCATCGGCAACGCTGCAGGCCGAAAAGGTTCAGTTCAGCCGCTTGGACAAAGAGTTCACAACCTTAAATGCCACTTCACAGGCACAGCTGAACGCTGCCCGACAAGCCTTGCAAGAAAAAATCGGAGATTTGGAGTTGCTGAAATCAGACTTTCAGAAGCTTCAGGAGGAAGCCAACAACCTGAACCGGCTATATGCCACCGTTAACGCTCAAAACAAGGCGCTGCAGGACAAATTAGACACGCAGAAAACCGAAATCGAGGAGCTCGGAAAAAAATTCACGACTGAATTTGAAAACCTGGCCAACCGGATTTTAGAAACCAAGACGCAGAAATTCACCGACTTGAACAAGACCAACCTGAGTGCCATTTTGGAGCCGCTGGGCAAGAACATCGAGGAGTTCAAGAAGACGGTCAACGAGGTGTACAACACCGAAGCCAAGGAGCGGTTTTCGCTGGGCGAGCAAGTCAAGGCGCTGGCCGATTTGAACAAGACCATCGGCGAGGAAGCCCGCAACCTGACCAAGGCACTCAAGGGCGAGGCAAAGACGCAGGGTCGTTGGGGAGAAATGATTTTGGAGACCATTTTGGAGAAATCGGGCCTGCGCAAAGGCGAGGAATACTTCATGGAAGCGCAGTTGACGGACGAAAACGGGAATCCCCTGCGTTCGGATTCAGAAGGAAAAAAAATGAGGCCGGATGCGGTGATTCGGTACCCGGACAACCGCCAAGTCATCATCGACTCCAAGGTTTCGCTCAATGCCTTCACGCGATTTATCGAGGCAACGGAGCCTGAGGACCAAAAACGGGAACTCAACGCACACGTTTCAGCCATGAAGAACCATATTATCGCGCTGAGCACCAAGGGCTACGACGATTTCGACAAGGCGTTGGATTTTGTGATGTTGTTCATCCCGAGCGAGCCGGCCTACATTGCTGCCTTGCAGGGCGACCCCGAAATTTGGAACTTTGCCTACGATCGGCGCATCCTGCTGTTGAGCCCCACCAACCTCATCACCTCGCTCAAGCTCATCGTGGACCTCTGGAAGCGCGAGCAGCACAATCAAAACGCCAAGGAAATTGCCGAACGCGGGGCGAAAATGTACGACAAACTGGTGGGTTTCGTGGACAATCTGGAAGACATCGGGAAATACTTGGAAAAGGCAAACAGCTCGTACAATGAGTCTTACAAACAGCTCAAGGACGGCAAGGACAACCTGATACTCCAAGCCACCAAGATGAAAGACCTGGGCATCAAGAACAAAAAGTCACTGTCGGACAAACTGGTCAGCGACGCCACGCTCAACGAACTTTCCGAATAAAGCGACCCATGCCCCAACTCACCGTCTACAAAGCGTCCGCCGGATCCGGGAAAACCTGGCGTCTCACCGTGGAGTACCTCAAGCTCCTGGTGGCCAACCCCGAATCGTACCGCAGCATTTTGGCCGTAACCTTTACCAACAAGGCCACGGCCGAGATGAAGGAGCGGGTGCTGAACGCGTTGTACGAGCTGATGCACATTGACGCCGATGCCAAGCCCGAAGGCATGGTGGAGGCCATTTGCACCGAACTGAACATGAAACCCGCCCTGGCCAAAAGCCGCGCAACCCAGGCCATCGGCTGCCTGCTGCACGACTACGGCCGGTTCCGCATCGAAACCATCGACAGCTTTTTCCAGTCCGTGTTGCGCAATCTGGCCCGCGAATTAGGCTTGGGCGCTTGGCTCAACATCGAGCTCAACAATGAATCCGTGCTGAGTGACGCTGTGGACGCCCTCATCGACAAAGCGGGCAATAACCCCGAGCTGCTCAGCTGGATGACCGACTACATGGAGGAGCAGTTGCAGGAAGGCAAGACTTGGAAAATCGACGGCGTGCTCAAAAAATTCGGGCACACCATCTTCAAGGAGTATTTCAAAGAAAAGGAGAAGGCGCTGAACGCGAAACTCAGCAACAAAGGGTTCCTCAAAGCGTATAAGAAACAACTTAAAGAAGTTGAAAAACGAGCCATGGCGGCCTTGCAGGAATCCTCGGAGAAGTTCTTCAAGATACTGGATGACAATGCGTTGCAAATCGAAGACATCAGTCGCGGCAAAACAGGGCCCTGCTCCTATTTCATCAAACTGAAGAACGGCGACTGCAGCGACGGCATCATCAATTCCTACGTGCAAGCAGGATTGGACGAACCCGCAGCTTGGAGCACCAAGACCAGCAAACTGAGCGCACAAATCACGTCCTTGGCCGCTGGCACGTTGAACCCGTTGATTTTGGAAACCGAGACGCTGCGCAAAAAACTGTACCCCCAAATACTCTCCGCCCGTCTGGCCGGCAAGCACCTCAACCAAGTCGGCCTGCTCACCGACATCGCTGCCGAAGTCCGCGAGCAAAACCGCGAGAACAGCCGCTTCCTCCTTTCGGACACCAACGCCCTGCTCAAAAGCCTGTTGGACGGCGCCGACGCCTCCTTCGTCTATGAAAAGACCGGAACCGAGCTCAACCACATCCTGTTCGACGAGTTCCAGGACACCTCGCGCATGCAATGGGACACCTTCAAACCGCTGCTGGCCGAAGGGCTCGCCAACGGCCACGACAGCCTCATCGTAGGCGACGAGAAGCAGTCCATCTACCGCTGGCGCAACGGCGACTGGCGCATCCTGGGAAGCATTCAGCAAGAAATGAAGCCGGCCTTGGTCGAAGTCAAGAAATTGGACAGCAACTGGCGAAGCGAACGCAACATCATCGACTTCAACAACGCCCTGTTTACCAAGCTGGAACAAGACATCAATCAAAGTCACGTGGACCAGTTCGGCAGCGAAAGCAGCGAGTTGACCAATGCCTACTCCGACGTCATCCAGCAATCGGGCAAAAAAGACGTGGAGGGGCTGGTGAACATCACCTTCATCAACGCCAAGAACGAGAGCGAATACCGCCCGTTGGTTTTGGAAAAACTCATCCATCAGGTGGAGGAGCTGCAACGAAAAGGCCTCCGTCCCGACCAAATCGCCATCCTGATTCGGGCCAACAAGCACATACCTGAAATCGGCGAGTATTTTGCCGAATACAAGGCCGGCGACCAACACGACCCCAGCCTGTGCTACGACGTGGTTTCGGACGATGCCTTCCTGCTTCGATCTTCCCGCTCAGTACAAATCCTCATCGACGCGCTGAGCCTGCTCAACGACCCGCTGAACCCGATACCGCAAGCTTTGCTCAAACTGGACAACCTCACGGATGTCCAAACGTTCGACGGCGAGCTGCATCCGCTTTTCAAACAAACGCAACGACCCAAGGACCCCAAAAACAACGCCGGCTATAAAAAGTCCTACATCGATTCCAGCCCCGAAACGGCTGTTCTTCCCGAAGAATTTGTGACCCGCTTCGAAGCGCTGCAACGACTTCCGCTATACGAATTGGTGGAAGAGCTGTATAGACTTTTCGAATTGGAAAAAATTCCCGCGCAAGACAGCTACCTGCATTGTTTTATGGACAAGCTCAGCGAATACCTGCTGCACGCGCCATCCGATTTGGGATCCTTCCTCAAATTTTGGGATGAGCAGATGTCCGGCGTGAGCATTCCCGCGGGTTCAGCCGTGAATGGCATCCGAATCTTGTCCATTCACAAGTCCAAGGGGTTGGAGTTCCACACCGTGTTGATTCCTTTTTGCGATTGGGAGCTGCTGAGCGCCGTCAAGGTGTTTCAGGTTTGGTGCCCGCCTGGCGAGGAACCATTCAACCAGATCGACCTGCTCCCAATTGATTACAGGGCCGAAATGGGCAACTCCATCTTCAAGCAGGAATATGCCGAAGAAACCCTGCAGCTCTGGGTGGACGCGCTGAATCTGCTGTACGTGGCCTTTACCCGCGCCAAGCACAACTTGTACGTTTTCAGCCGCGGATATGGCAACGTCAAGAACTACAAAAAGCCCTCCACCATTGCCAATTTGATGCAAGATACGCTCAAAAATGGGTTGATAGGCGGGATTTACAATGAGGAGCCGAGTGAGGCAGCCAATTTCACCTATGGCGCTTTCAGCCTTGGTGCTCCGAAACTCACTGAGCCGCAGAAGCCAACATCCGTCCTTCGTGAAAAAGGTACCGACCTCTCCCTGCCCTTCCGCAGCTTCGCCCACAAAACCCGATTCCGCCAATCAAACCGTTCCCGCGAGTTCTGCAAGGGCCGTGATCCCAACGGTTTCACCACCACGTTCATCGACCGTGGCAAACTGCTCCACCGCCTGTTCTCCGAAATCAAGGTGGAAAGCGACTTACCGGCCGCCCTGCAAAACCTCATCAACGAAGGGGTGCTCGAACTGGAGAAAGCGCAGAACTTCGCGGAAATCGTTCGCAACGCCTTAGCTACTAAAGAGGCAAAAGACTGGTATTCTGGCAAATATCGCCTATTCAACGAATGTTCCATCCTCTGCAACGGCGAGGACGGCAAACTCCAACTCAAACGCCCCGACCGCGTGATGCTGTACGGAAACGAGGTTCAAGTGGTCGATTTCAAGTTCGGCAAACCCTCGCCTTCCTATCACAATCAGGTGCGCGAATACATGAAACTCCTCACCGACATGGGTTATGCCGGTGTGAAGGGGTATCTCTGGTATGTGGATGATAACGAAGTTGTTCCCGTCTGAATCAATGGGGCATGTACGCCTTGACCATGCCAGCAAATACTTTTTTGCCCGATTCCATCACCGCAGCCTTGCCTTTGACAGGATCGCTGTCGGGTGACTCGCTGTGATACAAAATCACTAGGCAAGAGTATTGCGGCTTTTCTGCCGGAAAATAACCGCAAAAGGAGCCGGTAATCATGCGCGTGTACGTGGTCTTCACACTGTTAACCGCTTTAAGGAAGGCTGTTCCGGGAATATCGGGAAGTTCAGCCACCCCGTTGTACTTCAGCAATGCTTGCATAGCCTTTATGGTCGCCGGTTTGCACATGGCCGGATTCACCATGCCCGTATCCTTGGGCATGCCAGCCGGCGCCATCACCTTTCCATCGTTGGCCAGCCCGTTCCAAGCCGTCAAAATCTGAGCAGGCGAGAGCTTGAAATAATACCCCAGTGAAAAAGCATTCATCTTCGCCTCGAAATTGGGCGTTTCATTGAACGGATCCATGTCTGAAGGCTGCCCGAGCGACATCTGGATCATACGTTTTTCAAATGCCTTCAACTGACCGTCGTAGCCCCATTCCAACATCTGCGCCGTGCCAACGAACGAGGGCAATGTGACACATTGGCCAAACGTGATGGTACCATAACCACCCTTGTCGAAAACCGCATCGTCGTAGATGGTCCGCTCATGCAGCACCAAACGGCCCTTGCCTGTATTTACCGGATCTTCCAGCGTAAAATTGGTTTCATCCAGACAGCCCATCACCGTCAACGGGATGATGATCGGGCCGGGTTCGACCCTTACGTCCACCCGCTTGTCGGCCACGGGTCCATACGAGTCGGTGGCGAAATCGAGCACCAGTTTCACCTTGGCCCTGACTTCGCCCGTAGGCACATTCATCACCAAGATTAAGGCCGAGTCGCAAGCGCTGGCTTTCATTTCCGTCTGAAGCAAGCTGACGGCGGTTGCCTGCATGTCGTCATCAATGCAGGAAGTACGGGTTTTACACGAGAAAAGGGCGGAACAAGCCGCAACGAAGAGAAGGACTTGATGGATTTTCATGGTTTTGTAGGGTTGAGTTAACCCTGCAAAATACATCAAAAATTAAAAAAATCAAAGAGAAACGCTCAATTTCAATCCAAGTGTCGGTTCCACCTTGGAATTGCCGAATGCCATTGGTTTTTGGTATAGCTCTAGGTCCGGTTTCAGCGATAGCGAAGTATTCTTGCTCAATTGAAGTTCAATGGACCGATTTATCTTTTTGGCTGTGGCGATGGCGTCAAAAAAGGAATACAACCACGCACCGCTCATGCCGATACCGATTAACGCACTACTGGTTGCCTCATCACCAACCTTGGCGAACCGATAACTCATCACCATGGAGCAGGCCATGAACGCCGCAATGCCGAACGCTTTCTCATAGTCCTTGTTGTACAACTGCCCCAAACCCGGCATCATGTACGAAAGAAAACCGGCCAAAATTGGTTCCCGGCGGTCCCTCCAAGTCAATGGAGCAGGCGAAGCAGCCTGAAACTCATCAACAACGACTTCGTTCTCAAGCAACTGCACCGAGTCACGCTGAGCAAATAGATAACCGGGAAATAGGAGTACGAGTAGGAACAGGAGTCGTTTCATGGTTTTCGGCATTAAAATCTAAAATATAGACTATAAAAGCACGAAAACGTTAACTTAAATTTTCCCTTCTTTACGCAATTTCCGCACTTTGCTGTGTTTTCTGCCGTAAAAGAAATAAATGACGAAGCCGATGGCCATCCAACCCAACAGACGCATCCACGTGCCAAAGGGCAACGCGGCCATTTGAGCGGCACAAACCACGATGCCCATGATGGGCACGAACGGTACCCAAGGTGTGCGGAAAGCTCTTGCGGCATTGGGTTCGGATTTACGCAACATCATGATACCGCCTGAAACGATGACGAAGGCCAGCAGCGTACCGATGGACACCATTTCGCCCAAGATTCCGATGGGGAAAAGTCCGGCCACCAAACCGCAAACCACACCCGTCACAATGGTCGTGACATGCGGCGTCTTGAATTTGGAATGCACCTTCGAAAAACTTTTCCAAAGCAAACCGTCCGTGGACATGGTAAAAAACACACGCGTCTGACCCAGCAGCAACACCAGCACCACCGACGTGAGTCCGGCAATCGCACCGATCTTGACCAACGGCCTCAGCCACAGCAAGGACGAACCAGCCTGGTCAATAGCCAGCGCAATCGGGGCGGGCACGTTCAGCTCCTTGTAGTTCACAATACCCGTCATGACCAACGTCACGGCGATATATAATATGGTGCAGATGGCCAGCGAGACTAGAATGCCAATAGGCACATCCTTTTTGGGATTCACTGCCTCCTGGGCCGTGGTTGAAACTGCATCGAAACCAATGTAGGCAAAGAAAATCACCCCGGCACCCGTCAGAATGCCCGATAATCCAAAATGCCCCCAAGTGCCCGTATTTGCAGGGATGAACGGCACCCAGTTGGAAGGGTTGATGTGTGCGAAACCGAAACCGATGAACAGCAAGATCACCGCAACCTTGATGAGCACGATGATGTTGTTCACCTTGGCGGACTCTTTGATGCCAATCACCAAAATGGTCGAAACCAGCGCCACAATGAACATGGCCGGAAAATTAACGACTGAACCCGTGGCGAACCAGTGACCCGCCGCATCAATATTGAAGGGCGCAGAAGAAATGCTGACCGGAATGTTGATGCCGAAATCGTGCAAGAAACTCACCACGTAACCACCCCAGCCCACAGCTACGGTCGCCGCTCCGAACAAATATTCCAGTATCAAATCCCAACCGATGATCCAGGCGATGAACTCGCCCATGGTGGCATAACCGTAGGTATAAGCACTGCCCGAAAGCGGTATCATCGAAGCAAATTCCGCATAACAAAGCCCTGCAAAGGCGCAACCCAGCGCCGACAAGATGAAGGAAATGACCAAGCTCGGCCCAGCATATTGAGCCGCGGCTGAACCCGTCAGCACAAAAATCCCAGCGCCGATGACACAGCCCACACCCAGCAAAACCAGGTTCAAGGCGGTTAAGTGGCGCTTCAGGCCGTATTCGTTTTTTTCAGCCTCATCAAAGAGCAAAGACAAGGGTTTGCGGATAAAAAGGTTTGCCATGCGAATGTATTTTTTCAACGCCCGAAAGTACGCATTTTTAGGCAAATACAGGTTCAAAAGCCGACATTTTGTTCGATAAAAGTGTCCATACCTATTTTTTCGTATCTTAGCGGTAGCATTGAAACCATGGAACATCAGCCCTCTTTTCTCCAACTTACCGCCGAAGACCTCTACGCCCGTTTCGGGGACAAACTCTCCGAAGTCGCCGTCGTTTTCCCCAACAACCGCGCCAGGCTGTTCTTTAGCGAGCATTTGTACCAAGCCGCCGGCAAACCCGTATGGACACCGGCTTTCATCACCATCAGCGACCTGTTCCGCGGCCAATCCGACCTCCAGCCTTTCGACACGTTAGGCGTGGTCGGCCTCCTGCACGACATTTATTTAAGGGTGAGTGGCAAGGAAGAATCCTTTGACGAGTTCTACCATTGGGGCGAAATTTTATTGAGCGACTTCGACGACGTGGACAAGAACCTGGCCGACGCCCGCCAGCTCTTCCAAAACATCCGCGAGCAAGCCGAATACACCGACACCCTCGAACATCTTACGGAGGATCAAGTGGATTCGATCCGGCTGTTTTTCAAGAACTTCAACCCCGATCGCAAAACCGAGCTGAAGGAACGCTTCCTGGAAAACTGGAACATCCTCTACGAAGTCTACACCGACCTCAACAATTTGCTCTTGGCCAAAGGTTTGGCCTACGAAGGCATGCTCCACCGCCGCGTCACCGAGAAATTACGAAGCGACGGCCCCCAAGGCTTCCCTTACGCCACCTACGCCTTCGTCGGCTTCAACGTGCTCAACGAATGCGAGAAATTGCTCTTCTCGCTCCTCCACAAAGCCGGCAAAGCCCTCTTTTATTGGGACTACGACCTCTTTTACCTGCTGAACCCCAAGCACGAGGCCGGCCGGTTCATGCGGCAGAATCTGGAGCAATTTCCCAACAGCTTGGACAAAGTCCACTTCGACGTCTTCGCTAAAACGCAAAAAAACATCCGGTTCATTTCAGCCTCCACCGAAAACGCAGGGGCTCGCTTTCTGCCCTCCTGGATTGAGCAACTGCAAGCGCAAAACGGCTTCAAACCCGAGGAGACCGCCGTGGTCCTCTGCAACGAAGGCCTCTTGTTGCCCGTGCTCCACAGCGTGCCCGACGACATCCGCGAGCTGAACGTCACCATGGGTTTCCCCCTCGAGCAAACGCCCATTTGCAACCTGGTGAACCAAATCGCCGCCCTGCACGCCGACGGTTTCCTGCCCGGCAACACGCCCCGCTACAACCACCGCTGGGTGCTGCCCATTTTGCAACACCCGCTCATTAGGCAGATGTGCGACAAAGCCGACCACGTGGAGCAAAAACTCAAAAGCGAAAACAGCTTCCGCCCAACGGTCACGGAACTTTGTGAAAATGACTTTCTAAAAACCATCTTCACCCCCGCTCAGACTCCCGCCGAGCTCACCGCCTGCCTGCTCCAGACCTTCACCCAACTCATACCGGCTGAACCCGACGATTCAGACACCTACGATACCGATGCTTATGATCCATTGCATGCCGAAGCCCTCTTCCGCTGCCACAACCTCACTTCTAGACTGGCCGGCTTGCTAAGCGACAACCTTCAGGGTTTGAGCATCCAGACCTTTAGAAAACTCCTCCAGCAGGTGCTTTCCGGTGCCTCCATTCCTTTCTCGGGCGAACCCGTCCGCGGCCTGCAAATCATGGGCCTGCTCGAAACCCGCAACCTCGATTTCAAGAACATCCTGATGCTTTCCGTCAACGAAGGCATGTTGCCCAAGGGTTCAGCCGATACCTCGTTCATTCCCTACAACTTGCGTAAAGCCTTTGGGCTCACCACCATGGAGCACAAGGACTCCATCTTTGCCTATTACTTTTTCCGCCTACTCCAACGCGCCGAGAACATCAGCCTGGTGTACAACACCGCCACCGAAGGCCTCAACCGCGGCGAAATGAGCCGGTTCATGTTGCAGCTCCTCATGGAGTCCAACCACACCGTAACCCGCTTCAACCTCACCTCCGGCATTGAGCTGACGGCGGCCCGCAGCATTTCCATCCAAAAGACACCCGAAATAATGGAAACATTACGGAGCCGGTACGTCCTGGACGAAGCACGCCCCCTCTCGCCAACCGCCCTGAACAGCCTGCTCGAGTGCTCGCTTCGCTTTTATTTCCGCTACATTGCAGGGCTGAAAGGGCCCGACGAGGTGAGCGAGGACATCGACGGCGCCATGCTGGGCAACTTTTTCCACCATGCGGCCGAGTTCATCTACCTGAGCATCCTATTGAGGAAAGCCGCCAAACCCTTCGACCAAGATACCGTGCTTTCAGCCATGGAAACCAAATCCATCAATGCTGAACTCCATGCCGGAACCATTCGCGGCATCATCGATGCAGCCGACCTGGAACCCTGGCTCAAAAACGTCCACTCCATCGAGCAAGTGGTGGACCTCTTTTTCCGTAGAGACTTTTTCAAACTCAAGGAACATCAGGATATGCCCGAATACAATGGCGAGCAGCTCGTCCGTCGCACCATCGTGACCGGTTTCCTAAAAACATTGCTCAAACTCGACCAAGTGCGGGCACCGTTCGAACTTCTCGGTCTTGAGCTCAATGTCACGGGCGAAATTCAAGGGCAAGCAGGCAACGCCGTCCGATTCGGCGGCACCATCGACCGGTTGGACCGCAAGGACGGCGTGACGCGCATTCTCGACTACAAAACTGGAGGTAATGCCAAAACGCCCTCCGACGTGGACGACCTGTTCTCCGAAGAGCCCGACCGTGCCAGCTACATCTTCCAGCTTTTCCTGTACGCCTCCATCCTTCAGGCCCGTGAGCCAAACACCCAGATTTGCCCGGAATTGTTTTACGTCCACAAAGCAGCAGCATCCGATTTCGACTCGGCCATCGCGTTCAGCAATAATAGAAACAAACAGAAAGTGACTGAATTCAAGCCCTTTGAAGAAGCTTTCAAAACTAATCTTAATAATTTGATAATCAACTTATTCAATCCCGAAATCCCCTTTACCCAGACCCCACATCCCGAAAAATGTGTCTATTGCGACTATAAAAATTTGTGCAGACGTTAGCAAAACGAAAAAAAATAGTATATCTTCGAAACGCTATTTAGATGAAATTAAACACAACTCTATCCAAACACTAACTTAAAAAAAATTACGACTATGAAGAAAGTTCTCGCTATCTTACTCGTATGTTTCGCAGTAGCGACTGCCGTGAATGCACAGGACAAGGCCATCGGGCTGAAATTAGGAAGTTATGGAGCTGAAATCTCCGGACAAATGGCCATGGGCGATGCCAACAGAGTTGAAGCCAACCTAGGCTTCTATGCTGGAGGTTTGTCACTCAATGGATATTATCAATGGGTTAAAGATCTGCCCGCATTGGGTTCAAATTGGAAATGGTACTACGGTGCAGGTGCAGGTGTAGGAATTGGTAGTTCCTTCAGTCTAGGAGTAGGTGGACAAGCTGGTCTGGAATTCGACCTGCAAAGCGTTGTTCCTAGCCTCCCATTGCAACTTTCCATTGATGCTTTACCAACCATCAACATCATTGGTGGCTTTGGCTTTGGCATTGGCGGCGGACTTGGCATCCGTTACAGGTTCTAATAAAATTCACATATGCTCAAAGGCTGCTTCTCATTGGGGCAGCCTTTGTTGTTTAAGGGCAGAATGCGTACTTTTGCACCAACTTTTAAAACGACGTAGTGACCAACCTGCTCCGCAACATCCAGTCCATCCGCATCGAGGACTTCGCCTACCCACTTCCCGACGAACGGATCGCGAAATTCCCGGTAGAGCCACGCGACGCCTCCAAACTGTTGCTGTACAAGCATGGCAGCATCGGCGAAACTGTATTTGGAAACCTGCCCGAGCACCTGGAGCACAACAGCCTGCTGGTCTACAACAACACCAAAGTGATCCACGCCCGCCTGTTCTTTTTCAAGGAAACCGGCGCCCGCATCGAAATATTCTGCCTTGAGCCCCTCAGCCCGGCCGATTACGCCCAAAATTTCCAAAGCACCGAAAGCTGCGAATGGCTCTGCCTAGTGGGCAACCTCAAAAAGTGGAAAAACGAGCCGCTCCACCGCACATTAGTAGTCAAAGGCTCCAAAATCCTCTTCACGGCTGAACGCGTGGGCATGGAGGACAAGGCACAACGCATCCGTTTCAGCTGGAAAAGCATGGAAGGGCCAACTTTGCAGTTTGGCGATCTCCTTGAAGAAGCCGGCCAGTTGCCCATTCCGCCCTATTTGAACCGCGAGACCCAAGCCTCGGACGAAACCACGTACCAAACCGTGTTCAGCCGCATCGAAGGCTCCGTGGCAGCCCCCACCGCCGGCCTCCACTTCACACCCGAAGTGCTTAAAAGCATCGATGAAAAGGGCATTCTTCGCAGCGAAGTCACGTTGCACGTCGGTGCGGGTACGTTTCAGCCAGTATTATCCGAGCAAATGCTGGACCACACCATGCACAGCGAATTCATCTCGGTTGAAAAAAGCTTCCTGCAGGAACTGCTCAAAAATCTTGGTCACGTCACCGCCGTAGGCACCACCTCCGTCCGCACGCTCGAAAGCCTTTACTGGTTCGGCTACCGCCTGCTCGCCCATCCAGATCGACACCCCGACGAATGGACCTTGGACCAATGGTACGCCTACGGGCAAATGGCCGAGTGGCAAAAGGAATCCACCCTACAACCCGTGAAAACCGAAGCCGCGCTCCAGGCCATTCTCAACTACCTCGAAGAAAACAGCCTCCCCGTCTTCACCGCCTCCACCCGCCTGCTCATCGCACCGGGCTACCAATTCCACGTGGTAAACGCGATGCTCACCAACTTCCACCAACCCAACAGCACGTTGCTGCTTTTGGTCTCCGCCTTCCTCGGGGACGACAACTGGCGCAAGGTCTATGAGTACGCACTTACCCACGATTTCCGCTTCCTCAGCTACGGCGACAGCTCCCTGCTCATACCGTAAACACAATAATCAAGGCGTTCAGCCGTTATTTTAACCATGCGCGTAAAATACCACCTCGTTTTACTTTTGCTGGTTTTCCTGCTCAGCGGTTGTACCGTGGGCATGATGCTGAGTAAGGCTGATAAACAGTTCAGCTATGGGGAATTCAATGCCGCGGCCGTGCAATATGGCAAGGCCTACAAACGCCTCAAGAGCAGCGAAAAGAAGGAACGCGCCCATGCCTCCTTTTTCCGCGGCGAATGCTACCGCAAGCTGAATCAGCCGCTCAAGGCCGAAAGTGAGTACAAAAAGGCTCTGCGCTACAACTTAACTAACGACACGGTCAACCTGCGACTGGCTCAAACCTTGCATAAAAACGCCAAATACGCCGAGGCCGCCAACGCCTATCAGGCCTACCTGAACTTCCACCCGGAGGACACGCTTGCCCTTAACGGCCTGTCTTCCTGCCACTTGGTAGCCACTTGGCAAAAAAGTCCGACCAAATACATCGTCAAAAAGGCTACGGTGCTGAACTCGAAAAAGGGCGACTATGCGCCCGTCCTCATGCCCGACACGTACATGTCCCTGTTTATCACGAGTTCAGCCAAAAGCAAGAAAGACCAGAAACCCAGCAACATCACCGGCCTGCCCGACAATGATTTCTGGATGTCCAAACAGGACGTGAACGGCAATTGGAGCAAGCCCGAATTCGTGGAAGGCCCCATCAATTCGGAGTTTGACGAAGGTGCGGCCTCCTTTAGCCCCGACGGCAAAACCCTGTTCTTTACCCGCTGCATCACCAAATCCGACTCCATCCAAGCCCTCTCCAAAGTGGAGATTTTCCGTTCCATCCGCACCGGCGCCGAATGGAGCACACCGGAAAAGATGAATATTTTCCGCGATTCAACCGTCCTGTTTGCCCATCCGGCCGTTTCGCCAGACGGCAAGTACCTCTATTTCGTTTCCGACCTCAAGGGCGGATACGGCGGCAAGGACATCTGGCGCAGCGAGATGCAGGAGACCACGTTCGGCCCGCCCGAAAACCTAGGACCCGACATCAACACGGCCGGTGACGAAATGTTCCCCTACTTCCGCTCCAACGGCGAATTCTATTTTTCCTCCGACGGCCTGCCCGGCTTCGGCGGCCTCGACCTGTTCAAAGCCACGCCCAAGGAAGGCGGCGGCTACAACGTGGAGAACCTCATGCAACAAATCAACTCCAACGGCGACGACTTCGGCATCACCTTCTTCGGCAAGCAAGACAAGGGCTTTTTCTCCTCCAACCGCAAGGAGCCCAAGGGTTGGGACAAAATCTACAGCTTCGAGCTGCCCAGCCATCTGGTGGAAGTCAAGGGCACCGTTTCCGACCGATTCGGCGAGGTCGTGCCCGACGCCGTCATCCGCATTGTCAACGACAAGGGGCTCAACATCAAGACCCGCGCCGACAAGAACGGCAAATATTCCGTCAAGGTGGATAAGGATGCCGACTACGCGATGCTGGGCACCTGCCGTTCCTACCTCAACAACTCCGCCCGCTTCTACGCCCTGAACAAGGAAGCCGACACCACCTACGTCCAAGACTTCATCCTCACGCCTTTGCACCGCGCCATCCGCATCGAGAACATCTTTTTCGAGTTCGGAAAATGGGATTTAAAGGCTGAATCGTACCCAGCCCTCGCCGAGCTCATCAAAATTCTGCAAGACAATCCCCACATCGTGGTGGAAATTGGCGCCCACACCGACCGCATCGGTACGGACGAGGTCAACGACTACATTTCAGGCAAAAGGGCTGAATCCGTGGTGGAATACCTCGCGCAACAGGGCATCGACAAGGCCCGGCTCGAATCGCACGGCTACGGCAAGAACCAACCCGCCCTGGTGGACAGCTACATGCAAGACAAATACCGCTTCCTTCCGGAAGGCACGAACTTGACGGAAGGTTTCATCCAAACACTACCTGCCGACCAACAAGTAGTAGCCGACCAAATCAACCGCCGATGCGAGTTTAAAGTTCTTAAAACAACGTACAAATTGTTTTAATACTCGCTGTTTTTGCGTACGTTTGCATATCGTTTGAAACCCATTCATGAAACAATATCTCGACCTTTTGCAACGCGTGCTGGACGAGGGTGTCCGCAAGGAAGACCGCACTGGGACGGGCACCATCAGCGTGTTCGGACATCAGATGCGCTTCAATCTGGAAGAAGGCTTCCCATGCCTCACCACCAAGAAGTTGCACCTCAAGTCCATCATCTACGAACTGCTTTGGTTCCTCAACGGTGACACCAACGCCAAATACCTGCAAGACAACGGCGTCCGCATCTGGAACGAATGGGCCGACGAGAACGGCGATTTGGGACACATCTACGGCTACCAATGGCGTTCCTGGCCCGACTACAACGGTGGCAGCATCGACCAAATCACCGAAGCCGTGGAGACCATCAAAAAGAATCCCGACTCCCGCCGCATCATCGTTTCCGCCTGGAACGTGGCCGACCTGCCCAACATGAACTTGCCTCCCTGCCACGCCTTTTTCCAATTTTACGTAGCCAACGGTAGGCTCAGCCTTCAGCTTTACCAACGCAGCGCTGACATCTTTTTGGGCGTGCCCTTCAACATCGCCTCCTACGCCATTCTTTTGCAAATGGTAGCCCAGGTCACCGGACTCAAAGCCGGCGATTTCGTCCACACCCTTGGTGACGCACACATTTACACCAATCACCTGGACCAAGTCAAGGAACAGCTGAGCCGCGATCCGCGTCCGTTGCCCACCATGCGCCTGAACCCAGATATCAAGGATCTATTCGATTTCTCCTACGAAGATTTTTCGCTCGAAAACTACAACCCCCATCCGCACATCAAAGGCGCGGTTGCCATTTAAGAACTCATGGAAACAGCCATCATCGTAGCCATTGCCAACCACAACGCCATCGGTAAGGACAACAAACTCCTTTGCCACCTGCCCGGCGACTTGAAACATTTCAAGGATATTACCTCCGGCCATACCGTCATCATGGGTCGGAACACGTTTTTTTCCCTGCCCAAAGGCGCACTGCCCAACCGCAGGAATATTGTTTTGAGCCCGGACGACGAACAATTTGCCGGCTGCGAAACCGCCCATTCCATCGATGAGGCCCTGGTCAAGTGTTCCAACGAGGAAAAAGTATTCTTCATCGGAGGCGCCATGATTTACCATCAGACCTATCCTTTGGTGGACAAACTGTACCTCACCTTTGTGCATGCCGATTTCGAGGCCGACACGTTCTTTCCTGAAATCGACCCCAGCCTTTGGGAACGCGTTTCCTACGAACTGCACGAAGCCACTCCCGTATCACCTATTGCTTATTCATACGAAAATTTTGTACGAAAATGAAAAAAATAACCTTTCTTTTAACGCTCCTGCTGCTGGCAACTGGTTCAGCATTGGCCAATCCGACCATCAATTTTCCCATCAAGACCCACGATTTCGGCAATGTCAATGAAGAAGACGGCACCGCCACCTACGACTTTGTGTTTACCAACAAAGGCGATGCACCGCTCATCATCCTCAAAGCTGTCGCTTCCTGCGGATGCACCACGCCGCTCTACTCCAAAGAACCCATCGCTCCAGGAGCCAGTTCGTCCATCAAAGTGACGTATAACACCATAGGCCGCCCCAGCACCTTTCACAAGACCATCACCGTCTACACCAACGACCCCGATGCGCCCAACGTCGTGCTCATCATCCAAGGCAACGTCATTCCCAAAGGTGAAAGTCCCGAAGTGAGCTATCCCAAAAACATGCAAGGCCTCCGGCTGAAACGGACCATGATCCCCATGCTCGAAACCAAGATCGGCAGCATCAAGACCGAAGTCATCGAGGTGATCAACACCAACAAGGTGCCCATGACCATTGGCTTCCACAAAGTGCCCAAGCACGTGCAGCTTTCCGTTTCCAACACCGTGTTGCAACCCAACCAGGCCGGCAACATTACCATCAAGTATTTGGCTGCCCTCGCTGCCGATTATGGCAAACGCGAAGACTCCTTCTACATCGTGACCAACGCCAAGGAGAAAACCAACCCCAACAACCGTATTTATCTGAGCGCCAACATCACCGAAGATTTTTCGGGATTGAGTTCAGATGAACTGACCAACGCCCCAGTCGCCTCCTTCTCCGAAAACCGCATCAATTTTGGCCGGATGACCCGCGGCACCAGCAAACTCCTCACGCTGACCCTGACCAACAGCGGCAAATCCCCCCTGCACATCCGCAAGATTGTACCCGATTACGACGGCCTTAAAATCACTCCGGCAAATAAAGTGATCAACCCCGGCAAAACCATCCGCATCAACGTCAACTTCAATGCCGGCACTTTCGACGGCAACGTGGTCCAACGCTTCACCATCATCACCAACGACCCCAGATCCAGCGTCAACCGCCTGTTCGTTACCGCTCAAGTCTCTGGCAACTAATGCACCATCCCGAAAACGACGACCAATACACGGGCCTGTCTGTCAATAAAGGCATCGAACAACCGCCCATCCTGAATCCGTACCGCCAAAAAGCCGTGCGCAAGAAAGACTATTCCGTGCAGGAATACGTGGACGGCATCCTCGCCGGCAACATGGTCCTGCTCAGCCAAGCCGTCACCCTGATTGAAAGTTCCCGCTTCGACCACCAGGAAAAAGCCCAGCAAATCATCGAAAAATGCCTGCCCCACGCCGGAAAATCCATCCGCGTAGGCATCACCGGAGTCCCAGGCGCCGGCAAAAGCACCTCCATCGAGGCCTTCGGCATGAACCTCATCGGCAAAGGTCGCAAACTCGCCGTCCTCGCCATCGACCCCAGCAGCGAACGCTCCAAAGGCAGCATCCTGGGCGACAAGACCCGCATGGAAGAACTCGCCGTCCACCCCAACGCCTTCATTCGCCCCAGTCCAGCCGCAGGCTCCCTGGGCGGTGTCGCCCGCAAGACCCGCGAAACCATCGTCCTCTGTGAAGCAGCCGGCTTCGATACCATCTTTGTAGAAACCGTCGGCGTCGGCCAGTCCGAAACCGCCGTGCACTCCATGGTCGACTTCTTCCTCCTCATCCAAATCACCGGCGGTGGCGACGAGCTCCAAGGCATCAAACGCGGCATCATGGAAATGGCCGACGGCATCGTCATCAACAAAGCCGACGGCGACAACATTACCAAGGCTGAACTCTCTAAAGCGCAGTTCCTCAACGCCCTGCATTTGTTTCCCATGCCCGAATCCGGTTGGAAACCCGAAGTCATTCCTTATTCCGGCCGAACCGGTTACAACGTCCCCGAAGTGTTGGACATGATCGACCGTTACATCGCCTTTGTCCGTGAAAACGGCCACTTCCACCTCAAACGCACCGGTCAAGCCAAGTACTGGATGTACGAAAGCATCAACGAGCAGCTCCGTAACCGGTTCTACCACGACGAAGAAATTCAAAAATTATTGGTGTTGAAAGAAGCCCAAGTCCTCAACGACGAAATCAGTTCCTTCTCCGCTGCCCAAGCCGCGCTGGACCGCTATTACGAGAAGTTCCTGACCAAACCTGCCAAAAAATGAAGTTCCGGATGTTGCCCCTTTTTGTGGTTGTAATGCTGCTCCTAACCGCCTGCCAAACTACCTGGAACACCTATACCCGCATCTATGTGCAGAACACAACCGCCGACTCTTTCAGAGTTTTCGTCACTTATCCACCCGCCGATTCCATCCGTTCCTTCAAGATTAAGCCCAACACCACCCATTTCCTTTCCTCCTACTACCTGAACGACGAATCCGGCATCCGTGTTTCCAAAAACACCGACCTCTGGCTCTTCAACTACAACGACACCACCTGGACTCTCCTGAGCAACTACCGCGCCAACCCCGAATATACCAACCGTTACCTCAAGTACATCAAGGTAGACAACCTCGAAATCCACGCCCTCACCCCCAACTATAACGACCGCATCCTGACCCTCACCATCAACGCTAATCTGTTGCAGGAAATGGTGCAGGACACGCTGGCTTCGGACAGCATCTTCGATGTCCGGTAATAAATGAAGAAGCTACTCGCTCCATTACTGATCCTTGCGATAGTCTGCAGCAGTTGCGTTTCCGCAAGTCATTTCAGGTACTTGAGGATCTGAAAAAAAAGCACTAACAAACTCTCAGGAATCATAGCCCCAACTGACGTTACCAAGGTCGTTCCTTATTTTTCCCAGATCTTTTCCCCAGCTTTCATCCTACGAACCACCGCCGCATATTTCTCATAATCCGCACTCGTTTTCGGAATCATAGCCACGGCCTTTTCCTCCAAAGCGATGCCCTGTTTCTGTTTACCGATCTTATACAACAAACACGCTTGTGTATCCAAGTATGAATACGAATCGGGCGCCAATTCGATTGCCCGCTTAGACCAACGAAGCGCCTGCTGCAACGTATCCTTGTTGTTGAAACTGAGGTATAATTGCCAAGCGTTCTCATTCAAGTCGTTGGCTATGACAGGCTGTTTATTCTTCTGAATGGAATCGGTGAAGGTCATAGCCACTTCCTTGTCGCATTTCAAGAACAGTTGGTGCATGTAGTTCTTCTGATCACCACTCATCCGATAGTAACTCAGATAGATGTCGTCCGTTGAAAGGTTGCTGCCCAATGCTGCAATCTTCTTGCCGGTTGCGATGGCAGCTTCCAATTGGTTCAGATCTTTGGCTTTGGCTGCTGCTCGTACGGAATTTTGAACAATGCTTTCCAAAAAGCTGGGAAAATAGGTCAGGTACATACCATAAAAAATGGAAGGATTGGCAACCAAATGATCAAAGGCAAAAGTTCCAATTCGAAGGTCATCGTACTGATCCAGATACAATTTTGCCAAATCCTTGCTGGAACGATCGGCTTCAGGCAATAGTTTGATGTAAGCCTCCAACAGATCGACTGCCGGAATTTCCAGCCTATTTCGTTTACTAATATAGGCCCTCAAGAAAGCCGTATCGGTTTGATGCGTCGGGTATTCCGAATCCCAGACTGCCAGAGTTTTCGGATCCTTAAATTCGTCCAAAGCCGTTTGAGTCATCCGTAAAAAGTTTTCAGCTGCAGTGGAGCCCATGAAGCGATAAAAGACGGTGCCGTCCGAACGAACAAACAAGTAGGTGGGGTAGCCTCTTACATTGTATTGCTTGGCAACCGTCACCCCCTCACCAGCCTCGGCATCCAATTTGTAACACACAAAATTCGCGTTGTAGAACGTACCCACATCTTCCCGAGGAAAAACCTCCTTGCTCATCATCTTACACGGCCCGCACCATGTGGTGTACACATCTACGAACACCGGCTTCCCAGTCTCCTTGGCCTTAGCCAACACATCGCTCCAAGAGCCAGTTTCGAACGCAATACCCTGTGCGGCGGCAACCACGGACGCCAGCAATACCAAGACTAAAATCGCAACTTTTTTCATAACGGATTTTATTGTTAATGTTGTCTTTACCACAATTTATATTGCAACGTCAACGAACTGCAGAAGATTTCATCCATGGAATACATATAGCGAAGTCGATACCGCTGGTAATTCACACTGAGCCCCAGGCCGTAATGGACACCCATACCTGCCGCCAGTTTTGTCCGAATAGACGGCTCTCCTTCACTTTTAAGGTTCGTCTGAAACAGATAGGGTTCAAATCCAAACTCAATCACCGGTGAAATAAAGCTCCTACGGTTGTTCAGCCTACAGAAAATCGGCATTCCGATAATGTTGGCCGAGTAACCATACGGCTTGTGGTCACTCGATAGATCGTTGTACGACAGGCTGTAATCGGATGAATAGAGTGATATGAAGTCTACGTAGCTGTCCTTCGTATTTCCATTCGGATAATTCAACCGCTTATAGTTCAATCCTATGACGTATTCAGACCACATCGGAGTTTTAGGGTTCGAAAGGGTATACTCCAAATCAAAGTGAAAACCATTGATATTTTTGATAATCAATGCATTAATGATACCAGCACTGATGTACCAAGTCGGATCCCAGTCGAAATGAACTTGTGGCACCTTGTTCTCACCAAAACGCACATTGTATTCCGAAATCAAGGCGACCAGATTTTTTTCATCATACGCATAGGAGGCAATCCTTGATTGAAAACTGGGAACATCGCTCGTATATTTGCCCAGCACAGCCATGTATCGGTTGTCTCTGAAAACCTGATTGTTAATCGTCTCTATCGGATACTTCAACTCACTCAATCCATATTTTGCATTTTGTACAAAAAAACGAACTTCACCGCTTGTAATGTTCAACTTGAACAGATTAATTGCTCCAGCAACTCTTTTCAATGCAAAATACCAGGTATAGGTCGTATCCATTTGCCTGTAGTTCGGAAGCTCAAACGATTCATACGTCACATCTGGCAAAAAATGGAAACTCAATAGGTCATAAGCGGAATACACTTTTTCATCACGAGTACCTTTTTCTCTAAAATACACTTTTCGAACTCGGTCGTTCAATGGAAACTGCCTAATTTCTCCATACAACGTATCCTTGCTGGCAAGCACCACAGAACCGCTGATGTAATCCATCTGCACCTGAGCATCCAACACAAAGACAATCACTTGCAAGCAAATCAAAACAAGCAGCAATCCTCCCCCTTTTTTCATGACTTATTAAGTTATCAGACCGCTAAGGTAAAATTAAAATCCATGAAACGAAAAAGGGCTGCCTCAAAAAGAAACAGCCCTTCCGCTAAAATACAAAAGTCCTAGATAGACAACGACTTCAGCACCTTGATCGCCGAATTACTTTATTATTTAAAAATAGTTTTTAATATATTTGTATTTATTTAATGTATACATAATGAATATTGAGCGAATCAAGAAAAGCATTTTTGAAATTCGGGGTCAACGAGTAATGATTGATTTTGATTTAGCTGAGCTTTACAGGGTTGAGACAAAGGTTTTAAATCAAGCCGTAAAGCGAAATATCAAGCGATTTCCGTCCGATTTCATGTTTCAACTCAACCTTGAAGAATGGTCAAACTTGAAGTCACATTTTGTGACTTCAAGTTGGGGCGGTACCAGAAAGTTGCCGTATGCATTTACGGAGCAAGGCTTGGCCATGTTATCTGGAATATTGAACAGCGATGTTGCCATCGATGTAAATATTTCTATCATGAGAGCATTTGTTTCAATAAGAAATTACTTGTCCCAGCACAAATCCAACCAGGAAATTGAAGAAATTAAGGAAAGACTTGAAGCATTGGAATCCATCACTGAGGAAAATCAAAACACGTTTGACGAAATCTACATGGCTTTGACCCAACTCGCCAGCAATCAGCAAAGTAACACTCCTAGGAATCCCATAGGTTACAAACTGAATTAATTTTGACTCAACGAAAAAAGGCTGCCTCAAAAAGAAACAGCCCTTCCGTTAAAAATAAATAAACCCTAGATGGACAACGACTTCAGCACCTTGATCAACTCCGGATCAATGGGTTTGTCGTTCTTGATGGCCTTGGAGAAAGGCACCAGCACCACTTTGTCATTTTCGATGCCCACCAGCACATTGCGCTGTCCGTCGAGCAAGGCATCGATGGATGCGGCACCCAGGCGGCTGGCCAAAATACGGTCGTAGGCTGAAGGCGAACCTCCACGCTGTACGTGCCCTAGAATCACCACGCGCACGTCGTATTCCGGGTATTCCTTCTTCACGCGGTCGGCATAATGCAACGCGCCACCGGTGATTTCGCTTTCAGCCACCAAAACAATGGAGCTGTTTTTGGATTTGCGGAAACCCTGCTTGATGAACTCCTCCAGTTGGTCCACCTCGGTGGAAATTTCGGGGATGATGGCCGCTTCGGCACCCGAAGCGATGGCCCCGTTCAACGCCAGGAAACCAGCGTCACGACCCATCACTTCGATGAAAAACAGCCGCTCGTGCGACGAAGCTGTGTCGCGGATCTTGTCCACGGCGTCCAATATCGTGTTCAGCGCCGTATCGTACCCAATGGTGGAGTCCGTGCCGAAAATGTCGTTGTCGATGGTGCCCGGGAGGCCAACAATCGGGTAGTTGTACTCCGCAGCGAAAATGCGCGCCCCAGTCAACGTACCGTCCCCGCCGATGGCCACCAGCGCGTCGATTTCCTCGCGAACCAAGGTGTCGTAAGCCTGCTTGCGGCCCTCCACCGTCTTGAATTCCTCGCAACGGGCCGTCTTTAAAATAGTGCCCCCTTGCTGGATGATGTTGCTGACGTTTTGTGATTTGAATTCGACGATGTTGCCCGAAATCAGGCCCTTATAACCGTGATAAATGGCTTTGACGTTCAGCCCGTTACAAATGGCTGCACGCGTTACGGCACGAATGGCCGCGTTCATACCCGGAGCGTCGCCGCCCGAGGTTAAAAGACCAATGGTCTTGATCTGACTCATAGTTACCTAGTTTTGTTACCTAATCCTTTTTGAAAAACAATCGCTGCAAATATAAGGATTTTATAGAGCCTTCAGCATTTTTGCAACCTGTTTTTTCACATCCGTCATGAGCCAAACCGGCGTGGAAGTCGCCCCACAAATACCGATGTTGTTCACGCCCGTAATCATTTCTTCGGTCACATCCTCCGGCCCCGTAATCAGGAACGAACGAGGATTCACACCCCGAGCAGCCTCAAACAAGACCTTCCCGTTCGAACTCTTGGGTCCACTTACAAACAATACGCTGTCATGGTTGCGCGCAAAATCCTTGATGTGCGGCAACCGGTTGGAAACCTGCCGACAAATCGTATCGTGGAACATGAACAACGCCCCGTCCGTCATCGAGCTCTTAATCAATGCCGCCAGCCGTTGATACTCGTCCAACGCCTTCGTCGTCTGCGAAAACAATACAATAGGGCGGCTGAAATCGAGGCTCGAGGCATCCGAAACCTTCTCCAGCACAATGGCCGTGTTGTTGGTCTGCCCGAGCAAACCGATGACCTCCGCATGTCCGCTCTTCCCAAAAATCACAATCTGCGCATTCGGATAGTTCTCGTACGCCCGGCGAATCTTCGCCTGCAACGTGAGCACCACCGGGCAAGTCGCATCAATGAGCCGAATGTTGTTCTTCTCCGCCATCTCATACGTGATGGGCGGTTCCCCATGCGCCCTGAAAAGCACATCGACGTCCTGCAACGTTTCCAAGTCCGCATTCGTAATCGTCTGCATTCCCTTATTTTCGAGGCGTTCCACCTCCCTATTATTATGAACGATGTCACCCAAACTGAGCAAGGTTTCGTTCTCGTCCAAAAAAGTCTCAGCTTTTTTAATCGCCTTGACGACTCCCGTACAGAAGCCTGAATTAGTATCTATTTCAATGGTTGCCATGTAGTTTTCTATTTACGTGTTCAAGTAACCAGGCGTCCTGCTCCTGCAGGTTGAACAGCCCGTTGTCCATTTCGATGGCGTCCGCCGCTCTCCGCAACGGGCTCACCTCACGCGTCTGATCCAACAGATCGCGCTTTTCGATGTTTTGGAGAATCTCGTCGAAATCCTCCGGTTGGCCTTTGGCCACCAATTCGTCGTACCGCCGTTGCGCCCGAATCCGAGCGTCAGCCGTTACAAAAATTTTCAAATCCGCCTGCGGAAACACCACCGTGCCAATGTCGCGCCCGTCCATGACGATGCCGCCTTCATCCCCGGCCCTGCGTTGCAGTTCCACCATTTTTTCCCGTACGAACCCTACGGCCGAGACGATGCTCACAGCGTTCGAAACCTCCATGGCCCGAATCTCCCGCTCCACATTCACCCCGTTCAAATACGTCTGCGAAACGCCTTCCGCATTGTTCCGAAACGAAACCTCAATCTCGTCCAGCCGCGCACACAGCCCTCCCACATCCAACAACCCATTTTGGAGCAGCCCATTCTGCAAACAGAACAGAGTCGCAGCCCGATACATGGCACCACTGTCCACATACGTGTAATTCAATGTTTTGGCCAACGTTTTGGCCATCGTGCTCTTGCCACAGGACGAAAAACCGTCCACCGCTATGATGAGTTTCTTCATAATCCAACTTTCGATAAATCCATGCCGTACGTGAGCTGCAGCGAACTGCCAGCCGCGTGGTACTTGGCGTACGAAGCCCCCACCCGCGCGTTTTTCACCTTCATGCTGAACCCTGCCGTAAAGCCTGAAAAGGCCGTCCGCTGGGCAATGGCCAGTTCCGACTGCCTCCTATAATTATAACCGATGCTCAGCAAAAAATTGTCCGAGGGGACAAACTCAACACCGAACACCGTGTGTTTGAAAATCTTCTTCGCCAGGTTGTCCCCGCTCACCGCAGTGCCGTCCGTATTGACGACTTCAGCCAAGTAGGTCGTGCTTAGTTTCGTGAGGTTCTGCACCGTCATGGTGAGTCGAATCGGCGCATGAGCAAATTTCTTACTCAAGCCAAACTGCGCATCCCAAGGCATTTTCTCATAGGTTTCATCGTAAGCCACGACTTCAGCCCCCATATTTTTTAATACAAAACCGGCTGAAAAGTAGGTTGAAGGGTTGTTGTAATACAAGCCCAAATCAACGCCCAATCCAATGGACGTGTATTGATCCATCACCGAATAAATCATGTTGAGCGAGCCGCCAGCCCGCCAATGTTCCGACAGTTGCCAGGAATATGCCCCCGTCAGTGCCAAATCGCCTGCGTAGGTCGTTCCAAGAATGTCATCGGCTGAATTCGTCCACAGCATTTCCCCGTAGTTGATGTATCGAATCCCTGCCATCCAGGCGCTTCGGTCGTTGATCTTGCGCGTGAACGCCGCCGAACCCAACTGAATGTCCGAGATGTAGTTCATATAGCCCACTTCGATGTTGTTGCTCATTTCCGTGCTCAGAATGGCCGGATTGTGGAATACCAGGTTCAGGTCCTTTTCCTGTGAAGAAACACTGTTGCCGCCCACGCCCGAGGCCGAAACCGACACCGGAACGTTCAAAAACGGATACAAGGTCTCCCCACTTTGGGCAAAAACAGACCACGAAGTCATCAGCACCAAGATGCAGGACAAGAAATTGCGGAACTTAAAAGACGGTTTCATAGCTTGCATCAAAGATACGGATTTTTTCAGCGTGATAATGACTAACGCAAATTAACACTCGGTATGGAAAAGCCTCCACAGAAAATTGTACTTTTGTAAAACGGATTTTCGGAGTTTTTGTTGTAAACCCAAAAGATGAATCTTTATTCCAGCGACTGGTGCGACCTCGTTTTTGAAGGCCGAAACAAAGCGTACGGTGCCTATGTGATGCGCCGCACCGCAACACGCCGTCATGTCTGGGCATTCATCATCGCCATGCTCGTGCTCACGTTCGGTGTGGGCGTGCCCATCTTGGTGGACAACCTCCGTTACAACAACTACCAGCAGCAGGAAGAATCCGTCATGGTGGATCAATACCAGCTTCTGGACGCCATTCTGGAGGAAAACATGTTGCCTGAACTCCATAAACCAGTCATTCCCGTTCCCACCGATGCCGCCCCTACCGTCACCTCGCAAGATGAAATCGCCCAAAGCATCAAGCCCGACCAACTCGAAATCATCAACGCCGACCAACTCGAGAACGACCCTTATTTAGAGGAACTCCAGCAAGAAGAAAAGCCCAAGGAAGACGTCAAAGAGCCCGACAAGGCTGAACCCACCCCGGTGGACAACCAACTCTACACCTTCGTGGAACAAATGCCTGCCTTCCCAGGCGGCGAACAGGGCCTCATGGAATACCTGAGCAAAAACCTCCGCTACCCTTACGCAGCCAAAGCCAGCAAAATCGAAAACACGGTGATATGCTGCTTTTTCATCGAAAAAGACGGCTCACTCAAACAACCCACCGTGTTGCAATCGGCCTCTCCCTTACTCGACCGCGAAGCCCTGCGCATCCTATCGACCCTGCCCAAATGGATTCCAGCCCGGAAGCACGGCCAACCCATCCGCGTCAAGTACGTCCTTCCCATCAGTTTCCGCCTTAAATAGTCGCTCCGACGGAGGCAGCCGACTATTTTCTGACAAACTCTTCGCAAGCTATTCATGGGCAATCCTCGCAAAAAATCTTTTTTACTCCTATCGTTGTTTTCTACCAATTGAAAATGTACTTTTGAAAAAATTTACATTCTTATGCATACTTCGGATGAACTCTTGAAGCTGTTCAATCAAGCCTTGGACGAACTCCCGCTTGACAAAACCCCGGCCCGCCTGTACGACCCCATCCGATATGTACTTTCCATGGGCGGCAAACGCATCCGACCCACCATGTGCCTCTTGGCTTGCGAGCTCTTCTCGGCTGAACCCGCCCAAGCCATGATCCCCGCCCTCGCCCTAGAAGTATTCCACAACTTCACCCTCCTGCACGACGACATCATGGACAAAGCCCCCACCCGCCGCGGCATGGACTGCGTCCACATCAAGTGGGACGAAAACGTGGCCATCCTTTCAGGCGACGCCATGCAGATACTGGCCTACCAAATCATGGGCGCTGCCCCCGTGGACTACCTCAAACAATGCCTCCCCCTCTTTAGCCAGACCGCCCTCGAAGTCTGCGAAGGCCAACAGTTCGACATGGATTTCGAAACCCAACCCAGCGTCACCGTGGCCGAATACATGAACATGATTCGCCTCAAAACCGCCGTCCTCCTGGCCGCCAGCATCAAGATGGGCGCCATCGCCGGCGGTGCCTCCGCCCAAGACGCCGATCTCCTCTGGGACTTCGGCATCAGCACCGGCCTCGCCTTCCAGCTCAAAGACGACCTGCTCGACGTCTACGGCTGCCCCGAAACCTTCGGCAAACGCATCGGCGGCGACATCGCCTGCAACAAACGCACCTTCATGCTCATCAACGCCCTCGACAAAGCCGACCCCGCCACCTTGGCCGAACTCAAAGGCTGGCTCAGTGATACCACCCGACCCGAATCCGAAAAGATTTCAGCCGTTACCTCTATTTACAACAAGTTAAACATCAAGGAGTTGTGCATCCTTGAAATGGGCAACCACCAAAAAAAGGCCTTCGAAGCCCTCGCCAAAGTGTCCGTCCCCGAAGGCCGCAAGGCCAACCTCATCCAGCTCGCCAATGAGCTCACCGACCGAGACAAATAGCACCAAAAAACACAACCCTCCCATGCCTTACAGACGCCTTCCCAACACCGACCAAGCCCGCATACGCTCCATGCAAACCGCCATTGAACAATGCGGCCGCACCAACGTCCCCGACCTCGCCTTCAGCATCAAAACCAAAAACGAAGCCGAAGCCTTTTTACCAGCCTTCGAAAGCGCCCACCACGAGTACCTCATGTGCCTCGAAAAACAAGTATCCGCCGGCAAAAAGTACCAGTCCCAAATCAAAATGGCCCGCCTCTACATCTCCCATTTTATTCAAGTGCTGAACTTTTCCGTGATCCGCAACGAGATCAAGCCCGAACTCAAACGCCTCTACGGCCTGGAGCCCAACAACTTCACCGTGCCCGACCTCAACACCGAACTTGCCCTCCTCAACTGGGGCGAACGCGTCGTGGCCGGCGAACAAGAACGCATCCGCATGGGCGGCGCCCCCATTTACAACCCCGCCATCGCCAAAGTGCGCGTCCATTTCGACATCTTCAAAGACGGCGGCATCTCCCAAAAGACCCACCAACGCTCCACCAACCGCACCCTCGAAACCATCGCCACCCTCCGCAAAACCTCCGACTCCATCATCCTCGACATCTGGAACCAGGTGGAAGATTATTACAAAAATCTGCCTGAACCCCAACGCCGCGTAAAATGCGAAGCGTACGGATTGAGGTACTATTTCCGGAAAGGAGAGTCACCCGAATAATTCACTTTCATGATCGATACCCACGCTCACCTATATTTACCCGACTTCACCGCCGACCTCCCCAACGTCCTTTTCGCCGCCCTTACCGCCGGTGTGGACCAAATCTGGCTCCCCGCCATCGACCCCCCCAGTCTATGCGCCATGGAGCCCCTCCGCTCATCTCCTATGTTCCGCTTCTTCGCCGGCCTCCACCCCTGCGACGTCAAAGCCGACTACCTCGACCAACTCGCCAAGATCCAAACCTCCCTCCAACTTCATTCCTATTCCGGCATCGGCGAAATCGGTCTCGACCTCTACTGGGACAAAACCTTCTTCACCGAGCAACAACACGCCCTCCAAATCCAACTCGACTGGGCCCTCGAACGCCGCCAACCCGCCTTGATCCACGTCCGCGACGCCTGGGACGAAATCATGCCCCTCATCCGAACTTATTACGGTCGCGGCCTCAAAGTCGTTTTTCACAGCTTCGCCGGCACCCTCTCACAGGCATTGGAGTTGACTTCCCAAGGCTTTTTATTAGGCATCAACGGCACCATCACCTTCAAAAACTCCGCCCAAGCCCAATTCTTATCACAAGTCCCCCTTTCTTCCATTGTCACCGAAACCGACGCTCCCTTCCTCACCCCCGTCCCCTTCCGCGGCAAACGCAACGAACCCAAACACATCCCCTTAATAATTTCCAAATTGGCTGAACTCTATAGCCTAAGTCCTTCCGAAATCGCCGCCATCACCACGGCCACCGCCACCAATTTGTTGGCATAACAGCTCCATCCGCTACCGCGAATACGCTCTAACATCCTGTCCAACTGTCCTTTGCACTTTTTTTGAAAAATTTGTAACTAATTCTTTAGTTTGTACTAAAAACTTAGTTACATTTGCTGCATCAAACTTCAGCACCATGGAAAAAGAACTCACCAAAGTCGAACTGCAACTCATGAACGTCCTCTGGGACATGGAGGCAGCCTTCGTCAACGACATCCTCGAAAAACTCCCAGAGCCCAAACCCGCCTACAACACCGTCTCCACCTTC
>Ga0302294_10000012_pt1 | contig 49560 bp, 46 predicted proteins | sample III_Fen_N2_3_FD_194550 | JGI IMG/M metagenome (GOLD analysis project Ga0302294, IMG submission 194550) | Peat permafrost microbial communities from Stordalen Mire near Abisko, Sweden - III_Fen_N2_3 | ecosystem: Environmental > Terrestrial > Soil > Wetlands > Permafrost | place: Sweden: Abisko...
GCTTCCTCGGCCTCGGTTTCTTCTTCCGTCCTCGCCCAACTACACCGTCCACTCAAATATCGTCGTACGACGGCACCCTGACCGCCCAGCGTTGGAGCGCGCTGCCCACGCCTGAAGAAACCGCCTTTTTCAAAAAACGCCTCCGCGCCTTTCGCCCCGACGCCGTCTTGCTGAACTACTGCTGGCTCGCGCCGCTGCTCGCTGGTTTGGATAATTTGCCCTCGGCCATTCTCACCAACGATGTCGTCTCACAACGGCTGGAACGCACACCTGGGCTTGCTCCTGATCCTGCCACGCCCGAAGGCGAAGCCAGCCTTCTCACCTGCGCTCGCCACATCCTCGCCATCAGCGAAGACGACGCCGCCAACTTCCGCACACGACTGCCAGCCCATTCGGTCATTAACGCTCCCAAGGCAGCCGAACCTCACATTATCTCTAACCCGGCTGTGCCAAATCGCGTACTGTTTGTAGGCGGCCTTAACGACTTCAACCGCGAAGGCATCCTGTGGTTCTTGAGCGAGGTTTGGCCGTTAATCCGCGCTCGAAATCCCCAAGCGGTCCTCCACATTTGCGGCGGCATCGGGAGCACGCTTTCGAATGTTCCAGTCGGGGTCGTCCTTCGTGGCCGCGTACCTGATCTTGCCATCGAATACACCGAGGCCTCAGCCGTGATCGTACCACTGCTTCACGGCACGGGCGTAAAAATCAAACTCGTCGAAGCTGCCAGCTACGGCAAAGCAATCATTACGACCCCCGTCGGTCTGCAGGGCCTCGGCTTCCTGCGCACCGCCGTCGTGGAGGCTGCTCAAGCCACCCACTTCGCCGATGGTGTATTGCCGGTATTGAGTGATCTCGCTCTCCAGCAAAAACTCAGCCAGACCGTACTCCAGCAGGTCGCCGCGCATCTCTCCCCCGATAGCGCGTATGGCCCGGTCCGCCAAGCGCTCTCTGTATCAAGTCGATGACTACACCCTCCGTAGAACGTGCCGTCTATTTTCTGGGCAACGACCGCGTGCTCAATTTTGGCATTGCAGCATTCGAGAGTCTGCGTCGCACCAATCCTGACCTTCCTGCCTATCTGCTTCCCTTTAACGACGAGCTCACCAAGACGCGCGAACTTGCTGTCAGGTACAATTTCCAGATCATCGAAGATCCTGCGCTGAAAGTTCTCCATCAGACCGCGGAAGAATTTTGGGACGAGAAGCACCGCGACCACGCGATGCTCAAAAAGTTCTTCGCCTTCTTCGGCCCCGCGAAACTCTTTCTCTATGCCGACTGCGACGTCGTCTTCCTCGAAGACCTCGGCCCGCTCTTCGACAAGTTCGAACAAGCCAACCTCCAGTTTCTCAGCTTCGAGCCTTCGTCCGATTACGTCTACAAGCGCGGCCCGCTCCGCGAAAAACTCGAACGCGATGCCATCACCCGCGGCTTCAACGCCGGCGTTTTCATCGCTCGCAACGGCTCCACGACACTCCCCGATGTCCAGGAGTTTTTCAGCGTACACAAGGCCATCCGCAGCGAATTCCACGATACGCGCGACCAGGCGATGCTGAACTACTTCGTCGATTACCATCGCTGGCGGCACCAGAACCTCGCTGAGCTCGATCCCTCGTATTCAGAAAGCAACAACGCTCGCCAACGGCCGCTACGTCCCAATCCACACGGACCAGGCTGGCTGCTCGACCAACCTTTTTCCCCACTGAACGGCAAACGCCTGCCTATGCTTCATTGGAACGGACTCAAGTTGCCGACCGTGTTGCCCAACATGCGCCACTTCCTGCGATTCCGGCTGGCACCGCTCAATCGCTGGCAACGCTTCACCTACATCACGCAGAACATATGGGCCGGACGTTCCATTCTGTGGACGCGTTTTGTCGATTCCATCAAGTTCAACCTGCATCGCGCCATGCGCAAGCTGCGCCGTTGATCGATGCCAAGCCTCAGCGTCATTGTACCTGCTTACAACGTTGCCCGCTATGTGGCGAGCGCGCTCGCCAGCGTGCGGGCACAGACGTTTACCGATTTTGAATTGATCGTGGTCAACGACGGTTCGACCGACACGACCCTGTCGATCCTGGAAAAAATCGCCACGACCGAACCACGCTTAAAGATTATATCGAGACCCAACACCGGCATCGTCGGCGCGCTCAACGATGCCCTCGCCGTCGCCACCGCGCCTTACGTCGCCCGCATGGATGGCGACGATCTTTGTCTGCCCGACCGTTTCGAACGCCAGCTCACTTTTCTCAAGGCCAATCCCACGGTTTTGCTCGTGGGCTCCGACGTTGAGTTCATCGACTCACGCGGTGCCCGGCTGAAAAGCTACCGCCCGCCGCACGATGGTACATCGATCCAGAAGGCGTTGCTCGAGGGTAACAGTGGCGCGCTCATCCATCCGACGATCATGGGACCACGCCGAGCCTGGACAGAAACCGGCGGTTATCGGGAAGCTTACAAATTTGTCGAGGACTATGATCTCTATCTCCGTGTCGCCCGGCTAGGCCCGCTGGCCAATCTCGACGAATCGCTCTTGCAGTACCGTATCCACGCCCAAAGTACAAACTACGTTCGCCGCGACCGGCAGGTGACTTTGCTGAAAGAACTTTGTCGCGATGCCCGCCAACAGGCGGGGCTGAAGGCCGCTTTTGATTTTCAACCGACCCTCGCGCATCCCGACCTCGCTTCCGTATACCGCGAATGGGCCTGGTGGGCCAGCGAAGGCGGAGAACGCGCCACCGCCCGCCACTACGCATGGAAAGCATGGCGCAGCCGCCCCTGGCACGCCACCAGCATCCGTTGCCTCGCTCATATTTTGAAAGTCGGTTGATAAACAGCTCCAGTATGCTTCCAGAATCTAGATACGCTGCCGCCTGGTAATCCAAACTGTGGATACATCTTCAAAAAACGCCTGCTCTTTGCCCATGTCAAACGATGCAACCACCCGGGTTGCGCGCGGTGTCTATATGCTCGGCAATGACCATGTCGCGGACTACCTTGAAGCGCTCTTCATCAGCCTTCGCCACCATTCGCCCGATATCCCGGCGCGGTTGATTCCTTACAACGATCAACTCACTCGCACACGCGCCCTCTGCCAACGGTACAATATCGAACTGCACGTCGATCCGTCCTTCCCTCAACTCGAACAAATCGGCCTGGGGCTCTGGGCCACCTCGCCCTATTCCAGCCACAAGAATCTCTTTCGCCGCCTGAGCATTTTCTGGGGACCGTTTGAAGACTTCCTCTACCTCGACGCAGATATCTGTGTGCTCGCGCCGCTTGAGCCACTTTTTGACGCCTTCGAAAGATCGTCCGCGCCGTTTGCCTCGTTCGACGTGGACCACGAACGCGTTTACCAAGCTGGACCGTTGCGCGAGCGCATGATTCGCGAACACGGGTCGCTCGGCTTCAACTCCGGGCATTTCTTTTCGCGCAAAGGCATTTTCGATTTTGATAAATTCCAACTCGCCCTACACGCCGCCCAGCCCTTCGCCGAACAGTTCCAGGATCGCGGTGACCAAGGCTTCCTCAATTTTGCCGTCGACCACCTCGGCGTCTCGCAGACCCGCATGACGCTTCTCGTCCCTGATCTGGCCGACAAACAATGGTGCGAACAAAAGTTCAAACAAGTCGACGGCTGCTGGCGGATCGATGGTCCTGGTCATAGCGAGGACGGTAAACGCTTATGTTTGATCCACTGGTCTGGTCATAGTCTGCCCGGCTGGCATCTGCCGAATCGCAGCTTCTACTACCACTACCGCGGCCTCGGTCTTTCTTGGGCGGGTAAACTTAAACTTCGGACGCGCGATTTCTGCCGACATCACTCAAGGCCACTGCGCCCATTGTTGGACCGCCTCCGCATCTTCGGTGGAAAAATCCGTCGGAGCATAGCAGGCTGAACCGATGTCATCCGCACCAATACCACTCGCTACCGACAGCGCGGCTGATTCCTCTGTCGCTGTGAAAAGCGGACGCCTTCACATCGACTTCGTCGACAGTCTTCGCGGGCTGGCCGCGCTCTATGTGGTCATGCATCACATCCTTTTTTATTTCTGGCCACCGTGGGGTCAGCCGCCGCGCAATCCATTGGTCAGAGTCGCCAACGAATTCTTTTCCTACGGCCGCTACGCCGTTGCCATTTTCATCGTGCTCTCAGGATTCTGCCTCGCGTTGCCGGTGATCAAAGAAGGGCGCATGCGCCACACGTTTGGCCAGTTCATCTGGCGACGCGCCCGCAGGATCCTGGCGCCGTACTACGCCGCGTTAATCCTCAGCCTGCTCTTCATCGCCGTCACCGGCACCGCCCGCACACAGACGATCTGGGACGACAGCGTGAACCTCACCTGGCTCGGAGCGACTGCGAACTTTCTTGCCGTACAGAATTGGTTCGGCGCTCAGGCCTTTGGCCAAATCAACTATGCGTTCTGGTCAGTCGCGGTCGAATGGAACATCTATTTCTTCTTCCCTCTGATTCTCTGGCTTTGGGCCAAGCTCGGCTCTCGCGCGCTCGCGACCGGCCTCATTTTACCGGTCACCATCGCGCTTGCCTGGTTCTGGAAGGACGGGCATTGGGCCTATCAGAACATTCAGTTTCTCGGCCTGTTTGCGCTCGGGATGTACGCCGCCAACCTCGCATTAACCAAACAGTCGAGCCCACGCCTGCGTTTGCTCACTCTCGGCGCGGCACTCATCGGCAGCCTCATCGTGGTTATCATCAGCGCCAAGCTTGGCTGGATGCGGGCGAATCACTTTTGGTCGCTTCTCGATCTCGGAGTGGGAGCGCCGACCGCCGCTCTCCTCGTCTATCTAGTCCATTCGCCGAAATCACGTTTGCGCCAAATTCTGACGATCAAACCGCTGGTTGCGGTCGGGCTTTTCTCGTACAGCATCTATCTGGTGCATGCTCCGATTATTCAGGGTGTCTGGCTGTTATCCAGCAAGACGCTAGGCCTAAGTTTTTTTCCGACGCTGGGCGTAATGCTGGCGGTTGGCTTGCCACTCGTCGTGGCGCTATCCTTTGCGTTTCATCTGGTTTTCGAGCGGCCCTTTCTCAATTCCACCACTAAGCTAAACTCGCCCCGCCCGCTCGCGTCATGATTTCCGTCGTCCTCTGCACACACAACCCGCGCGGCGATTTTCTGGATCGCACGCTCGCTTCGCTGCGCAGCCAGGACCTTCCACTGACGCAATGGGAGTTCGTGCTGATCGACAATCGTTCAACCGAACCACTCGCCGGACACATCGATTTGAGCTGGCATCCCCACGCTCGCGTCGTGTGCGAAAACGAACTCGGCCTCACACCTGCACGTCTGCGCGGCATCGCCGAAACCACGGGCGAGCTACTCGTATTCGTGGACGACGACAATGTGCTCCAGCCCGATTACCTGCGGGTCGCCGCAGTACTGGCCGCGCAAAATCCAAAACTCGGATGCTGGGGTGGTGCCTGTATTGGAGAATTCGAGACACCACCGCCCGCCTGGGCCAGACCTTACCTTTGCTATCTAGCGATCCGCGAAGTCACTCAATTTGTTTCAACCAACGAATATCGCTACGACGTCGTACCCACCGGAGCCGGCATGTGTATTCGACGTCCCATCGCCGAAACTTACGCCCGCGAAACCAAGAACAACCCGATGCGGCGCGAACTCGACCGCAAGGGAACCTCTCTCGTTTCTGGCGGCGATTCCGACCTCGCCTTCACCGCCATCGACCAAGGTCTTAACATCGGACTCTCGCCTCAACTTAGCCTGCGTCACCTCATGACCAAAGGGCGGTTAGAGCTTCCCTACCTCGAACGTCTGATGGAAGGCATCTCGGCCTCCTCGCCCCTCGTGCTCCAGCTGCACGGCGTGAAAACAAATCCTTCCACCGCTTCCCTACTCACGCGCTGGATCGAAGCCTACCGACTCTGGCGTCAGCCCGAGCCAGTCCGCCGCCTTGAAGCCGCCCGCGCACGAGGGAACGCCAAGGCAAATCACCAAATCGGAGGCTGACATGAGTGTTACATCACCGGATCGCGAATCGGACAACCTACATGCCGCCTTGCGCGTCGTGGCGACCTTCGGGGTCATATCGATTCACCTACAGAAAATCGGTCTTCGCGAGGATGATCAAGTAAACTGGTTTTTTGGTATATTCTTCTATGCGTTGGCTCGCTGCAGCGTACCCTTTTTTTTCATCATCAGCGGACACTTCTTACTTAGGAAGAAAGAGGAGATCGGCACATTTTTGAGGAAACGCGCCGCCCGGATCATTCCACCTCTTGTTGCCTGGGTGATACTCTATCAGGTCTGGAACGAAATTATGAGACCGACCGGACGCCTATTTAGCATTTCAGCCCTTGCTTGGAATATCGCATCATTAAATTTCAGTGTTCATCTTTGGTTTTTATTCTCGCTCCTGGGCGCGTATCTCTTCGTGCCAATCCTCAGGGAACTTGTTTACCGGCCTTCGCTCCCTCACGAATCAATAAATCCACCCGTAAACTATTTCGCAGCTCTGCTTTTCTTCACTACCGGAATTTCCACCATCGCCTGGTCTTACACCATGGCAGTGACGTGGCGCAGTCCTCCAGTCCCTGCCCCGTTCTACGATTGCGTTCAATATCTTGGATATATGCTCATTCCTTTCGTACGAATTCCAAGAATTGACCGAGTGCCAGCCAATCGACTGATGGTCGTTTTTGTTGGTTTGAGCTTGGTTTCAGCAATCGGCATTGCCTGCTTGCCCTCGCGCGTTCGACCACTGCTGGACAACTACTCAAGTTGGATGGTATTGGCGCAGGCTTTCCTTGCATATCACGGGCTCTTAAAGCTTTTGCCCCGTTACCCGCGTCTATTGAAGCTTCTATCCAGACCAGCCTTAACTCAGGCCTGCTTTGGTATTTATTTGGTTCACTGTATATTTATTGATCTCCTCTTCCAACATGCGCCAAAAGTGCCAGCCTCGGCCTTTCTTCAGATCGGGCTAACGCTGTTGGTTTTCCTTGTATCATTTCTTGTTATAAAGGGTCTCAGCTATATCCCAACGCTGCGGATCTTTATCGGCTGGCCAAATTCCGGCCTGAGTTCAAAGGCGATCGCCGCTAGAGCAAACTAGGTTTTCTCAAGCCCCAACACGAACCGACAAGCACCGTCATGCCCAACCTGACCTATATCGGCCAGACACCTTCCGAGGGCACCGGCAGCCCGGTGATCGTCCTGCGCCATCTGCAGCGGCTCGCCGCGCACGGCTGGAAAATAACCGTGATCGGCGAAGCCGGTGACAATGATGCGGCCTGCAAGAGCGCCGACTGGCCGGTCAAATATTTGCCTCTGCGCCGTGGTTTTTGGCCGCCTTATCGTCCGGACAAACCACTTTCTCGCAGGGTCCGCACCTGGCTGCTCGGCCGCGAATGCCGCCGGCTCACGGCTGATGCCCGGCCTGACGCACTTTTGGGCTACCTCGCTGCGCACGCGGATTTTTCCCCGGAAATCGCCGCTCACTTCGCGCGTCAGTCCGGCGTGCCCCTGTCTCTTTTGATCCACGATGATGCGGCCGCTTTTGCACAAACCCCGGCCGAACAGGCGAACCTTCACGCCCGCCACGCCTGGATTCTGCGCCAGTGCCACCGTTGCTGGTTCGTGTCACCCGAACTTGCAGCCACCTACAATGTCGCGCCCGACCAGCGCCGTGTTCTTTTGCCGATCCCCGAAGGATGGGCAGGCAACGCCGCCTGGCAGCCTTCATTTGCGCAACAGCCTCGCGTCTACTACGCGGGCTTCATCTGGCCGCCCCAGTTTCCGTTGCTCACAAAACTCGCGCAGAAACTTCAATCCGCGGGCGCCCGTCTCGTGCTCCTTTCGCGCGAAACGCCCGAGTTGCGCGCATTCCTGAATTCAGGTTTGGCCGACTGGATTCCACCTTTCGCCTCCAATCGCGACGCACTCGCCCACCTCGCCGCCAACGCCGCGGGCGTCATCATTTCCTACTCCGAAACCAGCGCCGAGATGCCCTGGGTCACGACGAGTTTCCCGAGCAAGTTCGTCGAATACTCACATCTAGGCCTGCCCGCCGCCATCATCTCCTCTGACGACAGCTCGATCGGACGCTGGGCAACGGCTGCTTCGTATCCATTTTTCTATACGCCGGACCGGCTCGACGCATTCACTTCCTGGGCGATCAGGCTGCGCAATTCAACTTCGTGGCTCGAACAATCCACTGCCCCAAGCACCCTCGCGGCCACCACTTTCAACCCAGAGCAAATCCACCGCGAGCTGGAAGATGCGCTGCTGCGTTGACTCCCGACCAGCGGCGCTCCCTCCTCTGAAATCCATGACTGCTCAATCAAAGATCCCGGTTATCCTTGTCGGTTGTGGAGCCGTCTCGCAGCTATTTTACCTGCCGTCTCTCCGCGCCCTCGAAGCCGCCGGTCTGTTCAAAGTTCACGCCCTGGTTGATCCTTCCGCTCAAGCACGGGAACCACTCGCCACCGCCTTTCCGCAAGCTCGACAACTCGATGCGCTCGACGCTTGTGACGCTCCGCCCGACAGCTTGGCCGTGATCGCCACGCCGCCGCGTTTCCATGCCCAGCAGACGCTCGAAGCCGTCGCACGTGGCTGGCACGTCCTCTGCGAAAAACCCATGGCCTCCACCACGGAGGAGTGTGAGCAGATGATAGCCGCCGCCCGCGAAGCGGGACGCATCCTTGCGGTCGGCCTCTACAAACGCTTCTTCCCGTCCAGCGCCTACCTGAAAAGCCTCTTCACCCACGGCCAGCTCGGCGCGCTGCACAGTTTCACCATCGCCGAGGGTGGGCCGTTCAAATGGCCCGCGGCCACGCCATCATTCTTTAATAAAGCCCAAACGCCCGGTGGCGTGCTCCTCGACATCGGCGTACACGTCCTCGACCTCCTCCTTTGGTGGCTGGGCGAACCGGAAAAATTCGTTTACGCGGACGATGCGATGGGCGGAATCGAAACCAATTCTCGGATCCAACTCCACTACGCCAGCGGCGCACACGGCCTCGTTCATCTAAGCCGCGACTGGGCCACGGCCAACGAATATCGCTTCGTCTTCGAACGTGGCGTTGTGTCGTGGAAAACCAACGACGCCAACGGCCTCACGGTGCAACTCGCCGATACCGCCGCTGCCTTGCGCGCGCAGCTCGTCACGCGCATCGGCGGCCAGCTCGACAGCCTCGCGCTCACTCCGCTCGCTACCAATCCTCAGAGCTTTATCGCCCAGTTGCAGAACCTCGCTGCCGCAATACACGGAGAGAGTCCCGTGCACGTTCCCGGTGAAGAGGGCATCCGCTCGCTCCGCTTGATCGCCGCCTGTTATCGCGAACGCACGTTGGTTGACCAACCCTGGTTCACGCCAGCCGAAACCACCCGCGCCCGCCAACTTGCGGTCCAACCATGAAAATCGCCATCATCGGAGCCAACGGTTTCATCGGCAGCCGGCTCATCGAAGTGTTTCATCTCGGCGGCCAGCACGAGGTGGTCGCAATCGTTCGCCAGCCTTGCAGCCTGGCCCTGCCCGCGCGGTTCGCGCTCGATTGGCGGCTCGGCGACGCGCTCGATGCAGCCTCCCTCGCAAACGCTCTCAAAGGCTGCGACGCCGTCGTTCACGCCGCGATCGGCGATCCCCGGCAGATCGAGCGCATGCCCGCCATCCTCTGCGCCGCCGCCACCATCGCCGGAGTGAACCGCGTCGTCTACCTCAGCAGCGCCTCGGTCCACGGCCAGAACATCACGCCAGGCACAACCGAAGCCACGCCGCTCAAGGCTAATTTTCCCATCGAGTACAACAACGCCAAGGTCCGCGCCGAAAACTCCTTTTTCGCGGCCATCCGCAAGCATCGCCTTTCCGGATACGCCCTCCGGCCTGGAGTCGTCTACGGCCCGCGCTCACGCTGGATCGCCGATCTCGTCAACGAACTCCGCACCGGCCAAGCCTGGCTCTACGAGGACGGTAGCGGAATCTGCAACAGCATCTACGTCGACAATCTCATCCATGCCGTCAGCTGCTGCCTCACCGCCACCCAGGGCGCTGGCGAAGCCTACCTCGTCGGCGATGCCGAAACGGTGACTTGGGCTAATTTTTATGACCTGGCGGCGGATGATGTCGGCGTGCCACACGATCACATTCACGCGCTTTCGCAGCTGCCCGAATTCAAAAAAACTTTCCGCGAGAAAGTCGAAAACGCTGTCGCGCAGCCCTGGATGCAGGCGTTGCTGCCCGCTGTGCCTTTCAAACTGAAACAAAGTTCCAAAAGAATCCTTGCCTCCTGGAACCTACCGCCATCGCCAGAAGCCTGGGCGCTTCCGGGGACACCGCGGCCGCACATCACGCAGGAAGTCGCCCTGCTTCAGCAAAATCGCTGGCGCTTCCCGCACACCAAAGCCAGCCAGGCGCTCGGCTTCGCTCCACCGGTGACTTTCGCCGAGGGCATGCGTCGCAGCCTTAGCTGGCTGCGTTTTGCCACACTCGACCCGACGCGCCAGCCATGACCGCGCCCGCTCATCGCAACGTCCGGATCGACGTGGTGCGCGCCACCGCCATCTCATGGGTCATCGCACACCACTTCTGGGCCTATAGTCGCAATCAGTTCCAGCAGGTCTCTCATTTCGCCTCTGACGCAGCCGCCGGCAGCTACAGCGTAGTTGATCATTTCATACGGCTTCTGGAAGGCTCCAGCCTCGGCATAAAGCTCTTCTGGTTTGTCTCCGGATTCTGCATTCATGTCGGGTTCCTGAACTGGTGGCGGCGGCGGCCAGTCGGCAGCGCGGCCGAGATCGCACCCTACCTGCCCCGTTTTTTTCTTGCCCGGTTCTGGCGGATTTATCCGCCCTACCTGCTCGCGCTCCTAATCGCTTTCGTCGCCGCATACTCGGATCAGCTTGGCCAGCTGAGCTCCTACGCACATCTGAGCGTACATGTAGCCTGCATCCACAACTACTTTCCCGCCTTTATCTATGACATTAATTATTCTTTCTGGAGCATCGCGATCGAGAGCCAGCGCTATCTCATCTACCCATTCTTGCTATTGCTCTGGGTGCGGCTGGGGGCCCGGCCTGCTTTTTTTATCTGCATCGCGATTTCAGTAGGGGTGCAGACCATCGGCCCATGGTTCACCGAGGATTACTGGATGACAAAGAATCCTGTTTTCTACTGGTTCGACTGGTTGATCGGAGCATATCTGGCCGAATGCTGGCTGGAAGGCCGCACGTTTTTCCGCTGGCACGGTCCGCTGTTTTTACTGCTGGTGGTGTGTTATGCATCCAGTTTTGTACTGCCCGTCCCTAACACGGTCAGAACGCTGCTCCAGCCAGTCGTTTTTGCCCTCGCGTTCGAGTGGTACATCCATCGCCAGTCGGCCTTGGGTCGGTTCGAAAGCCTCGTCGCCAAACTCGGCACCATCAGCTACTCGGTATTTCTCCTCCATGAACCCATCCTGCGATGGGCCTCCCAGCCGCTGGCGGCCGCCTGGCCTAACCTGCCTGTATGGGTGGTGTTTGGTTTGTGCTTCCCGCTTTACCTCGTGCCAATGCTGCTCGCCAGCCGGCTTTATTATGACTGGATCGAGCAGCCCTCCAACCGCCTGGGCAAGAAGCGGGCAGCCGCGCTGAATCCCGCCCAGCCGGCAGCGGCAGTGGAGGCCTGATCCGGATTCTCCCATGGCCAATCGCTTCAGTGTCCTAATCGCTGCCTACAAAGCCGGGCGATACATCGCCAAGGCGTTGGAAAGTATCCGCGCCCAAGCGCATACCGATTGGGAAGTCGTCGTGGTTGAGGATGGTTCGCGCGACGAGACCGAAGAAATCGTGCGCCGGTTTGCCGCCTCCGTCCCGCAACCCGTGCGTTACGAAAATTTCGGTGTTAATCGCGGCGTCGCTGCCGCACGTTCTCGCCTGCTCGAACTTGCCGCCGGAGATGCCGTCGCATTTTTGGACGCCGATGACTGGTGGACGTCCGCGCATCTCGAACAAGCAAAGAAGTCCTTGGATGCCGGAGCGAGCTTCGTAGTGGCACGGATTCAAGAGTACGACCTCGCGGCCGCCCGCCCGCTTCAATCGTACTCGCCATCGCCCGCACTTTTTTCTGACCCCGTGCTCAGTCTGTTTACCTCCAGCCTGGTCCGGACCTCTTCATGTGTGGCATTCCAGCGTGCGCTGGCTGCCCGCGTCGGGGCTTTTGATGCTTCACTGCGCATCAACGAGGATCGCGATTACTGGCTGCGCTGCGCACTGGCCGGGGCACAGTTCGCCGACAACGGCGAGATCACCTGCTTTTACGCGAAACACGCAGCCAGCGCGATGGCGCACACGCTCCTCTGGGCGCAACAGGAGGTGGCGTTTCACGAAAAGTACCTGGCGCTGTCGACGATTCCCCTCGTAGTGCGACGCCGCGCGCTCGCGCATCATCTCAGCAACTACGGCCGGCTGGTTCGGGCGCAGGACCGGGCCGCAAGCCGGCATGCGCTCGCGAAATCGCTCCGCCTCGCGCCGTCTCTGCCTGCCTTCCTGCGCTGGGTCCGCAGCGCTGTTCTGCCCTAGGCATCATTTGGCGGTTTCAACTTGGTCTGGCATGGGCAAAACTGACCCCGTCTCTACAACCAGTCTACCGGCTCACGGTTTCAGCACCGAACGTGTATCCGCTGAATTTTCTCGAACCATCCACCCGTTGCCGTCTTCTATCCAATACCTATTCATGACCAACACGGCCAAACGCTCATGCCCGCCCCCCTCATAAGCATCTGTATTCCGGCCTACCGGGCAGAAAAATATCTGCCGTCCACCCTCGAGAGCATACGGACGCAAACCTTCACTGATTGGGAAATCATCGTCACCGAAGACGGCACCAAGGACCGGACTGAGGAAATTGTGCGAGCCTTTGCCCGGCAGGTAACGCAAAGCGTCACCTACAATCGCCACGAGAAGAACCGCGGCCTTCCCGCCACGCGCAACACCGGCATCGCCACCGCCCGCGGCACCTGGGTCGCTTTCCTCGATTCCGACGATCTCTGGAAGCCCGAACATCTCGCCCAGCTCGTCGAGGCCGCCCGCTCCGGAGATTGCGACCTCGCTTACTCCTCCTCAGAGATCTTTGACGATGCCACCGGAAACATTCTCGAAATTCGCGCACCCTCAGCCGAGGCCCTGGCCGCGTTTCCGCTCTCCCTCTACGATTCCCGCCTGATCATCCAGCCCTCTTCCGTCATGGTGCTCCGGGAGGGGTTTTCCCGCTTTGGCCTTGTTTCCGAAGCGTATCCGATTTGTAACGACATGGAATACTGGCTGCGCGTGGCCTCCGGCGGCGGACGGTTCGCCTACACCGGGAATGCGACCTGCCGCTACCGCAAGCACGGCGAGGCGATGTCGCTCAAGAGCGCCGCGCTTATCGCCGAAGCCGCGCAAATCTGCGAAGCCTACGCCCGGTGGCCGGTTGTGCCGCCTGCACTCCGGCGCAGTCGTCCCGCTTCCCTCTACCGCGACGCTGCACGCATCATGTTGAAGACCGAACCACACCGCGCCCGGAAATTTTTCGGTAAATCGCTGGGCTATGAATGGTGGTCTCCCACCAACCTCACCGGGTGGATCGTCGCTTCGGTGTTGGCGCTCGCGAAACGATCCTCCTGAGGCCCCCGGCTTCCGTCATGGCTGTCGCCTTTCATCTTCTCGCCCATCGAAATCCCGCGCAAGCCGCCCGTTTGCTCAAGGCAATCTGGCACCCCGACAACACCTACGTTGTCCATTACGACAAGCGCCGACCGGCCGAAGAACACCGGGCCATCCACGCTCTGGCTGAGGGTAAGCCTAATATCTTGATCCAAAAACCCCGTGCCGTGCTCTGGGGCCGTTTCAGCCTTTATCGGGCACAGCACGAGGGGCTCCGCCTCGCCATAGACAGCGGCCGCAGCTGGTCGCATTGGATAAATCTGAGTGGACAATGCTATCCGCTCGTTCCAATTGAAGGCATCCAGCAAGCTTGCTCCGAGGCTGGCGAGCATTCCTTCGTGCGGCATTTCGAACCCCTGGTCAATGGCGACTGGCCCCATCCCCAGGAACGACTCACCGGCTACGTGCTCGACAGCGTATGCCTTGAGTGGTGGCTGCGCCTGCCCGGCATCGGCCGAAGGTTGCGCCGAATATTCGGAGGGGAAAGCTCACTTCCACGCCTGCCCGGCATTCGGCGTGCGTTGCCAAAAACATTCACCTGGTTCGGTGGCGACAACTGGGTGGTTTTATCCCGCGCAGCCGCCGAACATCTTGTCCTCGCGGCCAAGGCGGCCACGATCATCGCCGCCTTGCGCCACTCCGCTATTCCCGAAGAAAGTGTTTTCCAAACCGTGCTGATGAACAGTCCTTTTTCCGCCCAAGTCATCAATCAGCATCGCAGATTGATAAACTGGCGGCACGGCATGGCCAGCCCCACCGTCTTCACAACCGCAGACTGGCCGGCGCTCATGCAGGGCGCAACCGATGGCAACTGGTTCGCCCGTAAATTCGAAGCCGCGTCGCCCATACTGGACATGATCGACGCACACCTGCTTCATCGTACAAAACCATGAATTCATCCATCTGCACTCTTGTTGAAGGGGACTATCATCTTGGTTTGGGCGCGCTGGCCAATTCGCTCTATTTCCATGGCTTCCGCGGCAACATCTGGGCAGGCTTCCGCGGCTCGCTACCTCCCTGGGCAACCGGAGCCATCGCACGTGACGGCTGGCATGAATTCGTGGCTGCACCGGATCTGGTCATTCGTTTTGTCCCACTGACCACTTCCGCCCACCTAACCAACTACAAGCCTCAATTTCTGATCGATCTATGGTCATGCTTCTGCCCTGAATCCGAACATCTCTTCTACTTCGACCCGGATATCGTCGCCAAATGCCGCTGGTCGTTTTTTGAGGAATGGGCCGGCTACGGCGTCGCCCTGGTGGAAGATGTTAATTCACCCATGCCAGAAACCCACCCGCGCAAAGCGGCCTGGAAATGCAGCCTGCAAAAACGAGGGATAAATATCCGCAGAGAATCGTCGCTCTACGTGAACGGCGGATTTGTGGGCCTGCGCCGGGCCGATCGTGGATTTCTGTATCAATGGCAAAGCGCGATGGACTTGGTCGGTGCGGAGATCGGCGGGCTTGAGCATTCCATGTTCTCCTTCGCACAGGGACGCCAGGACCTTGAATCTCCGGCCTACCCTTTCAGCAAGACCGATCAGGACGCCCTTAATATCGCTCTGATGACTGCGTCCGAACCCATCTCAGTCATGGGCGGCGAGGGCATGGATTTCAAATCTGGAGGATGGACGATGTCACATGCTCTGGGACCGGACAAACCTTGGCGCAAACGCTATGTTCGGGCTGCGTGGAAAGGCTCCCCGCCGAGCAGTGTGGATCGCGAGTTCTGGCGGCACGCCACGCGGCCGATTGAGTTCGTTCCATGCAGGATCGTGACCAGACGGAGGCGAGCACTGCTCATCGCCACGCTTCTAAGCCGCTTCATCCGAAAGAGCTGAAACCTGCCTTCATCATGAAGCTGCTTTACGCCTGCTCCGACAATGCCAGCGATCCCCATCTTTGGTCCGGCACCGTTTGGAACTGCCGACAGGCATTGGTTCGGTCAGGCCTGGAAGTCGAGGCCTTCGATCGCATTCCTTTTTCCTGCTCGCTGAGCCTGCGGTTGCTACACCAATGGTACAAACGCCGGGGGCAAAAGCTGCACTATTTGCAGATCGAACCATCGATTCTTCGCCGGGCCGCACGCCGGATTGAACAACGCTTCGCAAAGGGAGACTGTGCCGCAGTTTTCACGCCAGGCACCGGTGTGCCGGTCTATGCCTACGTGTCGGCAAACGTGCCCGTGTACACCTACCTCGACGCCTCCAAACGCGACTGGATCCAGACTTACTTTGGCCTCAATACATTATGCCCACGCAGCCAACGCCAGGTCGATACAGTTGACCGGGCCGGTTTCGCCAACAACCGGTTGAATTTTTTCTCCTCCGATTGGGCGGCCACGCAAGCAGCCCTTGACTATGATGTACCGTCGAACCGGGTTGCCGTCGTCCCTTTCGGCGCAAATCTCGCGGAGCCGCCCAGCCATGAAGAAGTCACCACTTGGATAACCACACGATCGCGCCAGGAATTCCGCCTCCTCTTTCTGGGAAAAGAATGGGAACGCAAAGGCGGTCCGGAAGCGATGGCGCTAGTCCGCGAACTCAACCGGCTGGGTGTACCGGCCAAGATGGACATTGTTGGCTGCAACCCTCCTCCGCTGGATCATGCTGATCGCCATAACGTGAACCTGCATGGGTTCATCGATCACAGCCAGCCGGCCGGTCGCGAAAAATTTCGTGCTCTTCTCGTACAAACACACGCACTGGTTTTCCTTTCGCGCGCCGAGGCCTTCGGCATCGCGCTGTGCGAAGCTGCAGCTTTCGGTGTCCCCGCCCTTGCCTCGCCCGTCGGAGGGATTCCCACAATCATCCACGAAGGAATAAATGGCTGGTTCGCGACGGCACCCTATGATGCTACCTCGGCCGCAACAACTTTGGCCAAGGTGTGGCGCGAACCGGAGCGTTATGCTAGAATCGCACTTGGAGCCCGAATGGAATTCGAAAACCGTCTCAACTGGGATGTAACCGGAAGGTCACTGCGCGCCTTGATTGAAAATTCGCTTCAAATAGGAACCTGACTCTTTACCGCGCCCATGAAACTGCTCTTCCTTTGCACCTCGTTGGAGCCGGGACGCGACGGCGTGGGGGATTACGTGCGCCTGCTGGCCGAAGCCTGTATCCAGTTCGGCCATACTTGTCGTCTCGTGGCGCTAAATGACCCTTTTCTCGACAGCCCTCGCGAGGAAGTTCAACCCGGGCGCGAGCAGGAAATCTCCTGCCTGCGCCTGCCGGCCAAAGACAGCTGGTCCGACCGGATCGCTGCTGCGCAGGTTTACGCATACAAGTTCGCACCCGACTGGCTGAGCTGGCAGCTCGTGCCTTACGGGTTTCACCCCAAAGGCATCATCCCAAAAGAAGCGCGCGATTTGAAAAAACTGTGCACCGGGCGGCACAACCAGGTTTTATTGCATGAGCTTTGGATCGGTCTCTCTACGGGCGAACCATTCAAAAACCGCGTCTGGGGCTGGCTGCAACGCCGGGCCCTGAACACTTTCCTGGAGTCGCTGCAGCCCGAGGTCTTGCACACGACCAACGCCACCTACAAAACCGTCCTTGACCGAAATGGCTGGACCGCCGCGATCCTGCCGTTGTTCGGCAACGTCCCGGTGGCACAACCCATGCCCGCAATGCCCGACCCGCACCGCTGGAGCGGGTGCATCTTCGGGACCGTCCATCCGCAATTTGACCCACGCTGTTTCGACACCCTGATCGCAGGCGCCCAGGTTTCCCAGCGCAAGCTGCGCATCCTCGGGATCGGGCGGCTGGGAGAATACGGCGAGAAGATGTTTGCCGAACTTGAAACTAGGTACAAAAGAAAGCTTGAAGCAACGGTGCTCGGTGAAAAAACACCGGGCGAAATCTCACTTCTGCTACAGGCTCTCGATTTTGGAATCGCCACCCACCCGTGGGCCCTCGCCGGCAAGAGCGGGGCGGTCGCCGCCATGCTCGATCACGGACTGCCCGTCATCGTCCCCCGGGACGACTGGACCTTGCGTCGCAACCCCGTTCACGTATCAGCGATCGATCCGCTCATGATCAAACTTTCCGAAATGCCACCTGAACTCATGGCCGGCCGGCTCGCCCGCCGGCACCAGCCCGCACCGCGCCTGCCTGCCGTCGCGGCCTCATTTCTCTCCAGCCTCGGAGCCACTCCAACCAGCCTGGCCTCCACAAAGTGAATCTACTTTTTTATGTTCCCCAAATGGCCGCATACGGTGGCATGGAGCGCCATGTATGCGTGCTGGCCGAGGAAGCTGCCCGGCGGGGCCACCGCGTGCGCCTGCTCACAACCAGTAATTCGCTGAACAAGACGGCCCGCACCACGCTCGCTTCGGCGGGCGTCGAACTGCGCGAACTTTCCTGCCAGCGCGAAACCGCCAAGACCTACCAGAAACTATGGTGGCTCTGGCGCCAGACTCAGATCGCCCGCTTCACCCGCTGGGATATCATCTACACGAACGGCCAGAGCGCCCTTGCTCGCACCGTCTGGGCGGCCGCGCGCCGGCATACTCGAATCATTCACCACCACCATACCGCTGCAGACGCTGGCGAACAGGCGACCTGGGCGCCACGATTCCGCCAGGTACTCGCCCAGGCACCCGAGATTGTGGCCTGCAGCGAGGCCACCCGCACCAACATCGAAAGTGCCGTTGGGCGGAAAGGCGCCCGTTTTCTCCCTTACTTCAGCGCCTGCCCCGTCACGGCCAAAGAGGTGGTTGAAAAAAAATACCGTGTTGGTCAGCCGCTCAAATTTGGCTTCGCCGGACGTCTCGTGCGCACCAAGGGCATCGACACGCTTTGCGAGCTGAGCCAGCGCCCCGAGCTGGCCGGCATCAGCTGGCAGATCTATGGCGCCGGCCCGGATTACACCGCCGATCATTTTCGCGCGTATCCAAACATCTGTTACCACGGTCCCTACCCGGATCTCGCCGGTTACGGCCACGCGCTCCTCGACCTCGACGCACTCGCCCTTTTCTCGCAACACAACGAAGGCATGCCGCTCAGCCTGATCGAAGCGATGTCGGCTGGTTTGCCCTGGATCGCCAGTAACCGCGGTGGCACGCGTGAGCTGGCGCTCGATCCGGTCAATTGCGAGCTTGTGCAAAATCCGTCTGATCGCGCCGCCACCTTGAGCAACACCCTCGCGCTGGTGCAACGCATCCAAATCGGGGCCACTTCACGGCTCCGCCAGCGCGCGGCCTACGACGCCCGATTCGCCCCTTCCGTTGTCGCTAAAATATGGTTCGATTATCTTGATACCCCTCTGTTGTCCGGCTAATCCAGCCAGCCAGTCATGTCCACGTCATCCGTCCTCATCAACAACTACAACAACGGCCCTTACCTGAAGGAATGCGTGGAGTCGGCCCTCGTGCAAACCCAGCCGGCCGACGAGGTCATTGTTTACGATGATGGCAGCACGGACGACAGCGTGGCCATTCTGCGATCGTTCAAGCAACGCATCACGCTCATCGAAGGCCCACGCACCGACCGGCCCTCGCGCGCGGCCCAGGCTCACGCAATGTACGAGGCCTACCAGCAATCCCATGGAGAGATCCTTTATTTGATGGATGGCGATGACCGTTTTCACCCGGAGAAAATTGCCGCCTACTCCCGTGCCTTTGCTGCAAACAAGAACGTGGCGCTCGTACAGGCTCCGCTCTGTGAAATCGACGCAACGGGCCGTCATTTAGGAACCAACCTAAATCCCCTAAAACACAAAGACGACTACCTGGCCGCCACCTACCAGCTAAATGACACCGATTTTTATTACCCAACGAGCGCTCTGGCATTCACCCGGAGTTTTCTCGAAAAAGCACTGCCGCTCGACTATTCGGACGGCATTGCCCTGGCAATCGACACACGCTTGGGAATGATCGCCCCCCTTTACGGGCCGGTCGTAACGCTCGATACCGCCTTCTCGGACTGGCGGCGGCATTCCAATTCGCACTCCTTGCAGCCAGGCCGGTACAAGGTGCAAATGCTCGCGACTCTCAACCGTACCAAAGTATTCAACCGTTACTGTCGCGCCCATAGTTTCCGCCCGATTCGACTCTGGCGAAACCACCGGTTTTATCTTCAACTGCTCCGTGCGGTCGCACCCGATTTCGTCTACCGCTTTTACCACAATTACGTGCGGCGGCCCCCCGTGCCGGTCCCGTCCCCAAAAAATCATCCGGAAAGCCACCGATGAACCTCCGTCGTCTGATCAAGAACGCCGAAAAACAAGTCCGCACCGGCCGGATTAGCGCCACGGCCTGCCTCCGGGAACTCGCCGTCCTGCGCAGCGCGCTCAACCTTCCGCGCAACGATTTTTTCTCACTTCATAACTCGGCCGATGATGGCGTTGAGCTGCGTCTGGTGGAAGCCGAACAATCTTTTATACGCAAACTTCCCCACATGCCTGGCGAGGCGGTGCCACATTGGATTTTTCGTACTGAATGCCAAGGAACGTACCCGGCGTCATTCGTCGCTGCGTTCACCCGCGGGCGCTTTTGGGGATATTACGGTGGTTCTGTTTTTACCGAGGACGGACGGCTAGTGCCCGAACTCTCGAAAGACGTGTGGGGTGAAAAACTGCACAGCGCCCTGCTGCGGGTCCGGCTGCCGAAACCAAAACGCCTGACCGGGAGCACGCTGTCGCTGGTCACCCCCGAGGCTGCGGGCAACTACCACCACTGGACGGTCGACCTGCTGCCTCGTGCCGGATTGGCGATACGCGCTGGATACAAATTACAGGAGTTTGACCATGTGCTGATCAAGGACCGCGGGTTGCTCTACCAACTCGAGGGACTTCGCCGCCTTGGCATCGACGAAGGAAAAATCATCCGCGTGACCGACGATCTGCACGTGCAGGCCGATCACCTCGTCGTGCCTGCGGTGCGGCACGACAATACCCGGGTCGGTCCCGGCGATCTACGTTTCACTCGAAGCCTTTACCTGCCTCAAGAGCCAACGCCCGCCGCGGCCAGGCGCCGGCTTTATATCAGCCGCCGCGACGCGTCTTTCCGCCGCGTATCCAACGAAGCCGAAATCATGCCCCTCTTGCGCGAGCATGGTTTCGAGGAAGTCGCCATGTCGAAGCTATCGGTCGCCGAGCAGGCCAAACTCTTTTCTGAGGCGGCCGTCTTGGTTGGTCCTAATGGTTCGGCTTTTGCCAATCTCGTCTTTGCCAATCCCGCCTGCCGCGTGATCGAGTTTTTAGCACCTGGCTGGGTGGTCGGCTACAATTGGATGCTGAGCGAACTGCTCGGCCTCGATTTCACCGCTATCATCGGCGAGGGCCCGCGCCCACCCGAAGGCACGCCTCCGCGCGAGGTCAAGCAGGACATCACGCTCGACGTGACAAAGCTCAAGGCCGCGCTCGATCGGCTGCCAGCGCCCACCGCATGATCCTTTTTTCCCATCCCACCGGCAACGCCAACGTGCGCCACGCCGCCCTCGGCTTGCAGCGCGCAGGGTTGCTCGGTGAATTCTGGACCTGCATAAACCATCAGCCGGAGGGAAAAATTACCCGCCTGCTCCCGGCCGGTCTCCGGCAGCAGCTGTCACGCCGCTCGTTCCCGGCGGAATTGCAACCGCATCTGCACTCACACCCCCTCCGGGAATATGGACGACTACTCTCCGGCCGCACCGGTTTCGGCTTCCTCTCTCGCCATGAAAAAGGCCTCTTGAGCGTCGACGCCGTTTACCGGTCGCTCGACAAACGAGTCAGGCAGCGGTTGCGCCGCACAAAGTCATTCACCGGCGTCTACGCCTACGAGGATGGAGCGGTCGACACCTTTCGCGAAGCCCGGCGTCGTCACCTGCCTGCACTCTATGACCTGCCGATTGGTTATTGGCGCGCGGCCCGTGATCTCCTGGTCGAGGAAGCCGAACTCGAACCGCAGTGGTCTTCGACGCTGATCGGCAACGACGACAGCCCTGCAAAAACAGCGCGTAAAGACGAGGAACTCGCGCTCGCGGACACCGTTTATGTCGCCAGCTCCTTCACGTTGAAAACGCTGGCAAGCGCGCCGGCCTTCCGCGCCAAGGTCGAGGTGATTCCTTACGGCGCTCCACCACGACCAGCGGGAGCACCACTCCGCACCCGGCGAGACGGCAGCGGCCCATTGCGCGCAATCTTCGTCGGCTCACTTGGCCAGCGCAAAGGCCTGTCCTATTTGTTTCACGCCTGCCGCGCGTTGGGAAAGTCGGTAAGCCTGACGGTAATCGGCGCACCACCCTTGCAGCCGTGCCCGGTCCTCGAACGCGAATTGCAGCAGGTGCGCTGGATTCCGTCCTGTCCCCATGCGCAGGTGCTGGCCGAAATGGCGGCCCACGACGTTTTTGTTTTTCCTTCGCTCTTCGAAGGCTTCGGGCTGGTGCTGCTCGAAGCGATGGCCATGGGCCTGCCCATCATCACGACGCCCCATACCGCGGGTCCGGACCTGATCGACGACGGCGTCGAGGGCTTCATCGTTCCCATCCGCTCGTCCGAGGCCATAGCACAAAAACTTGAGCTTCTGCAAAAGAACCGCGCGCTGGTCGACGAGATGGGGGGAAAAGCAGCGGCACGAGCCTCGACGTTTACCTGGAAAAACTACGAACACCGCCTCGCAGTTTCGGTGGCCAAGGCTTGCCAAACGGCCCTGAGCGAAGCGTAAGTGTTGGCCATGCCGACGGCCGGATTTAGCACCAGTCACACCAACGCTGGCGATTCCACTCAAATCGTCCGGCTAAACCGCTCGTCTTCTTAAAGCCATGCTCCGTTATACGAAATGGGCCATCTGGCTCTACATCATCCTGCTGTTTTTCGAGGGTGCGTTGCGCAAGTGGGCCTTCCCGGGATGGTCGCAGCCGCTGTTGATCGTGCGCGATCCCGTGTTGCTTTTGATCTACGGCCTGGCGCTCATGTCGGGCATCGTCCCCCGGTCGAGATTCATGATTTTTCTCGCCGCGCTGGCCTTGGCGTCTCTCTGCGGTTCATACCTCGCCGGCCAAAACAATTTCTGGGTCACCCTCTTCGGCCTCCGCTCGAATTATCTGCACGTCCCCCTCATCTGGGTGATGGGCGAGGCGTTGACGCGGAAGGATGTCGAAAAAATCGGCTCTTTCATCCTGATCATCGTGATCCCGATGACTATTCTGATGGTGATCCAGTTCAAGTCTCCGATCGGCACCTGGATCAACCGCGGAATCGGCGACGATGACCTCGGCCAGATCTACGGTGCATCCGGCCACATCCGACCACCGGGGTTCTTCACGTTTATCACCGGTCCGATGGTGTTTTTCCCTCTGGCAACGGCATTTTTTCTCTACCAGGTCAGCATGGTGAAACACGGCTTTTGGTGGTGGCTCTTAGTTCTGTGGCCCTGCGGCGCAGGTATTGTCCTGGCCATTCCCATTTCAATCAGCCGCGGCACGATGATCGCCACGCTTTTCGTTCTCGCAGTCTTTCTGATCTGCCTGGTTTTTGGCGGCGTAACAACCCACCGGCTTACACGACTCCCGCTTAAAATTCTTGGGCGGTTGTCCCTCGCGGTCATTCTGATCGGCGGATGCCTGGCTTTCACCCCGTTGTTCAAAGATGCAAAGGAGGTTTTTATGGACCGCTGGGACACGGCGGCCGCTGAAGCTGAAGGCGACGCAGTCGGCAGTCTGGTCAGCCGTATCACCACGGCATTCTCCCAACCGATCGACACGATCGAACGCACCCCGACCTTCGGCTACGGAATCGGTGTGGGGACCAACGTCGGGGCGCGACTGCTTTCCGGGCGCACGGGCTTTCTCCTCGCCGAAGATGAATGGGGCCGTGTCATCATGGAACTGGGGCCTTTGCTGGGCGTTGCTTTTATCATCTTTCGCATCTGCCTGACCATCTATCTCGGCTTGATCGCATTTCGGGCCTTGCGCCAGGACAACGACCTGATGCCTATGCTCATTTTTTCCGCCGTGGCCTGGATTATCATGATGAACCAATGGGGGCAAGCCACGCAGCTCGGCTTTGCCGTCGCCGGTGGCGGACTCCTGCTGGCTGCAGTCAATCGAGACGATGACGAGGAAGAGGACAACGAAACCGAAGAAGACGACGACGACGCAGAAGAGGATGAAGACGACTCAGAAGACGAGGAAGATTCTACCGAGGAGAAAACGGATGCCCCTGCACCGGAGATCAGCCAACACGAGGCGCGTCGGCGTCGTATGCGCGGTCTGTGAGTACCCGAAGGAAGATCGTACTGATCGGCAATTTCCTGCCCGACCGGCAGGAAAGCATGCTGCGGTTCGAGCACGCTCTGTCCGACGGTTTTTTAGGGCGCGGGCTCCCGGTCGAGATCTGGCGGCCTGAGCCTGTTTTTGCCCGCTGGGTGCGCGATTACCGTTACAGCGGATTTCCTAAATATCTTGGTTATCTCGACAAGTTCGTGCTTTTCCCCAGGACAATTCGCAAACGCCTGCGCCGGGCGGCACCTGACGCGGTTTATCATATCGTCGACCACGCCAACGCGGTGTACGCACGCGAATTTAGCGCTGTGCCTTTGGTGGTGACCTGCCACGACCTCCTGCAAGTACGCTCGGCCTTGGGAGAGTTTCCACAGAATCCGCTGACCCGCTCCGGGCAAAAATACCAACGGTGGATCTTGGAAGGCCTGAGCCGTCTGCGCTGCACCGCCTGCGTTTCGGAAAAAACCCGCACCGATCTGCTACGCCTGACCAGCCTGCCCTCCGAAGCAGCCCACATCATTTCCAACGGCCTCAATTACCAATACCAGCCCGTACCGATTACTGAGGCTGGCCCCATTCTCGATGCCGCCCTGCGCCGGCAAAACCTCAAGTGGCCGGGAAATTCCACCGGGCGCCCGCGCTTTCTTTTCAGCATCGGAGGTGCTCAGTGGTACAAAAACCGCACAGGCCTGGTTAAGATTTTCGGCGAGTTGAAAAAACGCCTCGGCCCCACCCACGCCTTTCTCTACGCCGGACCACCGTTTGATGCGGAACAGGAAAGACTGATCGAAGAGCTCGGCCTGCGTGGCTCGCTCCTGCGCGTTCCCCAGCTGAGCAACGAAGAACTGCGCGCCTCCTACTCGCTCGCCGACGGGCTGGTCTTCCCCTCTTGGGAGGAAGGTTTCGGCTGGCCCATCGCGGAAGCCCAGGCCTGCGGATGCCCGGTCTTCACTTCAAATCGCGCGCCGATGACCGAGGTCGGCGGCGAAGCCGCATGTTATTTTGATCCAGCCGATCCCGCCGGCGCGGCAGAGGCAATCGTGAACGGTCTCGCCTTGCCCGAATCGCTACGCGCTGCTGAGCTGTTGCACGCCCGTCGCTGGAATCCCCAACTCATGCTCGATGCGTATTTGAAACTCTACGACGGTCTGCCTCCTTTTTCCCATCCATCCGTTAACTCCAAATGAAACTGCTCCGCGTCATCGCCACCGTTGATCCCGCCACCGGCGGCCCGGTGGCCGGCTTGCGCGCAGTGACTCCGGCGCTGACCTCCCTCGGCCATGAGACGGAATTCCTCACGGTGGATTCTGCAACGGATCCTTTTTTGGAAAGCTGGGTCGGCCGGGTCCACGCCCTCGGGCCCGTGCATAATCGTTACGCGCGGTCACCACGTCTCAAGCCCTGGCTCGAAAAAAACCTCGGCCGCTATGACGCTGTGGTGATACACGGGCTTTGGCAGGACTTCGGGCGCGTCGTGCATACAACCTGCCGCCAGCGCGGGGGCCCGCCGTATTTTGTTTTTCCCCACGGCATGCTCGATCCCGGACTGCGGAAAACGTATCCCTTTCGCCACTTCAAGAAATGGCTTTACTGGCAGCTAATCGAGCGCCGGGTGCTGCGCGACGCGCGCGCTGTGCTCTTCACCTGCGAAGAGGAACGCCGGCTCGCCCGACTTAGTTTTCCACGCTACCAATGCAACGAAGAAGTCATCACCTATGGCACCGATGTGCCGGACACGGGCGGCGTCGCCTTCGCTCCGGCCTGGCAGGCACGTTGTCCCTCGGCCACGGGGCGCCGTTTCTGGCTTTTCCTCGGCCGCGTCCATTCGAAAAAAGGCGTCGATCTCCTCCTGCAGGCCTACGCCGACGTGCGCAAGGCAACCCCTGAAACCACCCTCCCCGGATTCCCCGATCTCGTCATTGCCGGTCCTTGCCTCGACGCGGGATATCTCACCACGTTGAAAAAAATCGCCGACGACGAAAGGATCACGCCCTTCGTACACTGGGCAGGCATGCTCACCGGAGATGCAAAATGGGGTGCATTGCAAAGCGCCGAGGCGTTCATTTTGCCCTCGCACCAAGAAAATTTTGGTATCGCCGTTGTCGAGGCGCTGGCCTGTGGAAAACCGGTTCTTATCTCCAATTGTGTCAATATCTGGCGCGAACTGGTTGCTGACGGTGCCGCATTGGTCGAGCCCGACAACCACGACGGCGTGAAACGCCTTTTCCAGCGCTGGCTGGAGCTGCCCGAGGCTGCCCGCGCCACGATGGCGGCTGCCGCAGTGCAGTCGTTCAAGAAGCGTTTTGAAATCACCCACGCCGCCGAAACGTTTGCCGCCCAGCTCGCCGGCTTGCTAAACCAGCCCAAACCGGCCAACCACTGACCCGTCGTGCGCATCACCATTGTCCAAGGAGCCTTTCTCCCCGTTCCACCCCTGCTCGGGGGCGCGGTGGAAAAAGTGTGGTTTAATCTCGGCAAAGAATTCGCGCGCCGCGGCCACGAGGTGACGCATGTGTCGCGCTCATTCGAGCACCTGCCCAAGCGCGAGGTGATCGACCGCGTAAGCCACCGGCGCATCTCTGGCTTCCCTTCGCCCGCCACCACACCACGGCGCATGCTGCTGGATTTTTGGTATGCCTTGCGGGTCATGTCGCAATTACCGCCCGCCGATATCCTCGTAACAAACACGTTCTGGCTGCCTGCACTGGAGCTTCGCCGGTCGCGCGGCCGGGCCTACGTGCATGTGGCGCGCTACCCCAAAGGCCAGCTCAAGCTCTACCGCCGCGCCATCCTGCAAACCGTTTCCGAGCCAATCCGCCAGGCCATTCTGGCGGAAACTCCCCGGGCGGGAAATCGCGTTCGCGTGATCGCCTATCCGCTATCTGAGCGCTACCTCCGCCCCGAGCCAGGCGAATTCCACCAGACCCTGCTTTATACCGGGCGCGTACATCCCGAAAAAGGCGTTCACCTGCTTATCCAGGCATTTGCCCAGCTTCCACCGGCCGAGCGAGCGGCTTGGAAACTTCAGATCGTGGGCCCGAGCGAAATCGCCTACGGCGGCGGCGGCGAAACTTACCTGGCCGAGCTGCAGGCGGCTGCCGCCAGCGTGAAGGCAAACGTGGAATTTGTCGGACGCGTGTTCGATGAAGACCGGCTGATCCAGCACTACAACAACGCCAGCATTTTTGTTTATCCTTCACTGGCGGAACGCGGCGAAACCTTCGGCCTGGCCGTGCTTGAGGCGATGGCAGCTGGTTGCGCACCGTTGGTTTCAGATCTCGCCTGTTTCCGCGACTTCATCCGTCCGGAGGTCAACGGCCAGATCTTCAATCATCGCACGTCCGACCCGGTGGGCACATTGGTGTCAGTGCTCGCCTCGATGCTGCGAGATCGTGAATCCACGAACCGGATACGCCAGGCCGCCTGGCTGACTGCGCGTGAATACACCCTGCCCAAGATAGCCAGCGAGTTCCTCGCTGATTTCGCCCAGCTCTGCGGGAAAAACCCGCACCCCGCCCATCCTGCGGCTGGATCGACCTAAGACGATCTGCTAGCCTCCACGTCCATGACGGAACCCACTGCAGTTCAAAAAACGACCCACGTCCAGGCCTCGCCCTACACCTCGCCGTGGAGCTTGCGTGAACGGATCGGCATCATGCTCTGGTCGGGAGCTTGGGCACTTTTCTGCGCGTGGACGCCGAAGCCCCTCAATCCCTGGCGACTCTTCGTGCTGCGCTGTTTTGGTGCCAAGATTAGCGGCGTACCTTTTGTCCATTCGCGGGCGCGGATCCAGATTCCGTGGAAACTTCGCCTGGCGCATCGCGCCTGCCTGGGTGATCGCGCCAACGCCTACACGTTGGGCGAAATCACCATCGGTGAAGGAGCCACAATCGCGCAGGAAGCCTACCTGTGCACGGGCACCCACGATTTTGCCTCGCCCGTGCTCCCTCTGCAAACAACCCCGATTGTGATCGGTGCCAATGCCTTTGTGGGAGTCAGGGCCATCGTTTTGCCAGGAATCATCATCGGTGAGCGCGCAGTCATTGGTGCAGGTGCAGTGGTTACGAAAAATGTTTCCGCCAACTCAATCGTGGCCGGAAATCCCGCGCGCGTAATCGCAACTCGCGCACTTTAAAATCTCCGTAGGGCAAATAACCTGCGCCTAAGGTTTCCAGAATGTTCGGGGTGTAAAAATGGAATTACATCAGTGTAATTTCCATCGATTTGCTCACCACGCAGGTAATTCGCGTTAAACTCAAAATCGACTCAGGGTTTCCCCTACATCGCCGTCATCCTCCGCCTGACTAGTGGATAAGATGTAGCTCTATGGCAATAAGCCGGACGTTTCTGGTATTTTCTGCCCAGAGAATTTATCGAGCCAGTATAACCAAGCAAATAATCTAAATGAAAAAGCTAATCGTCATCGCCGCTCTTGCTGCTCTTGTCGCCAGTGCGCAGGCCCAGCTCAGCACCAATCCGCCGTCGTCTTCAACCGATGGCGTTGTCGTAAGTCATCTGACCGGCCTGAATCCCAACTTGGGCTTAACCCACTGGGAAAACACTAGCACGCTGGCAGGCTACAAATATATTGGTGACCTCACCAGTATTCATATTGGCACGCCTGACAATAAACTCGGCCTGAATTGGGGCCTTTCCAATTCCAACGTGAGCGCTGCCTTGGCGAAACTGAATCTTAAGGGTGGTTCGGTTCGCGTCATCTTCACGGGTGAAGATGCAGGCTGGACCGATAGCTTGGGTTATACCTACACCGGCAATGCAACGAGCACCGGCTCTTCGTTCACCCTTTTTGATAGCATTCAGTCCAATGGCCCGAGCACGATTAACACTTGGTTTGGCGATTCTGCCGACATCAGCCTCAACATCGGAGCGGCTTCCACCTTCGATTTCTGGTATAGCGCGGCAGGGACAGACGGCTCAGGGCCCTACCCGTCCCCAAGCCCTTACGGCGGTGTCTATAGCATGTTCAATTCACCGAGCAATGTCCGCTTCGCTGACTCCCCTCTTTGGGTAAACACTTGGATCTCGGCTACGTCCAGCTACGAAAACGTCGCTACTTACCTCGTATCATTTGAGGACTGGAACGTGAAGAACGTACCCAACTCCAGCCTCATCGATTACAGCGATGCCATGTTCGCCCTTCAGTTCTTCGGGCCCGATGGCAAGCCTTTCACTCCTGTCCCTGAGCCTGCCACCTACGGCCTGATCGGCGCAGCAGCTCTGCTCGGTCTTGTGGCGGTCCGCCGTTTCAAGAACAAGAAGTGAGTTTTTTTGGGGGCGGTCTGCCCTTCTATTTAAAGTCGTTCTGACACATCAAGCCCCCGGTTTAATACCGGGGGCTTTTTTATTGCCCAACGTCCCGAAGACGAACCTGAGAAGGTCCCGCCTCTCAAAGTCTCGTTTGTCGAGTGACCGTGCTCGCTCATCAGCGCAGGCCGTAAAACGATTGGCAAAATCCTCGCATGCCTTTTGGCTTAGAGGTTTTCCGTAGCCCCACCCAAATATTCCGCTCTAGATTACCGTTCTTGGCCGATTGATGGCCACAAAGCCTCTTTTTCGCCTATCAACTGCTTTGCTCTCAATTTCATTCCTCAGTTCCGTCCGATGATCCGGTTTTTCCCTCCGATTCAACATTACCTGCGCCAAGCCAGCAGCCTGACGCAGGCCATGCGCGTCACTGTGTCCTTTTGCATGGTTTACCTTTTCCTCCTTTGCGGCAGCACCGCCGTAAAAGGGGAAACAACCAGCACGGATCCAATTCCGATCGAGACTGTAAATCCCGAATTACCATCACACAGACCGACCAAGGCCGACACGCAATACTGGATGCTGGAAGATTTGCTCAAGATGCGCGAGTTCCTCGACACCACCGTGCCTGGTACGCTCGAAAAGTATAAACTGGTATTCAGTTTTTCACCCCGGTTTGCCGACGCGAACAAAGGCGAGTTTATCCGGCTACCCGTGACCTTGCGTTACGGCCTAAAGAAACGCTGGGAAATCTACGGCGGCCTCACGCCTTTCTCTCCAAACCCAATCAATAGCGGTAAGGAACATCGCTGGGGCCTCGGCGAGGCAAGGCTGGGCGTTCGCTACGACTGGGGCCATTGGGGCAAGGTTTTTGACCACGTAACGGTCGGCCTCGAAGGACGCACTCCGTTGGGCAAACCGCCTTACGATCTGATCGATTATTACACGCACGTCGTCCCGTTCATAAACACCTCACGTCCCCTTCCCTTTAAGTACACCACGCTCTATACCAATCTCAGCTACGACCGGTCGATGGAAACGCCTCATCGCGAGCCGGCACCACAACCACCCGACATCGTGCGCCACCATGTGTTCACGGTCACCCCGAGCGTACTATACAAACCCGGTGAGTTCGGGGGTCTTGTCGAATACAACTGGCGCCATATCGAAGATCAGGTCGTGGGGACACACTTGGGCCACGAGTTCAAAGCAGGCCCGCTTTGGGATGTGCCCTTGTGGCGAACTCAGTCCTGGGGCCTGCCCGGAAAATGGCAGGTGGAACTTGCTGGGCGTATCAGCTTCGAAGAAGGCGAGCGCACGTCGCACGGTGTTTCGGTGCGGGTTCGCTGGCGCACCACGGTTCGAGAAGTTCTCACAAAGAAATCCTACGAGAGAAAACCTCGCTCGTAAGCGAAGGATAGATTCGCGCACCGCTTGAGAAGCCCCTTGCGCGAGTTGCCCGGGTCGCTAGTCTGACCGCGCGGTTCTCGCCGCCACAACCAATGGATAACCTGTACACCCTGTTGCGCTCGGTGGACAACAGCCACACTCCGCCGGTCTCCGCGCAGGAGGCGGCCGAACTCCTTGGCCGAAAAAAGGCTTACTTCGCCGAGGAAGCAAAAACTAATCCCCTCGCACGTGAAATCCTGCACGGTGGCCGGATCGGCTGCGATGGACTGACGATACCCGGCCAAAAAAAATTCCTCCTCGGTCCGGCAACTTTTTTTCGCACGCATGAGCTCCTGCGGAAAACTCGCTCAATCAACCTTCCGCTCCAAATCGGTAATGCCGAATTTACACACAACGAAGTGGTCGACCTGTTCGAGCGCTGTGTACCCAACGTTCAACTACACTACGCGCCCTGGTGCTCGCTAGCGCGTTACACCACCTCGCTCGGGCTCGCCTGGGGCAGCACACTGCTCGTCGCGCACATCGTTGCCCGCAACTCGGACAGCCAGACTTTTCTTGATCGCGGCGTGCTCTACTACATGGGGCTGTACACGACGCTCACTGCCCTGCTCTACACCGCGTTTAAGAAAAACCGCGACGTCCGCCACGCCGCGCCCTGGAACACCGCAATCTATCTCGATCTCAACGCCGACCTGATTCGCCGCGACCTGCCCATCGCCGCCCTCGCGGGCAAAGAGTTCATCCCACGTCAGCCCGGTCTCTTCAAAACACCTGATTTCTACTACACTCTCGCGTGTAAAATTGAGAATCACGGCTTCGACGCGGAACTCACCGCCCGCCTCACGGGACAGAAAATTGATGCGCCGGCCACTCAAGCGCCAAAAGCTTGAGCGCGCTCCTGTCCCCTCGTCTGACTAAATGAAACAATTTCTATTTTTGCTCACCGTTCTGGGCCTCCTGACCGCCTGCGCGTCACTCTCCACCTGGAAAGATCCGAAAGCCCAGCTCCAGAAACGACGGCATTTCTACGTCGAATCCGAACTCGCCGACGGGCACGACTTGCATGTGGCGATCGCCACCGAACTACGCGCCAGGGGCTACAATGCCACCTCCGGCTATCTCACGATGATGCCCAAGGATACCGACGCCCTTGTCTCATTCCAAAGCCGCTGGACCTGGGACTTCACCACTTACCTGATCGAACTTGATCTACAGATTCGTGATCCGAAAACCGGCCAGATCCTAGCCACCGTGAGCTATCATCGACCAGGCCTTGGCGGAACATCCACCGAAGACCTGATCAAGCGTGTGCTCACGGAAATCATGGGCGCGAAAAAATCCACGCCCTGATTTGATATTTATTCCTCCGTCGGCAGCGTCCGGGAAACCTTCAACGCTTCGCCTTTCATGCGGATGCCATTGAGTTTTTCGATGACCAGATCCGCGTGTTCTTCGGCGACATCAACAAGCAGATGCCGTTGGTGAATATCAATCGCGCCTACGACGTTGGCGGGTAACCGGGTGACACCGGCAATTTTCCCCACAACATCGGCCGGCGTGATAAGGTCTTTGCGCCCGACATTCATAAACAGAGGCACCATGCCTGCCTCGTGACCGGTGCGCGCCGGTGGTTCATACTTTTTATGGCGCTGGGGAACGGCACGGGCGGCATCTTCCTTGTCCCAATCCCCCACAGGTTCTGGCGCTGGCGCCTTGGTGGGCATAAAACTTTGCGGCTTGGTCGCAGCGGCCGCAGGCACCGGAGCGGGTTTTTCAGCCGACTTGTCGCTATTGCCGTTGACCAGGAGGTGAATGAGCGCCGAAGCGATGTCGGTCGACGGATACCCCTGCTCGAGCAACCGGTCGATCATGCGGTCTTGCTTGAAAAACTCGCCGGCATCGAGTGTCGCGCGAAGTTTTTCAAAAAATACATTCTCACGCGCTTCCTCGACCTGATCGAGTGACGGCACGTTCTCGCGTCGGATTTTTATCTTCGCATACCGAACCATGCTCTGGAGCTTATAAACCTCACGGCCAGCCACAAAGGTGATGGCACGTCCCGACTTCCCCGCGCGACCAGTGCGGCCGATGCGGTGCGTGTAATCTTCGCCGTCGTTGGGCAGGTCGTAATTGAACACGACTTCGAGGTCGTCGACGTCGAGACCGCGCGCCGCCACATCGGTGGCCACGAGGAACTCAAATCCACGCCGGCGGAATTTCTCCATCACGCGAGTACGCTGCGCCTGGGTGATGTCGCCGTGCAACCGGTCCGTCGCATAGCCGCGCGAGTGCAGATGCTCGTCGAGCTCGTCGACCATGATCTTTGTACTGCAAAAGATGATACCGTAGCGGAAGTCATTCAGGTCGATCAGACGCGTGAGCACTTCGATCTTCGAACGGCGCTCAACCTCATAGTAAACCTGGTCAACTTGCGGCGCGTTCTGCGCAATCGATTCGATTTTTATCCACTCGGGTTTATTGGAATGCCGTTCGATCAGTTGCTTGATTTCATGCGGCATCGTAGCCGAGAAGAAAAGTGTCTGCCGTTCCTTCGGACTCGCACTGAGGATGCGGTCGATGTCGTCGCGGAAACCCATATCAAGCATCCGGTCGGCTTCATCCAAGATCGCCACCCGGAGTTTATCCAGCCTGAGCGTGCCGCGTTCCATGTGGTCCATCACACGACCGGGCGTGCCGATCACGATCTGAGCCCCGGCATCGAGTGCGCGAAATTGCCGCTCATAGGATTGCCCGCCGTAAATCGGCACTGCGTGAATTCCGCGCTTAAACATCGCCAGCTTGCCCACTTCTTCGGCGACCTGAACAGCCAGTTCGCGCGTCGGACACAAGATCAGCACCTGCACCGCCCGCAAATGCGGATCGGTCTTCTCGATGGCCGGCAAAGCGAACGCCGCCGTTTTGCCCGATCCGGTGGAAGACTGGCCGATCACATCGCGCCCCGCCAGTACAGGTGGAATGGTCGCCGATTGAATGGGCGAAGCTTCTTCCCAACCCATCTTATCGACCGCTTTCAGCGATTCAGCGGAAAGCCCTAGTTCGGCGAAAAGTCTTGTTTGCATGTGACACGGTGGCGTGCCTCATAAAAAAGGACATCTTAAAAGCGGCATAAAAACCGCTGACTCTCTCTCAACCTTCCACCAACGTCGCCCATCACCGCTATGAATCAACCCGTCCCAATGGCCCTCGAGACTGAATTTACTACTCTCGACACCGGCGGCTTGGGCGGACAACCCCGCGGCCTGACCACATTGTTCTTCACCGAGATGTGGGAGCGTTTCAGCTACTACGGTATGCGGGCGCTGTTGGTTTTGTTCATGACCACAGCGGCAGCGCAAGGTGGACTCGGCTTCTCCGACAAGACCTCCGCCGCAGTCTACGGCACTTACACGATGAGCGTGTACTTGCTGAGCATTCTCGGCGGTTTCATCGCCGACAATTTCATCGGCTCACGCAAAGCTGTGCTCTGGGGCGGCGCGATCATCGCCAGCGGACACTACTCAATGGCGATCCACGCCTCATCCACGTTTTTTGTCGGTCTCGGGTTGGTCGCCATCGGCACCGGCCTGCTCAAGCCCAACATCTCCACCATGGTCGGCAGCCTCTATTCACCTACCGACGTACGCCGTGACGCCGGCTTCTCAATTTTCTACATGGGTATCAACATCGGCGCGCTCACCGCGTCGATCGTCTGCGGCTTTCTCGCGCAACATATCTGGTTCAAAAACTTTCTTTCGCAGTGCGGTCTCGATCCGTTGCAGAGCTGGCACTGGGCCTTCGGCGCCGCCGGCGTCGGCATGACGTTCGGCTTGATCAACTATTTGAGGCGCAGCGAAACCCTCCGCCATGTTGGCCACGCACCGGAACTCACGGCTCAAGGGCGGCCCTGGGGCAAACTCTGGCTGGTATTTGCTGGTTCGCTTGCGCTGATCGGTGTGATGATCCTGAGCGATTATCATCAATGGATTATTATTGCGCTCTTCGCGGTGCAGGTCGCGGCCGTGCTCTTTTTTGCCCTGCGCAAAGACGAAGAGAGCCGCCGGATCGCAGCAATCCTCGTGTTCTTCATCGCCGCGCAAATTTTCTGGGCAATCTTCGAACAGGCCGGTTCATCCATGTCGCTCTTTGCCGACCGACTTACCGATAATCGCGTGTTCGGCATTGGTTTCCCCTCAGCGTTTTGGCAGTCAGTCAATTCCGCCTGGGTCATTCTGCTCGCCCTGCCCTTCGCGTGGGTCTGGACCAAGCTAGGTTCGCGACAGCCTTCAAGCCCGATGAAATTCACGCTCGGGCTCCTTTTAGTCGCACTTTCCTTTGTCTGGATGGTGCCGGCGGCCCGCCTGACCGCAGCAGGCCGCGTCAGCCCGCTATGGTTGCTGGGACTCTATTTTCTTCAGACCGCAGGCGAGATGTTTCTTAGCCCGGTCGGCCTGAGCACAATGACGAAGCTCGCCCCGCCGCGCCTGCTCGGTCTGGTGATGGGCATCTGGTTCCTCGCGGCGGCGCTCGGCAACAAGCTCGCCGGCGTGCTTGCGGGCGGATTCGAATCCAACGACTCGGTCAGCCTCGTCCATTTCTTCTGGCAGCAGGCTCTCTGGGTCGGTGGCGCCACAATCGTGCTACTAGCACTCGTGCCGTGGGTGAAAAAACTCATGGGTGGTGTAAGGTAGTGGCGTCATGCCATCTTGGGACAGCAGCCAATACCTTAAATTCGCCAACGAACGCACGCAGCCGGCCACCGATCTCGCCGCACGGATCGCCCTAGAAGCTCCGGCCCGGGTGATCGATCTCGGTTGTGGACCAGGCAACAGCACCGCCGTGCTAGCCCGTCGCTGGCCAAGGGCCCGCCTCGCTGGCCTCGACAATTCGCCTGAAATGATCGCGACCGCGCGCCAGCAGAATCCGCAATGGACCTGGTGGACCGGTGACATCACGAACTGGTCAAAATCGACAATAGAAACCTTTGATGTGGTATTTTCCAGCGCCGCCCTGCAATGGGTGCCCAACCACACCCAACTGCTACCTGCCCTGCTGGCTCGTGTCGCCCTCGGTGGCGCCTTCGCAATGCAAGTTCCTGGGAACCTCGAAGCCCCTGCCCATCGCATCATGAGCGATCTGGTTTTTTCTCCATCGTGGGTATCCTTTTTTCGCGAACCCGTTCGCGAGTGGTGGGTGGAGGAACTCCCTTTCTATTACGACTTGCTCGCACCCCACGCCGCGCAACTCGAACTTTGGACCACTGACTATCTGCACGTCTTGCCCAACGCAGAGGCGATCGTCGAATGGTACAAGGGTACAGGTCTGCGTCCCTTTATCGACAAGCTGTCGAATCCCGCCGACCAGGCTCGTTTTCTCGCGGACTATTTGCACGAAATCAAAAGAGCCTATCCCGCCCACGCCGACGGTCGCGTCCTTTTTCCGTTTCGCCGCCTCTTCTTGATCGCCTATCGCCAGGGTTAGTCGAGGGCACGGTGTACTTTACCCATCGGTAGAATAATTAACTCCCCAAGCGCAGCCGTTGCGGTCAGGGTGACCCGCTCATGGCACTCATCGGCAAACGTAACCTGCTTCCCATCGTCCGCGGCGCACCGCCCGGATTCTATCTGGACGGCGGCACTCACGGCGAAATTCTACTGCCGGGTCGTTTGATTCCACCTGGCGCGACACCCGGTGGCACGATCGACGTATTTGTTTACCGCGATTCGGAGGACCGCTTGGTCGCGACACCACAAAAGCCGTTGGCCATGGTCGGACAGTTCGCGATGTTGCGCGTAGTAAGCATCAATCCGCGCATCGGCGTTTTTCTCGATTGGGGCATGGACAAAGATCTGCTCCTGCCCATGCGCGAAATGCTCGACCCCGTAAACGAAGGCGAACGGGTCCTCGTCCAGGTGATGCTCGACGAACGGACAGATCGCCTCATCGCCACGGCACGCCTCAACCGCCGTCTTTCGCTTCCGCCCATCGGCACTTATTCGGTCGGCGACACCGTGAGTCTATTGGTCATGAGCCGGAGTCCGCTCGGCTATAACATGATTGTGAACGACGCTCATCGCGGCCTGCTTTACGAATCCGACGCGAACGGCCGGCTCGAAATCGGTGACCGTTTCGACGGCTACGTGCGCTCGATCCGCCCGGATGGAAAACTCGACCTCGCTCTCGGCAAGTCCGGCTACCGGCGCATTGCTCCCCTCACCGATCAGATCATCGGCGCCCTCTCCGCCAAAGGAGGCCGCCTGCCTTTCAACGACAACAGTCCGCCCGAGGAAATCCGCGAATATTTTGGCGTAAGCAAAAAAGCCTTCAAACAAGCCATCGGCGCGCTCTTCCGCGAACAACGCATCTTCATCGACCCGGACGGCATCCGCCTCGTGTTTCACTCGCCTAGAAAGTGAACGCGCCTCGTTAGCGGAAACCAGGATTCCTAAGTCGAATCAGAATCCAATTTTCTTCTCTATCCTCCATGAACAACCCTTCAGCCAAACCAGTCCAAACCGCCACACTGCGCGAAGTCATCGTGCGTGCAGTTCCGATCGAACTCTGCCAGTTCATTAAATTCGGCGGGCTAAGCGGCAGCGGCGGCGAAGCGAAACAACTCATCGCCGAGGGCAGCGTGTTGCTCAATGGGGCGCTCGAAAAACAAAAGCGCAAAAAGCTCGCGGCCGGCGATCAGGTGACGGTCGGTGGCCAGACGATTGTGGTCAAAGTCGGCTAAGTACGTCCCTTCTTTTTACCGATGCCCTTTTCTTCTCTCGGCCTGATCGAGCCTTTGCTGCGCGTCGTCGGCGAACGGAATTATTTCGAGCCCACGCCGATCCAGACCGCGGCAATCCCCGCTGTGTTGCGTGGCAGCGACGTGCAGGCCTCGGCACAGACCGGCTCAGGCAAGACCGCCGCCTTCGCGCTGCCGATCCTGCAACGGCTCGCGGCCGGGCAACGGGAGCGCGGGCGCTTTGTGCGTGCTTTGATCCTGGTGCCGACGCGCGAACTCGCGGCACAGATCGGAGAATCCTTTCGCGTCTACGCCCGCTATCTACCGGAGGCGATCAAGACTTTGGTGGTTTATGGTGGTGTCTCCATCAACCCGCAGATGATGGCGCTCGGTGGCGGCGCGGATGTGATCATCGCCACCCCGGGGCGGTTGCTGGACTTGATCGACCATAACGCCGTGTCGCTCTCCGCGGTCTCGACGCTCGTGCTCGACGAAGCTGACCAGCTTTTCTCGCTCGGCTTTGCCAACGAGCTTAACCGTATCCTCGCGCTGCTCCCAAAGCTTCGGCAGAATCTGCTTTTCTCCGCCACGTTTCCCGCAGACGTGCAGGCGCTCGCTGAAAATCTTCTACGCGATCCCGTCCGGCTTGATGTACCTGCCGAGCCCACAACCAAACCAGACATCCAACAACGCGTGATCGAGGTCGATGCACCTCAGCGCACCCAGTTGCTGCGGCACTTGATTGAGACCCACGGCTGGACGCGTGTGCTCGTTTTCGTTGCGACCAAATATGCCACCGAGCACGTTGCGGAAAAACTCCGCCGGGCCGGACTCGCGGCCACCGCGCTGCACGGCGAACTCAGTCAGGGCGCACGCACACAGGCGTTGGCGGATTTCAAAACGTCGAAGGTCCGCGTGCTTGTCGCCACCGATCTAGCCGCCCGCGGCCTCGACATCATCCAGCTGCCCGTGGTCGTGAATTTCGATCTGCCGCGCTCAGCCGTGGATTACACACATCGCATCGGTCGCACCGGTCGCGCAGGTGAGAGCGGCGTCGCCGTCAGTTTCGTCAGCGCCGACACCCATGCTCATTTCTGCCTGATCGAAAAACGTCATCAGCTCGATCTGCCGCGCGAACAAATCGAAGGCTTCGAACCCGTCGAAACCGACATTCCCGCGCCCCCTTCGACCGGCGGCGTCAAAGGCAAACGCAAGAGCAAGAAAGACAAATTGCGCGAAGCCGCCGCCCTTCAGCAATACAGCACCGGGCAGGCACCGACACCGGGCCCCGTTCCGGCAACGCAGCCTGAAAAAACGTTCTCCTGGCGCAGACGGCCGACAAAGCTGGGCTAAGAAAGTCGCACGGACCGCGCCCATCTGGGTGAAAGCCCCCAGAACGGCACCCGACTATTGCTCACGATGGGCCGATCTTGAGTTTGTGGGTTAAGCCCGTGTCGCCCGTGACGATTAGCCGCGCATGAACATCTCATCTTCCGTGAACATGGCTCAACTCGGCGCAACGAGTGCACAAGGTGGCGAGGCCCGCCAAGACTATGGAGTCGCGGTCGCATTGAAGATCAAGGATCAGGTCAAGCAAGAGGGCGAAAACGCAGTCAAACTCATCGAGTCTGCACCCGCTCCTCAATCCAACAGCGTACGCGGCAGAAACCTGGACACCTACGCCTGATTGCGTTCGTTAGGACGACCCGCTATTTCGGCCTGTCAGGCCATCGCAAATAACTCCATGGCCGACTAAAGCGGTCGTTCACTTCTTTTGCCGCTGTAGGTTGCGAGCTTGCCTCGCGACGTGGCGCGACCAGCGCGCCACCTACAAATTCCTGAAGTCGAATCCCAACAAAGTTTCTCGTGTGATGTCAGCGAAGGTCATTTCATAATTCGCTATCAGCTTTTGTGCCGCCTATCGCAGGTGCTCCGAGGAGAAACGTGACCGATCGACTTCTTGATTTATGAAGCGAACTTCAATGGCAGAACACTAGCCTTGCTGCGGCACGAGCATGGGCTGCGCAGAACGCTCCGTGTCGAGCTGGTCCGCCAGCATTTTCCGCAGACGCGCACGCGCCCGGCTCAGTCGCGACTCCACGCCTTTTTCCGAACAGCCGACGACCTCGGCGATTTCGCGATACGACAGTCCCTCGTATTCGTAGAGCAGCAACGTCGTCCGCAGATCGTGCGTGAGCTCGGCGACAGCTGCCTTCAACGCGGCCATGCGCTCGCTTTGCACCGCTGCTTGATCAGGACAACTCCGTGGACACGCGAGTTGCTCATGGCCGGTGACAGCGCCAGCCGTCACTTCGTCGAGCGAAAGCGTAGGATGCCGCCCCTGCCAGCGTCGTTGGTTGCGACAAAGGTTGGCAGCGATCGTGAATGCCCACGTTGAAAAACTCGTGCCCGGTCGGAAGCTTTCCCGCTTGAGGTATACTCGCACGAATGTCTCCTGCACGAGATCGCGAGCCTCGGCCTCCCTTTGCACATAACGAAAAATGAAGCGGAGCAACGGCCCTTCCCACAAAGCCATCAATTCATTGAGCGCAACCTGCCGGCCAGCCACCAGGGCCTGCATCAGTTCCGCGCTCCGCTCATCGTTGGGCCGCATGGCGCTGGTTATTTAGGCGGCGCTTTGGGTTCCTGGCTTACACTGCATCCGCTTGCGGCGAGCAGTTGCCGATACTTCTCGCGCTGCTCCGGCGTCAGCCCGGCGGACACGGTTTCGACCAGTTTCGCGGTGGAATCGCGGCAGGCCTGCATAAGCTCCGGCGCGCGCGCGGGATCATGGTTGTTCGCACACGCAGCATTCAGGCCGTTCATCGTCGGACAATATTTCAAATGCAGTTCCCTCACGCGCATGGTCTGTTCCGGTGAGAGCGCGAGTTTGTGACTCAGCCAGCTGATTTCGCAGTCAAACTGCCGGTTGGCCGACCGCGTTTTCAACAACACCGCATAAGCGACCGCGCCCGATACACACGCCAGAACCAAGGCAAAAATCAACCGTTTCATGACTTGCGTTGACCCTATCGACCGATCGGTTCCAGCATCGCCAGATAACGTGCGGACATCTCGGCGTCGACGCGGGCCACGTCATAGCGGGTGCGCAATTCCGCCAAACCCAGCCCGAGCAAAAGCGCCACCGCGACCAACACCGCCAGCGCCTGCGGCCGGGCAAATCGCAGGTCGAGTTCACTCAGGAAACCCATCATCCGTTCGGACCACGAAAATCGCGCACCACGCGCTTCGATGCGCTGCCAGACCGGCACATCGAGTTTTCCGGCGGGCGCAGGAAGATCGGTCCAGCTTTGCAGCATTTCGCCGAGATTATCGCGGTCTTTGTTCACAACTAAAAAAGAAACTTGGGAGGCGTTACTTCGATCCTGTTATTGCCTGGGCGCCGCCGAACCAAGATCGCGCGACGCCAGGCAATTTAAACTAACCAAACTATTTTGACGCACTACGCAGGCAAGCTGTGGCTTGAACGAGCGGTCGGCAATGAACACGGATACGGAGTTTTGAACACGAAGCAGAGAAACGCAAAGAGCAGGATGTTTGCTTTGCGGCCTTTGCGTCTGCGGATCCTCTTCCCGATCTCCGCGTTAAAATGGATCGGGGGTAGTTAGCTCTTTTTCTCGGTGCTCGGCGCAGGCTTTGCATCCTTGTCCTTGTCGGACTTCGGGCACGAAGCTTTGTCTTTTTCGCAGCAGGTGCACTTGGCGTCTTTGTCGCCAGCGCATTTCTTGCAGTCTTTATTGCCGTCAGCAAAGAGAGCCGAAACGGAGAGGATGGACATGGCGGCAAGGGCGAGGAGGATTTTCTTCATGGGATTTTTGAGTTTTGTTTATGTGATCCGCATTCGACGAATCAGTACGAAAAAGCTTACACCAACTAACCCAAAAACCCTGCATTTTATTTTTCACCGCGCAAATCATCCTCGTCACCCCAAGATCGAACCGACCTGCAACTCGATCAGGATATGCAGGCAACATTTATTACAGGAATCCGTCTCACCCCATCTCATGCCCTCGAACCAGCTTCAGAGTTTTCCCTCCACACCCCTCTTATTAATCGCCGCTTCGGCGGCGATTTTCTGTCTTTCCGGCTGTTCTGACCGTCCACCTCAGCTCGATGCTCGCGCTGAGCAGCTACGTATCGCAGCGGAAAAGCCCACCATGTCGGCCCAAGATTCGTTTTCCGATGGCAAGATCCTCGTTGAGGCCAATCTCGGGCGAGGTTTCGGTGGGCGCGGCAGACCAGGCGGCGGGCGCACGGACGGCGAAATTCCCAGTGGTCGTCACCACGGCGGCGGCATGGGTATGAGCATGGGCGGCGGGGGTGGCGGCATGGGTGGGGATATGGGCGGCGGTCCCGGAGGCGGTGGCGGCATGGGGCCAGGTGGTCCGGGCGGTGACGAAGGAGGTCCCTCTGTGCAAGCCGCCTCTATGCCGCCGGTCGCACTCCGTCTGCGCTTGACCAATACGAGCAAAGAAACCGTCGAGGTCACTTTCGTGTTGTGCAAATCCGAACTCGGCGATTTCGCCGTGCGTCCGGAAAAACTCGCGCTCGCTCCCGGACAAACCGCCGAACCAGACCCCATGACTTCGCGCCTCGGGCTGACATCGGCGGAGCTTATCCTCAAGGTTGGCCTGCGCATGGCAGGCAAGGTTGAGCAAAAGGACCTGGTACTAAAAGCCGCCCCGCCAGTTGAACCTGCGCCGGGTCCCAAACCGTAGCCAGTCCGCCTCAGGGTCTATTCAGCCCGCAGCCGAAACAGGCTGACTCAACGCTGCGTCGTGATCGTGTGTTTCGCTGCGCGATCTCGCGACTGCGCACTTCTTGCCGTCACATCCGCATCCTATGTGTGGGTGACGGCATTTACGAAAACATTGACGGTTTTCTCACAAGACCGGCTAATTCCACGCTTCCGCTGTGCCGATAGTGTATTCATCCTATGCCCAACCCCGCACATTCGCAGACCGTTGAATCAAACGTGTTACCGAAAGCCCGCTCCCTACTCTCCATGAAACTTCCCCTCGCCCTCGTGGCCGGTCCCATCGCACTCAGCCTTCTGATCGCAGGCTGTAGTTCAACTCCGACCGAACCGGTCACAGGAAAAAAAACCACGCACAAAACGGCGACCGCAGCTTCAGTCAAACCGGCCGCACCCGTCGCACCCGCGCCTGTGTCGGCCCCGGCACCTATCGTCGCTCCGCCCGCTCCGTCGGCTGAAGCAACGCCCACAACTGCGCCTGAAACGCCCATCAAGGTCGCGCCCGAGGCTCTCGCACTCGTCGAACGCCTCACCCAGTCGGCCGACACACAGCGCCATGAACTCATCGACACCACTGGGTTCCCCGAGGCGTTGCGTTCGCTCGAAACAGGCGCGCGCGCACCGAAAGTCGAATCAGTCGATACCGGCAACCAACCGCCCCCGGAAGGCCTAACCGCCGATGGCAGCTCCACCCAACTCGTCGTCCGCGACTGGACCGGTCTCGTGCTGGTGCCGATCGCCACGTCACTTTCAAAAGCTTACACCTCGGAAGTCCGTCTGCTGAAGATCGAGGCCCATCCGCTCAACGACGGCCGCGTGCGCGTCTGGACCCGCATCCACAACGTCGGCGACCGCACTATGCCCGGTCAGGTCGCCTGCCGTTTCAGCATGCGCAACCAGCCCACAGCGACCAGCCCCTATTTCTACGAACTGCAGCTGCCGCCGCACGGTTTCCGCGACGTGTTCTTCATTTCACCCGATGGCGACCTGACGTCCTACACCGTTCTGGTGCGCTCCGAGGAAATGAAGCAGCACAAGTAACCCGTCCGGCTTTCTGAGACGGGCGTGCGCCATTTCCCGCGTCGTCGACTCAGCGCATCCGCAGGAAAAAGAAGGTGCCAACGCCGAGCATGACGATGCTCGGCAGCAGCGCTGCCATCTGCGGTTCAATGGCGCCACGCGTGCCGAGCGTGTCGGAGAACTTTAGGAGCACGAAATAGATCAGGAACAGGCCGATCGATTTGGAAACGCCAACCGCCGGATTTACCCGCACTCCGGCCATCGCAAACGGGATCGCAATCGCCAGCACGATCAACGGCGACAACGTGTCCGCCAGCAGCCCGTAATAGCGCACGGCATAGATGGTTACTTTCGGATTATCCTCCACGCGGAAATAATCGATGATGCGCCGGAGTTTGAAAAACGACAGGTCCACCGGTTTTTGATCGAAGACGAGCATCAAGTCCGGGTCTTCCGTGAAATGCGGCATGGGCTTAACATCGAAGGCGGTCGTTCGCGTCACTTCGCCCGTTTCCGGATCGAGCCAGGTCTCGCGGCCGTCGTAGAAAACCCAGCCTTTCCCGTCGATGGCATAACGGGCCTCGCGGGCTCGGATGCGGTTCTTCTCGCGATGTTTTCCGTCGAGTTCTGACACGCTCACGCCGTAGGCACGCTGCTGAAACTGGCTGTAGCGATTGATAAACCACATCCGGCCCTGCCGCTGGTTGTCAAATGTCACCACCCGCGCCAGCCCAACTTGATCGCTCGCTGTCGTCAGCGCCTGATGGCGAAAATCAATGTGCTCCAAAATCGATTGCGCTTCATCGATCGACCACGGAACGATGCTCGCGTTAACCGCCCAAACCAATCCACACATCAAAACACCTGCCAGCCAGATGCTGCGCGTGATCCGAAAAATCCCCAGGCCCGCCGCGCGCATCGCCACCGTCTCGTTGTTGCGGTGCAACTGGCCCAGCGCGAATAACAACGAAACCAGCAGCGTCAGCGGAAGGATGATCGCTAAATAGCCCGGGATTTTCACTGCGAAAAACACCATGACCTCCACCATGCTCGCGCCTTTTTCGAGCAACCCGCTGAAGTCATCGTACATCGCCTGCATCAGCAGCAGCCCCAGCGTGATGCCGAGCACAAGCATGAGGGTCTTGAGCCACTCGCGGAGAACATAGCGGTCGATGAGGTTCAATCTGCTGCATGAAAAGCCCCTCCCGCCAATTGGCAAAACCCAAACAAGAAATAACGTCGTGACTGAAACCAGCCCGAACACGCCCGGCTCGCGGCCAGATGAACGCCCGGCTCATCACCTCGCAAACCATAGAGGATGCCATGGAGGTAGTCCACTGAAGCTTCCTTACCCCGACAACGCGTACCAGGGAGAACTAAAGGACATCCGCAAAGTTTTGACCTGACCGTCGCAGGCGTGCCCCGCCCTGGCCTCATCAAGAAAACGCCTTCCCACTTGCGCAAAAAAAGGCACTGCACAGAGTCTGATCCTCTATGAGTTACCAAGGATTGGGGACCAAAGCCCTTCATGCCGGCCAAGTGCCGGATCCCACCACCGGCTCACGCGCCGTTCCGATCTACCAGACGACCAGCTACGTTTTCCGCGACACCGAACACGCCGCGAATCTTTTCGGGCTGAAAGAACTCGGTAATATCTACACGCGGCTGATGAACCCCACGACCGATGTGTTCGAGCAGCGCGTCGCCGCGCTCGAGGGCGGCACCGCCGCGCTAGCCCACGCCTCCGGTCAAGCCGCCATCACCAATGCAATCCTGAACATCGCCGGCGCAGGCGACCACATCGTGTCCGTCTCGCAGCTTTACGGCGGCACGTATAACCTTTTCCACTACACCTTCAAAAAGCTCGGCATCGACGTCACCTTCGTCGACGCCGCCGACCCCGACGCCTTTCGCCGCGCGATGCGCCCCAACACGAAGGCGTTCTATGGCGAGGGGCTCGGCAATCCCGCGCTCAACATTTTCCCTTTTGAGGAGGTGGCGAAAATCGGCCGTGAAGTCGGCGTGCCGGTGATCGTCGACAACACCTGCCTTTCACCGATCCTCAACCGTCCGTTCGAGTGGGGCGTCAACGTTGTCGTTCACTCTGCCACGAAGTACATCGGCGGACATGGCACGTCGATCGCCGGCATGGTGGTTGACGGCGGCAATTTCGACTGGGGCAACGGCAAGTTCCCCGGCCTGACCGAACCAGATCCCAGCTACCACGGCCTCGTCCATTGGGAGGCGTTCAAGGCCTTCCCGCCCGCCGGCGGGGTGAATATCGCCTATGCCATGAAAATGCGCCTGCAGCTGCTCCGCGACGCCGGGGCCTGCATCAGCCCGTTCAACTCCTTCCTCATGTTGCAGGGCTTGGAGACGTTGCAGCTGCGCATGGAGCGCATCTGCCAGAACGCGCTCAAGACGGCCGAACTACTCGCAGCGCATCCCAAGGTTGCGTGGGTCAACTATCCCGGACTCAAGACCAGCCCAAACCACTCCATTGCGAAGAAATACCTCAAGGGCGGATTTGGCGGTTTACTCGGGTTCGGCGTCAAGGGAGGTTTCGAGGCCGGCAGCAAGCTGATCGAGGGCCTGAAGATGTTCAGCCACGTCGCCAACATCGGCGACGCGCGCTCCCTCGCGATCCATCCGGCCAGCACCACGCACAGCCAGCTCTCACCAGACGAGCAGGTTTCGAGCGGCGTTTCGGCCGACTTCGTGCGCCTTTCACTCGGCATCGAGGACTTCGTCGACATCGAGACCGACCTCAATCAGGCCCTGGCCAAATTGTAAACGCCTCGCCCGCCACACCGCAGTTTTCAAGGCGACGCACTCCTGGTGCGCCGCCTTTTTTTCGCCCTGGAGCGCAGCTTTCGGCGACCGGCATAGGGAAAAGCACCCGCTGCAGCGACATGGCGCTTAACCGGGTGTAGTTTCATGCCGATTACTGGGATTCAGCAACCTTTCCCCTCGCCTAACCTGTTGTTATTGCGTAACGAGATCCTTCGACTTCTCGTTTTGCTTCACAACAGACGAGCAGACTTGGGCAAGGACCGCGCAGCAACGGGACTCTTTTGTCGGATAAATTATGATTACCTAACATGTCTCTACCATTTCCCAAACTTACCGCAGCCGAGGCAGCTGCCCTCATCAAACACGGCGACGTGCTTGGCATCAACGCGTTCACCGCGGCCGGCACCTCAAAGGCCATCACGCGCGCCCTCGCGGCTCACGCTAAAGATGAGCACGCCGCTGGCCGACCGTTCAAAGTCGGTGTCATCACCGGCGCCTCGACCGGCCCGTCGCTCGACGGCGAAATGGCCAAAGCCGATGCGGTTTCCTTCCGCACCCCGTTCCAGTCCGACGCCGACATGCGCCGAGCGATCAACGACGGCAAGGTCAACTTCTTCGACATGCACTTGTCGGCCCTGCCGCAGGCGCTCCGCTACGGCCACCTCGGCAAGCTCAACTGGGCCATCGTCGAGGCCTGCGACATCGCACCCGACGGTTCCATCACACTCACCTCGTCGGTAGGCGCCGCCCCCACGATGTGCCGCGTAGCGGACAAAGTTCTGATCGAACTCAGTGCCGCTCATCCGAAAGCACTCCACGGCTTCCACGACATCTACGAACCAGCCGACCCACCCTATCGCCGCGAGATCCCGATCTACAAATGCTCGGATCGCATCGGCTCGCCCGTCATCAAGATCCCACCCTCGAAGATCGCGGGCATCGTCGAATCCAATATCGGCGACGAAATTTCCGGTTTCTCCGCCCCCGGTGAAGAAGCCAAACGCATTGGCGAAAACGTGGCCAACTTCCTCGCGGCCGAACTCCGTCGCGGCACCTTGCCCAAGGGATTTCTCCCCCTCCAATCAGGCGTGGGCGACACCGCCAACGCCGTCCTCGGCGCCATGGGCGTGCATCCCGACATCCCGGCCTTCGAGATGTACTCGGAGGTGCTGCAGGATTCCGTCTTCACTCTCATGCAGAGCGGTAAGATCCGGTTCGGCTCCAGCGTGGCCCTGACCGCCAGCGCCCCGATGCGTAAGATCATTTACGACAATCTCGAATTCTTCCGCTCGCGCGTCGTCCTGCGCCCGCAGGAAATCACCAACCACCCCGAAGTCATCCGCCGCCTCGGCGTCATCTCGATCAACACCGCGATCGAGGCCGACATCTTCGGCAACATCAACAGCACGCACGTGATGGGCAAAGATCTGATGAACGGCATCGGCGGTTCAGGCGATTTCACCCGCAACGCCTTCCTTTCGATCTTTACCTGCCCCTCGACCGCCAAGGGCGGCAAGATCAGCACGATCGTCCCGCTCGTCAGTCACATGGACCATAGCGAGCACTCGGTCGGCGCCGTCATCACCGAACAAGGCGTGGCCGATCTCCGCGGCACTGCACCAAACGAACGCGCCCGCAAGATCATCGAGAACTGTGCGCATCCGGACTTCCGCGAGCCGTTGCTCCGCTACTGCAACGCGACCAAGAAGGGCCACACGCCGCAGAGTCTGGGCAGGGCCTTTGCCTTCCACCAGAGATTCCTGGAAACTGGCGACATGCACGGCGCGACGATGGACTAACCGGCGCGCGGTATCCAAATCATCATTACCTTTCAAGGCCGGGCCAAAAAGCCCGGCCTTTTTTTCGTCTTGGTGAGCACGTGCAGGATCAATCCGCGCTCGCCAAATCTGAAGACAAATACAGCTTTTCCTTCATCGTAACCATGAAACCCACTTTGCTTCTGTTTACTTTTTTGGTGAGTGCCGTCCGGTTCACCCAGGCCGTCAGCCCGCTACCCGAGATTTCCTCCGCACGTATTCTGGAACGAACAAAAATTCTCGCCTCCGACGAATTTGAAGGCCGCGCGCCGGGCTCGCCCGGCGAGGGAAAAACCGTCGCTTACCTGATCGGCGAATTCAAAAAGCTCGGCCTCCAGCCCGGAAATCCCGACGGCACTTTCATTCAGAACGTGCCGCTCGTCGGTATCACCTCCAGCCCTACACTCACGTTTACCGTCGGCAATGAGGGCAAGGCGCTGCCGTTTGTGAACATCAACGATTTCGTTGGTCCCTCCAGCCGCATCACCCCGCACGTCGAGGTCAAGGACTCCGAAGTTGTCTTCGTCGGCTACGGCATCGTCGCGCCCGAGTTCGGCTGGGATGACTACAAAGACGTCGATGTCCGGGGCAAAACCGTCGTCATGCTGATCAACGATCCACCCGTTATCGACCAAACGACCGGGGAGCTCGATCCAAAAGTCTTTGGCGGAAACGCCATGACCTACTACGGCCGCTGGACCTACAAATACGAGATCGCTGCCGAGAAAGGTGCCGCTGCCTGCCTCATCGTCCACGAGACCGGACCGGCCGCCTACCCGTATGCCGTCGTCGTCGGCAGTCGCAGCCGCGAGAATTTTGAGATCAGCCGGTCCGATCTGAACGCCAGTCATATCGCGATGGAAGGCTGGGTCACGCTCGACGCCGCCCAGAGACTATTCGCCGCCAGCGGCAAAGATTTCAACGCGCTCAAGGCCGCCGCCGCTCACCGCGACTTCCGACCTGTCCCCCTCGGCGCGAAGGCCTCCTTCGCCATCGACAATACCCTGCGCAACGTCGCCTCCAAAAACGTTGTCGCTCTGCTGCCCGGTTCTGACCCCAAACTCCGCGACGAATATGTGATCTACACCGCGCACTGGGACCATCTCGGACGCGACACGCGGCTGCAGGGTGACCAAATCTACAATGGCGCGGCGGACAATGCCGCCGGCGTCGCTGTCCTGCTCGAAATTGCCCAAGCCTACCAAGCCCTTCCCGCCAACGAACGTCCAAAACGCAGCATCCTTTTCCTCTCCGTCACCGCCGAGGAAAAAGGGCTGCTCGGCTCGCGGTATTATGCGCAGAACCCGCTTTATCCGCTCAACAAAACGCTTGCGAATATCAATATGGACGGGGCCAACCAGTTCGGTCCAACCAGTGACATGACCACAATCGGGTTCGGTGCCTCGACGCTCGACGATATCGGCATTGCCGTGGCGCACGACCAAGGACGCACCATGGAAGGTGAAGCTCATCCCGAGCACGGTTCCTATTACCGCAGCGACCATTTCGAATTCGCCAAGGTTGGCGTGCCGTCCTACTACGCGAAATCCGGCCGGCTCTTCATCGGCCAGCCGGCCGACTTCGGCGAAAAACTTATCCAAGACTACATCGCCAATGACTATCACAAGGTCACCGATGAAGTGAAACCGGGCTGGACATTCGAAGGTGCTGCTCAGGACACCGCGTTCCTGTTCCAGGTTGGCCTGCGCGTTGCCAACGGCGTAATCTGGCCGGAATGGAAACCAGGCAATGAATTCAAAGCCCGGCGCGACGCGATGCTGAACGCCAAACCCTCGCTATAAACGATTCACAGGCGCCACTTTTTCTACCACTCAATTTAGAATTAATTATAGCCGCCGTTCAGAAAATTTGTTCATGCAGAGACG
>Ga0302294_10000015_pt1 | contig 46435 bp, 41 predicted proteins | sample III_Fen_N2_3_FD_194550 | JGI IMG/M metagenome (GOLD analysis project Ga0302294, IMG submission 194550) | Peat permafrost microbial communities from Stordalen Mire near Abisko, Sweden - III_Fen_N2_3 | ecosystem: Environmental > Terrestrial > Soil > Wetlands > Permafrost | place: Sweden: Abisko...
CAAAGCCCAAGCCCGCAACCATCCCGATCTGCTTGCTGCCATCGCCTCCGCCTTGGCCGCCGTCACCCCTCAAGACGCCCTCGGTTGGTTTGTCCATTGCGGTTATAGTTTTATTTGAAATGCTCTAATGATGAACATGTAAAAAGGTACAAGTAACCCAATATGTTACTTGTTCTGGGCGGTGCAATGCGCGGTCGGTTTTCTGTCAATCGTCAAACGCGTGGCGGACAAAGGGGGTGGTGGTCGGTTTGAAATGCCTCTGAACTTGCCCCAGGATCTTAACTTAAGATGCTCTACAGTTTAGTCCGGCGGGCCAGGCAGGCCTGAATCGCATCGTTGAGCGCTTGCGGAGCAAAGGGCTTCTGGATTTTCCCGTCCACCCGGAGCGTATCCAGTTCATGGATTTCGGACTCACTCAGGCGTCCGCTCGCGACCAAGATACGGCCGGTGTAGTTGATGGCACGCGCTCGTCGGGCGATTTCGAGGCCGCTGATGCCGGGGAGGTCGAGATCGAGCAGCAACAGGTCATACGTGGGTTGAGCGCTCAGGTGCTGCCAGGCTTTGTTGCCGTCGGCGTGATGGGTCACTTGATGGCCCATGCGCTGGAGCGCAGAGGCCACGGTCTTGGCGACCAGTTCGTCGTCCTCGACCAATAAAATATTGGCGATGGTTTTTGTGGCGTGGATCGGTGCCGGCGTCTTTGTGTCGGGGGCGGTTTGTTTTGCCGGGTTGATGGGCAACCAGACGTGAAAAGCGCTGCCGGAGCCGGGCTCAGACTCAACCGTCACTTTGCCGCCCAAACGGGTTGCCAGATGCCAGACGGTGGCCAGTCCAAGACCCGTGCCCTTGCCCACTTCTTTGGTGGTGTAGAATGGTTCGAAAATGCGCTCGCGCACGCTGGGCGTCATGCCCATGCCGTTGTCGCGTACGGTGAGGCGCAGCCAGTTGACCGGCGTATGACCGCCGGTGGGTGGAGTGCTTTCGCTGCCAGCGGAAGACTGCACCAGGCCCTCGATGGCGATGTGTGCGTCCCAGCGGTTGGTGGCGTCGGACGCCAGTTTTTCCATGAGGGTGTCGCGGGCGTTGAGCAGCAGATTTAGCACGATCTGGTGAACGTCGGAAGCGTTGATGAAAAGAGCCGGCAGGGTGTCGGGCAGTTTTGTCTGGAGCGTGATGCGGCGGTCGATCGTCGGTCGCAGGAGCTCGAAATTTGCGCTGACAATGTTCGGCAGGCGGACCTCTTCGAGGGTGGCGTCGTTTCTGCGTCCGAAGGTGAGCAGTCGTCGCGTAAGATCTGCTCCGCGTTTTGTCGCGCGGGCGATGGTGTCCAGCTCCTCCAGGAGGCGCGGGCTGCGGGCAAATTCCAGCGAGAGCAGCTCTATCTTGAGCATGATCGGCGTCAGCAGATTGTTGAACTCGTGCGCGATGCCACCGACGAGTTCGCCGATCGCGCGAAGGCGCCGACCTTGGGCGATTTCCGCGTCGATCCCTTTGCGCTCGGTGATGTCGTCGATGAGAAAGCAAAGCTGCCTTCGCCGGCTGTCCTCACCACCGCCGAGCGGAACCAGTGTGATTGCGTAATCGCGTCGTGCGTCCTCGTGGTAGGATTCGGTCTTGAAAAGTTCCTGCTGCTTGCTGCCTTCGCGAAACCAGTGTGTCCAGAAATCCACTACAGACGTGGGCAGGGGCAGTTCGGCCAGAACGCGATTGGCGAGTGAGGTGCTGTGCAGGCCGAGCAGCCGGGCGGTGCCGGGATTGGCCGAGACGAAGCGGAAAGAGGCCCCTTCTTCTTCGACCACGCCCATGGCGATTGGCACGTTTTCGTAAAGCGCACGCAGGAGTTGCTCGCGGGCACGCAGGATGTCTTCGGCGGCTTTTTGCCGGGTGATGTCCTGGAGCGTGCCGAACAACCCGATGACGGTGCCGCTGGGACTCTTGCGTGGCCGTGCTGTCAGGTGCAGGATCTTGACGTTGTCGGTGGCGATTTGGAGCGGCACGGTCACTTCGCAGGCGATGCCGTCGCGCAGAGTGCTCAGGATCGAGCGATGCACGAGGGAGCGTTCCGCACGCGACATCATCATGAGCAGGCGAAAATAAGAGGGCGTGACCTGCGTGGGGCTTCGGCCCAAGATGCGGAGGGTTTCGGGCGAACAGCCGGTTTTGTGCTCCACCAAGTCGTAGTGCCAGCTGCCGAGGTGTGCGATGCGCTGTGCTTCGGCCAGGATGGCTTCGTTCTCGGCAATTTTAAGCGTCTGCCGTGTCAGGCGCTTGCGCAGGGTACGCTGACGCATCAGCGCCACAAAGGTGACTAACAGAGCCAGCGCCAGAGTCGCGACCACATAGCTGACGATCTGGTCGTTCTGGGCTGACGACACCTCGCGATGCGGTTCGGTGGTTAAGGCCTGGGCAATCAGACCATGCGGGCAAAACACCACAGTGGCTCCGGTCAATGCTCGGAGAAACCTGCGGCGAGGTGAGGGGCTGGAGGCCAAGGGAGGGGCAGGGCTTTGACGTGCGTCGGCGAGCACACACGGAGGGCTGAACCTGCCCAAGATGGAAGGCGGGGTGAATTGGTGCAATGCTCTTCCCGCATCCTTCGGAGCTATTTTGGCAAAAATCCATGCCGTTGTCGCACCACGGCTGCGAGTTTCCCGCCTGCTCAACTGCGGTGCGCGCCTCGAGGGGGGGGCCAATCTTCATCGGTGGTGTGGTTTCGCTTTGCCACCGGCCGACGCCGCTGGTCGTGTACCCGTTTATGCAGCTCGATATTCCTCCGGGCGATTTCGCCGGCTTCATCTTCGATCTTGATGGCACTTTGGTTGATACCATGCCGCTTCACTACCTCGCTTGGGATGAGGCGATGCACGGTGTCGGGCTCGTGGGAAAGCTGGACGAAGATCTTTTTTATTCGCTCGGTGGCGTGCCGACACTGCGCGTGGCCGAACTCATCGGACAGCACTATGGCCTGAAACTCGATCCTGCTGCGGTGATGCACACTAAAGAAAAACTTTATCTCAAGCTCATCGCGCAGGCGAAACCGATTGTGCCGGTCGTGGACTTTTTGCGCCGTGTGGCGCCCACGCATCCCTGTGCGATTGCAACCGGTGGCACGCCTGAGGTGGCCTTGCCGGCGCTTGATGCGGCGGGGCTGCGGGGATTTTTCAAAGTGATCGTGACGCCGCTGGATCTACCTCCGGGCCGCGGCAAACCGGCGCCGGATATGTTTTTGCTCGCGGCAAAAATGATGGGCGTACCCGCGAATCGGTGTCTCGTTTTTGAAGACGCCGAGCCGGGCATTCGCGGCGCGCTGGCTGCCGGCATGCAGGTCGTACACGTGCCGAGCCGGGTGTGACGCTGCGAAATTTGTGCGCGCCTGTACTGGTCGGCGGTTGCAATAAAGACTTTCGCCCGCCGCATCCCGGGTGTTGAATGCCGGGATGAACGTCCAGTCCCTGGCCAATCCCTCCGTTCTCACGCAACCGGTCTACGAGCCGGGCAAACCGATCGAAGACGTCGCACGCGAACTCGGTCTCGATCCTGAAGGCATCATCAAGCTTGCCTCAAACGAGAACCCTTTCGGCCCGTCGCCGCTCGCGGTGAAGGCCGCCCGCACGGCGCTCTCCCAAGGTGAACTTTACCCCGACGGCGGCTGCGTGGTCCTGCGGCAGAAACTCGCGCAGAAACTCGCCCTCACCCCCGAGCAGGTCGTGATCGGCAATGGGTCCAACGAACTGCTTGAGCTACTCGGACACGTTTTCCTCGTGCCGGGCGACGAGGTCGTGATGGGCCTGCCGTCGTTTGCCGTGTATAAACTTGTGACCCTGCTCTTCGGCGCGAAGCCGATCGAGGTTCCGCTGGTCAATCACAAGCACGACCTCAGTCTTTTGCTTAAAGCGGTCACGCCGAAGACCAAACTCGTTTACCTGCCGAGTCCGAACAACCCGACTGGCACCGCCAACACGCAGGAGGAGATCTGTGCTTTCGTGCGCAGCCTGCCCGAGCACGTGGTCTTCGCCTACGACGAAGCGTATTCAGAATTCCTGGACACCCCGCCCGACCTGCGCCCGCTGATCAAGGAAGGCCGCAAGGTCGTGTGCCTGCGCACATTCTCAAAAATCTACGGCCTCGCCTCGCTGCGCGTTGGTTATGGTTACGCCAGCGCGGAAGTGGCGTCGCTGCTCAACCGCGTACGCCAGCCCTTCAACGTCAACGCCATCGGCCAGGCCGCGGCCATCGCCGCGCTCGACGACGTGGCTTTCACGACGAAATGCGCGCAGGAGAACCGCAAAGGGCTTAAGCAGCTCGAAGCCGGCTTCAAGAAACTCGCGCTGGAATTTGTGCCCAGCGTGGCGAACTTCATCCTGGCCAAGGTGGGCGACGGCGCGCGGGTCTTTAACGAGCTGCAAAAGCGCGGAGTGATCGTGCGCCCGATGAAATCTTACGGCATGCCCGAATGGGTTCGCATAACAGTCGGCACTCCCTCGCAAAATCGCCGCCTGCTGGCGACCCTGACGCAGGTGAAATAAGGCTGGGCGCTGGGCCGGCTCCTTTATTAACGCGAGGTCGCGAAGGGAGCGCTCCCGGATTGCCGATCCACTCCTAAGGCTGATCGATGATCCGGGTTACGCCTGCCGGGACCGCGCATTTGGTCGGAGGGCGGCAGAACAGGTTGCCATCGTCCCGTGGCGGTAAACAATCGCAGCCCGGCACACTGAGACTGACAGCGGGTCGCCAAGAAATTTCCCCGCTGATCGCACAGGCAAAAACAAAACCATGAACAAGAACCTATTTCGTTGGCTGAGCCTCCTGACCGGCCTTCTCTACCTTTCGCTTTTCTACCAGCTGCTTTTCACGCCCGAGCAGATCCTCCAGAGTTTCGGAGTGGGAGCTGAACCTCATATCGTCTTTCTCGCCCGGCGGATCTCTGTCCTGATGCTTGGCTTTTCGGTGCTGGTGTTTCTCGCCTGCAACCTCCGGTCATCGAAGGCACGGGCCGTCGTTGCTACTGCGGTGGCAATGAACATGGCCGGTTTTGCCTGCAACAGCTTTTGGGGAGCCGCGCTGGGACTCCTAACCGACCGCGCGATCCCCTTTATCGGAGGTTTCGAGACTGTCATTGCCATCTTTTATGCCGTTTTTGCCGTGACCGACTTTCGCAAATCGGAAGACGCCAGCTAGAACGCATCTAGTAAACCTGTAGTCGTAGCCGCTGTAATTAGGCAGCGGTCATCAAGGGAGCACACGATCCCGCGCCTTAATGGGCGCGGCTACGCCATTTCTAAAAGCGCTCTAGATAGGATAGGCGTGTCGCGGGCCTGCTACCGCTTTGCGGCGGCGCGGGTCAGGCGGTCGTTGATCGCGAGAGCGAGGGCGCTGTCGCCGGGTGCGCGTTCGACGTGGATTTTGGTCCAGCGTCCGGCATCGAGCTTACGCAGCGACGCAAAGAGCGTTTTCGCCGCGGCGTGCAAGTCACCGTTTTGGGTGAGCCAGAAAACGTTTTTCGGCACAGAGGTTTTGGCGAATAGTTCGGGGCGACGGAAGTGGAGAAAAACCTCGGTTGTAGCCGGCCTCGCTGAGGCCGGTCCGGGGTCGGCGACCCCGGCTACAACAAGGCGGTCATGCAGTTCGACCGGCGTGCGCGGGCTGTAATGGCGGGTGAGCAGGCCGGGGGCAACCGAGGCGGTGTTGGCTGGTTGCGGTTTGGCGATGAAGGCTGTCACCGGCACGCGCAAGACACGTTCGATCGCGCGGCGTTCGATCGCGCCGGGGCGCAGGATGGCCGGGCGACGGGGATCGCGCAGGTCGAGGATGGTGGATTCGACGCCGATCGCGCAGGAACCACCGTCGAGGATGTAGCGGATTTCTTTGCCCAAGCCGTCGCGCACGTGGGCCGCGCTGGTCGGGCTGATGTAGCCGAAGGGGTTTGCACTGGGTGCCGCGAGCGGACGGCCGCAGTCACGCAGCAGTTTGCGGAAGAGCGGATGGTTCGGCATGCGGATGGCGACGCTTGGCCGACCGGAGGTGACGAGGTCGGGCACGACGGGCTTCTTCGGCAGAATGAGGGTGAGCGGGCCGGGCCAGAAAGCGCGGGCGATCTTCTCCACGGCAGCGTTGCGCTCGGCGAGTTGATCGAGTTGCGCGAGCGAGTGGACGTGGACGATCAGCGGATCGTTGGTCGGCCGGCCTTTGGCGCGAAATATCTTTTTCACGGCCTGCGTGTTCAGAGCGTCTCCGGCCAACCCGTAGACCGTCTCGGTGGGCACGGCGACGACCTCGCCTGCGTTTAGCGCGCGGGCGAGGAGGGCGATGTTTCGCGGGGTGCCGCGATAGATTTTGGCGGAGGTGCTTGCCGACATGGCACAAAAAAGCCGGAGACGTGCTCCGGCTTGGAAAAGGGAATGTGTTGGCCGATTACTTGGCGAGCAACAGATTGCGCGAATTTTTGATCGTCTTGGTGACGGCGCGCTGCTGGCGAGCGGACAAGCCCGTGTATTTGCGGGGGAGGATCTTGCCGGTGTCGGTGACGTAACGGCTCATCAGCTGAGGAGCCGTGAACGGAAAGTTCTCGGGCGTGAGGCTGTGTTCTGTTTTTGCGGGTTCGGTCGTGCTGCTCATAAAAGTAGAGTCGGGCAGGAAGCCATGCGGGCGAAGGCTTGTCAACAGGTTTGTCCGGGTCGTGAAAAATGCTGAAGAGTCCGGCACTGACTCGAGTTTACCGGCGGTGGTGCTCGTCGAAGCCCTCGCGGGGACCGCCCGGGAGCGGTTTGAGCGATATCTGGATGCTAATGCCGACAGCTCCAGACCGGCCATCACGGGTACTAATTTGTGGTAGGTCGGAATAAGTCCGGCCCCGCGCCCAACCGTCGTTGGGGATGACGATGCGGTTGCGGGCGTCTGCATCGAAGAAGAACGTGTTACCGTCCTCGCTGAGTTTCATCAGAACGGCGGTGTTTTCATACGAACGGCCTTCACGCTTGAAGATAACTTCCTTGGTTTCTCCGCGGAAAATTTCAAACGCGACGGGCTCGTAGGCATAGCCACTTCCATGGAAGGCAATGCCGCCGCCCTTCACCGTCACGATGATGACATCGCCATAACGCGCATGACGATAGGCGACGGCGAGACGCTCCTGCTCAATCCTCGCCTGCTCGGCGGCCTGCTGGGCTTCTTCCTCGCGACGGATCTCGGCCAGTCTGGCCTGTTCCTGGCGCCGGGCTTCGTATTGGCGGCTTCGCTCGGCATTGATCTCGTATTGCTTTGACTGATACTCTGCCTGTTGCGCCGGGCTGAGCGCCTCCCATTGCTCTTTGCTCAACCCCATCGGGTATTGCGCGCACCCGGTGATCAACAAAAGCAGTCCGATAAAAGTTAACGAAAGACGGATGGACTGGGTCAGTTGCATCATGGCTCCTCGATTTGGGTTGGCAGCTAAGGCTTTGTGGAAGGCACCGACGCTAAGTGAGAGAGCGGGTGCCTGTCTATTGGTTTAGCTTTATTTGTGCGTTTGGGCGCACATTGATAAATTTTTAAGCAAAGATCGTGTGGGTTTCGCTGATTTTCATCGTCGCCGAGCGCGGGAGAATTATTCAACTTCAGGGTCCAGTGCGTCCCCATAGCTCAAGTGGATAGAGCGTTCGTTTCCTAAACGAATGATCCGTGTTCGAGTCACGGTGGGGGCACCAAGCGCGGGAATGCCGCTGGATTTTTCGGAGAGGTTGAATGCTATTCCCATCACGGGAATAGCGACCGGGTGATAGGCAGTGAGGCGGATGAGGGGTTCCCCTCGATAGCGGGCGCTGAAAGTGGGTATTTTTATGTGAAATTTGGATACAGTCGCTTAATCCGCAGCAGCGAGAGCCGATCTGTTTAAGCATGGAACACTACCACAGCTCAGATTCAGCCCTCTATCCTTACCCGCTCGAAGAAATCAAGAGCATGGCGGACGAGTGCGGTTTCTCGGTCGAGCAGATGGTGAAGGCGTTACATCTAAAAGAAACGGCGAAGGCGCAGCAGCTCTCTGACTCCGAACTTTCTGAGGCTCTGATCTGGAGCGTCTGGGTGGACATCAATCCGAAGAAATGCCCCTTGGCCTTTGCTTTGCTCGAAGAGGCTATCACCCGTCTGCAGCGGAACTAAACCGCACGTCGGTCTACCGGCGACACCTCTCGCGAAACGCGAAATGAGGTGAGCGGAGCACCCGTCGGAAAACCAAGCAAGTGGCTTCGCGGACAGGTTGCTGCGCTTAGCCGGACCGATGCAGTCGGCGAAAGTTCACCTCCGAGTGAGCAGAGATTGAGGTGGAGCGCGTTGACCTTAACGCGCTTGGCAACGTCGCTCTCAAACCAGCGCATTGGGGTCAATGCGCTCCACCTCTACTGCATCGTCCCGGCTTAGTGAAGACGGAGTAGTTGCCGTGTGGTTTAGGCGATGCGGCAAGGGATCAGTCCATTTCTACTTCAAACGCACAATATCGGCTGGCGATGGGTAGGGACGACCCGCCTTGACCGTCCGGTTCGATTTGAGCAGGAGGCTGGTGGCGCTCGCGGACGACCCGGCGGGTCGTCCCCACCTTTCCCCTTTTGATACGTTTGAGTGAGAAATGGTATACAGACCTCATAGCCAGTACCCGTGATGAAAGATTCGAGCAGCTCTGCGGCGCGCTGGCGAGCAGCGGCCCCAGGTTTTTACCAGATTGTTGTCAGCGGTCGCGTCACTCGACCAACCGGTAACCGATGCCAGCTTCGGTGCGCAAGTGCTGGGGCGTATGCGGATCGGCTTCTAATTTCTGACGCAGATGCGTCATCTGCACGCGAAGGTAGTGCGTGTTTTCCTCGGCGTTGGGTCCCCATAGCTCGCGCAAAATCTGACGATGAGTCACAACTTTTCCGCGATGCTGGACGAGCAGTTGAAAAAACGCGTACTCTTTGGCGGTTAGTTTTATTTCGGCACCCAAGCGGCGGACGACGTGGGCGGCCTGGTCGATCTCGATCTGCCCGATGCGAATGATCGCGGGTTCGCTGGTGGTTTGAGTCCGGCGCAGGATCGCGCGGACGCGTGCGGCAAGTTCACGTCCGTTGAACGGTTTTGTCAGGTAATCATCGGCGCCCGCGTCGAGCGCTTTGATTTTTTCTTCCTCACCGTCGCGAACGGATAGCACCAGGACCGGAACTTTAGACCATTCACGCAGGCGGCGGATCACTTCTGCGCCGTCGATGTCGGGCAGGCCGAGATCGAGCACGACACCGGACGGAGCTTGGGCTGCGATTTCGTTTAACCCGAGCTGGCCGGTCTCCGCTTCGCGCACGCGGTAGTGTTCGGCCTCGAGCGTGACCCGCAACAGCCGGCGAATTTGCACCTCGTCGTCGATGATTAAAATCGTGGGTTGGGCGGGAGCGGTCATTCCAGCGTAGGATTCTGGGGCGCGCTATGCGGAAGGTAAATAGTGAATACTGCGCCGCCGCCGGGATTTTCTCCTACGACAATATCGCCCTGCTGCGCCACAATGAAGCCGCGTACAATCGAAAGGCCTAAACCGAGTCCGCCGGCTTTGGCCGCATCGCCGCGCGCGAATTTTTTAAACAACCGTTCGCGCATCGCCGGTGGGAAGCCAGGCCCGCGATCGGCCACCGTGAAGAAGCAACGCCGTCCGGCGCTCTCGATCCCGGCAGTGAGCAAAATAGGTGTTGCGAGTGGTGTGTGTAGCGCGGCGTTGAGCAGTAGATTGGCCAGCGCCTGTTGCGTGAGTGTGAAATCAGCGCGGACCGGCGGCATTTCGTCGGGGATCAGTATTTCGAACGGATGCCCGGCGAGCAGCTCGCGAATATTTTCCACGGCGCCGTTTACGAGATCGCGCGGATCGCACCAGTCGAGCCGGGCTTTGAGCGTCCCGCTTTCGAGCCGGGTCTGGTCGAGCAAGTTGCTGACGAGCCGGTTCAGCCGCTGTGTCGCGATCCGGGCTTCATTCGTCAGGGCCACGCGTTGTTCGCCCTCGGAGGTTGCAAGATTTTCGAGCGACGCGGTGATCACCGCGAGCGGTGTGCGCAATTCGTGCGAAACGCTGTCGAGCAGCGTCCGGTGAAGTTTCTCGGACTCGGTGAGCAGTTTTTCGCGCTCGCTCGCCTCGCGCAGGTGTTCGCGTTCGGCGATCAATGCAAGCTGCCGGGCGAAGGATTCGATGAGGTCGCGCTGGGCCAGCGTAAGCGTTTTGTTTTCGGCCACCTTGATTCCCATCACGCCGAGCGCCTTGCCTTCACGAACCAGCGGCACGTAGTAACCAGTGCTGCCGGGAAGCGTGTCGGTGAAGCGTCCGGCACTGCGCTGGTTGCGGCACGCCCACTCGGCCACCGCACGCTCTTTTTCGTCGAGCGTGTAGGAGCCGGCAAAATGAGGGACGAGACTGCTGTCGCCAGCGGCAAACAACGCCAGCGAGGTTTGGGCCGAAAATAATTCGTCGGCCTGTCGCAGCGCCGCGAATACAGCGTCGTCCAAAGTATCCGCTGCGGCGAGAGCGCGGGTGAGATGAAAAAGGGCCGTGGCGCGTTCTTCGCGCATCCGCTCGTTGTGCGCCTGTGCCCGGATGCGCGCGGTCAGCTGGCCCGACACTAGCGCTACGACAAAATAGGTTCCAAAGAGCAGCGCGTCTTCGAGCTTGTTGATGACAAACGTATATTTTGGCGGGATAAAAAGGTAATCCCAGGTCAGCGCGCTGACGATGCCCGCCGCGAGCACTGGCCAGCGTCCCACTCGCAAACTGAGCGATATGACGGCCAGCAGATAGACCAGTCCGACGGCGAGGTAATAATCGATCGGAAGCAGCGAACCCAGTATTGTCACGGTGCCGACCACGGCGGCGACGATGCCAAATTCGCGGGAGTCGAATCGGAGCTCACCGTCCAGCTTCAACCACTGCCGTTTGCGCCGGTCTTCCTCAGCCGGAACGACCGAAATGTCGATTGCACCGCCAATCGCCACGAGCCGGTCGACGAGCGAACCGCCACGCAGAAAGTTAAGCCAGCGATTCTCACGCGACTTGCCGACAACGATCTGAGTTGCGTTGTGTTGCAGGGCTAGCCGAACCAACGCGGAAGCTACATCGTCGTCATGAGTATGGATGACCTCAGCGCCGAGCTCGCGGGCCAGCGAGAGGTTCTTGTCGAGCAACCGCTGTTGTTCCGGCGTCATCGACCGCGCTCCTTCGACGTAAACGGCTAGCCAGGGTGCGCCCAACGCCGCGGAGAGCCGACGTGTCCAGCGCACAAGCTGGGCCGAGAATGGGCTCGGGCCGACCGCTACGAGCAGGCGTTCGCCGCTGCGCCAAACCACCCGCCGATTGCCGCGCAGTTGTCGTACACGATCTTCGACGCGTTCGGCCGTGAAACGCAGTGCCAGTTCACGCAATGCCGCGAGATGTGCTTCTTGGAAGAAATTTTCCTGCGCGGTCACCGCACGATCGCCGAGGTAAACTTTGCCTTCGCGCAAGCGCTCTTGCAGGGCTTCGGGTGTCAGATCGATCAGTTCAAACTGGTCAGCCAGCGCGAGCACGGAGTCCGGCACGGTTTCGTGCACGGTCACACCTGTGATTTGCCGAACCACGTCCGAGCGGGATTCGACGTGCTGAATGTTGATTGTAGTAAAAACGTCGATACCGGCGTCGAGCAGCTCCACCACGTCTTGCCAGCGTTTTGTATGCCGCGAGCCCGGAGCGTTGGTGTGCGCGAGCTCGTCAACCAGCGCCAGGCCGGGTTTGCGTGCGAGCAGTGTTTCCAGATCCATTTCCTCCAGCGTCACCTCGCGGTAGGAGATCTTCAGCCGTGGCAAAACGGTCAGGCCTTCGAGCATCGCCTGGGTTTCCTTCCGACCATGCGTCTCTACGATGCCCACGACGATTTCTCGCCCGGCGGTCTTCTCTTCACTGGCCGCCCGCAACATGGCGTAGGTTTTGCCCACGCCCGGACACATGCCGAGGAACACCTTGAGTTTTCCACGCTGAGCTCGCGCTTGCTCCTGCTGGAGCGACGCAAGCAATGCTTCGGGATCGGGCCGGAAGTCAGCCATGGTTTCCACTCACAGTGATTGGTTGGGTGGCACTAGACAAGTCGTGCCGCATCGAGCCGAAAATTACACAGGTCATCAACAACAACCACAATAGTGCACCGCCGACTAGCGTTCTTACCATAAACCGCCGCGTGCCGGCTTCGGCGGTGGAACTCGGTTTCCACCAAGAACAGTCCACCAACCACCGGACGACCGGATTGCCCGAAAAAGTGGAGCAATCACCGAACCATTTATAATCGATGGGAATGAAACCTTCAGCAGCGAGTTCGCGGATGAAGTACGCTTTACGTTCCTCCGAAAACGTGGCCCGTGTGGCGTGTACCACGACTTCATCGGGCCTGTTTTCAACGCAAACGAGCGTGTCCAGCTTAGGAAAACAGAACTCGAACGACTCTGGTTCTGCCGCGTGTGTTTTCATGGAGGAAAATTGCTTTTGGGGTGAGAAAGTCGCGGCCATTCGATGCGGGAACCCGTGTGGCTGTCGCGGCCGGCGATGCCGAGCAGCATGCCAACCACGAGCGCCACCAGCGCAATAAACACGTAGGAGGAAAAGCGAGAGCGATCCATTTCGTGGTTCATGGAAGGCGCGGTTAAATTTACCTGACGGGCGCGGCTTCATCGAGCGCGACGTTCAGCTGAAGAACATTCACGCCGGGTTCGCCGAAGACAGTCCAGTCACGGCCCTCAGTGGCTGCGGCGATGAGCGACTGGAGTTTTTCGATGGGAAGTCCGCGGGCCTTGGCCACGCGTGTCGCCTGCAAGTTCGCGTTCGCTACGCTAATGTGCGGATCGAGGCCGCTGGCGGAACTGGTGACCGCATCGGCGGGCACGGACGCGTCGCTGGCGAGTCCGTTTGTCTGGCGGTAAGCGATGGCTGCGGCTTTGATGCTATCAGCCAGTTTCTGACTGGTCGGCCCGAGGTTGGTACCTGATGACGCAGTGGCGTCGTAGCCGGTTCCGGCGGCCGAGGGACGTGGCTGAAAGTATTTATCGCTGGAGAAGTTCTGCGCGAGCAGCCGTGAGCCGCGCACGATACCGGCCTTATCCACCACCAGGCTGCCGTTTGCCTTGTCGGCAAAGAACGCCTGCGCCCCGGCCCAAACCGCGAGCGGATACGCACCGCAGAGCAGCACGGCGAAGACGATGGTGACCAGGACGGCCGTTTTGATTTCTACAAAGAGAGTTTTCATGGGAGTGAGTTTTTACCGCAGAGATCGCAAAGGTCGCAGAGATAGAAGACTTCGTTTCGATTTTGCTCTCTGCGTACTCTGTGTTCTCTGCGGTTAATGGTTTGGTTTAGACGAGATGGATTGTGTTGATCAGAAGATCGACGGCCTTGATGCCGATGAACGGGATGATGATGCCGCCCAGGCCGTAGATGAAGAGATTGCGCCGGAGTAGCGCGGCTGCGCCGACCGGGCGATAGGCCACGCCGCGGAGCGCGAGCGGAATGAGCGCAATGATGATGAGGGCGTTGAAAATCACCGCGCTCATGATGGCGCTCGCCGGCGAGACGAGATGCATGACATTCAGCGGCGCGATGGCGGGAAAGGCGCCGACCAACATGGCAGGGATAATGGCGAAGTATTTCGCAATATCGTTGGCGATAGAGAAGGTTGTGAGCGCGCCGCGCGTGATGAGGAGCTGTTTCCCGATTTCAACCACCTCGATGAGCTTGGTCGGGTTGCTGTCGAGATCGACCATGTTGCCGGCCTCCTTGGCGGCCTGAGTGCCGGTGTTCATCGCAACGCCGACATCGGCCTGGGCGAGCGCTGGAGCGTCGTTGGTGCCGTCGCCGGTCATGGCGACGAGGCGGCCCTTGGCCTGTTCGTCGCGGATGCGCTGGAGCTTCATCTCGGGCGTGGCCTGGGCGAGGAAATCGTCGACGCCGGCTTCGGCGGCGATGGCGGCCGCGGTAAGCGGATTGTCGCCGGTGATCATGACGGTGCGGATGCCCATCGTGCGGAGCTGGGCGAAACGTTCCTTGATGCCGCCTTTAACCACGTCCTTGAGGAAAACGACACCGAGCACCTGGCGATCTTCTGCGACCACGAGCGGCGTGCCGCCCTGGCGTGAAATCTTGTCGACCGCATCGGAGACGGCAGGCGGATAGATGCCGCCCTGAGAAACGATCCAGTTCTTAACGCTCTCGGCGGCGCCTTTGCGAATGTGCCGCGTAGTGCCAATGTCGATACCACTCATGCGCGTCTGCGCGGTGAAAGGGACGAATGTGTGAGCGGCGGTGAGGTCGCGACCCCGGAGGTTAAATTTCTCTTTGGCGAGCACGACGATGCTGCGGCCTTCAGGCGTTTCGTCGGCAAGCGAGGAGAGCTGTGCGGCGTCCGCGAGCTGGTCGGGCGTGACACCGGGCGCGGGAATGAACTCGGTCGCCATGCGGTTGCCGAGCGTGATCGTGCCGGTCTTGTCGAGCAGCAACACATCGATATCGCCAGCGGCCTCGACGGCGCGACCGGACATCGCAAGGACGTTGCGCTGCAGCAGGCGATCCATGCCGGCGATGCCGATGGCGCTGAGCAATCCACCAATCGTGGTCGGAATGAGGCAGACCAGCAGCGCGATCAGCGTGGTGATCGAAAAAGCGACGTTGGCATAAACCCCGAAGGGTTTGAGCGTGATGATCACCAGCAAGAATATGAATGTAAGCGCGGAGAGCAGGATCGTGAGCGCGATCTCGTTGGGCGTCTTCTGGCGAGTGGCGCCTTCGACGAGGCTGATCATGTGATCAAGAAAACCTTCGCCGGGATTGGTGGTGATGCGGATCAGCAACTGGTCAGAGAGCACGCGCGTGCCGCCGGTGACCGCGCTGCGATCGCCGCCCGCTTCACGAATGACGGGAGCGGATTCGCCGGTAATGGCGGCCTCGTCGACCGAGGCGACACCCTCGATGACTTCCCCATCGCCGGGGATGAGCTCGCCGACGGTTACAAAAACGACATCGCCCTTGCGCAGATCTGAAGCGTCCACGGTTTCGAGCGAACCGTCTTTGCGGCGGCGTTTTGCGACGAGCTGCTTGCGCGAGGTGCGTAGGGCGCGGGCCTGAGCTTTGCCGCGGCCCTCGGCCACGGCTTCAGCGAAGTTGGCAAACACAACCGTGAACAACAGCCAAAGCGCTATCTGCAGAACGTAGCCCAACGGCTCTTTCGTGGTGAAGAGCTGTTCGAAGGTGAGGATCGCGCCGAGTAACGTGACGAACATCACCGGATTTTTGAGCTGCAGGCGTGGATCGAGCTTTTTGAAGGAGTCGGCGACGGCCTTCATCATGATCTCGCGGTCGAAGAGGGAAATGGTCTTGGTGCTCATGGTGAGAAAGTGATAAGTGGTAAGAGATAAGGAATAGGTCGGGTCGGCTTAAAACAGTGTGCCGGCGCCCATCAGGTAGTGCTCGATGACGGGTCCCATCGCGAGGGCGGGCAGGAAGGTGAGTGCGCCCACGAGTACGACCGTGCCGATGAGCAGCAGAATAAAGGTGACGCCTTCGGTCTGGAACGTGCCCGCACTGGCGGGAATAAGTTTTTTGCCTGCAAGATTTCCTGCTAGCGCAAGGATCGGCACGATCATAAGAAAGCGGCCGACGAGCATCGCGACGCCGAGTGTGATATTCCAATGTGGATCACCGTTGGCGGGATTCGCCGTGAGTCCGGCGAAGGCACTGCCGTTGTTACCCACGGCCGAGCTGAAGGCGTAGAGCATTTCGCTGAAGCCGTGCGGTCCGCTGTTGTTGAGCCCGGCCTGGCCCCACGCGCTGATCGCGCCCCAGGCGGTGAAGCTGAGGATCGTGGCGGACAAAACCATCAGCACCATCATCACGAGCTTCACGTCGTAGGCTTCGATCTTTTTGCCGAGATATTCCGGTGTGCGACCAACCATCAAACCGGCGATAAACACGGCGAGCACGACGAAGATCAGCATGCCATAGAGGCCGGCACCGACGCCGCCAAAAATGACTTCACCGGTCTCCATGTTGAAAAGTGGCACGAGTCCGCCAAGTGGTGTAAACGAGTCGTGCATGGCGTTTACCGCGCCGCACGACGCGTCGGTGGTGATGGTGGCAAAGAGCGCGGAGTTGAAGATACCAAAGCGCACTTCCTTGCCTTCCATGTTGCCATCGGTTGTGGCGACACCGAGCGCCTGGTGAATGGGATTACCCGAGACTTCGGCCTTCCAGCAGACGAGCACGCCAACCAGGAACATTGTGAACATCGCACCCCAGACGGCCCAGCCATGGCGCTGGTTTTTAACCATGCGACCCAGATAATAAGTGAGGGCGCTGGGGATCGCGAAGATCGACAGCATCTGAAAGAAATTCGAGAGCGGCGTGGGGTTTTCGAACGGATGGGCGGCGTTGCCATTGGTGTACCCGCCGCCATTGGTTCCGAGCATCTTGATCGCGACCTGGGAGGCCATCGGGCCCTGCACGATGGTCTGCGTATCCACGACCTGATCGACCATGACGGGTGTTTTGCCGTCGGCGGCGAGCACGGGCTGGCCCTTGTCGTCGGTCTTGGCGACCTGAGTTGTGTAGGGCTCGAAAGTTTTCGCTTCAGTGTACGGTTTGAAATTCTGAATCATGCCCTGCGAAACGAGAAACAGCGCGAAGACGACGCAAACCGGCGCGAGCAGGTAATAAGTGACGCGCACGGTGTCTGCCCAGAAATTGCCGATGGTTTTGCTGGTCTGGCGGGCGATGCCGCGCACCAAAGCGGCAGCGATGGCGATGCCAACAGCGGCCGACGTGAAGTTGTGAATGGTCAGCGCAACCATCTGCGACAGATACGACATGGTCGATTCGCCGCTGTAGCTCTGCCAGTTGGTATTGGTGGTGAAACTGGCTGCGGTATTGAAGGCCAGATGCGGCGAAAGTCCGGGCAGATTCTGGGGATTGAGCGGCAGATGATCCTGGTAACGCAGGATAAAATAGGTGAAGAGCATCCCGACGGCGCTGAACATCAGCATCGCCATCGTGTAGCCGAACCAGTTCTGCTCCTTATTCGGGTCGATGCCGCACACGCGATAGGTGAGCCGTTCGACCGGCTTTACGATGCGGTCGAGCCAGGTCTTGCCGTCCGAGTCGAGCACCTGCACGAGGTAGAGCCCGAGCGGTTTGGTGATCAGGAGCAGAGCGCCAACGTAGAGCGCGAACTGAAGCCAGTTGTTTGGATTGTTCATGGTGCGAGCGGCTCAGAATTTTTCCGGGCACAACACGGCGACGACGAGGTAGCCGAGCGTGGCGAGGGCGAGGAGAGCGATGACGATGGTTTCCATGGCGAGGATGGTTTCGATCGGTGGATCGATGGCTAGCGGACCTTTTCGCAGAAACCGGCGTAGGCGGCTGCGAGTGCGAAGAACGCGAACGTGATGAGGACAAAAATGAGGTCGTTCATGGCTGTTTTGTTATGTGCCCATCGTAGTCCTTGCTCGGCCTTCCGCCTAATTAAGAGGTGGCGCGAAAGCGTTAAGAAAACATTAAGACTGAGCGCGGCCACAGTATGCCATTCCGGAAAGTCGTTGAGCGAATTGAGTGAGATCGACTATGCAATCGGTGTGACGAACTCCGAGCCAGCCACCACGGTACCGATTACGAGGCGCTTTGCCCCGGTGTCGAAACGGCTGAGGCCGTACGTGGATCGCATCTGGAGTTGGGAAAGCGACGCCCCGGTGCCGCTGCCACTCTTGTTTCCCGGGACGGGTGCCGAGTTGGTTTTCCATTACGGCGCGCCGTTTGCGATCAGGGAGAAAAACGGTGGCGAACGGTTATTGTCGGCGCGTGCATTGGTGATGTGTTTGCGGTCGTGCGCCTGTCAGCTGGTTGCGACTGGCCCGGTGGGCTTCATGGCGGTGCGGCTGCGCGGCGAAGCGTTGCGGCATTTCGCCGTGGCACCGTTGTCGGCCTGGATCGATGGTTTTGCGCCGGTGGAGGCGGGGTTGGGCGACGGCTGGCACGACCTTCCGGAGCGGCTGGCTGAAGCGCCGGGATTTTCAGCGCGGGTGGCGATTCTGGAGGCGCGTCTGGAGCAGCACCTGGCGCACCAAGAAATGCGGCCCTCGATCATCGATCGAGCGGTGACGCGTCTTTATTACTATGCCGATTCGGTGCGAGTGGCTGACGTGTCGGACGGGCTGGGTGTGAGCGCGCGGCATTTCGAGCGGCTGTTTCAAGATGCGACTGGACTTACGCCGAAGCGGTTTCAACGCGTGGCGCGATTTCACCATGTGATGCGGCGACTGTTGTTGGAGCGGCGTAGTGGCTATTTGGAGACAGCGCTGGCCAGCGGGTTCTACGACCAGGCGCATTTCATTCACGAGTGCCGTGATTTCACGGGACGGTCTCCGGGCGAATTGCTGACGCCGGAGCATTATTTGTCGCATTTCTACAATTCGCGGCTGGCGAGATGAGCTAAGCTCCGGTCGTTCCAAAGCGAACGATCTATGCAAACACTCATCGTCACCTTCGTCGCCAAACCCGGTTGTGAGCAGGCTCTCGAGACCGCGATAAACGAACTCCAGCGCGCCACAGCGCTCGAACCAGGCGCGATCTCCTACGAGTTGCACCAGGGTGCGGCTGGTTCGCGGACCTTTTATCTTTACGAGCGCTATGCCGACACCGCTGCGATGAACACGCATCTGGCTTCGGCCTACCTCCAGGCCGCGCTTCCGAAGTTCGCGCAACTGCTCGCTCAACCGCACACGATGATCGAGTGCGATTACCGGTCGGGACTGCACCCGCGTATGTTGGAAATCGACGGGAAGCGCGTCACACTTCACTCGATTCCGCTCGGACCGGCGAACCTGGTTTTTGTGCAAACGCAGCGCGGTATTCTGGCGTGTGGCGCGATCGACCCGGCGGCATTGCAACGTTTCGGGTTGGCCGCGGCACGGGTGAAACCCACGCGCGGTCCCTCGATTGCGAATCTCGACGATCTGCTGGCGGGCGAAGTGCGCGAAGCGAACGAGGCGGCGGCTACACTCGGAGTCAAAGTGGGCATGACCGGGCGAGAGGCTCTGCGACTCATCTAGGAGCTGTACGGGAATTAGGAGAGCTCAAAGTTTAAGCCAAACCAAGAGGCAGGCGATAGAGACCATGGAGGAGAAGTGGGAGGCGAGTTTTTCGTAGCGGGTGGAGATGCGACGGAAGGATTTGAGGCGGGCGAAGAGGTTTTCGATACGATGGCGCTGGAGGTAGAGGTGCTGGTCAAAGGGAGGTTTTTTTGCTCTGCTGTTGCTCACGGCTATGACGGCGGTGCCGCCGAGTTGGTTCACATAAGCGCGGATGGCATCGCTGTCGTAGCCCTTGTCCATGATCGCATAGGCCTGAGGTTTGAGGTAGGCGCGCAGGAGCGGTTTGCACTGATCGTAGTCGGAGACATTGGCACCGGTGAGCAGCAAGCCCAGCGGATAGCCGAGTGCGTCACAGGCCAAATGGATCTTTGTCGAGAGGCTGGCCTTCGAGCGTCCCATCGCTTGGGCGAGTTGACCGCCCACTGGCCCTGCGCCGTGCTGGTGCACGCGCATCGCAGTGCTGTCGATCATCAGGTACTCGTTGTCTGCTTCATCCGCCATACCCCGAAGCAGGCCTTGCCATAATCCAGAGCGTGACCAGCTGCGAAAGCACGAATACACGCTCGACCAAGGGCCAAACTGCCGGGGTAAATCCCGCCAGCCCACGCCCGTTCGTAACACCCAAAGGATCGCTTCGACCCGCAGGCGCTCGTTTCCACATTTGCGGCCACGCCGCTTCGGGCCACTCAGGTTATTCCGATGGCGCTTAATTTTTTTAGCCCGTCCCAGTGCTGGTCACTCAAGACGAACCTTACTTGTTGGTTCACAATTAAAAGTAAATCTGCCTGCATTCAACAACCAAGCATAAAGTATCCGCTTACTGAATACTTCATCGGAATATCTATTCCCGTACAGCTCCTAGAGGCAGTGCGCATGAGGTGGTGGGCTGGGCAGCGCGGTCGACGCCGAGGATAAGGGCTCTCCGACAAACGCCATTGCTCGTTGAGGCTGAACCTACGGTAGATGCGGTGCTGGCAACCCCTCGGGTGGGTAGACCGGTAACAAGAACAGAGGCTATTATTCAATATATTCCCTTCCCCGCATTCACGACGGTAGGGCTCCCGGTCTTGGTGCCGGTTTCATATGAGGCCCCCTGGGGTGGTTTTGGCTACGGATCTTCGTCATCAAGCATGAGTTGGACGATGATAAATGTTTGTCCAAACCAAGGGCAGGCGGATTGTCATTTATTGGAATTTCCTGACGGGGCCCATGCGCTGATCGACGCGGGAGAAGGTTACGACGCGCACGGAGCGGCCGTAAGTTATCTGGAGAAAGCTGGAATCAAGCACATCGAACTCGTTGTGCTCAGCCATGTGCATTGGGATCACTACGGAAAATTGATCGATATTATAAACAGCGGTATAAAGGTCGACCGGGTCGCGGTGAATCTACCGGGAGCCAGGGCGATTGCAGATGCGGAGATTCCGTGGGGCTGCAATTGGGATGACGTCCAGGCGTTATTAGCCTTCTTGAAACAGCACAATATACCGTTTTGGACGCCGAGATTCGGCGAAAAACTCGTCGATATACAGCAGGCCGGAATTCAAACGCTTTTGGAGGTGGTTTGTTATTATGATGGCATTAACACGCCGGTGGGCCGGTCTGATGTAAATGATACAAGCATGATCCTTCGCCTCACCCACGGTGCCACGAAGGTGCTCTTCACGGGTGACCTAAATATGCCGCTGGGTACCTGGTTGGCTGCGAGCATTTTTGACTTGAAGGCTGACATTTTGAAGGTGCCTCACCACGGCACGGAAGGTCTCGCGCCCAACAGTTTTTTTGATCGTGTGGCCCCGAAAGTCGCCTTAGTGCCGTCACCGATCGAGCTTTGGTACTCGCTCCGGAGCAAACGTCCCCGCGAATATTTTAAGGATCACGGTATACCCACCTATGTGAGCGGCATTCACGGTACGGTGAAAGTTGTGATGACCGGAGATCACTACGATATCACGACCGAGGCAACGCCGTAGCCTGGCGTACCTCACATTACCGGTGAGCAATCAAACGGCACCTGAAGCGGCGACCAGAGGCTTTAAGAAAATGTAGTAGCCGCGTCCATACAAGACGCCGGTTTTCGTCACGAAAATGCGCGATTCGGGGATTTCGACCGGAAGCGAAAGTAACCCAATAGGTTACTTTCCATCTGATATCATTTCTCTTTCAAACGTATAATAACAGCTGGCGATTCGAGGGTAGGGATGACACGCCGGGTCGTCCGCCCGTATTTCCCGCGTACGCGCCGAGCAAACTCGGACGGCCGGCTGTCCGTCCCAACCCGCAAAAGTCCCCATCTCTTTGCGTTCGAACGCAACTCGGTATTAGGCGGTCGTGCGGGTGGCCTGCGTCGAGTGGGCGTGTAGATACGAGAAGACTCCGCCGATGAAGGGCGGAGTCTTGAAAAAACGGAGCGGTTTGAATTATTTGGCGGTGGCCAGATATTCGTTGATCGCTTTGGCGGAGCGTTTGCCGTCACCCATGGCGAGGATGACGGTGGCGGCGCCGCGTACGATATCGCCGCCGGCGAAGACGCCGGGCAGGCTGGTCATGCCGTTGGCGTCGGCTTCGATGTTGCCCTTCTTGTTAAGCTTGAGCTCGGGGCAGGTGGCGGTGAGCAACGGGTTGGCCCGTGTACCGATCGAGACCACAACCACATCGCAATCGAGAATAAATTCAGAACCGGGAATCGCGACCGGGCTGCGGCGTCCAGAGGAATCGGGTTCGCCGAGCTGCATGCGCTGGCATTTGAGGCCGGTGACCCACTTCTTGTCGTTGCCAACCACTTCAAGCGGAGCGACGAGCATTTCAAAGACGACGCCCTCCTGCTCGGCGTGGTGAACTTCCTCGCCGCGGGCCGGCATCTCGGCCTTGGTTCGGCGGTATACGATGCTGGCGACTTCGGCGCCGAGGCGTTTGGCCGTGCGGACCGCATCCATGGCGACGTTGCCGCCACCGACGACGGCGACGCGTTTGCCGATGAGCACAGGCGTGTCGGCCGAAGGAAATTCGTAAGCCGCCATCAAATTGACGCGGGTCAGGTATTCATTGGCAGAATACACGCCCTTTAGGTTTTCGCCGGGCACGTTCATGAAAACCGGCAGGCCGGCACCATTGGCGATGAAGATGGCGTCAAAATTTTGGCGCAGCTCGGGCAGCGTGTAGGTGCGGCCGACGACGACGTTGCACTCGATCTTTACGCCGGCGTCGGTGAGACGCTGGACTTCTTTGTCGACGATCTGCTTGGGTAGACGGAATTCCGGGATGCCATAGACGAGCACGCCACCCGGCTGGTGGAGTGCTTCGTAAACCGTCACGTCGTGGCCGTATTTGGCGAGTTCGCCTGCGGCGGTGAGGCCGGCCGGTCCGCCACCGACGACGGCGACTTTCTTGCCGGTGGGTGCAGGTTTGGCTGCGGCAGCACTGCCATTCTTCATCGCCCAGTCGGCGACGAAACGTTCGAGATAGCCGATACCAACCGCTTCGCCTTTGAGGCCACGGATGCACAACTCCTCGCACTGGGTTTCCTGTGGGCAAACGCGTCCGGTAACGCAGGGCAGGGCGTTGTCGCCGAGCAGACTTTCAGCCGCACCGGGCAGATCGCCTTTGGAAAGGAAATCGATGAAACGCGGGATATTGACGCGCACCGGGCAGCCCTGGACGCACTTTGGGTCTTTGCACTGGATGCAGCGCTGGGCCTCAAGGACGGCAAGCTGTTCGGATAAGCCGAGGTTAACTTCGCAGAAATTGTGCGAGCGGGCAGTGGCGTCCTGCTCCGGCATGCGCTGGCGTTGGATGGCCATGCGCTCTTTGGGCGACATTTTTTTCGGTGCGGCGGCGGGAATTTCGGCGGACATGGGAGAAGGAATTTTCGGAGTGGGCCACAAAGGTCACAGAGCTAGGACACAGAGGGCACAGAGTTCGGACTTTTATGATTTACCACTGATGGGCACTAATAATAGGGAGTGTATGAAATAGAAAACGAGTGAAGGCTGTTGCCTTGGGAAATTTTTCGGAGGTGTTTTGATTTCCTTAATTCCCGAGCATCAGTGTGTATCAGTGGTGAAAAAGGATTGGTTATTTCTTGAGGCCCACGCGGCAGGTGCCGTCTGCGCAGGTGTTGGCGTTTTGCTCGTGAGTTTTGTAGGTGGAGAGACGGTCGGCAAGAAGGTCGAAGTCGACCTTGTGCCCGTCGAACTCGGGGCCGTCGACACAGGCGAATTTGGTTTCCCCGCCGACATCGACGCGGCAACCACCGCACATGCCGGTGCCGTCGACCATGACCGGGTTCAGCGAAACAACCGTGTGAACACCGAAGGGGCGGGTAAGATTGGCGATGGCGCGCATCATCGGCACCGGGCCGACAGCGTAAACGATGTCGATGCCGCCGGCGGTGAGGATTTCTTTTGTGGCATCGGTGACGAAGCCTTTGCGGCCGTAGCTGCCGTCGTCGGTGCAAACCACGACATCGCCGAGGCGTTTGAGTTCTTCCTCAAAAATAACCCATTCCTTTGAGCGACCGCCGATCACGCTGGTGACGTGGACACCCTTGGCGTGCAGGCCTTGTGCGATCGGATGCACGACGGCGGTGCCGACGCCGCCACCGACGCAGAGGGCGCGACCTTTTTCGATCACTTCGGTCGGCATGCCAAGCGGGCCGGAGATGTCCTGGATCGAGTCGCCGACGTTGAGCGCAACCAGTTCCTTGGTGCTTTTGCCAACCGCCTGAATTACCAGCGCGATCGTGCCAGCCTGTTTGTCCACATCGGCGATCGTGAGCGGAATACGCTCAGCCCGTGGCCCGCGGCGGATGATCACAAACTGGCCGGGCTGGCGAATCTGTGCGATGCGCGGAGCTTCCAGGTCGAGGCGGGTGACGTTTGGGCTAAGTTGCGCTTTGGAGACGATGCGGTGCATGAGAGAAAATGGGTGTAGCAGGCGGTGCGCCGTGTACAGATTATGGATGAAAGAGGTCAGCCGAGCTGATGACTTTGAAGCCCGTCTTCTGGAGGGTATCGATTGCGCGATCGAGATCGTTGAAACGGATGAGCATGATGGCGCGCCCGTGCCGGCACACGAAGGCGTACATGTACTCGACCGAGATCTTTTGCGGTTCGAGGGCGGTGAGAATTGCGGCAAGGCCACCCGGCTTGTCCGGGATCTGGATCGCGGCTACCTCGCTGGTGGTGACGGCGTAACCGGCTTTTTCAACAACGGCGCGAGCCTTGTCTGCATCCGGTGTGATGATACGCAGCAGGCCGAACTCGCCGGTCTCGGAAAGCATGAGCGTGCTGAGATTCACGCCGGCATCGGCCAGCGTGTGGCAGAGCGCGGAGAGGCGCCCGGGTTTGTTCTCAAGGAAGATTGAAATCTGGCGGATTTTCATGGGCGTTGGGCGAGTAGGGATTTTGCCACAGAGTGCACGGAGCTCGGACACAGAGAGAATGCGGAGTTGTTTTCCGATACTTCCGAACTCTGTGGCCTCTGTGTCATAGCTCAGTGTTCTCTGTGACGAACGGATTGGTTGATCAGTTGCTCAAGTTGCGCTGGTCGAGAACGCGTTTCGCTTTGCCCTCGCTGCGCGGGATGGAGCCGGGCTGCGCGAGTGTGATGGCGGCGTGCAGACCGGTGATCTGCTCGATGCTGTGGCCGAAACGTTTCTGGAGCTGTTCCATCGCGCCGACGTTGTCGCGAAGCATGTCGCCGGTGACTTCGACGCGTACTTCCATGTGATCGAGGCTGCCTTTGCGCGTTAGGACGATTTGATAGTGCGGCAGGCTGGACTCGGTCTTGAGTAGAGCGACTTCGATCTGGGATGGGAAAACGTTTACGCCGCGGATGATGAACATGTCGTCGCTGCGGCGGCTGATGCGCCGGATGCGGCGGCAGGTGCGTCCGCATTGGCAGAGGGCTTTGTCGAGCGAGGTGATGTCACGCGTGCGGTAGCGGATGACAGGCATCGCCTGCTTGCTCAGCGTCGTGATGACGAGTTCGCCTTCGGTGCCGTCGGGAACGGGTTCCAGCGTCTTCGGGTCGACGATCTCGGCGAGAAAATGATCTTCGAAAATATGCGGACCGCTCCGGCATTCGCACTCGCACGCCACGCCAGGTCCGATGATTTCAGAGAGGCCGTAGATGTCGTAGGCCTTGATGCCCGAGGCGGCCTCAATGTACTGGCGCATTTCGTTAGTCCAGGGTTCGGCGCCGAAAACGCCGCGCTGGACCTTGAGATCGCGCTTGAAGTCGATGCCCATCTTTTGGGCTACTTCGATAAGGTGGATGAAATAGCTCGGCGTGCAGCAGACTGCGGTGACGCCAAAATCTTTCATGACCATGATCTGGCGTTCGCTATTACCACCGGAGATCGGGATGACGGTTGCGCCGAGTGCTTCGAGGCCGCCGTGCAGGCCGAGGCCGCCAGTGAAAAGCCCGTAGCCGTACATGTTCTGCACGATGTCGCCGCGCGTGAAGCCGGCAGCGTAGAGCGAGCGAACGATAACCTGTTCCCAAACCTTCATGTCCTGCGCGGTATAACCAACGACAATCGGCTTTCCGGTCGTGCCGCTTGAGGCGTGCAGGCGGACGACATCGCTCATCGGCACGGCAAATAGTCCGTACGGATAAGTGTCGCGCAAGTCGGTCTTCACCGTGAACGGCAGCTTGCTGACGTCGCTGAGCGTTTGTACGTCAGCGGGCTTGAGTCCCTTCGCGTCCATGCGCTCGCGGAAAAGTTTCACCTTCTCGTATGAGAGTGCGATGACGGCCTTGAGCCGTTGCAGCTGAACCTCGCGCAGGCGGGATTCGGGCATGTAGTCGAGGGCGCTCTCGGGGAAGAACGTGCCTTCAAGATCGTTCCAGAGGTGAGGAATCATGGGCTTGGGGAGAGTCGGAAAGGAGGTTGGGCCACGGAGCTACGGCGCAGAGGCCACGGAAACCGGAATTTATGATGCAAAAAAGGGCTTAGGCGCTGCGGCCGAGAGTGAACGCCGTGTCGTTGGCGATATGCAGTTTCTCGGGAAAATTTGTACGCAGGCTCTCCCGCCAGGCGTTCTCTGGAATATCAAAATGCCGGCTCAGGCGACCGAGCATGGCGACGTTGAGCGATTTTGCCGATGGCAACTTAGTCACGTCGATGTCGGCCGGCACGATCAACGTGCCGCTGCTGCGCAAGCCGCCGCGCACGACCTCGATCTGCGTCGGTTCCATGACGACGAGAAAATCGCATTCGCCGTCGGGAATCATCGGGCTGTGGACTTCGGAGCCGAAGCGCACGTCGGACTGCACGGAACCGCCGCGCTGGCTCATGCCGTGGACCTCTGCCTTTTTGACCGTGTTGCCCTGGCGAAAAACGACGTCGGCAAAGATGTCGGAGGCTTTGATCACTCCGGTGCCGCCGAGGCCGGCGAAGCGAATGTTGATGGTTTTAGAAGCGGCGAGAGGCATTGGAAAGAAGCGAGGAGCGAGGAGCGGGGAGTGAAGAGGGCGGCAGGCAGGAGGCGCTGTGGCTGTTTCTTAGTTTGGATGCTTGCTACCCACTACTCGCTGCTCGTTGGGTTTAGTTTTTGCAGGCGCCGCCGCATTCGCACGTGCCGGATTCGGCAGGCTCGTCGGCGGCCAGTTTTGCTTTTTGTTCCTTGTCCCACGCGGCGATGCGGCCGGCGGCAAGGATGCAGGGACTGCGGGCGATGATGACGGTTAGCTCGTCCTTCTGTAGGGAATCGGCCAATACGGTCTTGAGCATTGCGCGTTCGCGAACCGGATTGATGGTGAAAACGTTTTTGATTCCGGAGGCGCGGGCCAAGGCCTCGAAGCTAACCTTGTGCGTGCCTTCGCCGTCGAGCTGGCGGCCGGTGCCAGGATGTTCCTGCTGGCCGGTCATCGCGGTGGTGCCGTTGTCGAGGATTATGAGTACATGACCAGTCTCCGGCGGGTTGTAGGCCATTTCAACGAGGCCGGGCAGACCGCTGTGGAGGAAAGTGCTGTCGCCGATTACGGAGACGACGCGCTTGGCTTGCTCGCGCGGGAGCACGTGACGCAGGCCGAGGCCCATGCCGACCGAGGCGCCCATGTCGATCATCATGTCCATCGTGGCAAGAGGCGGAAGTGCCGCGAGTGTGTAACAACCGATATCGCCGGAGACGATGCAGTTGAGCTCCTTCATCACCTCGAAGCTGGTATGGTGCGGGCAGCCTTTGCAAAGCTCGGGCGGTTTGCCACGGGGCGGAACGGGTTCGGGGCTGGTATCCTTATTTAGAATACGCTTTACGCGGTCGACGCTGAGTTCGCCGAAGCGGAAAATAGAATCATCCTTGGCCTCGATCCGCAGGTCGGCGGCGCGCAGAGCGGTGGCGAGCCAAGGATCGTTTTCCTCGATAATCACGCAGCGCTGGACGGAGGCGGCAAAGGCGCGGATCGTCGCCAGCGGCAGCGGATAGCTCATGCCGAGCTTGAGGATGGAAGCGTCGGGCGCGGCTTCGCGTGCGTGGTGGTAGCAAATCCCGGCGGTGATGATGCCAAGCGTGGAGCTGCGCTTTTCAACTTTGTTTGGACCTTGCGAGATGTTCCACAATTCCATCTCGGCCATCTTGGAACGCAGGCGGCGATGGGCGGGTTTTGCGTGGCCGGGAACCATGACGCGGCCGGCGATATTGCGTACGAAGTCAGCGGTGTTCGCGCCAGTCTCGGCTGCGGTGGGGTTCACGCCGGGAGCAAAGCGCGGTTTGACTGGCGATTTCGAGTGGCAGACCCGCGTGGTCATGCGGAAAATCACCGGAATGTGCCAGCGCTCGCTGGTTTCGAAGGCGACGCGGAGCAAGTCATAGGCGTCCTGCGAATCGGCGGGCTCAAACATCGGTGCGACGGCGGCTTCGGCGTAGCGGCGGCTGTCCTGTTCGTTTTGCGAGGAGGCGAGGCCGGGGTCGTCGGCGACGACGAGAACATAACCACCGTCTACGCCCGAATAAGTCATGGTGAACAGCACATCGGCGGCGACGTTGAGGCCGACGTGTTTCATCGTGCAGAGCACGCGGGCCTTGGCGAAAGCAGCGCCGAGTGCGACCTCGGCGGCGACTTTTTCGTTGGGCGCCCATTGGGCTTTGCCACCGAGGGCGCTGAACCCTTCGAGGATTTCAGTCGACGGCGTGCCGGGATAACCGGTGCCGAGGGCGACACCGCAATGCAGCGCGGCGAGGGCAACTGCTTCGTTGCCGCTTAAAAGGAGACGTCCGGACTTATCTTGAGAAGGTTGGGCCACGAAAAGATTCGATCATAACGGCAGGTTGAGGCCGGCGAGCGAAGAGGAGATGGCGTTCATGATGTGCGCGGGGGCAACACCGAGCCAGATGATACCGACAAGCAGGAGAACGCACAGAATCTTGGTCGGCCAGTCGAGGACGATGGCAGCGGTCTCGCCCGTTTGTTCGCCGAAGACGCCTTTGCGTACGACCTGGAGGTAGTAATAAATTGCGACCGCGGAGTTGATCACGGTGACGATGACGAGCGCGAGGTGGCCCTTGGCGAGAGCGGCGGAGAGCAGGCCGAACTTACCGATAAAGCCAACAAACGGTGGGATGCCAGCGAGGCCAAACACGGCGACGACGAGCGTCACGGCCAGGAGGGGGGAGCGGCGGTGCAGGCCGGCAAGTTCATCGATCTCGACGTTGGTGCCGTCTTTGGAAACTTTGCAGATCACGACGAAGCAGGCGGTGACCATTAGCATGTATCCGACGATATAGTACAACGAAGCGGTGAAGCCGGCGGTGCTGAGTGCGGTGAAACCGACGACGGCGTAGCCGGCATGCGCGATGCCGGAGAAGCCAAGCAGGCGCTTGAAATCTTTTTGGACCAGCGCGATCAGATTGCCGTAGCACATCGAGAGGATGGCGAGGGCGGTGAGCAGCGAAACGATCGCGTGATTGTCAGGAGTCGCCAGTGAGACGAGGCGAACCAGCACGGCAACGGCGCCGACTTTGGGCAGCGAGGCGATGAAACCCGCGGTTTCGTTGGAGGCACCCTGGTAGACGTCAGGCGTCCAGAAGTGGAAGGGGAAGATCGCGAGCTTGTAGTAAAAACCGGCGAAGGCCATCGCGAGCCCGACGATTGCGAGCGGCGTGTCAGCGATGGGCGCGAGCTTCACGAACATCTCGGCGAGGTGGGTCGAACCCGTTAACCCGAACAGGTAGCTAAAGCCGAAGAACATGATGCCGTTGGCGGCGACGCCGAACATCACGTACTTGATCGCTGACTCCATCTGCACCCGCTGGCCGTCGCGTTCACGCCGCATCGCGACCATCAGGTAAAGCGGGAAGGACGAAAGCTCGAGGGCGATGATGAGCGAGAGCACTTCAACGCTGCTGATGAGCATCGTGATGCCGAGTACGCTGAGTGTGAGGAAAAGATAGTACTCAGCTTTGGTTTCCTGGCGGATGTCGGGCAGCTTGCCACTGAGCAGGAGCACGAAAAGATAGCCGCCGGAGATGACGATTTTGAGCCATTGCGAGAACGCATCGACGCGATAGGCACCGTCGAAGAGGACCGCGCTCTGCGGGAGGGCAACGATGCTGGCGCCGAGCGCGACGAGAGCGACGAAGATCGCACCTGCGCGAGCGGCTTTGCCTTGTGATGCGCCGAGCGTGACGACGAAGAGGCCCAGTGCGCCGGCGAGCAACACTACCTCAGGGAAAAAGGCCATGGCGGAGAAGGAGGACATTATCGGAAAAAGAAGAGGTCAGCAGTCAGATGTCAGAGGTCGGAAAAAATTGTGCTGAAAAGGACGAAGGTAAGGGATGGCGTGAGGGAAAGTTGCGTTTTGAAGGGAGAGGTCTTTCTGACTTCTGACCTCTGATATCTGGTTCAGTGGCCGGCTTGGCGAAGGAGGTTGAGGACGGTGACGTGCATCACGCGGACGAAGGGCTGCGGGTTCAGGCCGATCCACAAAACGAATACAAGCAACGGCGAGAGCGTGATGATTTCGCGGAAGTTGAGATCTGGCGTGCCGGTGTGATCAGGGTTGTCGGTGCCGCCGTAGACGAGACGCTGGAGCATGCGGAGATTGTAGGCGGCCGCGGCGACGACGCCGGGAACGACGCATAGAATGAGGACCGTAGAGACCTTGAAACCGCCCGCGAGGACGAGGAACTCACCGATGAAGCTGTTCGTACCGGGGAAGCCGAGCGACGAGAGACAGAAGACGCCGAGGAAGGTCGCGAGGATCGGCATGGTCTTGCCGATGCCGGCAGCCTTGGAAAGTTCGCGCGTATGCAGGCGTTCGTAGATGATGCCGACGCAGATGAACAACGCACCAGTGGTGACACCGTGGTTGATCATGACGAGCGTGGCGCCTTCGATGCCGTTGGCGTTGAGGGCAAAAATACCGAGTGTGCAGAAGCCCATGTGGCCAACGGACGAGTAGGCCACGAGTTTCTTCATGTCGCCCTGTGCGAGAGCGGCGAAACCACCGTAAACGATGCCAGCAACCGAGAGCCAGAGGAGCGCGGGTGCAAAATGCGTTGCGGCCCAGGGTGTGATCGGCAGCGCGAAACGCAGAAAACCGTAGGTGCCCATCTTGAGCAATACAGACGCGAGGATAACCGAACCAGCGGTCGGAGCCTCAACGTGGGCCGCGGGCAACCACGTGTGGAACGGGAACATCGGAACCTTGATCGCGAAAGAAATGAAGAATGCGGCGAAGACCCAGGTCTGGAAACCTTGAGAGAACGCGTGGCCCATCGTGGCCGGAAGGCTGAATGACCCGGTTTGCAGGCGCAGTGCGATGATAGCGACGAGCAGGAAGACCGAGCCCGACATCGTGTAGATGAAGAATTTGACCGAGGCGTAGATCTTACGCGGACCGCCCCAGACGCCGATCATTAGTGCCATCGGAATGAGCATCGATTCCCAGAAAACGAAAAAGAGAACGGTATCGAGCGCGCTGAAAACGCCGATCATGGCCGTTTCCATCACGAGCAGCGCGACCATGAACTCTTTCACGCGAACCTTGATGTAGGTCCAAGAGGCGAGCACGCAAAGCGGTGTGATGAGCGTGGTGAGCAACACCAGCAGCAAGCTGATGCCGTCGATGCCGAGCGTGTAATTGATGTTTAATCCCGGAATCCACGCGTGGCTTTCACCGAACTGGAACGCAGCGGTGTCGGCGTCGAAGGCGATGTACAGGTTGAGCGAGAAGATCGCGGCGGCCGTGGTGATGCCGAGCGTCCACCAGCGCACAAGGCGTTCGTCATCGATAAAGGCGGCGGCCGCGGCGGCAAGCAGCGGGCCGAAAATGAGGATGCTTAGAAAGGGCAGGCCCTCGTTGGTGGCGAATAATGTCATGACGCGGGACCGTTAAAAAATGAAGAGATAGGCTAGGAGCAGCAGTGCGCCGAAGCCGAAGACGGCGGTAAGGTTTTGCTGGATCGCACCGCGTTGAACGCCGCGGAGTCGGGCCCCGAAGTTGCGGAAACCGGAGGCGAAACCGTCGACTACGCCGTCAATCACCGCGCTGTCGAAAACGCCGACGAAGCGCGAGGTACGCATCAGCGGGATCAGACCGCCGACGTTGTAAATTTCGCCGACAAAAGTATCAATCGCCTGGATCGGTTTCTTGGCGAGCCAGAGAAAAGCGGGACCGCCTTTGCGCCAGATGATGTCGAGATCCAGTGAGATCTTGGCCTCGGGCGTGAGCTTTTTCAGCATCAGGAAGAAACCGAGTGCGGTGAAGAGGAGGATCTGCAACGTCTCCATCACGTGGCCTACGTTGTACGGATGATAGACGACGTCCTGCAGGGGTAGCTTCGTGTAGAGGTAAGGCGTGTAGCTGCCGATGAAGATACAGAGGAAAGCCGCGATGCACATGGCGGCCGTCATGTTCCACACGGGATCTTTGGCCTTCTCCCAAGTCTGGGGCTTGCAGTTGTTTTTGCCGAAGAAAATGAAGTACGGAACCTTCAGACCGGTGTGGAGGAACGTACCCGCCGAGGCGAGCATGAGGAGGAAGCCGACCCAGAGTTTTCCGCTTTCGAAACCGGCGGAAACGATCATCGACTTTGAAACGAAACCACTGAATAGCGGGAAAGCGGAAATCGAAAGACCGCCGATGAGGGTCAGCACGAAGGTTGTTGGCATCTTTTTGTAGAGGCCACCCAGCTCGGTGAACTTGCTCTCGCCGGTCTGGTGGAGGACGGTGCCGCAGCCCATGAAGAGCAGGCCCTTGTAGAGAATGTGGGCAAAGGCGTGGGCGCAGACACCGTTGAACGCGAGGCGGCCGAACTCGGTGTGCGTGTTCGCCAAACCGACACCGGCGACCATGTAGCCAACCTGTGAAATGATGTGATAGGCGAGCAGGCGGCGGCTGTCGTTTTCCAACACCGCGTAGACGACGCCGTAGAGCGCCATGATCACGCCGAGCGGAATCAGGATATCGAAACCGGGGACGCCGCGGAGCAAGGCGTATACGGCGGTCTTCGTGGTGAAGGCGCACATGAACACCGAACCATTGAAAGTAGCCTCACCGTAGGCATCGGGCAGCCAGGCGTGCAGCGGCGGGACGGCGGCATTGAGGATGAAGCCGATCGTGATCAACCAAGTGCCAGCGGTCGGGTTGAGGATGTCGAGGGCGTTGAAGGCGAGGCTGTGGGTTGCCTTGTACGTCAGCATGATGCCGGCGAGCAGAGCGACGCCGCCCGCCATGTGGACGAGCAGATAACGATAACCCGCGGCGAGCGAACGTTCGCTGTTGCGGAACCAGATCAGAAAGGTCGAGGCGATCGCCATGAGTTCCCAGAAGAGAAAGAGCGTAATGAAATCGCCGGCGTAGATCGCGCCGAGCGAACCCGCGACGTAGAACCAGGAGGCGGTGTGCTCGGCGGCGCGCTTGACGTGCAGGCCATAGAGCGTGCCGATGATCGCCATCAGTCCGAGGATGTAGCCGAAAACCTGGCTCAACCGGTCAACGCGCCCGAAGGTCAGCGTCCAGTTAGCAAAGTGAACTTCGCCGAAGGTGCCTGAGCTCATCGTGACGATCCGGGCGAAGGCCAGGATTGGGATGAGCAACAGCCAGGCTTTGCGCGCGGCTTGCGGGATGAGCGGCAGTAGCAGGCCGCCAATCAGGAAAATCAGCGTAGGATGGATCCAGAACTCACTCATTGTAGAAATCCTCCGGAGCCATGATGTGAGTGTGACCGACCTTCAGGTGTCCGTACCATTTGGATACGTAAACGATCAGCACGCAGGCGATGAAGCCGAAGACCGACCAGAAAACCGGAACGGTTTCAGCGATGTGGTAAAGGTGCGCCCAGAAACCGGCGGCGGCGTGGGCCGCCGCGGGTGAGGGGTCATGGGCGATGGGCGATGGGGCGGACGCTAGGTCCTGCGCTGCGGCAGCGGCCTCATGACCGTGCGAAAGAAGCACACGGGCAATATCGGCGACAACAAGCAGCGCGAGCAGGCCGATGCTGGCCTTGATCGCAAGACCCAGGCGGTCGCGCAGAAAATCGATGAAACGTACGAGGGGCATCAGAATACCGCTTTCGCGAGGTTGAGGAAAAGGTCAGGGAAAAAGCCGATCAGGACGGAAATGACGGCGGTGACGCAGAGCGGAATGAGCATCGAGAGATGCGCTTCGCCGTGCAGGTGGTGTTCGTCCTCGTGGGAAAGTTTGCCGAAGAAGGCGGTGTAAACGACCGGCGCGAAATACGCGGCGTTGAGAATCGTAGAGGCGACGAGAACCACGAGGATGCCGATCTGGCCCGCGTCCATCGCACCGACGAGCAGGTAGATCTTGGAGACAAAACCGCCGGAGCCGGGCACGCCGATCATCGAAAGCGACGCGAGGGCAAAGGCTCCGAAGGTGAACGGCATCACGCGACCGAGGCCGGACATCTCAGAGATATCCTTCTTGTGAGTGGTTACGAAAATCGCGCCGGCGCAGAAGAACAGCGTGATCTTGGCGAAGGCGTGAGCAGCGATGTGGAAGAGACCGCCTTCGACTGAGGTCGGCGTGAGCAACGCGACGCCGAGTACGATGTACGAAAGTTGGGAGACGGTGGAGTAGGCGAGCCGCGCTTTGAGATTGTCCTTTGAAAGCGCGATGACCGACGCGGTGAGGATCGTGAAGCTCACGAAATAGGCGGTCGGGATGCCGAGGTTTAGCGCGTGCATCGTATCGACGCCGAAACCATAGAGCATCACGCGGGTGGTGGAGAATACGCCGACCTTTACGACCGCGACGGCATGGAGCAGTGCGGAGACGGGCGTCGGGGCGACCATCGCGCTCGGCAGCCACGAATGGAAAGGCATGATGCCGTTCTTCGCGAAGCCGAGAATGCAGGCGGCGTAGGCACCGGTGACGAGCCAGCGGTTGGCGGCGCCGAGACCGGCGATACCGTCATGAACGTTGGTCGGAAAATCGAGCGTGCCGGTCAGCACGAAGATCAACACCATGGCCGGAAGCACGAGGCCCTTGGCGGTGGTGGTCAGGTAAGTCATGTACTTGCGCGCGCCTTCGTAGCCTTCCTTGTCCTGGTGGTGTCCGACGAGTGGATACGTGACGACGGAGACGACTTCGTAGAAGAAGTACATCGTCAGAAGATTGTCGGAGAACGCGCAGCCGATGGCGCCGAAGAGCGAGAGGGCGAAGCAGGCGTTGAAACGCGTCTGGTTCGGCTCGTGGTGTCCGCGCATGTAGCCGGCCGAGTAGAACACCGCGAGCACCCAGAGGAACGAAGCGGCGCCGGCAAAGATCAGCGACATCGCGTCGGCGCGTAGCGTGAGGCTGAGGCCGGGCAGTAATTGGAAGAGTGTGAACTTCAGCGTGTGGCCGTCACGAATCGCTGGATACAGCGACGCAATGATGCCGAACATCGTGGCGGCAGCGATTACGGAACAGGCTTCGCGCAGATTGGGTTTCTTGCCGGTCGCCATGACTGCGGCGGCTCCGACGAGCGGCGCGAGGATGGCGTAGAGCAAACGGGGGTCGTGTTGGATCATCGGCTCAGCCTTTCAGTTCGTTGAGGTCTTTGGAGACGATGGAGCGGTAATTGCGGTACACGGCGATGATGATGCTGAGTGTGATGGCGACCTCGGCGGCGGCCAAACCCATGATAAAAAGTACGGCGATCTGGCCGACGGACTGGTCAGGCGCGGTGAAGCGGTTGAGCGCCATGAAATTCAGCGATGCTGCGGCGAAGATGAGTTCGCCCGAGATCAGCATGCCGATGAGCGTACGACGCCGAATCAAGCCGTAGATACCCGTGGCGAGGAGGAAGGCCGCGACCACGAGGTAAACGGCGGGTTGGGAGTAAATCTGGGCGGGGTTCATTCTTTGGTCCTCCCGGAGCGGGCGATCACGAGTGCGCCGAGGATGGCGACGAGCAGCACGAGCGAAATCAATTCAAAGGGCACGCTGTACGTGGTGAGAAGCGCGACGCCGATCGCTTTCACCGAGCCGTCGCCCACGAGGGTGGCGGGGGCGGACCAGTGGCCACTGAGGCTGAGCTTGGCGATGCCGAGAAATATGCCACCGGCAATCGCCAGCGAGACGAGCGGGGCGATGACTGGGTAGGGCCTAGCAAAATTCTCGGGCGTGGGTTCGTCGGGCTCGGTGAGCATGACGCCAAAGATGATGGTCACGCAGACCGCACCGATGTAGATGAGAATTTCCATCAACGCTAGGAACGGGCTGTTGAGAAAATAGTAGAGGCCGGCGAGGCCGAGGCAGCAGACCGCGAGACCGGCGACACTGCGGATGATGCGTTTGGTGAAGGCGGCGATGAGCGCACCGGTAATGGTGGTGGCAACGCAGACGACGAAGATACCGGCTACAAGCCAGTCGGAAAACGGAAAGGTGTTCATTGCTGGGCGGGCTGGACGGCTGCCGGAGCCGTGGCGGGAGCGGGAGCGGGAGCGGTGACTACGGGAACGACGGCTGCAGGAGCAAGAGCTGCGGGGGCGGCGACGGCCGCGGGTGCTTGGGGAAAGAAGGGAGTCTTGCCCTCGCGAATGACCTGTTCTTTGTAACGCTCCATGAGGTCCATGTGCGACCAGATGTTGGGCACGCTGGCCAGGTTGTAGCGATGGGAGTGCTGGATGGCATCGAACGGGCAGGCCTCGACGCAGAGCGAGCAGAGGGAGCAAAGCGTGAAATTGAGATGGTAGTCCGTGACCATCTTCTTTTTTTCGCCGTCGGGCTTGAGTCCATCGAGTTCGATGCAAGAGGACGGGCAGGCTTTGGCGCAGATGCCGCAAGCGGTGCAGTTGGCGCGACCCGTTTCCTCGTTCCACTTCAGTTCGATGTGGCCGCGGAAGGTTTTGGTGACCGCGATTGTCTGGCGCGGGTAGTGAACTGTTAGCTGCGGCTTAAAAAATTCCTTGATCGTGAGCCGCATGCCCGTGACCAGGCTCCAGAATCCGGAAATGGTTTCAGTGACGAGATTCATCGGAGATTAGTGGAAAAGGCGGGGCAGTTTGATCAGCACGCTGGTGAGTAGCAGCGTGAAGAGGGAGATCGGAATGAGGATCTTCCAGGAGAGGTTGAGCAGGCCGTAAAATTGGGTGCGAGGGAAGGTCCAGCGGATCCAGACCACGGTGAAGACGAGCGCGTAGAGCTTCACCATGAAGAAGCCGACGCCAAGCAAGGTGCCGATAATGCCCCAGGACGCCGGGACCGTTCCGATCGGGCATTGCCAGCCACCAAGGAAAAGCAGCGTGGCGACCGAGCAACCGACGACGATGTTGGCGTATTCGGCCATGTAGAAATCGCCGTAACCCATGCCGCCGTATTCGGTGAAGGCGCCAGCGACGAGTTCGCTCTCGGCTTCGGCCATGTCGAATGGCGCACGGTTCGTCTCAGCCAGCATGCAGGTGTAGAAAATGAGGAAGGTGACTGGGGCGAGAATGTTGCCGCCGATGTGGCCCCAGCCGCCACCGCTAAAGTCCCAGATGCCGCGCAATATATTCCAGTTCCAGAAACCGCCAGCTTGCTGGCCGATTATCTCACTGAGGTTCATCGTGCCGGTGACCATCAGCATGGTGATCGCGACGAGCAGCATCGGAATTTCATAGGCGACGTTTTGCGAAACGACGCGAGCAGAGGAGATGATGGAGAATTTGTTGCGCGAGGCCCAGCTGCCGAGCATCAGCGCCATCACGTTGATCGAACCGAAGGCGAACACGATCAGCAGGCTGACGTCGATGTTGCGCGCGAGTACGGTATCGCCAAACGGAATCACCGCGAGGCACATCAACGGCGGAGCCATCACCATGAGCGGTGCGGCCCAGTACAGGATCTTGTCTGCACCCGGAGGCGCCATCATCTGCTTGGAGAGGAGCTTTAGGCCGTCAGCGGGAGGCTGCAGAAGGCCCCAAGGGCCGGACTCGGTCGGGCCGGGACGACGTTGGAACCAGCCTGCCCCTTTGCGTTCGACCCACACGAGGTAGGCGGCGTTGAGTGCGACAAAAGCGCAGATACCCACCAGATACAAAAGGCTCCGGTAGGGTTCGGTGGAAAGAAACTCGAGAGTGCGTGCGATCATCGCGAGAGCGGGAGGGGCGGTGGCAAAAGGTTAGCGGTCAATGTCGGGGATGACGAGGTCGAGGCTGGCCATGAAGGCGAGGGCGTCGGCGATCATCATGCCCTGCGAGGTTTCCTCGAAGAGTGACAGGTTGGTGAAGCAAGGCGTACGCAGGCGGACGCGGTAGGGGTTTTCTTTGCCGTCGCTGGTGATACGCACGAGGAAACGACCGCGCGCACATTCGGTAGCGAAGCAGGTGTCGCCCACAGGGAGTTTCAACACGCGCGGGACCTTGCCGAGGATCGGACCCTCGGGAATCTTGGCGCAGGCCTGCTCGACGATGCGGAGGCTCTGCTCGATCTCATCCATGCGGACGAGGTAGCGGGCCATCGAGTCACACTCTTGATAAACCGGGATATCGAAATCGAACTGATTGTAGATCGAGTAAGGTTCGTTCTTTCGGACGTCGTAGTTAATGCCAGAGCCGCGGATCACGGGGCCGCAAGCTCCGTACTTACGGCAAATCTCGGCGCTGATCGGGCCGATGCCCTCGAGACGTTTGCGCAGAATGATGTTATCCGTGACCAGCGCCTTATAGAGCTTCAGACGCTCGCGCATGTAAGGCACGAAATCCAGGCAGCCCTGGATGAAGTCGGCATCGATGTCTTTGCACACGCCGCCGAAGCGGTAGTAGCAATAAGTGAGGCGGTTGCCTGCGACTGATTCGAGCAAATCGAGGATCTTCTCGCGGTCGTCAAAGGCGTAAAGGATCGGCGTTAAACCACCGAGATCCATGATCCACGCGCCCCAACCCACGAGGTGGCTCGCGATGCGGTTGAGCTCTGAGGTGATCACGCGGATGTACTCGGCGCGTTCTGTCACTTCGATCTTGGCGGCCTTTTCCACGGCGCCGACGAAGGCGTGGGTGTAGGTCATGGACGACAGGTAATCCATGCGGCTGGTGTTCGGCAGGAACTGCGTCCACGTGCGGTTCTCGCCCATTTTCTCGTGCATCCGATGGATGTAGCCGATGATGGGCTCGGCCTTCATGACGAATTCGCCGTCCATCTCAACCTTCACGCGCAGCACGCCGTGAGTGGCCGGATGCTGCGGCCCGAGATTGAGCATAAACGTCTCATTGGAAGGGTCCCCGACGGGAACTAGAGGTGGTACGTTCACGCTTGGAAATCCTTTAACAGAGGGTGATAGGTGGCATCTTCTGGAAGGATAAAGGGCGACAGGTCGCGGTGGCCGACAAACTCGATGCCGAAAAAGTCGTGGGTTTCACGCTCGTGCCAATCGGCACCGGGAAACACTTTGGAGATGGTGGCTATCTTTGCGTCTTTACGCGAAATGCGGGCGCGGTAGGCCACGCGCATGCCGGTCTGGAAGTGAAGGAAATCGTAGATGACCTCGAGCAATTCCTGTTTCGGCCAGTCCATGCCGGTGACAGCGTCGATCGCGAAACCATGGCGGTCGAGCAGCTGTGCAGCTTCGACGACTTTTGATGGTTCGACAGTGACTTCCAAGTGTAGACCCTTGTCCTCAAATTTCCAGATTTGAACTGGTTTGGGCGGCGGAGGTGGCGGAGCGGCCGGAGCAGGAGCGGGCTTCGGAGCGGCGGGCGCTACTGGCTTTGCGACCGGAGCAGCGGGTGCAGCACCTGTGACCGATGGAGTAGCTGCGACGGCTGCCGGCTTGGCACTTGGTATTTGGGCCTTGGCACTTTCCGCGCCTGCGACCGGTGCGGGTGCGGCCGGTTTTGGTGCGACCGGTTTGGGTGGGGGCGGAGGAGGTAGCGCGGGCGGAAGTTGGACCATCTCCTTGACGGCCAGGGGCTCAAATTCGGCGGCGAGTTGCTCGACAGTAATACTCATGGTATTTCGACGGTAGGCCAACGGCGTTTGCCGGTGAGCTTCTTTTCCAGCTCAATGATGCCTTCGAGCAGAGCCTCGGGGCGGGGCGGGCAACCTGGGATATATACGTCAACCGGGAAAAGCTTATCTACGCCTTCCACGACCGCATACTGGCCGGGGTAAACGAACGGTCCGCCAGAGATAGCGCAATTACCCATGGCAATAACCCATTTGGGTTCAAGCATCTGGTCGTAGAGGGTTTTAATAACCGGAGACAGTTTCTTATTCACCGTGCCAGCGACGATCATGAGATCGGCCTGACGAGGTGAAGGCCGGAAGACCTCAGCACCGAAACGCGATATATCGAATCGGGCCATGCCTGTGGCCATCATCTCGATCGCGCAACAGGCGATACCAAAAGTGAGCGGCCACAACGAGTTCGCCCGAGAGAGGGCGAGCACATCGTCGAGCATCGCAAACTTTACGAGTTGGGAGCAGTCGGTTTGCGGCGCGTCCATTCGAAAACTCCTTTTTTCCAAGCGTATATGATTACTAACGAAAGTGTACCCACGAACATCACGACCTCGACGAGATCGCGCCAGGCGAAGGCCTCTACCCGGTTGTAGACGAGAGCGACGGGGATGAGATAGAGCACATCGACCGCGAAGGCTACGAAGACCAGCGCGTAGAGATAATAAACAGCACTGTAACGAATCCACGCGTCACCGATCGGCGGCACGCCGCATTCAATGGCTTGACCGGTTTTGCCGGAGGTCTGACGGGTCTTGGCTCGGGGCGCCAAAAAGTATACAATCACAAAGGGACCAGCCATGAACGCCAGTCCACCCAGGGCGAACAGCACGATGTAAATGAGATCTCCTGATAGGATTTCGTTCATCGTGAGACCCAGGCAGGTGACCCGGGAAAATGTGAAATCTGCGGCATGTTGCCATCATGCGGCACAATTGTTGAAGCAGCATCGCAGAGGTTGCCGAAGGCTGCGCATTTCTTGCGACGCGTAAACGCGCAAGATAAAGAAAACTTATCCGCCAAGGCCGGAGGATTAGTTTTCAATGAGCATTTTTCATCCGCCAGGACCCATGGGAAGTGCCTCGTGGAGTCAAAGTGGCAGGTTGTTTTGGGCTTAGGCTTTTTTGTTATAAGTGCCGGCCATGGGAAGTATTTCACGCCCGGTCGGGTCGGCGTTATGCTTAGGTTGTGAAAGCAACTCGTACCGCCCGCCTGCCTTTTGAGCCATGGAGCCCGCTTGGAAACGGCCGTGCGGGGGCTCGGTGCGGCGTCAGCCAGGCGGTCGACGCCAAGGGTTACCGCATGGAAAAGGGAGCGGGTTGGGCATGATTATCGCGTTGCTCACGCTGGTGCTTTTTGTCCTGATCGTTGCTTGGGACTCCACGGTCGAAAAGGACCATCGCGACAACTGACCGCCATGCGTATACGGGGCAAAACAGGGGAACCGTCCCCGAATACAAAGGTGTCTGCCACGCGCAGGCCGGCCGCGGCTTTGGATGCCGGGGCGAAGTTGATGAACGATCTGCCGCTTCAGGGATTGCTCTGTATTGCCCGGCAGAGCGGCATGGCCGAACCAGCGCGCTGTGGTGTGACGATTAACCTGCTTGTCACCAGCCGCGCGGTCCGCAACGGGATGCAACGCATCATGCGCCCGCTGGGTTTGTCGGAAGCACGGTTCAACGCCTTGGTCGCGCTTTACGTGTTAGATCCAGTCCCCTTGTCTCCGGCCAATCTGGCGCACCACGCGGCTATCACGCGTACTGCCATGATGGATACGCTCGACCAGCTTGCGACGCATGGCTGGATCAGCCGCGAGCGGCGGAAGACCGACCGTCGTGTAATCCATATTCATCTGACCGACCAGGGCCGCGAAGCGGCAGATGCCGCGATCCGGCGCTTTCTCAAGGCCGCCGAGGATTTTTCTGAAACCCTAAACCCGGGACAACAGGATTCATTTAGTGCTGTTTGCCGGGTTTTGCGCCAACACACAGAGGCCCTTGTGACGTGATTCTGACAGGCAGGCCGGCTCAATCGATTACACTTAACTAACAATTTTAAACTAATGAAAAAACGCATTATCCTCACCGCTGTTATCGCGCTCGCTGTTTTTGGGGCGATCTTCAGCTACAAATTTTATGGCATCCACCAGATGCAGGCCGCCATGGCGGGCATGAGGCCGCCGCTGGTAACCGTGAGCGCCGCCGCCGCCCGGGAGGAAACCTGGCCTAACACCCTGACTGCGGTTGGTTCGCTCACGAGTTTTCGTGGCATCACGGTGAAGTCTGAACTCGCGGGAACTGTCCGTCAGGTGGCAGCGGAATCCGGGGCGGCGGTGGCCGAGGGCGACATGCTCGTCGTGCTCGACACCGCGATGGAGGAGGCGCAGCTCGCTGGACTCGAAGCTCAGTTAAAACTCGCCGAGATCAACCTTGGCCGCGCTCGTGATTTGCGCACCAACAACACCAACGCGCCGGTCGACCTCGACACGGCCGAGGCTGCGGGACTGCAGGCGCAGTCCGCTGCCGAACAGGTCCGTATCACCATTGAGAAGAAGCGTGTGGTCGCGCCGTTTGCCGGGCGTTTGGGCATTGTGAAGGTTTATCCCGGGCAGCTTCTCGCGGTCGGCGACCCACTGGTCGTGCTCGAAAGTATCGACCCCATCCATGTCGATTTTTCCCTGCCGCAACAGGAACTCAGCCGCCTCAAGGTCGGCCAATCCGTCCAGCTCGCGGTCGACGCTTATCCTGAGCGCGTCTTCGAGGCAAAAATCACTGCGATCAGTCCGCGCGTGACCGACGCCACCCGCAGTATCGACATCCGGGCCACTTTGGGAAACCAGGATGAAGCGCTCCGCCCCGGCATGTACGCTCACGCCGACGTTGTCCTTCCTCCCACGGAACACGCCATGGTGTTGCCTTCCACCGCCGTCGTACACAACCCCTACGGCGAGACGGTTTATGTCATAGAGGATGGTTTGGCAAAGCAGCGGTTTATTAAAACCGGCCCTCAACGCGGCGATCTTATCGTGGTCACCGATGGACTGAAAGTCGGCGATCAGGTTGTGACTTCAGGTCAGATCAAGCTGCGCAACGGCAGTGCCGTGCGGATCGATAATTCGGTGGCTCCCGAAGCCAGCCCAGCCCCCAAACCCAACGAAAGTTAAGCGGAGCCTGCCATGCGTTTTACCGATCTTTTTATCCGCCGTCCGATTCTTGCGACGGTGGTCAATATCTTTCTGCTGCTGGGCGGCTGGCTGGCTTTCAAGGCCATGGTCATCCGCCAGTATCCGGTCACCAACAACGCAGTGGTCACCGTCACGACCACGTATCCGGGTGCGAGCGCCGATCTCGTGCGCGGCTTTATCACCACACCGCTGGAGCGTGAAATTTCCTCAGCCGACGGGCTCGACTACGTTGAGTCTGTGAGCGGTTCGAATGTCTCGGTCATCACGGCGAAGTTGCGTCTCAACTACGATCCCAATGACGCGCTTACGCAGATAACTTCAAAGGTGAACCGTGTGCGGAGCGAGCTGCCGAGCGGCGCCGAGGACCCGGTTTTCGATGTCTCAGTGGGCGAAACCACGGCATCGATGTACCTGAGCTTTTCGAGTGACAAACTCGAGGCCAACCAGATCACCGACTATCTCGTCCGCGTGGTGCAGCCCAAGTTGACCACTGTCGAAGGCGTGCAGAAGGTCGAAATTCTTGGCGGACGCACGTTTGCGATGCGCATCTGGCTGAAGGATGATCGTATGGCTGCGCTCGGGCTGAGTGCCGCAACCGTTCGCCAGAAACTGGCATCGCAAAATTATCTTTCGGCGGTTGGCCAGACCAAGGGCTCGATGATCTCGGTTAATCTCACCGCCAAGACCGATCTGCACACGGCGGAGGAATTTCGCCAGATGGTAATTCGCGAGCAGGATGGCCGCATTGTCCGTCTCGGTGACATCGCGGATGTCGTGCTTGGCGCCGAAGATTACAGTTCCAGCCTGACCTTTAACGGGCTTGTCGCCACGGGCATGAGCATCAGCGTGCTGCCCACGGCCAATTCCATCGATGTCATCAAGCGCGTGCATGCGATGTGGCCCGGCCTGGTCAGCCAGTTTCCAGCCGGCTTGCAGGCCAACATTATTTACGACGCCACGGCGTTCATCAACGATTCGATCACGGAGGTCATCCACACGCTGCTTGAGGCGATGTTGATCGTGGTCGTTGTGATCTATCTTTTCCTTGGTTCTTTCCGTTCGGTCGTCATTCCCATTGTCGCCATTCCGCTCTCGCTGATCGGCGGAGGCGTGCTGATGCTCGCGTTCGGATTCTCCATCAATCTGCTTACGCTGCTCGCCATGGTTCTGGCGATTGGGTTGGTGGTCGATGACGCGATCGTGGTCGTGGAGAACATCCACCGACATATCGAGGAGGGGCTCACGCCTTTCGACGCAGCGATCAAGGGTGCGCACGAACTGATCGGACCCGTGATCACGATGACGATCACGCTGGCGGCGGTTTATGCGCCGATCGGTTTGCAATCAGGCGTAACCGGTGCGCTCTTCCGCGAGTTTGCGTTTACGCTGGCTGGTTCGGTCGTGGTGTCAGGTTTTGTGGCGTTGACGCTGTCGCCCATGCTCAGCTCAAAGCTCTTGCGGCATAACCCGAATCCAAAAGGTTTTGAACATCTGCTCGATGTCGGCTTCGGCAAATTTCGCGGCGCCTATGAACGTTTTCTCGACACGGTCTTGTCGACGCGTCCTGCGGTGGTTGTCGTGGCTGTACTGATCTTTGCCAGTATTGTGCCGTTTTTCCTGATGACGAAGAGGGAACTGTCGCCAGCGGAAGATCGCGGTTTTGTGATTGGAATTATCGGAGGAGCGCCCAATGCCACGCTGGACCAGACCCAGCGTTACACCGCCCAGATACAGCCCCTGATCAAGCAGTCATTTCCAGAGACGGATATTGCTTTCGCGATCATTGGCTTCAATCCGACGAGCGGCTTGGCCGATGCTTCTGGCGGTATGATCGGCCAGGTGCTCAAACCCTGGAATCAGCGGACACGCAGCGCGGCAACGTTGGCGGCGCAATTTGGAGCTGCTGCCAATACGATCTCAGGCCTCAACGTTGCCGCTGTTCTGCCGCCATCGCTTCCCGGTGCGGGCAGTGGTTTACCGGTGCAGTTTGTGGTGAGCTCGACTCAGGACCATGCTCGCGTCGTCGAGGTGGCCAACGAGCTCCTCCAGCGCGCCCTGGCCAGCGGGAAATTTGTCTATGGCGACAATAGTCTGAAATTTGACCAGCCGCAGGCCGATCTCACGATCGACAAGGACAAGGCGGCTTTGCTCGGCATCGACATGTCGCAGCTCAGCGGCGATCTCGGCTCGATGCTTGGCGGTGGCTATGTGAACCGGTTCTCCATCGAAGGCCGCGCCTACAAAGTCACGCCGCAGGTGACGCGCACTTCCCGGCTCACCGCCGAACAACTCGGCAGCTACTATATTTCAACAGGTAAGGGTGAGCTCGTGCCGCTCTCCAGCATCGCCACGATCAACCAATCGACCCAGCCGCGCAACCTCGGCCGTTTCCAGCAGCTCAACTCGGCGACGCTTGGCCTCGTGCCGCGTCCCGGCGTTTCGCTCGGTGAGGCGCTCGACTGGCTGACCGCAGAATCCAAGCAGGTCTTCCCGGAGGGTTTCACCGCTGACTACAAAGGCGAACTCCGGCAGTACGTGCATGAAGGCAGTTCGCTCATGGCAACTTTTGGCCTGGCGCTTCTCGTCATCTTTCTCGTGCTTGCGGCGCAATATGAAAGCTGGCGCGATCCGATTATCATCATGATGGCGGTCCCGCTTTCGATCGCTGGCGCCATGGTGTTTCTCTTTCTCGGGTTCGCCACGCTCAACATTTACACGGAGGTCGGTCTGATCACGCTCGTCGGTCTGATCACAAAACACGGCATTCTCATGGTGGAGTTTGCCAATAAGACGATGGAGGAAACGGGTTGTTCGGTGCGTGAAGCCATCGAAAAAGCCGCCGGAGTACGCTTACGCCCCATCTTGATGACCACCGCCGCGATGGTACTTGGTGTGCTACCGCTGGTTGTGGCCAAGGGCGCCGGTGCGGAATCCCGCTACAGCATGGGCCTCGTCATCGCCACCGGCATGTCGATCGGCACGCTCTTCACGCTCTTTGTCGTGCCGGTGTTCTACACCTTCATCGCCAAGATCAGGCCGCGCATTGTGACGGATGCGTCAGCGGCGCAAAAACCGGCGCTTACACACTAAATCTCCCAATTTGGTGGAGCGTGCCCGGGCAAAGAAGAACCAGGGGTGGTTCTTCTGGGGTAACTGTCTGCGCCGCTCCGCCATCATTTTTCAATTATGAAAACCGTAATTACTCCTTTCAAATGGATCGTCTTCGCTGCAACCGTTTTTGCGGCCACCGCCGCGCGGGCGACGGGTGATGCGCCGCTGCCCCGGCCTCTGACGCTCGACGCCGCTCTGGCCTATGGCGCCGAACACAACCCGGCGTTGCTTCGCGCGAGCGAAAGCATCCGCGAGCAGGAGGGCGTGTTGATCCAGGCGCGCGCTTCGCAACTGCCATCGCTGACCGCGTCGGGCAGTTACACGCGTACGGAAGATTCTCTGTTGGAGTCGCCGTTTTATGAAAAACGCAGCTGGTCCATCGACGTCACTGCGCGCCAGCTGTTGTACGCCGGTGGCGGCCCACGCGCGCAGATCCGCAGCGAGCGGGAACGGCTCGAAGCTGCGCGCCTGGGATTCACCGCCGTGCTCAACGATACGATGCTTGCCCTGCGCCAGCAGTTTCACGTCGTGTTGCTGGACCGTGAGATCATCGCCGTGCATGAAGAAGCTCTGCGCGTTTTGGAGATGGCGCTGCAACAGGCCCACGCCCGACGTGATGT
>Ga0302294_10000016_pt1 | contig 46271 bp, 34 predicted proteins | sample III_Fen_N2_3_FD_194550 | JGI IMG/M metagenome (GOLD analysis project Ga0302294, IMG submission 194550) | Peat permafrost microbial communities from Stordalen Mire near Abisko, Sweden - III_Fen_N2_3 | ecosystem: Environmental > Terrestrial > Soil > Wetlands > Permafrost | place: Sweden: Abisko...
TGTATTGAGCTTCAACTACCCCCGCTGTGGCGGCGGTTGAGTAATAAGAAAATGCCTTGGCGTAATCTTTCGGCACGAACTCGCCATCGTAGTAGAGTTTCCCGAGGCGAAACGCGGCATTGGGTTCGCCGCCGTCCATCGCCTTTTGCAGGTACGTTATCGCCGATGCGACGTCTTGCGGCATGTCGTCGCCGCGAAGAAGCATGTCACCGTATTGCGCACAAGCCTTGGGGTCGTTGGCGTCAGCCGCTTTTTTCAGCTCGGCGGCGGTTGACCAGCGGCCGCCCTTTTTTCCGCTGGTCGTGGATATGAGCTTCGGAGCGCTGTTTCCTGGTTCGGCTGCAAGGGCGGACCGGCCCAGCGTGAAGGCGAACAAAGCCGAGGCGCAAAAAATTGCGCCCCGGAAGCCGGAGAAATGGCGGCGGTCGAACGACATTTCCGCTGAGCGGCGGTTACTCCGTTTTGTCGCCGGTGACGACGGTGCCGCCGGTGACGGTGACTTTTTCGAGGATGGCGGCGGAGATTTTTTCAGCGAGTTCGGGCTTTTCCTTGAGCATGGCCTTGGCGGCGTCGCGGCCCTGGCCGACGAGCGCGCCTTCGTAGGCGATCCACGAGCCTTTCTTCTCGAGGATTTTATGTTCGAGGCCGAGGTCGAGCAGCGAGCCGAGTTTGGAAATGCCTTCGTCGTACATGATGTCGAACTCAACTTCGGTGAACGGTGGCGCGACCTTGTTCTTTACCACCTTGATCTTGGTTCGGTTGCCGATGACTTTTCCTTCTGGCGTCTTAATTTGGTCCTTGCGGCGGATGTCGATGCGGACGGAGGAGAAGAATTTCAATGCGCGGCCGCCGGAGGTGGTTTCGGGGCTGCCGAACATGACGCCGATTTTTTCGCGTATTTGATTTGTGAATATGCACACGCAGTTCGTCTTGCTGACGACGGCGGTGAGGCGGCGCATGGCCTGGGACATCAGGCGGGCCTGGCTGCCCATGGTCATGTCGCCCATCTGGCCGTCGAGTTCGGCCTTGGTGATGAGAGCGGCGACCGAGTCGAGCACGATGACGTCAATTGAGTTGGAGCGGATGAGCGTCTCCATGATGTTGAGCGCGTCTTCGCCGGAATCGGGTTGGGAAACAAGCAGGTCGTCGAGATTCACACCAACGACGCGGGCATATTTCGGATCGAGCGCGTGCTCGACGTCGATGAAGGCCGCGAGGCCGCCTTTTTTCTGGGCCTCGGCGATGACGCTCAAACAGAAGGTGGTTTTACCCGAGGATTCCGGTCCGTAAACTTCGATGATGCGACCCTTGGGCAGTCCGCCGACGCCGAGGGCGAGATCGATCGCGAGCGAGCCGGTGGACAGCGTCTCGACCTTCATCTTGGTGTTGCTGCCGAGGCGCATGATCGAACCCTCGCCGAACTGCTTGGTGATCGAGGAGAGCGCGAGTTCGATGTTTTTGTCACGCACGGGGGCGATGGCGACAGCGGAGGCGGTTTTTGCAGGGGCGGCTTTGGACATGATGGTGTTTGGTTTAAAGACTGAGCGGCAGAACTGAGCCCACCGACGGCCGGGCTCCAGAAAAGGGCGACGGTGCAACGTGAAGCGGGCGGCGTGGCGGAAGCAAGCCCGACTTGGCGGAAAATGCGACGCGCGGCTACAGCCTGCTTCGGAGGAAGCGCTGGCTGCCCGCGACAAGTCCGGGCGGGTAGTCCACCGAAGGGTTGAGGACGGAGCGCGTGGACCCTCGCGCGGGATCGAAACCGTACTGCAAAATCCAGCTGGCTGCTGTTATTGCGGACCGCTGCCGGGTTTGAAGGCTGTGGCAAAGTACACGGCGGCCAGGATGAAGGCGAAGCTCACGGCGTAGTTCCACGTGAGGCGTTCCTTGAGTACGAACCACGCGAAGCCGACAAAGACGCCGAGCGTGATCACTTCCTGGATGATCTTGAGCTGGTAGCCGGTGTAGGTACCGCTGAGATAGCCGGCGCGGTTGGCGGGAACCATCAGACAGTATTCAAAAAACGCGATGCCCCAGGAGACAAGGATGACCCAGATCAGGGCTTTGCCCTCGAGAAACTTGAATTTTAGATGCCCGTACCAGGCAAGGGTCATGAAAATATTGGAGCAGACGAGAAGGAGAATGGTTTTCATGGATTGAAACCGCAAACGAACAGGTGAACGTGATGAAAGGAGGCGGGCTCTCGCAGAGCCACGGAGCCGCAGAGGGAGTTTTTCCGAGTCATCTCTGTGTCTTTGCGCCTCTGCGAGAGCCCAAAGTTTTGACGGTGAACGAAGCGTGAGCTTCAGAATTTATAGTAGCCCTTGAACCACTCGACGAACTGCCGCAGGCCGTCTTCGAGGGTGACACGGGGTTCGAAGCCGACGGCGGCTTTCACGCGGTCGATGCTGGCACAGGTTTCGGGCAGGTCGCCGGGTTGCGGCGGGAGCAGTTCGATCTGGGCGGTGCGGCCGAGCAGTTTTTCCAACATCTGCACAAAGAGCCGCATCTCAACGGGGCGATGATGGCCGAGGTTGAAGACACGATACGGCGGGGTGGGGCGCTCGGCGGGCGGGTAAAGCAGCACCTTCAAGACGCCGTCGACGATGTCCTCTATATAAGTGAAGTCGCGGAGGGATTTGCCGTGGTTGAAGAGGTTCAGCGATTTACCTTCGCAGATCGCCTTGGAGAAAATGATCGGCGTCATGTCGGGCCGGCCCCAGGGGCCGTAGACGGTGAAGAAGCGCAGGCCGGTGATCGCCAGATTGTGCAGGTGCGCGTAGCTGTACGCCATGAGTTCGTTGCTCTTCTTGGTCGCCCCGTAAAACGAGATCGGCTGATCGGTGATCTGGTCTTCGGAGAAAGGCAGGTGTGCTCCGGCGCCATAGATGCTGCTCGAGGATGCAAAGACGAGGTGCTTGGGCGGATGGGCACGGCAGGCTTCGAGGACGTTGAGGAAGCCGGTGATATTGCTCTGCACGTATGCGGCGGGATTTTCCGAGCTGTAACGCACTCCGGCCTGGGCACCGAGATGCACGACGTAGTCCGGTTTGAAGTGCGCGAAGAGTCCGTTGAAGGTCGTGGCGTCGCTGAAATCGCTTTTGAGGAAACGAAAGTTTTCAAACTTCTCCAATTCGGTGAGACGCGCGCGTTTCAGCTCGACGGAGTAATAGTCGTTGAGGTTGTCGATGCCGAGGACTTCACAGCGGTGGGTCTCCGCGAGGCGCCGGGCAACATGGTAACCGATGAAGCCGGCCGCGCCGGTCACGAGGACTTTCATTGGGTGCGGTGTTAAAGGATTCGGTGGGTGTGGGCTAGGCGAAAAATGAGGCGGTGAGCAAAACGGGTGGCAGCTGCGGGTGAGTTCGAGCGAAAATCAGTAGCGTTTTTCAGCACGGCGTTGGCGGGTTCGAAGCGCACGTCTTAACGGCGCGGCTACGGCTTGGTCGGCGTGGCTGCGCCCATTAACCCGCGGTGCCTATTGTGGAGTGTCGGATGAAACTTTCTATTGATTGCCGGAAAACACCGCCTATTAGTTGCGCGCGTTTTGTCCGTACGTTCGCTTCCAGTATGACGATCAAAGCTTATCTCAAGCCGCAGTGCGGCTGGTCCAACGGTGTCCGCGCCATCATGCGCAAGCATGGCCTCGCGTTCGAAGACATCGACATCATCAATAACCGCGCGAACTACGCGGAGATGGTGCAGAAATCCGGCCAGCCTCTTTCACCCTGTGTCGAGATCGACGGGGTGATGCTGGCTGACGTGTCGGGCGAGGAGGTGGAAAACTACCTTTTGTCCAACGATCTAGTAAAACCCAGCGACGCATCCGTTGACACGGTGGTCAATGCCGGCTGCTCGGACGACGAGCACGACAAGATGGCCACCAAAACCATCCGCTTTTTCTAACGAGGCTGCTCGCATCGGATCAAGAATCACGAGCCGGCCAAAAACGAGGGCCGGCTTTTTTGCGCGCTTCCTTATCACCCACAACACCGACGATTTCCTCCCGTTACAGCCCACTTGAATGCGATCACTCCTTGGGCGTCTTCTTTTAGGCTAGAAAAGCCGGTTTACTCTTTCCCATAAATTTAGCTTTACTAATTGACCCTCACTTAAACAACCAACGGTATGGCCAGAATGCACAGTAGAAACGACAGCACTGAGAGCGCTCCCACCCGCCAACACGGTTTGCCGAAAAAGCAGGGGCTCTACGACCCGTTTTTCGAGCATGACGCTTGCGGCGTCGGCTTCGTCGTCGACATCAAAGGTCGCAAATCCCACCAGATCCTGCAGCAGGCAATCCAGGTGTTGGAAAACCTCGACCACCGCGGTGCCGCCGGGAGTGAAGTGAACACGGGCGACGGCGCCGGTGTGCTCATGCAGCTGCCCCACGCATTTTTCCAGGAAGTCTGCAAGAAGGCCCGCATCTCACTGCCCGGCCCGGGCGAGTATGCCGTTGGCATCGTTTTTCTCCCGCGCAACCAAACCAAGCGCCGCCGTCTAGAAGAAAAATTTCAGCAGGTCGTGCAATCCGAGGGTCAGGTTTTCCTCGGCTGGCGCACCGTCCCGACCGACAATTCCTCGCTCGGCGAAACTGCCAAGGCCTCCGAGCCGTACATGCGCCAGGCCTTCATCCAACGCGATCCGTCCCTGAAGGATGACCTCGCGTTCGAGCGCAAACTTTACGTTATCCGCAAGCGCTCCTACAGCGAGATCCGCTCCTCCACGATGGATGGTGCTGAGTATTGGTACATGCCGAGCCTTTCGTGTCGCACGATTGTCTATAAGGGCATGTTGCTGACGACGCAGCTGGCGACGTATTTCACCGACCTGCAAAACCCGTCGATGGAAACCGGCCTTGCGCTCGTGCATTCGCGTTTCAGCACTAACACGTTCCCGAGCTGGGACCGCGCTCATCCGTACCGCTACATCGCGCACAACGGCGAAATCAACACCCTCCGCGGCAACATCAACTGGATGCATGCCCGCGAAGCGCTCTTCGAGTCCGAGTTGTTCGGCGAAGACATCCAGAAGATTCTCCCGATCATCAACCCCAACGGGTCTGATTCGGCGATGTTCGATAACACCCTCGAGCTGCTCTATCTTGCCGGTCGTCCGATCGCGCATGCGATCATGATGATGATCCCGGAACCATGGTCTCACCACGAGAGCATGAGCGACGAGCGCAAAGCTTTCTACGAGTATCATTCCTGTCTGATGGAGCCGTGGGACGGCCCGGCATCAATCGCGTTTACCGATGGCAAGTCGATCGGTGCGATCCTCGATCGCAACGGTCTGCGTCCTTCGCGTTTCTACGTCACCAAGGAAGGCCTCGTGATCATGGCTTCCGAAGCCGGAGTGCTCGACATCCCGTCCGACCAGATTGAGCGCAAAGGCCGTCTGCAGCCCGGACGCATTTTCATCGTCGATACCGAACAAGGCCGTATCGTCGAAGATGAAGAAATCAAGGCCACGCTCGCCGCTGAGCGTCCCTACCGTCAATGGCTCGATGACAACCTCGTCCATCTCGATGACATCCCGGCCGCGCCGGACATCCCTGCGCCGGACCACGACACGCTGTTGCAGCGTCAGGTCGCGTTTGGCTATTCGTTTGAAGACCAGCGCATCATCCTCACGCCGATGGCGAAGGACGGAATCGAGGCTACCGGCTCGATGGGCAACGACGCACCGCTCGCCGTGCTTTCAAACAAGCCACGGCTGCTCTTCGAGTATTTCAAGCAGCTCTTCGCTCAGGTTACCAACCCGCCGATCGACTGTATCCGCGAGGAACTCATCACCTCGGCCGAAACCCGCCTGGGTTCGGAGGGCAATCTACTGGTTGCACAGCCGAGCGCCGCTCGCCGAGTCGAGCTGAAGTGGCCGGTCCTTACCAACGAAGAATTTGCCAAGGTTCGCCGCCTCGACCGCCCCGGCTTCAAGGTCGGCGTGCTGCCGATTCTCTTCCGCGTCACCCGCGGCGAAAAAGGACTCGCCAAGGCTTTGGAAGAACTGTCCCTCATGGCTCGTCGCATGATCGAGGAAGAGGAAGTCACCGTCCTCATTCTCAGCGACCGCGGTGTCACCAAGGAGTTTGCGCCGATCCCGTCGCTGCTCGCCGTGGCCGGTCTGCACCATTACCTGATCCGCGAGGGGTTGCGCACGCGCATCAGCCTCGTGCTCGAAACGGGCGAGGCCCGCGAAGTGCATCATTTTGCGCTGTTGATTGGTTATGGCTGTAGTGCAGTCAACCCGTACCTGGCTTTCGAGACGATCGACGGCATGATCCGCGATGGCTTGCTGCCCGACACCGAGCACAAGACCGCCTGCAAGAACTTCGTCAAAGCCGCGTCCAAAGGCGTGATTAAGGTCATGTCGAAGATGGGCATCTCGGCCATCCAGAGTTACCGCGGCGCCCAGGTGTTCGAAGCCGTGGGACTGCGCCAGGACGTCATTGATCATTATTTCACTTGGACGCCTTCGCGCGTTGGCGGCATCGGTCTCGATGTCATCGCGCAGGAAGTATTGCTGCGTCATCACGCGGCGTTTCCGGAGCGCGCGGTTAACGGCCACGTTCTCCCGGCCGGCGGCCAGTACAAATGGCGCGACGACGGCGAATTCCATCTCTTCAACCCCGAATCGATCCACCGCCTGCAAAAGTCGGTACGCACCGGCAGCTACAAGATATTCAAGGACTACTCGTCGATCATCGACAACCAGTCGAAGAACCTTTGCACGCTCCGTGGCCTGCTCGATTTCAAACCTTCTACCGCGATTCCGATCGAGGAAGTTGAGCCGGTCGAGGCAATCGTGAAGCGTTTCAAGACCGGTGCTATGTCCTATGGCTCGATTAGCAGCGAGGCGCACGAAAATCTCGCCATCGCCATGAACCGCATCGGTGGCAAATCCAACACCGGTGAAGGCGGCGAAGATCCTGCGCGCTTTGTCCCGATGGCCAACGGCGATTCCAAGAACTCCGCGATCAAGCAGGTCGCGTCAGGCCGCTTCGGTGTCACCAGCGAATATCTCGTCAATGCCCGCGAGCTCCAGATCAAGATGGCTCAAGGTGCGAAGCCCGGTGAAGGCGGTCAGCTGCCCGGCCCGAAGGTTTACCCGTGGGTCGCGAAGACGCGTCACACCACAGCGGGCGTCGGACTCATTTCGCCTCCGCCTCACCATGACATCTACTCGATCGAAGATCTCGCCGAGCTGATTCATGATTTGAAGAACGGCAACCGTTACGCCCGCATCAGCGTCAAGCTGGTGGCCGAGGTAGGCGTCGGCACGATCGCCGCCGGTGTCGCCAAGGCCCACGCTGACGTCGTTCTCATCTCCGGCCACGACGGTGGCACTGGTGCGTCGCCCCAGACCTCCATCAAGCATGCTGGTTTGCCATGGGAACTCGGCCTGGCCGAGACGCACCAGACCCTCGTCCTAAACAATCTCCGCAGCCGTATTGCTGTCGAGACCGACGGACAGCTCAAGACCGGTCGCGACGTTGTCATGGCCGCACTGCTCGGTGCCGAAGAGTTTGGTTTTGCGACCGGTCCACTCGTCGCCAGCGGTTGTATCATGATGCGCGTTTGCCATCTGAACACCTGTCCGGCCGGCGTCGCCACCCAGGATCCGCGCTTGCGTGAAAAATTCACCGGCAAGCCCGAGCACGTCGTCAACTTCATGCGGTTCATCGCCGAGGAAGTGCGCGAGCTCATGGCTCAGCTGGGCTTCCGCACCATCGAGGAGATGATTGGCCACGTCGAACGTCTCGAACCAAAGAAGGCGATCGAACATTGGAAAGCCAAGGGCCTTGATTTCTCGAACATCCTTTATCAGCCGGATATGCCGGACTCGGTTGGTCGCTTCTGCCAGATGAAGCAGGATCACGGACTCGACAAGTCACTCGACGTCACGACGCTCCTCGATCTTTGCAAGCCGGCGATCGAGCGCGGCGAAAAAGTCGTCGCCGAACTGCCCATCCGCAATGTCAACCGCGTCGTCGGTACCATCACGGGCAGCGAGATCACGAAAAAGCACGGCGCGAAAGGCCTGCCCGAAGACACCATCCGCATCCACTTCAAGGGTTCGGCTGGCCAGAGTTTCGGTGCCTTCATGCCGAAGGGCATGACGTTCTCGCTCGAAGGCGACGCCAACGATTACCTCGGCAAGGGTCTTTCCGGCGGCAAGATCGCGGTCTTCCCGGCCGACAACGCCACGTTTGTGGCCGAGGAAAACATGATCGTCGGCAACGTCGCGCTCTACGGTGCGACGGCCGGCGAAGCTTATATCCGTGGTGTTGCTGGCGAACGGTTCGGTGTGCGCAACAGCGGCGTCAATGCCGTGGTTGAGGCCATCGGTGACAACGGTTGCGAATACATGACCGGTGGTCGCGTCGTCATCCTCGGAGCTGCGGGCCGCAACTTCGGCGCCGGCATGTCCGGTGGCGTTGCTTACGTACTCGACGAAAAGGGCGACTTCACGACTCGCGTGAACGGTCAGATGGTAGGCATCGAAAAGCTGGAAGACGCGGCGGAAATCGCCGAGGTCCGCAAGCTCGTCGAGAACCACCTTGCCTACACCAAGAGCTCGCGCGCCAAAACCGTCCTCGACAACTGGGACAGCCTGGTGCCGAAGTTCGTCAAGATCATGCCGAAGGATTACAAACGCATGCTTGCCCAGATCAAGCTCGCCCACGAGCAAGGCCACACCGGTGAAGAAGCCGTCATGGCCGCCTTCGAAGCAAACGCCCGCGACACCTCCCGTGTCGGCGGCAATTAACCAGTGGTGATAAGGGATAAGTTTTAAGCTGTAAGTTTTTGAACCGATCTCGCTTAGAAGTTATCCTCCGCCTCTGGCTTAAACCTTACCACTTACACCTTATCACTTTCCACCATGGGCAAACCTACCGGATTCATCGAGTACCTGCGCGAAATTCCTGTCGACCGTCCGCCGCTTGAACGCGTGCGCGACTGGAACGAGTTCCACCACCACATGGAGGAGAAAAAACTGCGCAATCAGGGTGCGCGGTGCATGGATTGCGGCATACCGTTTTGCCACACGGGCAAATTGATCAGCGGCATGGCCGCCGGCTGCCCGGTCCATAACCTCATCCCGGAATGGAACGATCTCGTTTTTCGTGGCCTTTGGCACGAAGCACTGGATCGGTTGCACAAGACCAACAACTTTCCGGAGTTCACCGGTCGCGTGTGCCCCGCGCCTTGCGAAGGCTCCTGCACGCTCGGCATCATCAGCCCGCCCGTCACGATCAAAAACATCGAGTGCTCGATCATCGACAAAGGTTGGGACGAGGGCTGGGTTTTCCCGGAGACGCCGAAAACCCGCACGGGCAAAAAGGTTGCCGTGATTGGTTCGGGTCCGTCCGGCCTCGCCGCCGCTGCCCAGCTCAACCGCGCTGGCCACACGGTCACTGTGTTTGAACGCGCTGATCGCCCGGGTGGTTTGCTCATGTACGGCATTCCGAACATGAAGCTCGACAAAAAAGAAGTCGTGCTGCGCCGCGTGAAGTTGCTCGAGCAGGAAGGCGTTAAGTTCATTTGTAACGCCAATGTCGGCGACAACGTTGAACCGCAGATCTTCCTCAAGGAGTTCGACGCGACGGTTATTTGCACGGGTGCGACCAAGCCGCGTGATCTTCCGATCGAAGGCCGCAGCCTCAAGGGCGTACACTTCGCGATGGAGTTTCTTACTGGCAACACGAAAGCCGTGCTGGCCGGAAATCCCGCTTCGGCCGCGATCACCGCGAAGGACAAGCATGTCGTGGTCATTGGCGGTGGCGACACCGGCACCGATTGTGTTGGTTCTTCAATTCGCCAGGGCTGCAAGAGCGTCGTGCAAATCGAAATTCTCCCGAAGCCGCCGCTGGAACGCCAGCCCGACAATCCCTGGCCCGAGTGGCCCAAGACGCTCAAAGTCGACTACGGTCAGGAAGAAGCGGCTGCCAAGCAGGGAGCCGATCCACGCGTGTACCTCACCACGGTGAAGAAATTTGTCGGCGATGCCGAAGGTCGCGTAAAGGAACTCGTGACCGTTCAAATAAAATGGGACAAAAACGAGAAAGGTCAGTTCGTGCCGGTCGAGCAGGCTGGCACCGAGAAGACCGTCCCGGCTCAGCTCGTGCTGCTCGCGATGGGATTCCTCGGGCCGGAGCAGGCGATGCTCGATGAACTCAAGCTCGAGCGCGACGCCCGAACCAACATCAAGGCCGAACACGAGAAGTACACGACCAACATCAAGGGCATTTTCGCCGCGGGTGACTGCCGTCGTGGTCAAAGTCTCGTCGTCTGGGCCATCAACGAAGGTCGCGGGGCAGCCCGCGAAGCCGATCGTTACCTGATGGGCTCGACCGATCTGCCGTAAGGCAAAGCAAGCCTCAGTTTTCCAAGGCGCGCCTGATACGGCGCGCCTTTTTTTAGATGCAGTTTGACGCTGGCAAGCCTTTGTTACGCTATGCATGAACAGATTTGCCCAAAAGAGAGTCTACCGTCGGTTAGCTCCAAACAAACCCATGAAATTAGCACGACGAAAAGGTTTTGGCTGGCTCTATGCGTTGCTCCTCCGCTGGCGGCTCACTTCGGTCGGGCAGAAGCTGTTTGAGCGTGCTCCTCAATTTGGCTACGATCTCCGGTGTGGCTTGCGCGGTCTTCGGGTGCGACGTGGTCGACGTGAGCTCTGGTTCGATGCGGGTGATGCTGGTTACCTTTGGACGATTTTTCCAGATCTGGCTTCGTTCGAACAACGCTTGATCTTCGACGAGAAAAATGGACGTCAAGTGGCGGACTGCCGTGGGCGCAAACTACGACGGTATCGGATCCCGGAGACACAGGATTTTGTCTGGCTGCCGGAACTGCCGGAGTCCGCGGATGTGCTGACCGGATATTTTTTGCATGGGCGTCCGGCGGAAGGCGCGCTGGTTTTTGATGCAGGAGCGTTTTGCGGCATGACGACGATCGTGCTCGCACGAATTGTTGGACCGTGTGGTCGTGTGTTTGCCTTTGAGCCGGATTCAAAAAATCGCGCGCTGCTCGAACGCAATATCGCTGAAGCTGGGTTGGGTAACGTCACCGTTGTACCGCGTGGCCTTTGGAAGAGTACGACCGAGTTATCCTTTGTCGCCGATCAAGGTTTGAGTTCGCACGTGCTTGAAGGCGTGGTTGCTTCGGCGGCTCGTGTGTCCGTCATGAGCTTTGCCGACGCCTGCCAGCTCGCGGGCGCGGTGCCTAGTTTCGTCAAAATGGACATCGAAGGTGCGGAGGTGGAGACGATTGAAGGCGCTTTGGAATTCATCGGCCGCCAACGTATCCAATTTTCCATTGCGAGTTATCACGACCGGGAAGGGCGGCCAACCTCGGCTATACTGGAGCCGCTCTTTACCCGGATCGGTTATCGCGTTGAAACCGGCTACCCCGCGCATCAAACGACATGGGCGCGGTGGGCCTGATCCTGTTCTTGAACTGTGCGGGACAGCACTAAGACTCTTGCCATGCCGTCGAAACCCATTCCTGGATCCACGGGCGAAGTTCTCACCTGTTTGCCGTCGCCTTACCTGCCGCATGCGGCGACCGGGCTTTTGTATCTGCCGCGTTTTCTGGCGAAGTGTAAATACGTCAAGGCGCATGGCGCGCTGCCGAAAAGCTACGCAAAAAATTTCAAGCGCGGGCTGGACCGTTTTCTCTGTCTGCATCTCGGCATCGAACCGGTGGCGGTGGAGAAGATCGTTTTCGAGGCTGCGGACGACGCCGAAGTGGAGGCAAAACTCCGCGCGGTGCTGCCCACTGAGGTGCACGCTGCGAAGTGGAACCGCGAACTCGTTCAGAAAGGCATGACGCCTGCCGGCCGCGATTTCCTCAAAGAAGCACTTACGGCGATGGGCTGTTTGGATCGGGTGGACCAGATCATCAGTGTGCCCGACTTGATCGATTTTGATGAAGGCCGGATCGAGTGAAGAAAGGCGGAGGCATCCTTTAAATGGGGAACTCAGGAAATCAGGAAACGAAGCACGCGTGCATTTGTGCTGAATTTCACCACCTTTTCTATGCATGGGATCCGGTTTCTGTCCTGAATTTTTCCTGATTTCCTGAGTTCCACATTTCAAAAATCCGATTAAGTTATCCGCTATGGTCAAAGGACAACGAGTCGTCTGCATCAATGATAGCTTCACACAATTTGTCCGCGCGCTGTATAAGCAACTCCCGGTCAAGGACAAGACGTATACGATTCGCGAGGTGTTCCTCGGTCGCGAGAAGATCGTGAAAGGCGACGAGTCGGCTACGGTCGGCTTGCTTCTGGAAGAATTGCACAATCCGCCGGACCCTTTTCACGCGGGTCAGCAGGAGCTCGGGTTTTCCTCAGAACGCTTTGCGCTGCTCGACGAATTGCCCGACGCGGAAAACGTCGAAGAAGAAGTTGCCGCTGGCGTGATCGGTTTCCCGAGCGAGTTTGGCGCGAACTGAGTTCGTTTTGCATCAGGCAAAGTCGCCCTGATCGGCGAAAAATCGCGTAATTGCACCTGCGAAAAGGCGAAGAACGGATAGCAATAGGTTATCGTCAAACCGGCTTAAGCCGGAGACGCCTCTCAACGAAATCCGTCCACGCCATGAAATCTTATGCATCGTTCTTCCGTCTCGCCGCGGCTTGTCTCTTAGCCGTTGTTACCGTTTCGACCGCCCTGGCTTTCGAGGGCAAAGTGGCCATGACCATGTCGTCCGCCAGCGGCGACGGTAGCATGCCCATGACCTATTTTCTCAAGGGCACGCACATGCGAATTGAGATGGCCATACCACCGGACAAGCATAACCCGAACGGCAGTACCTTTGCCACAATCATGGACTTGGAGAAAAAGGAAATGACCATGCTCATGGCTGACCAGAAGATGTACATGGTCCATGCGATTTCCGATGCCGCCTCCGAGAAGGCCAAAGCCAAGGCCGCAGATGCGGACTTTAAGCCGACCGGGCGGAAAGAAAAAATCGCAGGAATTGAGGCGACGGAGTACGTTGGCCATTCCGATAAAAAACTCACCGAGCTCTGGGTGACCAAGGAACTCGGACAATTCATGATGGCAAACCAAGGGAAAGGGGGAAAGAAGGGTTCCCAGGATAGTGCGTGGGCGAAATTCGCCGAGCAGGGCGACTTTTTCGCTCTGCGAGTCATTCAACGCGCCAAGGAAGGCGCGCCCGAAGATCTTCACCTGGAAGTGACTGCAGTCGAAAAGGGACCTCAAGCCGACGCGCTCTTTCTGCCGCCAGCCGACTACCAGAAATTCGAGATGCCAAACATGGGGGACATGATGAAGGGAATGATCCCAGGCCAGTGATTGCCGCTGCAAAGCGGTTCATTTTAATTATCCACCACCGCAGATTCTTGGGTCTGCGGTGTTTTCTTGCCCATTCAACACCCATGGGCGACCCAGTGTCGCATTATTATGGGCCATGAAATTCACAGCCAAGGAGTTTCCTGAATCGATGAACCGCTGATCCCAAGCTTTGTTTTGGGACTCGGTCTTGATGCGTATTAGACCGGCTGTGGTATGCGAATGCCGAACCGTTCGCCAAGGGTAGGGTACGGGTCAGCCTGGCCAGGCGAATGCCGGGATTGCTAAAGATTTTGAAACCCAATGTAGAATCTGCGATGGGCGCGACGACGGCTTCGTTCTTTGCAAGGGTCGGCGGAACAGCGTAACGCCAATGGAAATATCGCCCGAACTTAAGTGCATGGGCGAAATCGATAAATTCCGTGAAGGACTCGGTGAATGGCGGGATCTGGTTCGCAGGCAGGTCGATTCTTGCAGCGCCAACTATGCGACTGTTTTTCGAAGGCGTGAAAGATAGAGGGCTGCAATGCGCGCAATTTTGAACACGGACCTCATGTTTAACGGATCGGCACGCAGGGATTTTTTCATCAGCTGCATGGCTCGCGCAGGATTTTCGTGAAGGGCTGCGTTGGATGCCCAGCGGTAAAGGGCGGCTGGCCGTGAGCGTTTGTACCGTGCCGGAATCGCGGACCAAGCGGCATACTTTTCGCAGAGGCGCGCACTTTCCTCGTTCATCTCGGTAGCCCGCCGGGAGATGCCGCCGGCATGCTGCCGGTAGAGGCAGGAGGTTTTTCCACTATAACCAATCCGGCCGCCACTTTGTAGCACTCTTAGCCAGTATTCGGTGTCGTTGACATAGGGATATTCAACCGAAACCAATCCATAGCGTTCGAACGCACTGTGTCGGATCAGCACGGCCGACGGCATCACAGAAAGCCAGCCCATGAAAAGTGAAAGCGGCAGGGTGCGCAGATGTGCTTCTGTCGGAACACGCAGGCCGATGATCTTTTTGCTTTCGCTGTCGAAGAGCGACGAACCTGCAAAAACGAGATCATCGTCTCCCGTTCTGGCTTTGGCTACAAGCGCTTCCAGATGGTCGTGCTGCCAAAGATCGTCGGAATCAAGCAACGCGATCCATGCTCCACGAGCGGTCGTGATACCGGTGTTGCGAGTGCGCGGCAGGCCTTGGTTAATTTCGTGCCGATTGTAGATCACCGGCTGGGAGACTGTTTTTGCGAACTCTTTAACCAGCAATTCTGTGCGGTCCTTGGAGCCGTCCTCAGTCACAATCACTTCCCAGTCGGTGAAGGTCTGCGCTTGCACGCTAGCCAAAGTTTCTGTGATGAAGGTCTCGCCGTTGTAAGCTGGAATGCAGATGCTGACCAAGGGAGGACTCATAACGATTGACAATTGAACAGGATCCGAAGCGATCCCGTTGTCAATCCGGCTCAATAGACGTGGGCTCCGCGGCACTCGTTGTCTAAATGCGTGCTAGCCTGCGTTACATCATGGAGGCCGAACAGAAAAGCGTTGGGTATGGGCTCACCACCCAATCTAAGCGCACCCAGTCGGGTTCTCAAAGAATCTGGTGGCGCTGGGTTTCTTTGCGCCGCAAAGAACACCGGATCATCAAGCGCGCATAACTGAGCAGCGTTTTTATGTTTAGTGGATCTGTGCGCTGAGACTGTTTCAATAAATCGAGCGCCTTGTGCGGGTCTTGAGCTGAGACCAGGTTCGCTGCCCAACGATACAAATTTGCCGGTCTCGAACGTTTTGCGCGGTTAGGAATGGCATCCCAGTCCGCATAGAGCTCACAAAGGCGGGCGCTATCGATGAACTGGCCCGCGGCCGAGCTTTGGGTGAGTGAGCCGGCGTGCTGCCGATAGAGGCAGGTTGCCTTTCCGCTGAACCCGACCGTGCCACCCCGCCTTAACACTCGCAGCCAATATTCGGTGTCGTTGACTCGGCGAAACTCGATCGAAACCAAGCCGAAACGTTCGAAGCTCTCCCGGCGGATCAAGACCGACGACGGCATCACCGAGAGCGAGCCCATGAACAGCGAATAAGGCAGTGCTTTCATGTGCTTTTCGGAGGGCATACGCACGCCCACCGTCTTCCTGCTTTCGTGGTCAAAGAGCTGGGAGCCGGCAAACACCAGATCGTACGAGGCTTTGTTCGTTGTCTCGACCAGCCTCTCCAGGTGATCGGGCTCCCATAAATCGTCGGCATCCAAAAATGCGATCCACTGTCCGCGAGCAGCCCCTATGCCGGTATTCCGTGTGTGCGGCAGACCGAGGTTAACTTCATGGCGGTTGTAGACGACTCGCTGGGAAACAGTTTCAGCGAACTGCCCAACTATTTCTTCTGTATGGTCTTTGGTCCCGTCTTCAGTGACGATCACCTCCCAGTCAACAAATGTCTGGGCTTTAATGCTGGCGAGTGTTTCGGCAATGAAGATGTCCGCCTTATAGGCAGGGATGCAGATGCTGACCCGGGGTTGATTCATCGTGATGAACGGAAAGGATGGCGGCTCCCAGTTTTCCGTAGCGAAAAATTAGACCGAATATCGTTCATGGGAAAAAGCTCCGGACGAGCTTTAGCGAAATGCATTCCATTCCTCGCTTGAATACTGCTCGGTCAGTGCGGAGACTTCGTCTTCGGCGAGCTCCGGCCACGGCGCAGGCGCAGGCGACAAACCAAGAGTCTGGGCGAGGCTGGCGGTCAGGAGTTCCTCAAACCTATCCCAATCGACAGCGGCCGACACTGCTGCCCGGGCGATGGAACCCTGGAAGAGCATGCCTTTTTTTGAGCGTTTCTGGGCGGCACCGGCAATTTTCGCTCCGGTGACGGGATGCACAACATCGTAGTTTTCTGCTCGCGTGAAACAAACGCCTGGTCCGCTGGCAGCCGGATTAGTGCCAGTGGCTGGTGTCGGTTCCTTCAACAATGCCGGTTCGCCCATCTGGTGAAACGCGCTGGCGATGCAGGCGTGGACCAGGCGGTAGGATTCAGTTGCGCGCTCTTCATAGAGGGAGTGTTCGCCCGGGATGACCAAGGCATAAGTCCAGTCGTTGCGGTGATCGACCACGCCGCCGCCGGTGGGCCGCCGACAGAGTTCTAGGGGTTCGCCGGCTGGCAGCTGTTCTTTCACGTAGCCGAGCAGTTGGCCATAGCCAAAAGTAAAGGCTGGGCGGTGCCAGTTGTAATGGCGGAAGCGCGCGTTTTCAGCGGCTGGGTACCGTTGAAGCAGTAAAAAATCCACCGCCATGTTTTCGGCGGCACCGCCGGCGCGGGTTGGCAGAAGATCGAGCTGCATTGAGCGGCAAGGCTGTACGATCGGCTGATGATATTCAACTAAGCCTGTTCCGAAGTTTTCGGATCAAGCAGCGTCCGGGCGGCCTTCAAAAGTGCGCTGAGCGTGAAGGGCTTTGGCAGACAGGCCTGCAGCGTGGGATTCAGATCGGGAAAGGCGTCGCAGTCCGGGCTGCCGATCTTGAGCACACGCACGTCGGGCAGCATCAAATGAAGGCTGCGTGCAAAGACTTCGTCGTCGCGACTGGGTTTGGCTCCGATCTGCGTAATGATCAAGTCGACGGCCGGCCTTTGTTTTTTCAACAGTTCCAGCGCATCGTGGGAATTGGTCGCGGCGTTGACCGTGTAACCGTCAGCCGAGAGGATGTCGGTCACCATTCTCCGCACGACGTCATCGTCTTCAATCAGCAGTACCTGTTCACGCCCTTGCGTGGTTGGCACCGCCTGCAACCCCCGCATTTTCTTCTGGGCTGCTCCAGAAACCAAAGGAAGGAAGATGTCGAAAATGGAACCATGTCCAGGCGTGCTGTGCACCCGGATGAAGCCGCCACTTTGTTGGACGACACCATAAACCAGTGCCAGCCCCAAGCCGGTGCCCTTGCCGGTTTCTTTGGTGGTAAAAAATGGCTCGAACAGATGGGCGCGCACTTCTTCGTCCATGCCGGTGCCATTGTCGGCCACCGAAAGAACGGCGTAGGTGCCGCGTGGCACGCCCTCGGGATTTTCCAGGCCAGCGCGTTGCACCGAGGTCGAAATCGTGGCACAGCCGCCTTCGGCCAGGGCATCGCGTGCGTTGAGGGTCAGGTTCAACAGCACCTGCTGGATCTGCGCCGGGTCCACCCGGATGTTGGCTTTGTGGGCGGCGAGCGCGAATTCCAGCGAGCGTGCGGGTTTCAGCAGCCGGGTGAGAATGTTGGCGTTGTCGCGTACGAGCTGGTCGAGGTTTACCACTTTGGGGTTGGTGGTCTGCCGCCGGCTGAAGGCGAGGAGTTGCCGAACCAGGTGCGCGGCTTTGTCACTGGCATCGTGGATCTCGCCGAGTTCGCGGGCGGCGAGCCGGCGGACGTTTCGCCTCGAAGCCATCATCTCGCAGTAGCCGTTGATGACGGACAGGAGGTTGTTGAAATCATGCGCCACGCCGCCCGCGAGCCGCCCCACGGCGTCGAGCCGTTGTGAGTGAATCAAGGCTTCCTCCAGACGGCGCTTTTCCGTGAGGTCACGGTAAGTGCCGACGATGTGGGTGACACGGCCGCGCTCATCGGAGACCGGGCAGTAGTTCCAACTCGAATACAGTTGGGAGCCGTTTTTGCAGGAGAGAAAGCCTTCGCCGCTCAAGGTCGAGCCGGGTGCAAGCCTGGTCTGCCACCGGTGGAGTTGCGCGAGATCCTTTTTGCTCTCATGTAAAATACCCTGGCCCCTGGCCTGAAGCTCGGCCCCGGTATAACCAGTCATGGCACACAAACTCTCATTGGCGAAAATGATCCGCAGGCCGTTCCGGGTCCAGCGCCGGGCCGTGATTACCACTCCTTCGCTTTGGGCATGTACGGCAGCGGCCAGCAACGGTGCCGACGGTGGTTTGTCATGACGCTCATGAGCGTCCGGAAGGGTGGCGAATGGGGGAGTTGACTGCAGGTATCTCACGGCTGGAAATCTTTAGGGCGCGAGGCGGTCGACCGCCCAATTGCCATTTGGTTCGCGACGGTAGCGCAGACGATCATGCAGCCGGCCATGGCGGCCCTGCCAAAACTCAATGGCGTCTGGCTGCACGCGGTAGCCGCCCCAATACGAAGGCATGGGTATTTCCCGACCAGCGTATTTCACTGCGAGCGTCTTAAAAGCTTCTTCGAGCACACTGCGGCCGGCGATGACCGCACTCTGCGGCGAAGCCCACGCCGCGAGCTGGCTGGCTTGCGGCCGGCTGTGGAAATAGGCGTCGGATTCTTCGCGGGAGAGCCTGGCCACACGCCCTTCCACGATCACTTGGCGCTCTTGCGCGATCCAAGGAAAGAGGAGCGAGGCGCGGGGGTTTTCCGCCAACGCACGTCCCTTGCGGCTTTCGTAGTTGGAATAAAATACAAAACCGCGCCCGTCCAAACCTTTGAGCAGCACGGTGCGCGAGGAAGGTGTGCCGTCACGCGAAGCCAGCGAACAGACCATCGCGTTAGGTTCGGGAATTTTTGCGGCCTCCGCTTCCTGAAACCACTGCTCGAACTGGCGGAATGGATCGCGCGCCAGATCTTTTTCGGAAAGACCTGACAGAGAATAATCGCGACGGAGATCGGCCAATGACATCGGGTTGTTAATAAGGCGTGAAAACCGCATGTTCCACCGCTAACTCCTCCTCAACGGCGAAAGCGGGGAAAACACTACACCGCCCTACGTAAAATGCTCCCAAGGTAATGGATGGGTTAGCTAAAATGGCGGTGTACTGCAACTAGCTGTCATGTGATGGGCGTGGCGAGGAGCTGTTCTCAAGGGAAGGAAGCTCGCTGGCTGCGATCTTCTGGCGCTGGCATCTGGCGGTCGTCTGGGGTTTTGTATTAAGTTGCTAGATACATGAACCAAAACACACGCATTGCTGAACACCCCTTGCCCGGATGCGCGTTCGCCGCGCCAGGAAAAATTGCCGCCCCTGGCCGTAGGCAATGAGACTGGTGGGACGTCTGCCTCTAAACTCTTGCGTCGCTTGCCTCGGATACGGAAACGGGCTAGTTTTCAGGAGAAGTTAGTTCTTAACCCCAAATCAAAAAGGAGGGTGTCATGCCTGCGATCAAGATCTACTTGGACGACGAAGAATACGGACCCATCTGCCGGCTGGCCGAGGAGCTTCGCCTGCATCCGGAGGACGTGGCATACGCGGCGATCAACCAGTTGATGATGCGGGCGGATGAACCCGAGGTGCGCGCCGACATCACCCATGCGCACTTTTGGCGTCAGGCCAATCTGCCGCGGTGGGGCGACTCAGCGCGTTCGGTGCATGCCTACGAAGGCAAAACCGACGATCCGCCGAGCGCGCAATCGTAAGAGGCGGCGCGGTCGTACTGAGCCCCGTCCCAAACCCATACCGATAGCTTGATGCGTGCAGTGAGTTCGCTTTTGTTCTGCGGGTGAAAACTCCCGCCGCTCCACAAAACCTCCATGAGCTGACCCGCGCGGAGCTTCATGCGCTGGTGCAAACCTGGGAGTTGAGCTTGGTGCATGCCGCCCGGTTGTGGAACTACCTTTACTACGAGTGCGTGGATTCGTTTGACGCGATGACGGAGCTGCCCACGCGCATGCGGACCAAGCTTGCGGCGGAATGCAGCCTTACCGTTTTGCCCGTCGCGAACGAACTGCACAGCAGCGACGGCTTCACGCGCAAATATCTGCTCACGCTTGGCGATGGCGCTAGGATCGAGACTGTGCTCATGCGCTTCACGGGCCGCGTCACCGCGTGCGTGAGCAGCCAGGTCGGCTGCGCGATGGGCTGTGTGTTTTGTGCGACCGGTCAAATGGGCTTTCAACGTCAGCTGACCGTCAGCGAAATCGTGGCCCAGGCGCTGCACGTGCAACGCCTGTTGCGCGCCTCAGGTGACCGGTTGCGCAACCTTGTGCTCATGGGCATGGGCGAGCCGTTGCATAACTACGACGCCGTGATGAAAGCGGCCGACATCCTGCGCGATTCCAGCGGCCTCGCCCTCGGCGCCCGGAAGATCACGCTCAGCACCGTCGGCGTGATTCCCGGCATCATCCGCATGGCCGATGAGGCGCGGCCGGTCCACCTCGCGGTCAGCCTGCACGCGGCAACCGCGGAGGAACGGGCGGCGTTGATTCCGGTGGCGCGCCGCTGGCCGCTCGACGAGCTGATGGCGGCCTGCCGCTACTATGTGCAAAAGTTGGACCGCCGCATCTTCTTCGAATGGGCCTTGATCGAGGGGAAAAACGATTCGGCTGAGCAGGCGCACGCGGTCGGCCGGTTGCTCAAAGGCATGCCCGCCCAGGTGAATCTTATTCCCTTGAACCCAACCTCTGGATACGACGGCGCGCCCGGCCAGGCCGGGGCGGCAAAACAATTTCAAACGATCCTCGCCGAATACGGCCTGCCGAGCACCGTGCGCCAGCGCCGGGGCATCGACATTGCCGCCGGTTGCGGCCAGTTGGCGGTCGCGCCATAGCCATCGCTTGTCCTGCCACCAAGCTTTCAAGAGAAATTGGTTATGCGGAGTAGTTGGTAACCTATTGGGTTACCAACCGCCCGAGGCTCCCAAGCGACTCACCGCATCGCCAGCTCCCGGAGCGCATCGGCGGCGATCCAGCGGGCGGCGCGCGAATCGATTTTGGCGATGGCTTTCGCTTCGGCAATGGCCGCACGACGCAGGCGCGGGTTGCGTTTGCCGATCTGGCGCAATGCCCAGTTGACGGCTTTGCGCACAAAGTTGCGGTCGTCGGTCGCTTCGCGGCGGATGAGCGGCAGGAATTCGAGGAAGACGCCGTCGGCCAGATCTTTTCGCCGGACGGCTATTCTCGCCATGAGGACGAAGCCCGCGCGTTTCACGAATTCCGCGCGATGCGCGGTCCACTCCTGCGCTTTTTCGATGGCGAAAGGCACGTAGGGGAGAACTTCACCGCAGACTTGATCACAGACATCCCATGAATCGAAATCACGAACCCAGCGGTTGGCTTGCGCCCGGCCCACCTTGGCCGGGTCTTCGATCAATGCCGCCAGAATGCGCGCTTCGTGAATGCCGCTCGCCCAGAGCTCGAGTGCGAGTGAATGATTTTTGCGATGCGGACGCGCGAGCGGACGCAACACGGCCATGCTGATACCGAGTTGTTCGGTTTTCGGAGTGATGCCAAAACGACGCTGACCGGCGACGTTGGTCGGGTTTTTGAGCGAACGGAGGTGGGCGATCAGCTCGGACGCGGTCATGGAAGTAGTTCGAGGGTGGGGCGCGTTGTCCCTAACGCGCCGGTATGACTAAGGCCGACCGAGGCGGATTTGGGATAATTCGCCCTACCGCGAAAGACAGATCACAGGCCAAGCACGCGTTTTGTTTCCAGCACGAGCGGCGTTTCGGCGAGTTTGGCTTCGGCCGGAATGGCGCTCGTGATGTCGACTTTGGGCGCACGGTCGCGCAGCGCGAGCCAGGCAAGCGAGGAGGTTTCGGAGGCGGCGGCGCGGGCCGCAACGCGGGCGAGGACCTCGGCGGGCGCGGCGAGCTGTTCCTTCGGGAGCACACCTTTTTCGGCGAGGAAAAATGACAACGACGCGCCCAGCGTATCGCTCCAGGCAAAGGGGTTTGGCGGTGGCGTGTAGGCGAGGCCGGTGCCGGCTGGATACGTGGTGAACTCCATGAACATGCGGAGCTGCTCTTGCAGGGAGGTCAGCTCGGCATTGGCGGTGGCAGGGGTGAAGTGAAGATTGAAGACCTTTCGCTCGCGGAATTTTTTGATTTCCCAGAGGCGAAGAGTGAGGTCGTAGTCGCCGCTGCGATGCCGAAGCGCGCCGGTGAAAACGTAGTCGAGACCGCCTGTGGTGGTGGCGACGAGCTGGCGGAGGTTTTCGGTCGACCACTCGGAGGCAAAGATCGCGTAGTGCTCCTTGCCGGCCATGCCGATGGCGGCGGTCGGCGCGTAGTGGGGGCAAAAATACATCGTCTCGCTCAACCAAAGTGGCAGGCCGCGGCTCAACCGTGCGAGAGCGTCCTCGGGCTGGCCCATTTTTTGCAGCCAGTCGGTCGCGTCCGGCAGTGCGAGCTGCGCAAAGGCGACTCGGCGCAGACGGCCTTCCTTTGGCGGTAGGAGATTAGTTACGCCCTCTAGGCCGTAGGACCAGATCGGGCGGCTGATACTGACGAGGTGGATGGACGCAACCGGCGGCGGGGCGTCGTCGGCTCGCGCGTCGGAACTTTCGCCTCCGGTCGGAGGTGGCGCCAGCTGACCGCGACGCTCGGCTTCGAGCAGCTCGGCGAGCGCGTTGGAAAAGCCGTAGAGGCGCTGTTCGAGTTCGGGCCGCTTGAGCGCGAAAAGGATGTCGAGCAGGTGTTGCGCGGCTGTGGTGTTGCGCGTGGCAAGGTAGGCTTGCAGGAGATTGAGACCGGTTGCGGGTCCGTGCCGTTCGGCGTCGTAACGCGGGGCCACGAGTTCGATGATCTGTTCAACGTGTCCGCAGGAACCGAGGTCAGCAGAGAGGGCAACGAGCACGTCGGGACGGTCGCCTGAAACGGTGAGTAATTCCTCGTAGATCGCGAGCGCGCCCGGCAGATCCTTGGCCTCGAGTTTCCCATGCGCAGCGAGGAGCTGGGCTTGGACACTGCCCGGAGGCGGTGTAGCGGAACCGTTTGGTTCGGTGGAGTTGCTGGGGGTGCCTTTGTTGGGGGCGAAACGGTCGAAGAAACCCATGGGACAAAAGCAAAATGATGCGCGGGCGCGGTGCGACGCTATTTTGGAGGACGAGGAGGAAATTTAACCGCTAATGAACGCTAATTGACGCTAACAAAGACAGGGAACGGCGCGGAAAGGGTTGGAGGGTTTTCTTTTGAATTCTGCAAAAGAAATTGGCGCAGATTAGCGTTTATTAGCCGTGAAATTCTGTTTGTTCCGACGACGGCTGAGCAAAGCCGCGCTCGCTCCCACGGCCGCGCCGACGATGTGGGCGAGAGGAACGCTGCGGACGCCTTGGGCGGTGAGTTCAGGGTTGAGGGGCTGCCCGCCACGGCTGGTTTCAATGACGACTTTCAGTGCAAACAGCGCCAGCACCGCCAGCCACACCCAGCGTGTGGCGGGTTCGGTGCGCAGTCCGTGGGCGGCGAGCGCTACGAGCACCCCGGCCGCCACGCCGGAAATGCCCGCGTAAATCGCCATTGCCGGATCGAAGGCCAACAGCGTGAGACTGATCGCGAGAGGCGAGAGCAGAATCGTCCCGCGTAGTGCGGTCGGGTTTCGTCGTTCCAGCAAGGCACCGGCTGGGATCAGGATGGCGAGATCCCAAAACAAATGGCTGGCCGAAAAATGAACCCAGTGGCCCGTGATCAACCGCCACCACTCGCCGTGCAGGATCTGCGCGCGATTGTAGGCGAGCGCGTCGAATGCTCCCGGCCAGAACCACGCGCCAACGGCAAGCGCGCCTGCAACGAGTGTGAACCAGGGGAGATGGCCGAGTTTGGACTTGTCGGTTGGTAGGGCTTTGAGGGGCATCCGGAAGGTTTCGGCTTGGCCAAGAGGGCAGGCCGTGGCACTTGAAGGTCAATGAAGATTTTCCAGCGAGCGCTGCATGCGGTGGCGGTGGTTGTAGTCACGGCGATGGCAGCCGTTGTAGGATTTGTGGTGCTGATGGCTTGGGCTTTGGTGCTGATTCCTGACAACAGGTGCTATGTGGAATGGGTGATGATTACGGTTGCGGTTGTGTTGGTTCTGCTGGCCGCAATCGGAATATCGAAAGAACTTAGGTATCGTTGGTTGTTCTCGACTGGAATTATTCTCGCGGGGTGCTTGACCTGGCTTTCCCACGACGATCCGCGGGGCTATACGCCCCAAAGTTCGGAGCCATTTGCCACAAAGGATTCTAAGGGTTTTCGGGTGCTGGTTTGGATGGTACCTGACGTGCCGGGCAGCCGGCTCAAAGAGCGGAATGATGCGAAGCCGTTGGCCAACGGGCTACGACTTCCTCCAACCAACGTGCAGTGGGCTGGATATATTGCGGAGCACAGGGACGAGATCATTGCAGCTTGGGAGGGGGATAAATTGGGGGATGAGTGGGTTTCCGCCCTCGTCGGTGCAGAGCCATGCGGTCTCGTTTCTGATCAAGTAAAGACCTCAATGCTTCGGTTTTCTGTAGTGCGCGAGGTTTTCGAGATCCGATACTTATTTGCCTGTGTAGCTTTCGCTGACGGCAAATCAGACGAGGCCGCCCAAATCATTGGAACGTCAGTCTGTGCCCTCAGTAAGTTGAGCCGTGGAGGCGGAACTATGGTCAACGAGATGATCTCAGCTGTTTTACTCAAACGCTCCTACCTGACTTTAAACTATCTGTTGGATTCAACGAGCTTCAGTTTGGAGAGAAGGCATCAGTTATTGGTTGCGCTCAAGGAGGTGTTGGGCGGAGCAGAGGTTTGTAAACTGATGTTTAACGCGGAGCGTTTTTTTGCGCACGAAACAATTCCTGACAAAGTTACGTCCGAATTGTCGCAAACGCTGAGCTCGGATCTATTTCTTGATGGTATTCATCCTCTCACCCGCTGGGCTGTGGGATCGGCTCATATAGCCCGGTTTCTAATCAATCCTCGGGGTGCGGGGAGAAGATATGACCAAGCTCTTCAGCAGATAAGCCAGGCGGGACAGAAAAGAAAAATGGAGGAGATGGGACGCCTTCTTGCGCGTGCAAAGGAAAGTCGACTCGATACTTTTAGGCTCAAAGATCCTTTAGGACGGTTGTTTATCGTGTCATCGCTTCCGGCCTTTGAGAAGGTCGTCAACAGTATGTGGGAAATTGATGATTTGCGGCTCGATTTGATTAAACGAATTGAAGCGGTAAAACCGTAAATCCGCTTTCCCGTTTGACCCGCTGGCGGGGCGGGGTAGGTAAGCGCCTCCTTCTTGTGACGCCTTCGCAATCAAACGAATCATTTGCCTTCGCGGTAGGGACGGTCCGCCGGGCCGTCCGTCTGCCCGGCGCGCCCAGCGGTCGCGCCCTACCTTCGGCTGCAATCGGCGATTCCTAATGAACCGCGTCTACATAAAAACTTACGGCTGTCAGATGAATGAGCGCGACAGCGAGGCGGTCGCGGCGATGCTGCGCGGGCGGGGTTACCGGATCGTCGCCTCCGAGGATGATTGCGACATCCTGCTGCTCAACACCTGCAGCGTGCGCGATGCGGCCGAACAAAAGGCCATCGGCAAAGCAGGCTATCTGCAGAAGCGCAAAAAGAAGAACCCCGATTTCATCCTCGGCGTGCTCGGTTGCATGGCGCAAAACCGCGGCGCCGATCTGCTCGAGAAATTGCCCGATCTCGACCTGATCGTGGGCACGCAAAAATTTCACCAGGTGCCAGGCTACCTCGACAATCTGCGCGCGGCGCGTGAAGCCGGCATCCCGATTGGCGAGACGATCATTGATATTGCAGAGGAAGCCGGCTCGCAAAACACGATTCGCGACCACCTCGTCGACGAGGCCGGTAACGCGCCGCAGGTGAGTGCGTTTGTCTCGATTCAGCAGGGCTGCAACATGGATTGCTCGTTCTGCATTGTGCCGAAAACGCGGGGCGACGAACGTTCGCGGCCGATCGACGAAATCGTGCGCGAATGCGAACAGCTGGCGGAGCGCGGCACCCGGGAGGTCACGCTGCTCGGGCAGATTGTGACCAGTTATGGTCGCCGCGACTACGTACATGAAGGCGGCGTGTCGCCGTTTGTGCAGCTGATCGAACGCGTCCACGCGATCGACGGCATCAAACGCATTCGTTTCACGTCGCCCCATCCGCGCGGGTTTAAACAAGATCTGGTTGAAGCTTTTGGGCGGTTGCCAAAGTTGTGCGAATACATCCATCTGCCGTTGCAGTCGGGCAGTAACCGCATCCTCAAGGCGATGAACCGGCCGTATTCGCGTGAACGTTACAAGGAGATCGTCGATTCGCTTCTGGCGGTGCGGCCCGACATGTATTTTTCGACCGACGTGATCGTGGGCTTTCCGGGCGAGACCGAGGAGGATTTCGCGCAGACGCGCGAGCTGTTTGAGGCGTGCAACTACGACATGGCGTATGTATTCAAATACTCGATTCGCACGGGCACGCCGGCCGCGACGCTGGGCGATCAAATTCCTGACGAGGTGAAGGAGGCGCGCAATCAGGCGCTGCTTGAGATCCTGCAAAAAAACTCGCTGCGCCGAACCGCGACCTTGGTTGGCAAAACGGAGGAAGTGCTGGTCGAAGGGCCCGACAAATCAGGCGAACGTTTCACCGGGCGCACGCGCGGCAACCGCGTTGCGATCTTCGAAGCGAGCCCGCGACTGGTTGGGCAGCTCGTGCCCTTGCGGATCGAGCGGGCGACGGTGAGTTCGTTGTACGGCGAGCTGGTGCTGGCGGAGTGAACGGATTGAGTTTCCCTCTTTCGTCTTTCTCGTTCTCTTTATCTTTCTCCTCATGCAAGCGTCATTTGACCACGAACGCCTAAAGGCCTATCAAGTGGCGGTACGTTTCTGCGGTTGGGTGACACCACTGCTTGAGGCGATTCCGGCACGTTTTGCAGCGCGGGATCAGTTGGATCGTGCCTCCACTAGCATTGTGTTGAATTTGGCGGAAGGAAACGGGAAGCGTTCTTATCCGGATCGCAGCCGTTTTTTCGATATTGCGCGGGGTTCGGCGCTGGAATGCGCCGCCTGTCTGGACGTTTTGGTAGTCCGGTGCCTTCTTAATGAAGCACTTGCTGTTGAAGGCAAAAAACAACTCTTGGAAATTGTCTCAATGATCGCTGGGCTGATCGCTCATTTTTCTGGAGATGGCCGGGTCGAAGAAGACCCGGGCGTTTACGGTGAGATGACGGATAAAGAAGAAAGATTAAGATAAAGAGAAAGATTACCAATCAACATGTCGCTCACGCTCGCCACACTTTTGCCCGGTCTGCTCCTGATCGCCTTGGGTGTGCTTTTTTTCGTCAACAATTCGGCCATCCAGTCGACGATCAAGGCGGTGCCGCGTTCGCAGGTGGGAGCGATTGTTTTTTTTGGCGGCGGTGCATTGTGGTTTATCTACAACGTGTGGAATGTTTCCGCGGCCGATCTGGTGGTGTTTTCCACGCCGCAGCCATGGGTCGTGATATTTGGTGCTCTGGCGGGGCTGGCATTTTTCTATGTGCCGGATTTTCTCGCGGTGCGCGGGTTGTGCGTGCTGACCCTGCTGGGAGGCTGGCCGTTGCTTATGGCGGCGTATATGGAATGGGATAAACCGCAGCGGTTGTTCATGGTTTCGGCTGTTTTTGTGGCTGTTTCGCTCGCGATCTATCTGGGTGCGGCACCGTTTCGACTGCGCGATTTTTTCCAGTGGCTGTTTGCGATGCGCTGGCGCTCGAAGGCGCTGGGCACCGTGCTTTTTGCCTATGGAGCGTTGCTGGTTGCGGTGGCCTTCACCTACTGAACGACGCCCGCCCAATGCCACGTCCTGCAAAAACCAAATCGCGCCGCGTGTCTGCGACCAACGCCAAACCCGTCAAGCCGACGACCAAGCACCGCGCCCGTATCAGGCGCAGCCCAAAAACCGCCGCTCCGGTGCTGCTCGTGTTGGCGGGACCAGCTGGTTCTGGCAAGACGACGTTGTGCAACCGCATGGTTGATGAGGTGCCGGGATTTGCACGGGTGATTACCGCCACGACACGATCACCGCGACCGGGCGAAACGAATGGCGTGGATTACCATTTTCTGTCGGCAGAGCAGTTTGAGGCCAAGGTGGCGGCGGGGGAATTTCTTGAGTGGGCCTGGGTGCACCAAAAAAACCGCTACGGTACGCTGGCGTCGTCGGTGTTGGGTCCGCTGGCCGAGGGCCGCAGTCTCGTGATCAACGTCGACGTTCAGGGTGTGGAGAATTTCCGCCGGGCTGCGCGCGAGAATCCGTTGCTGGCGCTGCACATGGCGACTGTCTTTATCGATGTGCCGCTTCCCATCCTGCGCGAACGCATGGTGAAACGGGGGCAGGACAGCGAGACCGAGATCACCCGTCGGCTCGGCACGGCGGAGCGGGAATTACGTGAAGCCGGGAAATTCGATTTCAAGATTGAAAGCCGCTCCAAGGATAAGGACTTCAACGCCTTACTGGCAATCTGGCGCAAGGTTTCGGCGCGAGTGAGGAAAGCCCGCAACGGTTAAGATTCGGTTATAAGGCCCGGTTGGAGACCATTGGGGAAAACCTGTTAATAACTTCGACTGGCAATTTATTGTGTGAAGCTGGCATGGTCGGCGCTTCTGTTTGCGGTCAGCCGCTACCGTTACGGTTTGGTGAACTCTGTCGTTGGCCATTTGTTGCCAGTTGACTCAGGCCCGCCCGCCGTTTGCGCTCCGCGACTGACCAAGCCGCCGGTTTCCAGCCCGGTTCACATCACACCCGTATCAACTACTAACACTATGCGTTCCTACCGCATCAGATTCACCACACTCGTTTCAATCATCGGCCTGCTCCTCGCCAGCGCCCTATCGGGGCACGCGCAAGGAATCACCACGGCCGCGATCAGCGGTTTTGTCGCCGACGCGGACGGCAAGCCAGTGGCTGGCGCAGCGGTCACGATCCTTCATGAGCCATCTGGAACTCGCGCTGTCGCGACAACCCGTGCCAATGGACAATACAGCGCAACGGGTCTGCGTGTCGGCGGGCCCTACACAATTTCGATCAAAGCGCAAAGCCTCGTCGCCCAACCGCAAAAGGATATTTTTCTTACCCTGACGCAGGAAGAAACGGTTAATTTCACGCTTTCCAGCGAGGTAATTGTTTTGGATGCATTCCACGTGACCGAAGATAGAAATGCGTTGTTTGATGGAAGCCGCATGGGCACTGGCACATCCTACTCGTCCTCCGAAATCACGGTAGTCCCGAGCATCCGGCACGATGTGCAAGATATCGCGAATATGGATCCGCGCATAAGCCTCACGATCAATACGTCGACCGGCGAGTTTGCGGTTTCGGCTCAAGGTCAGAACAGCCGATACAATTCTTTCCTAATCGATGGCATGCAATCCAACGATCCGTTTGGCCTAAATGCCAACGGAATGTCTTCAACTCGCAGTCCGATCCCGCTCGATTCGTTAGCTGGTTTGAACATTGAGCTGAATCCTTACGATGTGACTCGCACTGGCTTCACAGGTGCACTGATCAACGCAGTGACCAAGAGTGGTACCAATCAATTTCATGGGGAGCTTTACGGTTTCTATATGGACAAGGATCTTCGCGGCAAAAACCCCGGCACTGGACCGACCGATCCCTTCAAGGGCAAGCGAGACACTTACCGCGATCATACGATTGGTTTTAATGTCGGCGGTCCGCTGTTGAAGGATAAACTCTTTTTCTTCGTCGCGTTTGAGGACTACAAAAAAACTGCGGCTCCGACGAATGCCCAGCAGATCTTCCGTCCGAACGACACGGATGCAATCACTGCTGCGGCAAAAGTTTGGGGCTACGATCCAGGCACTTCCGTAGGCGCATTAACGCAATCGGCCCAGAAAACCTATCTCGCCAAGATCGACTGGAATATCAACGACGACCAGCGCGCGACCTTCACCTACCGTCGCGTGGATGGAAATTTTGCAAATCCTGCTGACTACAACGGTTCGACGTACACCTCGTTCAGCAACCATTGGTACCAGGCAAATCGCATTTCGGACAACTTCAGCTTGCAGCTCAACAGCACTTGGGCGCCGGATTTCCGGACGGATGCGGGGTTTGCTTATATCAAGTACAACGGAACAGCCACGCCGAATGGCGCCCCGTTCCCCGAAGTTTATATCAATGGAATAGCTGGCACCAATCTTGTCACCGGCCAAGCAGTCACTGGCCAGGTCGATCTCGGTACGAACTATTCCTATCAGTATAATTCGCTCAACACCAAGGACCACAACGGGCATTTCTATGGTGAATATTCGTTGGGAGCGCACACCCTGAAAGTTGGCGGCGACATGGACAAGGCCCGGTCGGTCGATCAATTCGTACAATATTATTATGGGCGTTACGCGTTCGCCAACGTCGCTGATTTCGCCGCAGGCAAAGCGAATTACCTCCGCTACAATCAAGCTGCCCCCGGTTTTACTATCGATGACTCGACCGCGAACTACTCGCTTACAAATCTCGGCGCACTCGTGCAGGACACATGGAAACCAAATTCCCGGTTAACGATTGTCGGTGGCGTGCGGCTTGACTACCCCTATCTCGATAAGAAGCCGCTCTATCTACCATCGTTCTACAATACATGGGGCTTTGCAAATAATACAACGGGCAGTGGCAACTACACGATATCACCTCGACTTGGATTTAATGTTGATCTGCCCTTTGAGCGCCACACCCAGGTTCGTGGCGGCATCGGACTTTTCCAAGGAACTAACCCGGCGGTCTGGATCGCGAATGCCTTTACGACCAACGGATCGACCAATAGTGTGGCTCTGCCGCCAGGCGGCAGTGCATCAAGCACCACGAGCCCCACACCAGCCAAGACGTACATGTTTAACGCTGATCCGCTCTATGTACAAACACTAGCTCCTCCACCCGCGCCGACTCCCGATATCAACCTGATTGATCCAAATTTCCGCACGCCGATTTACTGGAAGAGCAATCTAGCTTTCGATCATACGCTGCCCTGGCTGGGCATTGTCGCGACGGCCGAGGCCAGTTTCATGAAAGTCGAAAAATCGATTTTCCTCGAGTCGCTCAATCTTAACAAGACAGGCACGCTGCCCGATGGCCGCGATTTGTACGGTGTTAAGCTTCACAGCAATTACGGCAGCGTACTTGAACTAAGTAATACCGGTAAAGGTGGTGGCGAAGCCTATACGTTGAGCTTGGTCCGACCGATGAAGAAAGGCTGGTCGGCCTCGGTCGCCTATACGCATTCTCACACGACAGAGGTGCAGGCGATGACCTCCTCCGTCGCTTTCTCCAGCTTTAACTACCGTGCAAGCGTCAACCCGAACGACAACATCGCGCGCAATTCTTACTACGCCACGCCGGACAAATTTGTCGTCAGCGCCGCAAAGGAGTTTAACTTCTTTGGCAGGAAAGGCGCCGAGACAACCGTGGCTGCGGTGTTCCGCGCTCAGACCGGCCATGCATATAGTTGGGTGTTTGCCAGCGACGTGAACGGAGACGGGACTAACGGTAACGATTCTTTCTACGTTCCGACGGGCCCTGACGACGCAAAAGTCACCTGGGCCGACGCCACACAGAAGGCAAATTTCTTCGATTTCGTCGAACATTCACAGCTGAAGAAATTCAAAGGCCAAATCGTTGCTCCCTACAGCGCCTACAATCCCTGGCAGAAGACGGTTGATCTGCATTTTGAACAGGCCATTCCGATCCATGGCTCGGTTAAGCTCTCTGTATTTTTGGACTGCCTGAACTTTGCCAACTTGCTGAACAAGGATTGGGGCATCGTGGATGGTTTGGATTTCGGCACGGGCTACAGTGGCTACAATCGCAAAGTTGCGAGCGCCACGGTCGTGAACGGGCAATACGCCTACACCTTCACCCCGAGCACGCTTTCTTCGCAGCCGACCTTTATCGATCTCTCTCGCTGGCAATTCCAGATCGGCGCCAAGTTGTTGTTCTAGTCGTTGATAAAACGCTTCGCTTTCAAGCGGCCGGTGAAAACCGGCCGCTTTTTTTTATGCTTCGTTTTGCGTAACGCCCCAACTGTGCGATCGACAGTAACGAGAAACCGGCGGGGTTCTGTTACAATCCCAGCAGGCTGCCGTTCTGTTTGAGCCAGCGTTCGGCCTCTTGCCACGATGGGCAGACTTCCTCCACCCGCGCCCAGAAACGCGAGGAGTGGTTCATCTCCCGCAGGTGCATCAGCTCGTGGTAAATGATGTAGTCGCGGACAGGATACGGCGTCTGCACCAGGCGCCAATTCAGCGAAATCACACCGCCGGTCGAACAGGAACCCCAGCGTGAACGCTGGTTGCGCACGGTCACCTGCTTCACCTCAACGCCGGTCTCGGCCGCGAGCTCCCAGGTGCGGCCGGGTAGTTCAACTTTTGCCCGCCGCAAAAAATGCGCTTCCAGGGTCGGGCGCAGGTCGCCGGCAAATTGTGGGACGCGAAAAACATCAGCACCGAGGCAAACGAGCGGCCGGTTTTGTCCCGGGGTAGTCGAAGGATCATTCTCCGCAGCCTTGCGGATTTCGGTCATCTCGCCGCGCCAGATCACATGGGTGCCAAGGGTCCAGAGATCAGCGCCGGTCGGGCGCTGGCGCTGACGCGCGCGGGCCCGGTCGAGCCAGTCACGGTGTTGGTCCACAAAGGTGTGTGCTTCGCGCTCCGAGCCGCGTGCCGGTATAGTCGCCACCGCCACACCATCGCGCCGAAGGGTGAGCCGGTAGTGGTGGGCGCGCGCGCTGCGCTGGAAAAGAATTTCCGGCGGTGCCTTGTGTACGCCGGATTCCGGCGCGAAGGCATCAAACAGACTTTGCTGGACTTCGTCGCTCACGTTGTCGGAGCAGTCAACGCATCGGCGGCACCGACGCCAGCAACTTCACGCAAAAAAGCTCCGAGACATTCAATGTGGAACTCAGGAATACTGGAATCGATCTGGAGGAGGGAGGAGGACCTAATCTGGAACACTGGAACTCTGGAACGGAGGTCGAGTGTGGTTCGGGGGGGTATTCGAGCTTTCCTGAGTTTCCCTATTAAAACCAGAACGGGTTATATGAGGAAGAACGGAAATCCGGTCATTTGTTCATCCGCCAAATTGCGGATGTATTTTCCCGAGTTCCTGTGTTCCAGATTAATTCTTTCAGGAGGTTACAGGAGGCCGGTCAGGCAGCGGCCGAGTCGCGGCAGCAGATAGTGGTCGGGGTCGAATGAGAGCAGGACGGCGTTGGCCCGGCCGAGAAAACGTTCGCGCGCCACAAAACCGAAATAGCGCGAGTCGTAGCTGCGGTCGCGATTGTCCCCCATCATGAAGTACTGCCCGGCCGGCACGGTAATTTCGTCAAAGTCGCGCAACGCGGCCTGGTGCGTCAGGCTCATAATGGGATGCGAGACGGTACCGAGTGTTTCGGTCAGGACGACGGCATTCTGTTCTTCGAGCGGAGTGGCGTAACCGCGCCAGTCTTCACCCGCTTTGCTCCAAGCGACGAGTTTGCCGTTGATCGTGAGTTGATTCGCATGCAGAGCGATCCGGTCGCCGGGCAGTCCGACGACGCGTTTTACGAGGCGTATGCCGTCTTGCGGAGAATAAAACACGGCGATTTCACCGCGCTGAGGATTGCCCCATTGCGCCAGGTGTTGCGTGGTGAACGGCACCTTGAGGTCGTAGGCGAGCTTGTTGATGAAAACGAGTTCACCTTCAAGGATCGTGGGACGCATCGACCCGGTGGGGACCCAGTTCCAATCGGCAACGGCGGACTTGAGCGGAAAGACGATCGCGGCGACGATCGCGAGCGGTTTGATCCACTCCCTGAAAAGATAGCGGGAGACGGAGGCGAGAGGTGCTTTCATGGGCTTGTGCCCAACTGGGAGCGCTCAGAGCGGCACAAGTTCCCAATCAAAAGAGCGGGCCTCGTCCTTGAAAGAAAGCCAGCCGAAGCTCGGTGCCCAGCCACGATTAGGGCGGGAAATGCAGCCGGGGTTGAGCCAGCGCACGCCGCCGAGCATCTCGTCGCGCGGCGCGTGAGTGTGCCCGTGCATGAGGACATCGCAGGCGAGCGGCGGATGCAGCGGCGGAATGTGTACGAGGTGGAACCGCACACCGTTGCGCACGAGATCCAGCGTCAGCGGCCAGGAGGGCTGGTCGTCGTTGTTGCCGAGCACGACGCGGATGGGCCGTCGCAGTTGCTCGAAATCAGCCAGGATCGAGGAATCGCACACGTCGCCGAGATGCCAGATTTCGTCGGCCGACGTCAGGTGGTAGAGTAGTTTTTTGGGGTAACGGTTGTGCGTATCAGCGATAACGGCGATCCGCAGCGACATGCTCATAAGGAGGTCGATTTCCGCCGCCAAGGCAAAGACAGAATGTGTTTGTCCATGGATATGTCTAATTTCAGCAGTTGAATTTTAACTACGAAGAAACAAAGAACCAAAGGTAACGGAATCGGGTGTTTGACGGGTTTAAAAAGCCTTCACTCCATAGGTGAAACCGCCAGCCCGTCTAATTCCCTTATCGTCCTTAGCTTCTTCGGTTCTTGGTAGTTCGATTTCGGTTTAAGGTTTATGACAAAGCACCGCTTGGTTCGGCTGCCGCGCAGCCGACTGCGCGGCGATTTCGGAATTTGATCGTAAACTCGATAACCAAAAGATAGGTCGAAGCGCTTATGGAGCAGACCAAACGGTCCGATTCGACAAGACGTTGGCTGAACGTGGCGGCGCTCTGCCTGTAGCTTCCTCCTAATAAAATTCAGCCTTGTCCGTCTATAAGATCATGAACCGCTCTTCCCTCGGCATCGGCCGGTTTTTACCATGAAGGCACATTTTCTTCCCCGGGCATTTGCCCTCTTATTTATGACCTCACACCTCTTAGCCGGCCCCCGCGACGAATCATGGAAACAGGTAGACGCTGCGGCGAACGAAGGTCTCCCGAAAACCGCCATCGAGCGCCTGGAACCGATCATCGCCGGAGCGCTGACGGACAAAGCCTACGCCGAGGCGGTTCGCGCCATCGGCCGCAAGATCGCACTCGAAGGTACGATCGAGGGCAACAAGCCCGAGGAAAAGATCACCCGTCTCAAAGCCGAACTAGCCAAGGCGCCGCCTGCAATGAAGCCCGCGATGGAGACGCTGCTTGGCCACTGGTATTCGCAATATTTCCAGCACAACCGCTGGCGTTTCAACCAGCGCACGCAGACCGCGGCCTCGCCCGGTGCTGACATTCAGACGTGGGACCTCGAGCGCATCCTCGCCGAAATCGGCAGCCACTTCGACGCTGCGCTCGCCGATGCCGCGACGCTCCAAACCACACCCGTCGCCGCGTGGGATTTCCTGATAGACAAAGGTTCTGTGCCCGACGTCTACCGGCCGACGCTTTTTGACTTCCTCGCGTACGAGGCGATCTCGTTTTATCAGCTCGGCGAACAGGGCAGAATGATGCCGGAGGATGCTTTCGAAATTTCCACCGACGACCCAATCTTTGCGGACACGGACGCGTTTCTCGCATGGAAACCGCAGACTACCGACACGGCATCGACAAAGCTCAAAGTCATCGCCCTGTATCAGGCGGTGCTGCACTTTCACCAAAAGGACGCAGATCATTCCGCCTTCCTCGATGCCGATCTCGCGCGACTGAACTACGGTTTCAACGTCGCTGTCGGCGAGGAGAAGGCCGAGCGTTACGAAGCGGCGCTTGAGCGTTTCATCGCCGCCACGGCGAAGCATGAAATTTCCGCGCGCGCCCTCGCCATGCTCGCCAGCCGCCGCAACACCGCCGGTGACGCCGTCGCAGCGCGTGAGCTCGCCCTCCGCGGCCTCAAAGCGTTTCCAGGCAGTTTTGGCGGTGGCGAGTGTTTCAATCTCATCCAGCAAATCCAGGCGCCCTCGATCAGTCTCGCGACGGAGCACGTCTGGAATGCGCCGTGGCCCACACTCGATGTCACCTATCGCAATCTCACGCGCGTCTACTTCCGCGCTGTGCCGGTTGATTTTGATGCCTACATGAAGCAAACGCGCTGGGGCTACGGCAATTTTGAGCAGGAGCGCATCGACGAACTGCTTGCGAAGAAACCCGCATTTGCCTGGGACGCGGCGTTGCCGGCGACGTCTGATTTCAAATCGCGCACGGAAAACGTGTCCGCGCCGACCACGCTCAAGCCGGGCTTCTACGTCATCTTTGCCAGCTGCAATCCTGGGTTTACTGAAACCAACAACCCGGTCAGTGTCTCCAGCGTTTGGGTGAGCGATCTCGCGCTGGTGTTGCAGACTCGGCAGGACAGTGGCGAGCAGATCGGCTTCGTGCTCCGCGCCGGTAGTGGCGAGCCCGTCGCCGGTGCAAACGTACGCGTGTGGCAGCAGGATTCCGAAAGCTCGTTCAAGCCGCTCGCGCCACTCACAGCCGACGCAAACGGCCGCTTCGAGATTGTGGCGAAGGAGCTGCCCGTCGTGATCCTCGCCGAGCACGATGGCCACGCAGTGCCGAGCTTGCAGGCGTTCAGTAACTTTGATCGCGACACCACCGTACGCGCCGACACGACGACCGTCTTTTTCACCGATCGTGCGCTCTACCGGCCGGGCCAGACGATCAACTACAAGGGCGTGTCGATCCGTTACGATCAGGCTGCCAATAAATACGGTGCCATCGCCAAACTGAAACTCACCGTCGTTTTCAACGACCCCAACGGCAAGGAAATCGCCCGGGCCGAACATTGTACCAATGACTATGGTTCGTTTAGTGGCACGTTTACCGCGCCGCGCGACCGCCTGATGGGGCAAATGTCGATCCAAGTTCTCGGACGCCCGAGCAACACCACTTTCAATGTTGAGGAGTACAAGCGCCCGAAGTTCCAGGTTGTGCACACCGAGCGGGGCGATGCCGCGAAACTCGACGCCCCGATCACGCTCACCGGCAAGGCCACCGCGTACACCGGTGCCGCGATCGGTGGCGCGAAGGTGCAATGGCGCGTCGAGCGCGGTGTGCAGATGCCGTATTGGTGCTGGTGGTTCCTGCCCGTCCCGTCCAAAGCTATCGCACACGGCACCGCCGTGACCGAACCAGATGGTACCTTTAAAGTGACTTTCACCGCCGTGCCGGATCGCTCTGTGCCGGTGAAGAACGAACCCACGTTCAACTACACAATCCACACCGATGTGACCGACACGACCGGTGAGACCCGCTCGGCGTCCAGCACCGTGCGAGCTGGCTACACCACGCTCGTCGCCGTACTCACCACCGCCGAATGGCTGACGCCGGAGAACCCGGTCGAGATCTTTGTCTCCACTCACATGCTCAACGGCATCGGGCGATCCGTACGAGGAAAGATCACAGTCCACGCACTCGCACAGCCCGCGAAAGTCGAGCGCGCTCCCTTGCAGCGCGAGTATCGCTGGTGGCAGGGCGCCGGAGAACCGCAACCCGATCCGGCCAACCCCAGTTCATGGGCGCTGGGCGAAAAGGTGGTCGAGCAGGCATTCGAGACGGAGGCTAATGGTTCGGCACGGCTCGCTCCTTCGCTTCCGGCGGGCATTTATCGTATCTCTTTGGAAACTAAGGATGAGTTCGGCAAGGTGGTGACCGCTCGCCAAAACTTCGAGGTCGTCGACCCACGTGCGCCGCGCTATGGCGTGAAGGTGCCGAATTTCTTTGGTGCACCGACCTGGTACGCGGAAGCAGGTGGAAAGTTCACCGCACTTTGGGGCACGGGTTACGACTCGGGACGGGCATTTGTAGAGGTGGAATCTGCGGGCAAGTTGCTCCAACGCTATTGGACCAAGGGCGATCGCACGCAGGCAGTTGTTGAACAAGCGGTCACGGACGAGATGCGTGGCGGGTTCTCCGTGCGCGTGATGTATGTACGCGAAAATCGAGCCTATTTCAACGAGCACGTGGTGCAGGTGCCGTGGACGAACAAACAGCTATCGCTACACTGGGAGACGTTCCGCTCAAAGCTCCAGCCCGGCCAGAAAGAGACGTGGACCGCGGTCGTCACCGGTCCCGACGCAAAGCATGCCGCAGCCGAGATGGTTGCGACGATGTACGATGCATCGCTCGACCAGTATAAACCGCACAGTTGGCCATACGGGTTCGGGATTTTCCGCTGGGAATACGACCGATGCCGCGCCAATTTTCAGAACGAGCTAGCCGATTTCCGTCATGTGCATGGTTATTGGCAGCAGGAGCATCGCAGTGGCTCCTGGCAATACCGTGCATTTCCATCGGAGATCGTGGCCGATGCCTGGAATTGGGAGTACCGGCAGATGGTGAAGTGCATGCCGATGCCGTGCACGCCGTCGTCGCCAATGGGGCAGTCGCGGGGTATGATGAAACGAAGCGAGATGGCCGAGGAAGGCTCAAAAGAGGGCAATAGCGCCGATCTCCCTGCGGCTGGTTCGGGCTTTGCTCTGAGTGAACCCCCGCCTCCTTCACAGCCCGATCTCACACAGGTCGCCGCGCGCAAGGGCCTCAACGAAACCGCGTTCTTCTTTCCGCATCTCACGGCGGACGAAAACGGTGTGGTGCGCATGACGTTCACGATGCCGGAGGCTTTGACGGAATGGAAGTTTATGGGCTTCGCGCACGACGCGCAGCTACGCGCCGGTTTGCTAACCGATAAAGTTACCACCTCCAAAGACCTCATGGTCGAACCGAACCCGCCACGCTTTGTCCGCGAGGGCGACGCGATCGAGTTTACCGTGAAGGTTAGCAACCAGTCTGAGCAACCGCAGCAGGGCACGGTGAAACTCACCTTTGCCGACGCCGCTACACTCAAATCGGTCGATGCGGAGCTGGGTAACGTCGCGACCGAGCAAGCCTTCGCCGTGCCCGCAAAACAATCGCGCAGCTACTCGTGGCGCATCGTCGTGCCGGACGGCATGGGCTTCCTCACCTACAAGGCTGTCGGCGCCACCGCGCAGTTCAGCGATGGCGAAGAAGGATTCCTGCCTGTGCTCAGTCGCCGCATCCTCCTCACCGAGTCATTGCCGTTGCCGATCCGTGGGAAATCAACAAAGCAGTTTGAGTTCGCGAAACTCCTCGCATCCGGCAAGTCCGACACGCTCCGCAGCCAGTCGCTCACCGTGCAGATGGTTTCGCAACCGGCGTGGTATGCAGTGATGGCGCTGCCGTACTTGATGGAATACCCGTACGAGTGCAGCGAGCAGATCTTCAATCGGCTCTACGCCAACGTGCTCGCACGCCACATTGCCAACTCCGATCCGAAGATCCGCCGCATATTCGATCTCTGGAAAAACACGCCAGCGCTCGACAGTCCGCTGGAGAAAAACCAGGACCTGAAGTCGGTTCTGCTTGAAGAAACGCCGTGGTTGCGTGAGGCGAAGTCCGAAAGCCAGGCGCGCCGCAACGTCGGTCTGCTTTTCGATAGCAACCGCCTCGACGAGGAGTCTGCTCGTGCGTTGAAACAGCTCGCCGAGCGCCAGCTACCCGGCGGACTTTGGTCGTGGTTCCCCGGCGGTCCGCCGAGCGAGTACATTAGTTTGTATATCATGACCGGTTTCGGTCGGCTCAGGCACCTCGGCGCCGGGATCGACGTGGCACCTGCGGTGAAAGCCGTCACCTCGCTCGATGGGTGGATGGACGAGCATTACCGGCATATTCTCGCAGCGCCATCGCCCGAGAACTACGTGCCGAGCTCCGTCGATGCGTTGTTCCTCTACGGCCGCAGTTTCTTTCTCAAAGACCAGCCAGTCGAAGATGAGCACAAGGCTGCCATTGATTTCTTTCTCGAGAGGGCGCGCGAACACTGGCTCAAGGTAGATTCCCGCCAGAGTCAGGCGCACCTCGCGCTCGCGCTCCAGCGTTTCGGCGACAAGAAAACGCCGAAGGCAATCGCGTATTCGCTCAAGGAACGCAGCGTGAGCAACGAGGAACTCGGCATGTTCTGGCGAGAGCTCGAGTTGAGCTGGTGGTGGTACCGCGCGCCGATCGAGACGCAGGCACTCATGATCGAAGTGTTCGCCGAGGTCGCGGAAGACGCGCAGGCCGTCGAAGACTGCAAAGTCTGGCTCTTGAAACAAAAGCAGACGCAGGACTGGAAGACGACGAAGGCCACTGCCGACGCCGTCTACGGCTTGCTGCTCCGCGGCACGAATCTGTTGTCCAGCGACGCACTCGTTGAAGTCTCGCTCGGTGGCGAAGCGATCAAGCCCGAGAAAGTCGAGGCCGGCACCGGTTTCTACGAGCAGAAGTTTGTCCGCTCCGAAATCAATCCCGCGATGGGCGCGATCACGGTGAGGAAAACCGACGACGGCGTGAGTTGGGGCAGCGTGCATTGGCAGTATCTCGAGGATATGGCCAAAGTCACGCCGCACGAAGGCACGCCACTGAAGTTGAAGAAATCGCTCTGGGTGAAACAGACGACGAAAAAAGGCCAGGAGTTGGTGCCTGTGAATAGTTCGGTTTCGGTCGGCGACGAACTCGTTGTCCGCATCGAACTGCGCACGGATCGTGACGTGGAGTTCGTTCACATGAAGGATCAACGCGGCAGCGGTACCGAACCGGTCAACGTACTCAGCGAGTACCATTATCAGGACGGCCTGGCCTACTATGAGTCCACCCGAGACACGGCATCGCACTTCTTCATCGATTACCTGCCGAAGGGCGTGTACGTATTCGAATATTCAGTACGCGTGCAGCTCAAGGGAAACTACCAGACTGGCGTCGCCGAGATCCAGTGCATGTACGCCCCGGAGTTCAACAGTCACTCGGAGAGCAAAGAGCTCGAGGTCAAGTAAGAGCGTTGTGGGCGTCTTTCGAGGCCGGCAAACAAAAGCCGCGGAGTAAAATCCGCGGCTTGCAGTGAACAGGGGGAGCTCTCGCGAGTTAACTCAAGAGATCTCGATCTGGGGGCGACCCTTTTCCGGCCAGTCGATGTGGAAGAACTTGCCGCGGGGCTTGTCGGTCCGCTCGTAGGTATGGGCGCCGAAGTAGTCGCGCTGGGCTTGGAGCAGATTGGCCGGCAGGCGGGCCGAGCGGTAGCTGTCATAATAGGCGAGGGCGGAGCTGAAGGTTGGGGCGGGCACGCCACATTCGGCGGCGAGAGCGACAACCTTGCGCCAGTTCTCCTGGGCCTTTTTGACGGTTTTGTTGAAGTACGAATCGAGCAGGAGATTCGCAAGGTCGGGCTTGCGGGCGAAGGCCTCGGTGATCTTTTGCAGGAACGTGGCGCGGATGATACAGCCACCGCGCCAAATCTGGGCGATCTCGCCGAAGTTGAGTGTCCACTTGTACTCCTTCTGGGCCTCGCGCATGAGCTGGAAGCCTTGGGCGTAGGAGCAGATTTTTGAACAATAGAGCGCGTCGTGGATGGCGGCGATGAGGGCTTTCTTGGAGCCGCGATATTTTTTTGACGGACCTTTCAGAATTTTGGAGGCAGCGACGCGTTCCTCTTTTACGGCCGAAATGCAGCGGGCGAAAACGGATTCGGCGATGGTCGGTGCGGGCACGCCCATGTCGAGGGCGTTGACGGAGGTCCATTTGCCGGTGCCTTTTTGACCGGCCGTGTCGAGGACGATGTCGACGAAGGATTTCTTCGAAGCAGGGTCTTTTTGTTTGAGGATGTCGGCGGTGATTTCGATGAGGAAACTACCGAGCATGCCCTCATTCCATTCGGAGAAAATGGCCCCCATTTCTGGAGCTTTGAGGCCGAGAAGTCCCTGCATGAGGGCGTAGGCCTCACAGATCATCTGCATGTCGCCGTACTCGATGCCGTTGTGGACCATTTTGACGTAATGGCCGGCGCCGTTTTCGCCGATGTAGGTGGCGCAAGGCACGCCGCCGACGACCGGCTTGCCGGGCGCGGCGCCTTCGAGCGGGCGACCGGTTTTAGCGTCGACCTTGGCCGCAATGGCATTCCAAACCGGCTCGAGTTCTTTGTAGGCCGCGCGATCGCCACCGGGCATGAGCGCCGGACCGAAGCGTGCACCCTCCTCGCCGCCGGACACGCCGGAGCCGATGAAGCGCAGACCTTTTTCGCGGAGTGTTTTTTCGCGGCGGATCGTGTCAGTCCAGAGCGAGTTGCCGCCGTCGATCACGATATCGTTGGCATCAAGGAGCGGCACGAGGCTGTCGATGACAGCATCGGTGCCCTTGCCCGCTTGCACGAGGAGGACGATCTTGCGGGGTTTGGCGAGGGACTGGACAAATTCTTCGAGGGTTTTGGTGCCGACCACGCCGCCGGGTGTGTTGGCATTTTCCGCGGCGAACTTTTCTGTCTTTTCAGTGGTTCGGTTAAAGACCGAGATCTGAAAACCGTGGTCTGCGATGTTGAGGGCGAGATTTTGTCCCATCACGGCGAGACCGATGAGACCGATGTCAGAATAGGCTTTAGGCATAAAAAATAGAGAGATGCGCAACTAGCCTCAAAAGGCTATGCGAAAACCATCCTAGGGAACGAATCTGGCCGCAGAAGGCGACTCCTCGACCTACTTTTTCGCAGGCTGCGCGGGCTGGCTGGCAGGTTTGTTCTTCTTGGCGTCGCCCGGGTCCTGCGTCTGTTTGACTTCGTAAGCGCCCTTGGTGGGGAGGAAGCCCGAGTTCGCGATCGGCTCAATAATGGGCGTGAGGAACGCCGGCTCGTTGCGATTGTAGACCCAGCTGAAACCAAACACGCCGACGATCACGAAACAGATGATGAGCAGGATGATCTTGTTCATGCCCATGATCTTCTTGAAGATGAAAACCAGCACGGCCAGCGCCGCAAAGGCCAGGATCACCTTGATCCAGAACTGGCCGGAAACGTTGTGAAGCTTCTCGAGTGGTTTTTCGGTGGCTGCGGCCAAAAGGGGTAGCATACGCGGCCGAAGTTTATGCAGCGAAGCCGGTGAGACCAGATCAAATAAAAGGTGTCGGGCGTTTAGCTTCTTTTTGGCAAAAGCGGATTTGCGGCCGCCGAACGCGGTTTAAGTTTGGCTCTGCGGCGGGCGCTTCGCCACTGTCTCCCTACGCTGCAACCCATGGAAGACGCCGAGCTCTCACGCCGTACCCGCCAGAAAAAGCCGAGCTTCCCGATCAGCGCGGGACTGCGGGCCTACCTGACGCGCTACCGGCGCGAACGCGAGTTGCCCGTCACCTACGAGCGCCTGCGACGCTTTACCGAGAGCGCTCCGCTCAACGACGAAAACGGTCGTCCCACGCTCTGGGAAACCGTGGTGTACGACCGGCTTGAAATGGAATTGCTGAACGAGGACCTCAAACGCATCTACGCCCTGCTGCGCGTCGACGGCGACCTCTCGGTGATGCAGCATCTCTACGTGGACCGGATCGATTACTGTTCGTTTGGCAACTCGACACCGTTCCGTATCCGGATTGTGAATGCGTACAATGACAACCCCGATCATTTCTACGTCAAACGCGGCGATGCCTCGCGGGTTTATGGTTTGGAGCTGGAGCATCTGCTTTCGCCGAACCGGATGCACTACCTGACCTTTGGCGATACGCTGATCGAGGAGCATGTCGCGGGTATTCCGGGCGATGTCTTCATCAGCCGCTGGCTGCACAGCAACGAGCTCAAACCGATCCGTGTGGCGAAGGAATTGGTCAAGTTTAACGAGCGCTGTTTCGTGCGTCTGCTTGGCGACATGCGCAGTTATAATTTTGTCGTGGTGATCACGCCGGATTTCGAGGGCGCTCAGATTCGTATCCGCGCGATGGATTTCGACCAGCAGACCTACGAAGGGCGCATGAACCTTTATCGGCCGCAGTTTTTCCGCGAGAACAAGCCGCTGGCTTTGTTCTGCGTGCAACATCTCCGGCTCGAAACCGCGCGCCAGTACCAGCGCGAGGAGCAGGTGCTCATGCTTCAGCGCAAGCAGATCATCGGGGAGCGCCTCGACATGATGCTGCACGCGATGTCGGGCGACGCGATCGCGCCGAAGGAACACGTGATCGAGTTGCGCGAAGGACTGGCTGCGCACTACGGCCGCACCGCGTACCTCCGGTGCAATTCAATGGGTGACCTGGTCCGCGAAAACCTGGAGAGCATCCGGCTCGCGGTCGACGCGCCGCAAACCGCAGCCTCACGGCCGGAGGAATACGAGTAGGCAAACCAGAAGCCAGAAGTAAGAAGTCGGATGCCAGAAGCCAGATTTCAGAGGTTGGAGGTCAGAGGTCGGGAGCAGGGGTCGGCGCGGAGGTTTCGCTGCCGGAATGACGGCCTTGGCGACGGGTGGTCCGCGCGGCTGTTAGCGCGACTCTGCGCGCAGTGGATACGCCAGGAAGATAGGGACGCAAAAACGGCGGCAGCTCGCCGCGGTCACCGCGCTGATAGTCGCGCCAGAGCGCAGCCGCGACCGCCGTTCGTTCTTGGCGGAGTTCGGTCGTGAGATAGGTGAACAGCAGTTCCATCAAGGTCACGAGGGCGATCGCGTGATGGCGGCCCTCGTTGGTGTTTAGCCAGTCGCTCAGCCGGAGAAATGAGTGGAACGGCGAAGGGTAGCGTTGCAGGGGTTCGATGGGTAGGGATGGACCGCCGGGCCGTCCGGCTGCGCGTGGGCCATCCTCAGGCGGCGTCGACGGACGACCCGGCGGGTCGTCCCTACCTGCCCAAATGAATGGCGCGGTCTCGACGAAGTTGCCGCTGTTGCCGATCAAGTCCCAGTAGCGTGCGAACCGACGCAGCCGTTGCATCGCGGGGAAATCAATCAGCTTGTTGCGCAAAATCTCATAGGTCGGCAGCGGAGAATAAACCATCCCCCAGGTTTCGTCGTGCCGCGAGATCGGCGTACCGCGCAGGCGTTTCAGAATGCCAACTTGAATTTCCTGCGGCCCAAGACCGACGAGTCGGTCGAAGCCGGTGGCAAAGCTCTCCAGTGTTTCGCCGGGGAGGCCAGCGATGAGGTCGGCGTGTAGGTGGACGCCGGTCTGGCTGCGAAGAAAGCGGAAGTTGTCCTCCAACCGCGTGTAATCCTGGCGGCGGCTGATGAGTGTGGCGACCTCTGCATTGAAAGTCTGGATACCGACCTCGAGCTGCATCATACCGGCCGGAAAACGGGCGATCAGTTCGCGCAGCTCGGGCGGCAGGCGGTCGGGCACCATCTCGAAATGCAGAAACAGGCCGGGCCGCAGGCGTTCGAGGAAGAATTCCAGAATGCGGCGGCTGGTTACGAGGTTCAGGTTGAACGTGCGGTCGACAAATTTGAAATGCAGCACACCGCGTTCGAGCAGCAGTTCCAAGGAGGCGAGAAACGGTTCGATCGGCGCTTGCCGAACCGGTATATCGAGGGAAGACAGGCAGAATTCGCAGCTGAACGGGCAGCCGCGTGACGCCTCCACGTAGATCAACCGGTGTGCGATGTCGTCGGCGGTATATTCGTCGTAGGGCAGGGCGAGATGCGTGAAGTCGGGCAGCGGCGCTGGAATGATCTTTTGCGCGGTCGTATTTCCAGCAAGAAATTCCCGGCAGAGATTGGTGAAAGCGAGTTCTCCTTCGCCCGTGATGGTGTGATCGGCAAGCCGGATGATTTCCTGTCGTTCGGTTTCGTAGCTGACCTCGGGCCCGCCGAGAATGATGAGAACGTCGGGATTGATTTTCTTCAGCAGCGCGACGAGTTCGGTCGTTAACGTGACGTTCCAAATATAAACACCGAGGCCGACGATGCGCGGATTGTGCGCGAGGATTTTTTCAGCGATTTCGAGCGGACGCTGGTTGATGATGAATTCCTCCAGTACTGCACGCGGCCGCAGATCCGCCAAGTTGGCCAGCAGATAGCGCAGGCCGAATGAGGCGTGAATATATTTCGCGTTAAGCGTCGCTAGGACGATATCGGGCATTGCGGTGACAGTCGGATGACCGTGGCGAAATCTCAAACGCCAATGCAGGTGAGTTAATCTGGAACTCAGAAACCCTGGAATCGGAGGGCGGCTGTTGATCGTGTGCTTGCTGATTTTTGGCGGGCCGGGTTTTGTTTGGTTCGACACGTGAAGGGCCCCACTTTCTTTCTGGTGGTTTTATCGATAACTTTGTCGAGTGCCGCCATTGGTGTTTGCGAGGAGGCAATACTCTTGAGCCGAGTCTCGCTGGTGTGTGAGGGGCTGACTGAGCAGCCATTGTCGACCTTCCTGCCGCGTGGTGTCATGGCCGAGCCAGTTACCGAAAAAACGGCGAAAATGAATTTGTGGAGTAATGAAGATCCCTGGAGCAAGTTCCTGAGCATTACAGAAAATTGTCGGGGCGGCTTTACACCGCGATTCATTCAAGTGATCGCGGGATAAACCCGCTCCTAAATCCAAACGCAGCCGAAGCGCGCTTCGGAGTTTTAGGCCCAGAGCGAACAAAAAGCCGACGCGGATGGACCGGGCCTGCCTGGGGAGGTCGA